>Ga0172375_10001697_pt1 | contig 35199 bp, 32 predicted proteins | sample LakKiv1m_FD_114537 | JGI IMG/M metagenome (GOLD analysis project Ga0172375, IMG submission 114537) | Freshwater microbial communities from Kabuno Bay, South-Kivu, Congo - kab_092012_11.1m | ecosystem: Environmental > Aquatic > Freshwater > Lake | place: Democratic Republic of the Congo... | reverse complement strand
ATCACATCGCACGCGGCTTCTGCAAGGTTGCCTACCATGATGCTATGTTGGTATGTGCCGGACGCTTTCAGCGTTAACTGCTTCAATATAGGATGATTGAGATCTGACAATTCGAGAAGAGTAATGTCCGTCGTTATTTTGAACAGATACTCATAGACCGGCAAAAGACCCATAACAAGGAATATTGATATACCGCCTCCTGCCAATCCCCACATCGCGTTGCTTAATATAGCCGAAATATCAAGATTGTTTATAAATCCCATAGAGGCTATGGATACGAATTCTATTATGCCTACGACTAAACCTGCGAAAATTATCGTAAACCGTTTTCTTGCGTTCCTGGCAAAATAAAGACCTGTCGCGCCTCCGGCGAAGAGAACCAGCGTCACGTCGATTTTCCCCCCTGATATGACGCCGAAAAACATACTGAGAATGACAGTTGTCAGTAACGCGGAATTCGAACTGACCAAAAGCCCGATAAGAATGGAAATACCCGCCAGAGGAATCATGTATGTCTGATATGATGAATTCATAACGAACTGGCCTATAAGAATGATCAACAAACTGTTAAGAAGGACTATGGAGATCTCTTTTGGTTTTCTGATGAGGCTCCTTTCCGTCACGTAAATATAGGTGATAGACATTGTCGCCAATACCAATAAAAGCAGTATGATCCCTATCACAAAAGATTCCCTGTGCGCAGGCCCGCCTATAACTCCGATCTGCATGAGCTGAGAAATATGCCGCCCGTTTATCTTCTGCCCTCTTTCAAGAATAAGTTCGTTCTTCTTTACTTCGACCATGTTATATATGGGTTGAGCGTTTTTAAGCACATCCTCTCGCATAGAGTTGGTTTCATCCTGCGCGTAAACCACATTAGTGGTTATCAGTTTGGTTATCAGTTCATAGACATAATTTCTGAGCCGGATATCCCTCGAATACGTACGCGCAAGATATTCCTTGCAGACAAGAAGCGCTTTTTCGGATGTCATAATATTTTCCATATTATAACTGCGCTCGGATTTTGTAAGATCGTTTACGATCTTTATATTCTTTACGTCTCTCTCATTTTCTTCTATTGCGTCATGGTCCAGTATACCACCTGCGAATACGGTAGTGATAATGTCAATTATATCAAGCCTGATCCTGTCACGGTCCCTGCGATCGGAAAGATACTGCACAACGGCATTTTCAAGATCTATGCCGGTCCTTATTTTTATATCTTCGTATAATGCTGCCCGTTCTTCTTTTGATTTTATATTTTTTAGTTCGGCCAGCTTTTCAAAAAAAAGCTTCAGGTCGTTCAGCTTTCGTTGTTCGATCTGCGGGTCTACATAAAAAACCAGCGGCGTGTTTTTTAAAATGCGGGCCTTGGACTCTTCGGTTTTTTCCTTATCTATGCCCCACGGATAGCTGAAATCATAAGGAGAATATATGCTCCTCAATGCTATGTCCCCTTCTATAAAATTACCTGTATTGTACATAGCACCGAGTATTATAATCCCTAGAAGGATGCAGTTAAAAAGCACAAGCAGCAGGAATGAATATCTTGCTTTCCAGTCATTCTTTTTTGCGGTCATAGTTTACCCGAGTTCAGATCATACGCCTTGATAATTTCCTGCACCAGTTCATGCCGTACCACATCTTCTCCATGCAGGTAGACGAATTTGATCCCCTTAATATGTTTCAGAATATTCTGCACCTGCACAAGCCCTGACTCTTTGCCCTTCGGCAGGTCGCTTTGCGTAATATCCCCCGTAATAACTGTCTTCGAATCGAACCCTATCCTCGTAAGGAACATTTTCATCTGCTCAGTCGTCGCATTCTGCCCTTCGTCCAATATGACAAAAGAATCGTTAAGCGTTCTTCCGCGCATATACGCGAGCGGGGCGATCTCGATTATTCCCTTTTCAACATACTCCCGCACTATTTCCGGCTCTACCATGTCATATAAAGCGTCGTATATGGGCCTCAGATACGGCAACACTTTTTCGTCCAGAGTCCCGGGCAAAAAACCAAGACTTTCGCCGGCCTCTATTGCGGGCCTTGCAAGAATAATGCGCGATACTATTTTTTTTCTGAGCGCATTAACGGCCATTGCCATTGCCAGATATGTCTTGCCTGTTCCCGCAGGCCCTATAGCAAAAACTATATCGTGGTGCCTGATAGCGTCCAGATATTCTTTTTGTCCTATGGACTTAGGCGTTATCGGAGGCCCTTTGGACGATACTTCGATCTTATCAAGGTAAATATCATGAAGAGCGACGTTGTCCTTTTCCTTAAATACTTTAACAGCGTACGAAACGTCGCGTCCTTTTATAATCCTTCCGTTCCTGATTATCGCAAGAAGTTCGTTTATCACGGATACGGATTTAACAAGACCTTCGTTGTCCCCTTTTATCTTAAGGTCGCCGTTCTTGAACGAGGTTGATACTGAAAATCCCTCTTCAATCATTTTCATGTATTCGTCATGCCTGCCGAGAAGCGCCTGCGCCTCAGCATCATTCTTCACTTTAACTATCTCTTCCATTTATTTTTCTCTTTTAATATGCAATTCCTTAAGCTGCTTATCATCAACGACAGACGGCGCGCTCGTCATCGGGCAATACGCTTTCTGCGTCTTCGGGAAAGCTATCACGTCCCTTATGGACTCGCTTTTTGTAAACAATGTCGTGAATCGGTCCAGGCCTATAGCGATGCCGCCGTGAGGAGGTGCGCCGTAACGAAACGCCTCAAGAAGAAATCCGAACCTTCTTTTGGCTTCTTCTTCGTCTATGCCTATGGTCTTGAATATCTTTTCCTGTGTTTCCATATTATGTATTCTTATGCTTCCGCTGGCAAGTTCCATGCCGTTGATAACAAGGTCATACGACTTCGACCTGATATTTTTAAGTTCCCCTTTATCCAGCAGCGCTTTGTCCTCTTCCTTGAATGACGTGAAAGGATGATGCTCCGATTCCCATCTGTTCTCTTCAGCGTTCCATTTAAAAAGCGGGAAATCCACGACCCACAATATCTCGAATTTGTCCTTGTCTATAAGATTGAGATTCTTTGCCACTTCGATCCTTAAAGCGCCGAGTATCTGATATGCGGGTTCTTTTTTGTCCGCCATAAAAAATATCATGTCCCCTGCCTTCGCGCCGGTGCGGCTGATTATCGCGTCTATCTCATCCTTTTTGAAAAATTTCTGGATCGGAGAGCTGACTTTTCCTTCTTCGACCTTGAACCATGCAAGCCCCTTCGCTCCGTAGTTCTGGCAAAAAGCAGTAAGTTCATTTATTTTTGAAAGACTGAAACTCCCTGCCCCTGTGGCGGCAAACGCGGCAACCGCACCGCCACTCTTCACTACGGTCTTAAAAACATTGAAATCGGCGTTCTCTACGATATCCGAAACATCTTTCAATTCGATCGGGATACGCAGATCAGGTTTATCCGACCCGTACTTTTCCATAGCTTCATGGTATTTCATTCTGCGAAAAGGCGTCTTTATTTCCGCGCCTACGGTTTCTTTGAACAGCCTAGCGAGCAATCCCTCACAAAGACTGTATATATCGTCTTCATCTATAAAAGACATTTCAATATCAAGCTGAGTGAATTCAGGCTGTCTGTCCGCTCTCAGGTCCTCATCCCTGAAACAACGCGCAATCTGGTAATACCTGTCGAGCCCCGACACCATAAGAAGTTGTTTAAAAAGCTGGGGTGACTGCGGCAGAGCGAAAAAATAACCGGGATTGAGACGGGAGGGAACAAGATAATCCCTTGCTCCTTCCGGCGTTGATTTGGTCAGGATCGGCGTTTCAACATCCACAAATTTTCTTTCATCAAGATAATCCCTCATGATCTTCGTGATCTTGTACCTAAGTCTGAGGTTTTTCTGCATGAACGGCCTTCGAAGGTCTATATACCTGTACTTCAGCCTTGCCTCTTCGGAAACAATCGTGCTATCGTCAACCTCGAAAGGCGGAGTAAGCGCGGCATTAAGTATCTGCAATTCACCGGCATTTACTTCGATCATTCCTGTAGGGAGTTTTTTATTTTCCGTGCCTTCCGGCCTCATCCTTACGGTGCCCGTTACTCTTATAACATATTCGCCGCGCAGCTCATGAGCAGCCGTATGAAGATCCCTGTTCTCTTTCGGGTCAAAAACAACCTGCGTCAGGCCGTATGCGTCCCTCAGATCCGTGAATATAAGCTCGCCATGATCCCTACGGGAATGCACCCATCCGGCCAGCGTTACTTTCTGCCCCACATTAGTCTGGTTTAAATCTCCGCACGTATGTGTCCTTAACATTTTAAGCCTTTCTTTTTAGGATTCCCCGCAATGCTTCAACAAGTTTTTCGGCAGGAACTTCTTCCTGCGACTGCATTTTCATGTCCTTGACCGGAAATGTTCCTTTTTTAATTTCATCCTCGCCGATGATAATGACCGCATTCGCTTTCATTTTATCGAACAGCCTGAGCTGAGATTTGAATGAAGCCCCGCGTATATCATTTACCGCGGCGATCCCGAGTCCGTTCCGGATATCAGCCGCCAGTTTTAAGCCCGCGATCTTTGCTTCGTCTCCCATAGTAGCAATGCCTACAAAAGCCCTGAAATCCTCTTCTATGTTCCCCATCGCAAGAAGCAGTCTTTCCATGCCGGCGGCATACCCTACGGCGCCGACATCAGGCCCTCCGAACTCTTTTACAAGGTTATCGTAACGTCCGCCGGCGCATATCGCATCCTGCGAACCCAGGTTGGAATGAGTTATCTCAAAAACCGTTTTTGTATAATAGTCAAGGCCTCTGACAAGGTTTTTGGCGTGAACATATTTTATGCCCATTTTATCGAGGCCGTTTTGCACTGTTTTAAAATGCGATCTGCAGCCGTCGCATTGGCTTTCAAGTATATCGGGCACATTGCCTATAAGATTTTTGCAGGATTCGTTCTTGCAGTCCAGAATACGCAGAGCATTTTTTTCTATCCTTGTGCGGCATTCTTCGCATAGCGCGCTCTTCTTATCGGAAAAATATTTTTTTAACAGCTCTGCATATTTGGCTTTATCCTCAAAACATCCCAGACTGTTTATCTTTATTGCATACCCCTGAAGACCGAAACTTTTCAGCATCTCATCCAGCTGGCAGATAAGTTCGATATCCGCATACGGAGAATTGCTTCCTATGATCTCGGTGCCTATCTGATAAAACTGGCGGGACCTTCCTTTCTGCGGCCTTTCGCTGCGGAACATCGGTCCGATATAATACAACCTGAGTTCCTGCGACAGTTCCTGAAGATTATGCTCTACATATGCCCTTACTACGGATGCGGTTCCTTCCGGGCGGAGAGACAAAGATCTCTCTTTTCTGTCCATGAACGTAAACATCTCTTTTGTAACTATGTCGCTGGTTTCGCCTACGCTTCTTACAAATACCGCGGTCTCTTCCAGAATAGGCGTACGTATTTCGGTAAACCCGAAATTTTCGAGCGATGCCCTGGCTTTGCCTTCAAGCGCATGCCATCCTCGTATGTCCTGAGGCAATATATCGTACATGCCTTTTACGGAACTATATTTCATTGCGTATTCCCATGATCATTTAATTTTAGCCTTCATGACCATACCCGGTTTGAATGTCACAACTTTTCTTTCCGGGATAGGCACTTCCTGGCCCGTTTTCGGGTTTCTGGCTCTTTTAGGTTTTCTTGTTTTTACTTTAAATATCCCGAAATTCCTTAATTCTATTTTGTGCCCGTTCTCCAGGCTTATGATCAGATTGTCCAGAAAACTCTGAACAGCGGCCATGACATCGTTCTGCCTGATGCCTGTCTGTTCGGATATTTTCAGGACCAATTCTCTTTTTGTCACTGCCCCCTCCTTCCGGGAATCAATTTAGCGAAAAAGTTGAACCCTATCAGTTTTTCCACCTTTTTCTTCTTTTTCCTGCATCTGTCGAGCATAGAGTAAAGATAGACAAAGGAATCATTCCAGCAGTCTTTTATGCGATCCAGTTTTTCATCCGACATATTGTTAAAATCGTTTATCGAAAGTATTTCATAAATGGGATAGCATTTTTTCATGCGGTCCCTGCTGCTTACTTTCATGGTATCCATAAGCTCTTCGAATCTTGTATTTACAAGCAGGCTGGTTGACACGAAACTTTCCCTCTCCGGGGCTACCCCCATGCCGTTAGCCATGGCGTCATTGAACAAATGGTTGAACTTTGTCCAAAATTCGATGAACGTCTCCGCTTTCTTTATCTGATTTTCAATATTTTTTATCATAATTGTATAATATTATCATATATAAGGACTTACGTCAATTCAATCAGGTTTTCCACTTCCCTAAATACTCAACACCAGGTTCACAGTCTCTTCACCCGCCATACTTTCTATATCCTGGATGAACTTCTCATCGGCCTTTACGCTGAAATCGCGGCTCAGTGTTATCCTGGTCCTTCTCCCGCCCGGTTCGATAAAGTTCAGCATTACAGGGATCTTCCCGGGATGTTTTCCCAAAATATTTTTCAGGTCGTCAAGGACGTGATCATCAAGCCCCGGTGTCGCCAGAGTAATTATCACTCCGCTGGTATATTTACTCCTTACGTCATCCGGTATTATGATGTCGCCCGCTATAAGCTTCGGCTGGTCTTCTCTGAGAGACACCTTCCCTTTAATGAACACAATATTGTCCATTTTTACTTGTGCAGCCACATTTTTATACGTATTCGGAAAAACCAGCACTTCGCATTTTCCCGTGAGGTCTTCGAACTCTACTATCGCCATTTTTTCCTGTGTCTTTTTCGTAACTGTCTGTTTCACTTTCGCCATAATACCGCCCAGGAGTATTTCATCTCCGTCCCTCCTTGACGATATCTCTTTTACCGGACACGTCGAATACATTTTCAGATACCTCGCAAAACTCGCGAGCGGATGTTTTGTTATATAGAATCCCAGCAGCTCTTTTTCATAAGCAAGCAGCTGGCTTTCCGGCCATTCGGGGATATCCGGGATATCGTGCACAGTCTTCTTGAATGTGTCTTCGGTCTCGAACCTGTCGAAGAAAGACAACTGGCCGCTGGATCTGTCTTTCTGCACTCCGCCGGCAGCATCCATGGCATTGTCCAGTATGGACAAAAGCTGCGATCTTTTTAAACCTATGGAATCCATTGCCCCGCATTTTATGAGCGACTCGAGCACTTTTCTGTTCACAAGGCGCGGGTCAATGATCTCCGTGAAAGTATAAAGCGATTCGAATCTCTTAAACTTCTGCCGCGCCGCGATAATCGAATCTATGGCCCCATGCCCCACATTCTTCACGGCGGCAAGCCCGAACCTTATACTGCCGCCCACAAACGTAAAATTTGCGTAACTTTCGTTCACGTCGGGAGGAAGGATCTTTATCCCCATGCGCATTGATTCGTTTATATAAAGCGCTATTTTATCCGTATTGTCTTTTTCACTTGTCAGAAGCGCCGTCATAAATTCTACGGGATAATTCGCTTTCAAAAATGCGGTCCTATAGCTGATCATAGCGTAAGCTGCGGAATGGCTTTTATTAAATCCATAACCCGCAAAATATTCTATAAGTCCGAATATTTTTTCCGCAGTTTTTGCGTCTACACGGTTCTTTTCGCAGCCGTCCATGAACTCTTTTTTCATCGCCGCCATTACTTCGGGAGTTTTCTTCCCCATAGCACGTCTGAGATTATCGGCTTTCGCGAGAGAAAAACCGGCCAGATTCGACGCGATCCTCATGACCTGTTCCTGGAAAACAATTATACCGTAGGTATCTTTAAGTATGGGTTCCAGCATGGGATGGTCGTATTTCACCTTAACCTCTCCGTGCCTCCTTCTCATATAATCGTCCAACATGCCGCTTCCTATTGGTCCGGGACGATAAAGAGCGAGCAGAGTTATAATATCTTCAAACCTTTCGGGCTTCAGTTTTTTCAGCAGGTCTTTCATCCCCGAACTTTCAAGCTGGAACACTCCCGTGGTTTCGGCGGCATCAAGCAGTCTGAAGGTCGGACCGTCGTCAAGAGGAACTGTGTTTATATCAACGTCTATACTTTTAACTCTTTTTCTGATCTTAACTGCCTGGTCGATTACCGTCAAAGTGCGCAGGCCCAGAAAATCCATTTTAAGCAATTTGATCTTCTCGAGGGTCGTCATCGCGTAGCCTGTTGTGATCATATCTTCGCTTGTCTTATAAAGCGGCACATAATAATCAAGCGGCTTTTCAGAGATCACAACTCCGGCTGCGTGAGTAGACGCATGCCTTGGCAGGCCTTCAAGCCTTTTTGAAATGTCCATAAGCTGACGTATCGTCGGATCGGTAGCGTATAGTTCTTTCAGCTCAGGTTCGGTATTCATGGCGGAATCGAGCGTAACGTTGAGGTCCGTGGGAACAAGTTTAGCGATCCTGTCAACATCGCTGTACGGCAAACCCATCACTCTTCCTACGTCGCGGATAACCGCCTTCGCAAGCATGCTTCCGAAGGTTATGATCTGAGCAACGTTCTCTTTTGTATACTTATTGACTACGTACTCAATTACCTCCTGACGCCTCTCATAGCAAAAATCTATGTCAATATCGGGAAGCGTTATTCTTTCAGGGTTAAGGAACCTTTCAAAAAGGAGATCGTATTTCAGCGGGTCGATATCAGTAATTCCCAGAGCGTAGCTTACGACCGAACCCGCTGCCGATCCTCTCCCCGGCCCTACAGGTATGCCTTTAGACTTAGCATAGTTAATAAAATCCCAGACAATCAGAAAATAGCTTACAAATCCGCTTTTTTCTATTACCTTGAGCTCCTGTTCAAGCCTGTCCTCAATTTCTTTATCAATCCTGTTATATTTTTTTAATAGCCCTTCGTGTATGAGTTTTTTAAGATAATTTTCTCTTGTGGTCCCTTCCGGAGCTTTGAACGTAGGCAGGTTTGCTTTTGAAAAGTCCAGTTCAAGATTGCATTTTTCCGCTATCTCTATGGTATTCTTCAGCGCCTCCGGCACCGTCTGGCCGAACGTCCTTTTCATTACATCGGGCGACTTAAAATAAAACTCGTCCGTAGACATACGCATCCGGTTAGGATCATTTATCATAGACTGAGTCTGGATACACAATAAAGCATCGTGCGCCTTCGCGTCGTCTTTCTCAATATAATGAACGTCGTTAGTAGCAACAAGAGGGATATCAAGGTCCTTAGCTATCTTGATTATCTCTTTATTGACCTGTTCCTGCTCCTTTATCAGATTGTCCTGAACTTCTAAATAGAAGTTGCCTTTGCCGAAAATATGCCTGAATTCGTCAGCCATACGCCGGGCATGGTCTATATTACCGGCCATGATCGAATGCGCTATCTCGCCTTTCAGGCATGCCGAAGTTGCGATAATTCCGTCGTTATACGCTGCCAAGGATTCTTTATCAACGCGCGGCTTGTAATAAAACCCTTCGACATATCCGATGGATACGAGCTTCATGAGGTTCTTATACCCCTGCTCATCCTTTACAAGAAGAAGCATGTGGTAACTTGCTTCCTGTATTCCCTTGCTTGATTTTTCGAACCTGGAGTCCGGCGCCACATATATCTCGCAACCTATTATGGGTTTGATCCCGCGGGACATGGCCATTTCGTAGAATTCTATCGCCCCGAACATGTTTCCGTGGTCAGTCATTGCGACAGCGGGCATTTTATATTTTTCCGCTGCGGAGAAAATATCTTCGAGTTTACAGGCGCCGTCGAGAAGGCTGTATTGTGTGTGCAGATGTAAGTGGACAAAATCACTATGCTTTGACATTGCTGTGCATACCTCTTTATAAGGCTTTTATTTAAAACGCCAAGTATGGATTTAGATTAATGCGAGCCGGTTAATTTAACCGATTACCGTCTCATCCCGACTCTTTGCGCGGTTTGATACACTTTGCCTTCCGTCTGAATAGCCGGCGCTATGATGATCTCTGTTTTCTGCATTTCTTTTATATTTCTTGCGCCGAGGTTACCCATGCTGGTCATAAGCGCACCTACGAGATTCTGCGTGCCGTCATCCGTCTTCGCCGGGCCGTACAATATTTCACTGAGTTTTCCTGTTGTGCCGACATATATCCTCGTGCCTCTGGGAAGATTAGGATGAGGCGTAGCCATTCCCCAATGGTAACCTTTTCCTGGAGCTTCTTCGGCTCTCGCGAAAGCATTGCCGAGCATTACCGCATCGGCTCCGGACGCAAAAGCCTTGCATATATCGCCGCCCCTGGCCATGCCGCCGTCAGTGATGATCGGGACATATTTCTTTGTTTTCTTAAAATATTCATCTCTGGCCGCAGCGCAGTCTACTGTCGTAGTCACCTGCGGTACACCTATGCCGAGCACTCCTCTTGTCGTACAAGCTGTGCCCGGCCCTATTCCTACGAGAAGACCGCTCGCTCCGGCTTTCATCAATTCAAGCGCGACGTCATATGTGACACAATTCCCTATGATGACCGGTATCTTCATTTTTTTGCAGAACTTATTAAAATCGAGAGTTTTATACTCTTTCGAAAAGTGTTTTACGGTAGTCACTGTAGACTGGACAACAAAAATATCGCAGCCCGCATCTTCGGCAATTGCCCCGAACTCCTCTGCCCTCTGGGGTATCGCGCTGACGCAAGCAGGGACCCCTTCTTTTTTTATTTCCTTGATTCTTTTAGCTACCAGTTCTGTTTTTATCGGTTCCCTGTAAAGAGCCTGAAGAATTTTTGTCGCTTCGTCAGGGTTTGCTTCGGTCAATTTTTCTACTACTTTATCAGGATCATGATAGCGGGTCTGGATACCCTCAAGATTCAATACGGCCAGTCCTCCCATTTTACCCATCGAAACAGCGAATTTCACGTCAACAACCCCGTCCATAGCGGACGCAATGATCGGCGCACGGAATTTATTTTTTCCTATGGAAAAAGATGTATCCACTTCATTAGGATTAATTGTAATATTTCCGGGTACAAGAGCTATTTCGTCAAAGCCATAGCATCTTCTGGCTTTTCTGCCTACGCCTATGTAAAACTGAGCCATTTTTCCCTCCGATATTTTATAATATTATTAGGTTGTAAAATGATTTAATGGAAATGTTTTTTGTATATGATACATAACTAAAGCATTTAAGTCAATGAAAATATTGGGGTTGCAGAAAATCCGGCGATGCTGCTTTAGAGCGGGGAAAAAGTACCCCGGGCCAAAACCCGGGGTACAGAAATAAAAAAGGAGTGCCGAAGCACTCCCAAAAAAAGCTTCTTTTTTATAATTTTGGAAGCTTTTTATTGAATATCTTTTTCTCAAGAAAACTGAGTTTCTTGTCAATGTCGTGCAGCTTCATTATCCCTATGATAATGACCATCGCGTGAATGTAATTTCTGAAATGCTCTATACCTGTGAACATATGCCCTTCCTTTTTTATGCCGCTGCCGCAACCTCAAGACGCAGGCAGTGCAGATACGATATCGAGTAAACGTCGTTATTACATACAACGTAGAACGATCCTTTTGCTTTGCAGAGTACTGTATCAATTTGGCCCTTATCCGAATGTATCTTCATCACATGAAATCTTCTGGAACCATGCTCCGGGTGTTCTTTTTTATAATCCAGCCATTCCTTCACTTTCTCAGGTGTTTCCATAGGAAGTATATTCCTTATGAAATACAGAGACCTCTTTCTTATCTTTGAAGTATGGCCGTTTTCGTTGACCGTCTCTTCAACGCAGACTTCCCTTTTCTTGGCGTTTGGAAATATTCTGTTGGTAAATATTACTTGTCTCATTGTCTCACCTTTTAAATGCTTTTTAAAACATTTTAGTTTGTTTCCTTAAAAAAATCCTCTTCAACTTCACTCAAAGTATGCCTGATCCGTTTTAGTAAGTCAAATTAGGATAACCATCTATTTGATAACCTAACAATCCGTGCAATTTCAATCTTTTTCTTATGTTTACCTTTTTATCTTACTTTCTGTTCCTTTTATTAGTCTGACGATATTTTCCTTATGTTTGTAAATACCTACTGCGCATATTACAAAACAAAAAATCATAACGCTGAAATGTGCCCTAAAAAAAACTGCTCCGACTGGAAGCGATAACGCAGCCATGATGGATGCAACAGAAACATATCGCATAAATGAAAAAAATATAACCCATATAAGGAACGCAAATAAAAATATTTTCGGCGCTAAAACTATGAGCACACCTGTAGTCGTAGCAACACCCTTCCCTCCTCTGAAATTCAGGAATACGGTCCAGATGTGTCCGCATATTGTGGAAGAACCAATAATTACTTTATAAAGATCCGCTGCCATAAACGTTTCAGATGGCCTTGCGACAAAAGGGATCAGGAGAACAGGCAGCACTCCTTTTAAAATATCGATCATAAGGACAAAGAATCCGGCACCCCTGCCTATTGATCTATATACATTAGTCGCCCCTACGTTGCCGCTTCCTACACTTCTTATATCAATACCTTTTGATTTAGCGAACAAATATGCCGTAGGCACAGATCCTGCCATATAAGAAACAAAAACAGCTACTAATAATGTGATCCAATCCATCGTTTCACCTTTTTCTGGAATTATCATTCAGAAGCTGAGTGCCTCTTACGATATACCCTGCGCCTGATGCCAATGTGAATATCAACATGACCGTCCACACGATCCTTGAATATTCGAACGAAAGCAGTATGGCTATAACGGTTATCATCTGAAAAAAAGTTGTGGCCTTGCCTAGAACACTCGGTTTTACGTCAATGATCCCCTTCACAAGAATTATCATTACCGACCCCAGCAATATGATCGCGTCTCGGGAAATAACCACAATGAACACATACGGCGGCAGGCGTAAATGAGGCGGGATTTCCCTAACAAACATAAGACAAATAAATGCTGTTACTATAAGCAGCTTATCAGCAATAGGATCGATCATTGCGCCGAACCTGGTTTTCTGATCGAATTTTCTGGCTATAAATCCGTCTGCTGCGTCCGTCAACACAGCTACGGTAAAAATCGCGAGGGCAAGATGTACTTTATTATACAAAAGAGCCGCCACAAACAACGGTATCATAAGTATTCTTGATATCGACAGATTATTCGCCAGGTTCATATTTTAAAGAAGCCTTATCCTGTTAAGCGGGAACCATATCAAAAATACCTTACCTACAACATTTTTCTTGGGCACAAATCCCCAGAACCTTGAATCAACGGAATTGGCGCTGTTGTCTCCGAGAACAAAATAGCTTTTATCCGGGACGACAACCGTCTGTCCTTCCATGCCGTATTCGCCCTGATTAAAATATGTGAATTTCTTTATCGCAGCCGACTCATTCAGCATCTCACCGTTGACATAGATCGCGCCGTTCTTTATCAGCACATTGTCGCCGGGCAGGCCTATAAGCCTTTTTACAAGGTATTTCTTACTGTACCATTTCAGGCCTTTGGTCTCGGCATTATAAAAAACATGCCAGAATAATCTTTTATATTCACCTTCCTCACCGGGGAATTCCGGGTCCTGAGTTGACACAAACACAATTATATCCCCTCGCTTAGGGTCCCTTATTTTCGGTATACGTTTATCCGTCCATGGTATGTTAGCACCATATAAAAATTCATTCACAAAAATCTTGTCGCCTACGTGTAGGGTCGGGAACATAGATGTTGACGGTATCTTAAAGGGCTGAGCAACAAATGTCCTTATAAGAAGCGCTATTACACCCGCAACAACAAGCGGTATTATCCACTCGTCCGCCCACCATGCAAATGTCCTGAACCTCGTTGAATAAATATGCCTGTATATCTCTTCCCTGGAACCTTTGTACCTTTCATCCAGCACAAAGTTATCCGAAGTGCCGAGCTCCAGGAAGTTGTCCTTTATATACCCGAATTCGTCGATATATCCTTTTAATGTCAGTTCTACAAATAAACTGTCCGGATCATCGGTTACTTTCGTGAGACTTGATCTTTTTATCTTTCCGTATTTATTTTTCATATATCTCCTTTATGATTTCAAAGCGGCGAAAAAGGCCTTCTGAGGTATCTCGATCTTGCCGAACTGTTTCATCTTCTTTTTCCCCTCTTTTTGTTTTTCCCAAAGTTTTCTTTTTCTTGTAATGTCTCCGCCGTAGCATTTGGCGGTGACAGCCTTGCCTACCGCACTTATATCTTCGCGGGCAACGATCTTCCCTCCTACCGCAGCCTGCAGAGCTATTTTAAAAAGATGCCTCGGTATTTCTTCTTTCAAAGTTGAAACTATAGCCCGCCCTTTCTGAGCGGCCTTGTCTCTATGGACAAGCGCGCTCAGCGCGTCGCATATTTCGCCGTTAATCAGAATATCAAGTTTCACGACTTCAGTCAACCTGTAATCCAGAAGCTCATAATCCATAGATCCGTATCCCCTTGTCATCGACTTAAGCTTATCGTAGAAATCAGTTATGATCTCAGCAAGCGGCATCTGAAATATCACCTGTACTTTTTCGCTGTCGAGGAACTCCGTGCTCTTATACTCTCCGCGCCTTGATTTGCAGAGTTCTATTATCTCTCCGAGATATTGCTTGGGAAACATAATATATATTTTCACATAAGGTTCCTCAGCGTAATCTATATTCATAGGATTGGGGAACTTCGACGGATTATCTATCACTTCCACGTTGCCGTTCTTGTCATATATTCTATAAGCAATGCTGGGCGTTGTGGATATAACGCTGAGGTTATATTCCCTGTGCAATCGTTCCTGTATGATCTCCATATGCAATAATCCCAGAAATCCGCATCTGAATCCGTAACCCAGCGCGGCTGAACTCTCCGGCTCAAAAACAAACGATGAATCCGAAAGCCTCAGTTTTTCCATAGCGTCTTTAAGCAGTTCATAGTCGGCAGGATTGATGGGATAGGTCCCGCAGAATACCATCGGGTTTACCTTTTTATATCCCGGCAATGGCTTTTCACACGGATTGTCGACATCAGTTACAGTATCGCCCACCACCACATCTTTGGCATTCCTGATATTGCACACGATATACCCTACTTCGCCGCACGATAGTTTTCCGCTCTTTACGGGCTTGGGGTTAAAAATACCGACTTCCTTTACTTCGTAAACATTTCCCGTATGCATCATCGTGATCTTGCTTCCGTTTTTTATTGCGCCGTTCATGACCCTGACATATGTGATAACGCCTTTATATGTATCAAAAGAAGAATCAAAAATAAGCGCCTGCAGAGGATTTTTTATATCTCCATACGGATACGGGACCCTCTTTATTATCTCCTCAAGTATATCTTCGGTCCCTGTGCCGGTCTTCCCGCTCGCAAGGATAATCTTCTCTTCTTTAAGCCCGAGAATTTCACGTATTTCCCGCTCGGTCTTTTTAACATCAGCGTTTGAAAGGTCGATCTTGTTTATAACAGGGATGATCGTCAGGTCATGTTCCATTGCTAGGAAAAGGTTAGCTACGGTCTGCGCTTCGACTCCCTGCGTGGCGTCAACCAGCAACAGGACTCCCTCGCATGCCCCTATAGATTTTGATACCTCGTACGAGAAATCAACGTGGCCGGGAGTATCGATCAGGTTTATCTGGTATATTTTTCCGTCTTTAGCTTTATACTTTATGAATATGGCGCTTGCCTTGATGGGAATACCGCGCTCTCTCTCCAGATCCATATCATCCAGCATCTGGTCGTGGAAAACCCGTGAATCCACGGAGTGCGTGTATTGTATCAATCTGTCCGCTAGTGTCGACTTGCCATGGTCTATGTGCGCAATGATTGAAAAATTTCTGATCAGGCTTTTATCGTACATATTATATGCTTTGCGCGAATTTTTTTCCGAATTCTATCAGCTCGACCGCTTCCTTTTCGCTGCCCGCCTCCGAATAAACCCTGAGCTTGGGTTCGGTTCCTGACGGCCTCAGCATTACCCAACTCTTGTCTTCCAGCACAAATTTAAATCCGTCGTATGATTTCACTTCTATGACTTTCTTGCCGTGTACCGACTTGAACGGATTCTTCGAAAGGGCCGCCAGAAGTTTCTTTTTCCTGTCCGCGTCCAGCCTCAGGTCCAGCCTTTTGTAAATGAATAACCCGTATGCATTATTAACATCTTCGAGTATCTGTCTAAGCGATTTTTTCCTGTATGCCATCATTTCAAGGATAAGAAGGCCCGAAAGTATGCCGTCCCTTTCAGGAAGCCATCCCTTGAACGCGACACCGCCTGTTTCTTCGCCTCCCAGAAGAATGTCCTCATTTATGAATATTTCGCATATGTACTTGAAGCCTACGGGGGTTTCATACGTCTTGAGGCCGTACTTGGCGGCTATTTTATCGATCAGCTTTGTGCCGCAGATGGTCTGTATCACGCCTCCTTTAAGTTTCCTGTCTTCAAGAAGATGCAGAAGCAATAGTGTCATCACTTTATGTCCGCTGAGTATCTCTCCGTCCGACGCGATCACCCCGAGACGGTCCGCATCACCGTCTGTGGCTATACACACGTCATATGACGCGCCTTTCATTTTATCCGATGTGCTTTTAAGATGCACTTCATTCGGCTCCGGACTCCTGCCGCCGAAATACGGGTCCCTGCTGCCGTTTACGGTAGTTACTTTAATATTTGTTCCCTTGAGAAGCTGCTCTATATAATAACCGCCCGTACCGTTCATGCTGTCCACCATCACGTTAAATCCCGAATTCTGAAGCGCATCCATATGCACAAATTTTCTTATAGCTTCCACATGCGGCTTTACAATATCCTCATAGACGATCATGCCTTTTTTCACGGCTTCGTCTTTTGCCATGAATTTCGGCTTTGATTTATAAAGCCTCGATTCCATATAATCCGTGGCATCCTTGCCGACGGAACCGCCGAAATATCCTTTGTATTTTATCCCGTTGTATGATGCCGGGTTATGGCTTGCCGTGACCATTATACCGCCTATAAGATCTTTGTTGATTATGGCGAAGCTAACCGAAGGCGTCGGCGTGGGCCTGTCCGCCAGCACAACGCCTATACCGTTCCCTGCGAACACGCACGCTATTATTTCGGCATATTTTTCGGATAAAAACCTCGTGTCATATCCGACAGCGATCGCATATTTTCTGCCGTATAATTTGGATTTCTTGTTCTTTATTTTTGTCTTTTCTTTTTTTACATAGTCCGCTATAGCCTGAGCTGCGATCTTCACGTTATCGAATGTAAACTCATCGCTTATAACCGCCCTCCATCCGTCAGTTCCGAATTTGATCTTATTCACCTTTCAACCTCCTTATTGCGTATTTATAATTTTTTTCTCCGAAAACAGCAGTCCCTGCGACCAGTATATCGGCCCCTGCCTTGATAACAGATTTTGCAGTATTATAATTTATTCCTCCGTCAACTTCAATATCTCCTTTAAAAATTTTTCTGAGTTCTTCTATTTTTACCACCATATCTTTCATGAAAGACTGTCCGCCGAATCCCGGCTCAACGGTCATAATAAGAACCATATCTACCATAGTAAGATATTTTTTAATCGAAGAAACTGGAGTTTTTGGTTTAACGGAAATGCCCGCTTTTAAACCTCTTTCCCGTATAGCGCGGATGATCTTTCCGGGATTTTTCTCCGCCTCGATGTGGAATGTTATGATATCAGCGCCTGCTTCAGCAAATCCGCCTACATATTTTGCCGGATCCTGTATCATAAGATGCACATCAAAAGGCTTTTTCGAACGGCCTCTTATCGCTTTTACGATACCGGGCCCCATTGTGATATTGGGCACAAACACCCCGTCCATAACATCGACATGTATGAGGTCCGCACCTGCTTTTGATACTTCGGCTACGTCATCTCCGAGCCGCGCGAAATCCGCGCTTAATATGCTAGGCGCTATCAGAACTTTATTTTTCATTTTCCCCTCGCTGATATTAATTGATAAACTCTACCTATATCATAAACCGTAATAATACCCGACAAGCGTCCGTTCCTTGTCACAGGAAGGGCTTTTATTTCCTGCGCTTCCATTGACTGCTGAGCTTCGTCAAGAGTTTGATCCTCATTTAACGGCGCGATATCCCGGCGCATAACCTGCTCTACAGTCGTCTGGACGCCGTTCTCGTGTATACCGCTCATTACCTGGTCTCTGGTTATAAATCCCGCCATATTCTCGTTCGATATGTCCATTACCGGAAAATCTTCCTGTTTTGTACTCATCATAAGGTCCAGCACAGCCGACAGCGCGGCATCAATGCGAACGGTAAGGAACTCCTTCTTATACACGTCCCTAACCCTTATCTTAGTCAGAATATCTTTAATATCCACCTGCATTTCTTCGCTTGATGCGGCAAGAAAAAGAAAAAGCGCGATGAACATCGTGAAAATACTTCCGCTTCTGAACGCTACATACCCTAGAACGATCGCAAAGCCCATACCTATTATAACCGCGATCTTTGTTGCTTTGGCAAGCCCGATACTTTTCGTTAATATCGCACGCAGTATCCTGCCTCCGTCCATAGGGAACGCCGGTATCAGATTAAAAACTGCCAGCATAAAGTTCATCCAATATACCCATATCATTACAGCCTTGGCGCCGTTGAAAGGAATATACCCGCTAAGAAAGGCTATCAGTGATCCCTTCAGAGTTTCCTGTCCGAGGATAGAGATCATGGGATAGTAAAGTATAACAAGCACGCCTATATTTACCATTGGCCCTGCCAAGGATATAAGGAATTCGTGCAAAGGTTTTTTCGGTGTGCCGCCCAAAGACGCGACCCCGCCGATAGGATAAAGAGTGATCTCCCTTACTTTTATACCGAATGATTTCGCAACGATACTGTGGGCCAGTTCGTGCACGGTCACAAAAAAGAATAATACGAGCGCCAATAAAATATTATTGAATATCAAAAACACCAGGAAAAACGTTAAATGCAGTTTAACGGGTATACCGGCTATCTCTGCTATCTGGAACGACCACTTCATTTTATTTCAGTTAGCTCCTTGAAATCAAGTTTTGCTATTGCGCGTTTAGGGCCTATACATGATACATTCAACTTTTCTTCTTTAAAAATCGAGCCTGCCAGACGTATAACATCACTCTTATTTACGTTGTCTATTTTTTCCAGGACACCGTTCACTTCCGGGATAGAATTTTCCGACATTATCTTATCTCCGAGCCACAGCATCCTAGACCCCGTATCCTCAAAAGCAAGCAAAAGCTGCCCCTTGTAAAATTCTTTTGCCCGCTTCAATTCGTCATCAGAGACAACCTCGGATCTTATAAGCTGAAGCTCGCGCATTACCGACCGCACGGCATCCCTGACTTTTGTATTCGCTATCCCGGCATGTATAAAAAACGCCCCGGTCTCCTGGTATTTTTTCACTGACGACGTGATATCATAGCACAGCCCCTGGCGTTCTCTTAATTCTTCAAACAATCTCGACGACATATTAGCGCCGAGAATTATATTAAGCACATTCATCGCATATCTGTCCTGCTGAGGAGCGTCTCTGCCTATGGTATGGAATCCTAAAGCTATATTGGTCTGCGCTGTATCTTTGAACAAAAATTTAAATTTTTTTTCGTCCTGCCCGCATTCGAACTTTTCATATATTGGGGCATTCAGTTCCGAAAGACCGCGGAATCTTTCCGCAATATCAGACACTATTTGTTCCTCATTAATATTACCTGCCGTAACAATAGCGATATTATTGGGCACATACGCCTTTTTTTTGGCCTCCAGGATCGCGTCTCTATTAAGTTTTTTTACCGTACCTTCATATCCGGCCAGCGGTCTGCCCAGCGCCGTATCCCCCCACATGACCTCCGCGAGTATTTCGTGCACATAACTTGAAGGCTGATCCTTATACATTTTGATCTCTTCGAGGATCACTTTCTTTTCTTTTTCCATATCCGACGGGTCTATTTTCGGATCAAGCACCATATCCGAAAGAACGTCGAGCCCTACTGCCGTATACTTTTTAGGCACACGCACCAGGTAGCATGTCACTTCTTCAGTAGTGAACCCGTTAAAATGGCCGCCTACACCTTCGATCTCCTGTTTAAGCTGCTTTGCATCCCTTTTTTGCGTTCCTTTAAAAAGAATATGCTCAATAAAATGGCTTATGCCTGTTGTTTCCTTTTCCTCATACCTTCCTCCCATACCTACAAATATTCCTATGGAAACGGATTCCATATGGGGCATAGACGACATTACGATCTTAAGTTTATTGTCCAGCGTTTTAATCGTTTTCATTGATCGGCGTCGTCCTTTCTTTGTATGGAATCCAGGTATCCCTGCAATATAAATTGCGCGGCCAACTTGTCTATCTTGATCTTTCTTTTATACCTCGACGTATCAGCTTCTATCATCATGCGCTCTACAGCGGATGTCGAAAGCCTCTCGTCCCACATTTTAACAGGCAGATTAAATTCCTTTTTTATCAATTCGGCCAATCTCAATACTTTAGCTGCCTGCGGACCTTCCGTTCCGTCCATATTGAGCGGCAAACCGACGACTATTTCTTCAACACCGTCGCTTTTTATACATGCCCCAAGCGCGGCAAGCAAAAGCTGCTGATTCGACCCGTCAAGAGTCGGCCTGCCCTGCGCAATGATACCCATCTGGTCGCTGACAGCCACCCCCACCCTCCTGTCCCCTACATCAAGACCCATTATTTTCACAGGACACCTATTTCCTTTACGCATTCAACAAAATCTTTGCTGCAGACAAGGATACCCTCTTCGGTGCTGACCACTACGATGTTCTCGGCGCATACCACGCCTATCACTTTGCCGCCGAAATTCAGGACAGTAGAGTTTTTCGCTCCGACGATCTTATTTTTCCCCACAAGAATATTGCCGTTATGGTCCTTCTTATAAAATGTGGACATCGATCCCCAATTACCGAGATCACTCCACGGGAAATCCCCTCTTATCGCATAAAGATTCTTTGCCTTTTCCATGATCTGATAATCTATGGAAATGCTTTTCATATTAGTATAAGCCTTTTGAATTACATTTTTATTTTCCTTAATGCGCAAAAGTTCCCTATAAAGTCCGGGAGAATGTTTTTTGAAAGATTCCAACAGAGTATCTACCCTAAAAACATAAATGCCCGTATTCCACAGATAGCGTGAATCCTTGCAATATTTGTCCGCTGTTTTCTGATCGGGCTTCTCGATAAATTTGTCTATCGTATAAATACGGCTCCCCAAAGGCCTTGCTGTTTTCATATAACCGTATCCTGTAGCAGCATTCCTCGGGACCACCCCTACGCATATCATTTTGTCGGGGTTCAACGATACAAATTCAACGGCAGACCGTACGGTCTGTATATATTTTTTTGCATCCCCTATAAGCGAATCACTCGGAAAACACGCCACAATGCTGTCCGGACTCAATCCTATCGCGGCAAGCCCGACAGCGCTTGCGGTATTCCTTCCGAACGGTTCTACAAGAATATTTTTTGCGGGGAATTTTTTTACTAGCTTGCGAAGGGGTTTCTCCTGCTGAGAGTCCACAACGAACATAACTTCGCGCGGCTTGAATAACTGTAATATACGGGACGATGTCTCTTCTATCAGGGTTTTGTTCGATCCTATTTTAATAAAGCATTTTGACATGCCTTTTTTTGAAAGCGGCCATAACCGTGACCCTTTCCCTCCCGCCAAAATTACGGCATAAACATTGTTTTTCATACGGATCATTCCTTTATAGCTTTTGAAAATGACGCGACAAAACTGCCTGCCTGACTGACCGCATCCTTTTTTCCGCTGTTTTTCTCGATATTTTTTATGACAGCGCTTCCGACTATAACACCGTCTGCAGTACGCGCAATGGCCTTTGCCTGTTCCGGGCTGGATACCCCGAAACCCACGCACACCGGCTTGGCCGAAACCTTTTTTATCTCTTTGACTTTATGCGCTATGTCAGAGGCCACGCTTGCGCCCGACCCCGTTACACCCGTAGTAGAAACATAATAAATAAATCCTGTGGACAGCTTAGCTATCTCCCGTATCCTGTGTTCTGTGCTTGTAGGCGCGGCAAGCAGTATAAGTGAGAATAACTCTTTTTTACATATCTCCGACAATTCCTGAGACTCTTCATAAGGCAGGTCAGGGACTATTATCCCGTCGGCACCGGCTGATTTAGCGTCTTTAATGAATTTCTCCGGCCCGTAAGCAAGGACCGGATTGTAATAAGTCATAAAGCATATCGGGAGTTCCACCGTACGCCTTATCTGGCTTACGCTTTTCAATATTTCTTTAACGCTTATACCTCGTTTCAGGGCCCTGTATGATGCTGCCTGTATCGTAAGACCGTCCGCAATGGGATCGGAGAACGGGATACCAATCTCCACTATATCAACGCCTCTCGACTCGAATTCGGAAACGAGCTTTTTAGTCGTAGCAATATCAGGGTCCCCAGCCGTAATATAAACAATGAATGCTTTTTTTCCTTTTTCCTTCAGCTCTGAAAATTTACGATCTATTCTGTTCATTAATATACTCCTCTTAAAATTTCAGGGCATGCCTGACAATATCAAGGTCCTTGTCCCCGCGCCCGGAAAGATTGACCATTACGATCTTATCGCTTGAAAGTTTTTTCGCCAGGCTGCATGCGTGATAAATTGCATGCGCCGATTCCAGAGCGGGTATTATGCCTTCTATCTCGCAGAGCATTTTAAATGCCGACAGCGCCTGCGAGTCGGTTACAGGCACATACTCGGCCCTGTTAGTTGATTTATAGTACGCGTGCTCCGGTCCGACCCCTGGATAGTCTAACCCTGCGGAAACCGAATGCGCGATCTCTATCTGTCCGTCCTTATCCTGAAGCACATAACTTTTCGCGCCGTGGAGTATGCCCACGCCGCCTTTTGATAAAGTAGCTGCGTGCTTTTTCCCCTCTCCTCCCGCTTCAACTCCGATAAATTTGACTTTCTCGTCCTGATAGAACGGATGGAAAATACCTATCGAATTACTCCCCCCGCCTACGCATGCGACAATATAATCGGGAAGGCGTTTTTCTTTTTCAAGGATCTGGATCTTCGCTTCTTTGCCTATAACAGATTGAAAATACCTGACCATTGCGGGAAAAGGATGCGGGCCCGCGCATGTACCCAGGATGTAATGCGTTGTCATTACATTAGTGACCCAGTCCCTCATAGCCTCGTTTATAGCGTCTTTCAATGTCTTAGAGCCCGAATTTACAGGAATAACTTTGGCCCCCAGAAGTTTCATCCTGTAAACATTGAGCTCCTGCCTGCTTATATCCTCGCTGCCCATATAAATTTCGCAGTCCAGCCCGAACAGTGCAGATACAGTCGCGGTAGCGACACCGTGTTGTCCGGCTCCCGTCTCGGCTATAACTCTTTTCTTACCCATTTTCTTTGTTATAAGCCCCTGGCCTATAGTGTTATTTATCTTATGCGCACCCGTATGAGCGAGGTCTTCTCTCTTAAGATATATCTTCGCGCCCCGGCAATGCTTTGTTAATTTCTCCGCGAAGTATAAAGGCGTAGGCCTTCCCACATAATTTTTCAGATAATATTTAAATTCGTCATAGAACGCGTTGTCCTTTTCGGCTTTGTGGAAGGTTTTTCCCAGTTCATACAGAGCGCTCATAAGAGTCTCCGGCACGAACATCCCTCCGAACTGTCCGAAATATCCTCTGCTATTTGGCCGCATTAATGAATTCCTCCATAAGTTTATGATCTTTCTTCCCGGGCCGTTCCTCTACGCCGCTTGCTATATCTACAGCGTATGGTTTGATCCGTTTTATCGCTTCTTTAACATTCCCGGGCTTTAATCCGCCGGCTAAAAAAAGCGGTTTTGTTATTTTTATGCCTTCTACTATACTCCAGTCAAAAACCAAACCTGTACCTCCGGGCTGCCCTTCCTTAAATGTATCGAAAAGGAAATAGTCCGCGTTTTCATAAGACTTCAGCACGTTGAAATCAAAGCCCTTCTTAATTTTAAAGGATTTGATCACCCTGAACTCCGGTTTCAAATTGTCAATAAACTCGGGAGTTTCTTCGCCATGCAGCTGAAGGATCTTTATTCCGCATGAGCGGGCTGTTTCCCGGACAAAATTCTCTTCCTGGTTGAAAAATAATCCTATTTTCTCGGCCTTTACTCTAAGCTGCGCGGATATCCCCGCAACCGCTTGTCCTTTTACGCATCTCGGGCTTTGCCTAAAAAAAACAAATCCAAGATAATCCGCTCCGAGCTCTTCTGCCTTGATAGCATCGGATGCGTTGGTAAGGCCGCATATTTTGACTTTTGTCATTTTACTTTTTCTTTTCGCATACTACAGGAACTTCTTCAAGCGCCTGGTCAAGAAGGTCCTTGGGAAATTCATAATCCTTTAAGTGCCCGCTCAGATAATTATCATAAGCTGTAAGATCAAAATGTCCGTGCCCGCTGAACCCTATTAGTATGCATTTTTCCTTCTTCTCTTTTTTGCATTTCATAGCCTCATCAATAGCCACTTTCACGGCATGCGCTGTTTCCGGAGCGGGTATTATGCCTTCCGTGCGGGCGAATAAAAGAGCTGATTCAAATATCTTGGTCTGATGACATGCGCGCGGTTCTACTATTTTGCTATTCACAAGCGCGCTGACAAGCGGCGCCATGCCATGATACCTTAAACCACCTGCATGTATACCCGGCGGCACGAATCCATGCCCCAGCGTATACATCTTAAGAAGGGGTGTCATTTTCGCCGTGTCGCCGAAATCATACCTGTACGGGCCTTTTGTCAGAGTCGGGCATGCGGTAGGCTCAACCGCAAGTATTGTAATATCCTTGCCCTTTAACTTGGCGGGAACGAACGGGAACGCAAGCCCCGCGAAATTTGACCCGCCTCCCACGCATCCTACTACAATGTCAGGATGTTTCTCCCCTGCTATCTTAAGCTGTTTTTCTGCTTCCTGGCCTATTACTGTCTGATGCAAAAGCACATGATTCAGAACGCTTCCGAGAGAATATTTTGTATCATCATGCAGAGCGGCATCTTCTACGGCTTCGGAGATGGCTATACCAAGGCTCCCGAGTGTATTCGGATATTTTTTCTGTATATCCCTTCCTGACTTAGTTTTATCGGTCGGTGAAGCAAACACTTCAGCGCCCCAAATTTTCATAAGATGTTTTCTGTAGGGTTTCTGCTCAAAACTGATCCTGACCATATATACGGTGCATTTAAGGCCGAATAAATTACACGCAAATGCCAGGGAACTTCCCCACTGGCCCGCACCGGTTTCCGTCGCTATTCTGGTGACGCCTTCCTTCTTATTGTAATACGCCTGTGCGATCGACGTATTTGTCTTATGGCTTCCCGGAGGAGAAACGGATTCGTTTTTGAAATATATTCTAGCCGGTGTCTTCAGTTCCTTTTCAAGCCTTTTTGCCCTTACTAAAGGCGTCGGGCGCCACAATTTATAAATATCAATGATTTCATCCGGTATATCTATCCACCTGTCCTGAGACATCTCCTGTTTAATAAGTTCCATCGGGAATATCGGCGCCAGATCCGCAGGTCCCAGCGGTTCATGCGTCGCAGGGTTAATAGGCGGCGGCAAAGGAGACGGCAGATCAGGCTGGATATTGTACCATTTTCTAGGTATCTCCTTTTCGCTCATTACAATTTTCACTTCGTCCATTTAATTACCCTCCTTTTATTAATAACCTGAATACATCATATTGTTTCGGATCTCATATTTCGAATTTCGAATTTTATTTATTAATATTTAAAAATTTCCCGTATCTTTGCGCCTATATCGTCTGATTCCATGAACGCTTCGCCGATCAAAACGGCATTGACGCCCAGGCTTTTCAGGAACATCACATCCTGATATGTCCGTATACCGCTTTCAGATACTTTGATCTTGCCTTCGGGAATAAGCCTTATAAGACGCTGCGTTGTAGTGAGATCTACTTTAAAGTTGTGCAAGTCCCTGTTATTTATCCCTATTATCGTCAGGCCCGAATCCAGAGCCTTCTGGATATCTTCTTCATTGTGGGCTTCGCAAAGCACATCCATCCCGAGATTCTTGGCTGTTTCGGAATATTTTTTGATCTCCTCCAGTGTGAGAATATTCGCTATGAGCAGGATTGCGTCCGCGCCCCACGCTGCGGATTCATAGACCTGGTATTCGTCGATGATAAAGTCTTTCCTTATAACTGGGATTGTCACCCTGTCCTTAACATCCTTCAGATACTGGAGTTTTCCTTCAAAGAACCGTTCGTCGGTCAGAACTGATATGGCATTTGCGCCCTGAGCCTGATACGTCAATGCTATCTGCACAGGATTAAAATCACCCCTTATAATACCTCTTGTAGGCGACGCCTTTTTGATCTCCGCGATCAGATTGATCTGGTGCGGCCGTGAAATATTCCTTTTAAAAGAGCTTTTTATGTACGCCTTTGCCGCTTTTTCAGCTATATCCCTCAAGGATATCCTTGATTTTGATTCCTCGACGAATTTCCTTTTTTCCTGTATTATTTTTGATAGTATCATTTTTTATTTGTCATTATCTTAAGCACGTTCAATTTCTCCAGCGCTTTACCGCTGTCTATTGCTTCTGCCGCAAGTCTGACGCCTTGCTTAAGATCCTTTGCCCTATCCGTTACCACCAGCGCCGCGCCGGCGTTCATCAGCACCACGTCCCTTTTCGGGCCCTTATGCCCGAGGAGTACCTGAGAAATGATCTCAGCGTTCTCATCCGGCATACCGCCTTTTATATCCTCAAGAGATGCTTTTTTCAGGCCGAAATCTTTCGGTTCCAGATAAAAATTCCTGATTCTGTCTTTTCTCAACTCTGCAACGTAAGTCTTTCCCGTTATTGTGATCTCATCCAGAGTATCCATACCGTGCACTACAAACGCGCGTTTGCATTTAAGGTTCTTTAATACCCTCGCAAGAGTAACAACCAGTTTTTTATCATAGACTCCCATGACCTGTCGGGACGCGTTAGCCGGGTTCGATAAAGGCCCGAGTATATTGAATATAGTCCTTATGCCGATCTCTTTCCTCGGTCCTACGGCATATTTCATGGCTCCGTGAAAAAGAGGCGCGTACAAAAAACCAATGCCTATTTTATCAATACACTCTTCAACTTTCGCCGGAGTTACATTGAGGTTGATCCCGAGTTTTTCAAGGACATCCGCGCTGCCGCACCTGCTGGATACGGACCTGTTGCCGTGTTTTGCCACCTTAACGCCGCAAGCGCATACAACAAATGCCACAGTAGTAGATATATTAAAAGTGTTCGCTCCGCTGCCGCCTGTGCCGCAGGTATCTATAATAGTTTCCCTGTCCACCGTAATATCGTCCCTGTCAATGTCTACCGTGTTCCTCAAGGCCTTTACTTTCAGCGACTTCTCACGCATCACAATTGCCGCTCCGGTAATTTCGTCAACAGTTTCGCCCTTAATACGCAGCGCGGTTATAAGAGAAGCTATCTGAGCCGGAGTAGCCTTCCCTGTCATTATTTCGCTGAAACTTATCCGCATTTCTTCGCGGGAAAGGTCTATGCGTTTCACGGCTTTTTCTATGCACTCTTTTATCACTATCATTTCCCCAGTGTTAAAAAATTTTTAAGTAATTTTTTGCCTTCCACCGTCAAAATAGATTCCGGGTGGAACTGTACACCCCACGTATCATGATGCCGGTGTCTTACGGCCATTATCTCTCCGTCCTTTGTCTTTGCCGCTACTTCAAGTATTTTCACAGGCAAGGTATCATTTTTTATAATAAGAGAATGGTACCTTGTGGCTTCGAACGGGCTTTCTATGTCTTTAAATATCCCCTTGCCGTTATGGTATATCAATGATGTTTTTCCGTGCATAATATTTTTTGCGCGGACTATCTTGGCACCGTAAACCTCTCCTATACACTGATGCCCAAGGCATACACCCAAAATCGGGACCTTGCCTGAAAAATGCTCTATAGTATCTTTAGATATCCCGGCCTGACCGGGATTGCCAGGGCCCGGAGATATTATTATAGACGCGGGCCTGAGTTTCTCTATAGCCTCCAGGGATATCTTATTGTTCCTGAAAACTTTTATATCCGCGCCAAGCTCGCCCAGATACTGCACAAGATTGTATGTAAACGAATCATAATTGTCTATTACAAGCACCATAACATACTCCGGTATTATTTATCCAACCCTTTACTTGCGGCCTCTATTGCGCGTAAAAGCGCCCGTGCCTTATTAAATGTCTCTTCATATTCTTTCATCGGCTTCGAATCTTTGACAATACCCGCGCCAGCCTGAACATACACATTTTTCCCTTTGATCACCATAGTCCTGATAGTGATGCAAAAATCCTCATTCCCCGAAAAACTGAAGTATCCCACACAACCGGCATACGGGCCTCTTCGGGTATTCTCAAGTTCATCAATGATCTCCATAGCTCTTACCTTCGGAGCACCGGATACGGTCCCGGCAGGGAACGTTGCCCTTATAACATCGAACATATCTTTCCCTTTTTTCAGGATACCTGTCACATCGCTTACTATGTGTATCACATGAGAATATTTTTCAATCCTCATAAGTTCGTTTGTTTTGACCGTGTTATAATTTGCCACTCTGCCTATGTCGTTCCGCCCGAGATCCACAAGCATAATGTGCTCCGCAAGTTCTTTCGGGTCTGCTAATAGATCTTTGATAAGTTTTCTGTCCTCTGTCTCTGTTTTCCCTCTGGGCCTTGTACCTGCGATCGGCCGCACTTCAACGATCCTCTTTTCGGTCCTGACCATTATTTCCGGTGATGATCCTATAAGCTTAATGTCGCCGAGTTTCAGATAAAACATATAAGGCGACGGATTTATACTTCTGAGCGCCCTGTAAATATCGAACGGATCCGCACTGAGGCCTGTTTTAAGCCTCTGCGACAGGACAACTTGTATAATATCTCCCGCCTTTATATATTCCCGGCCTTTCTCTATCATGTTCGCAAAAGCGTTCTTAGTAAAATTAGATGTGACCTTCAATTTCCTTCCGGAAACTGCCGCAGCCGTTTTTTTCGGCATGCTCCCTTTCAGGAGTTTTTCGAGCGCCCTTATTTTCGCGCACGCTGACGAGTAGGCAGAACCCGCGCTGCCTTTAATAATAGCGTTCGAGATTATTTTTATTTTTCTTTCGACGTGATCAAAAATGACCATGGTATCCGTGAGTAAGAGCACGGCATCCGGCGCTTCGAGGTCATCTTCATTTTTATCGGGGATCTCTTCAAAGAACCGCACCATGTCATAGCCGATATAACCTACAAGCCCGCCGCAAAATATGGGCAGCCCTTCTATCGGCACAAAGCGGAATTTTGACATAATAGCCTGTACTTCGCCTATAGGGTCTTTGTCCGTAACATATTTTTTACTGCGTCCGCTTTCAATAAGTTCTATACTTCTGCCCTTGCTTTTAAATATCATGGACGGATTTGATCCCATAAATGAATATCTTGCGAGGCGTTCGCCGCCTTCCACAGACTCTAAAAGGAACGAATACTCTGACCTGTCTATTTTCCTGAAACTGGACAGTGTCGTATCAAAATCCGCAAGTATGTCTTTACAAACGGGGATCACATTGCCCTTTTTCGCCAGTTCAAGAAATTCTTTTTTCTCGGGATATATCATTTTATCGCCTATTTTTTATACACGTCCTTGGGATCGAACACTCTTTTATCCGTGATCGTATAATTGCCGTTCTTATCTGCCCGCCTGAAAAAACATGAAAAATACCCTTCGTGGCAGCCTGCCCTCACCTGATCGACCTTGAACAGCACGGAATTACCTTCGCAATCTATATGCACAGATTTAAGTATCTGAATGCATCCGCTCGTCTCGCCTTTAAGCATAAGCCTGTTCTGCGAGCGCCTGAATACATAGACTTTCCCTTCATCGAATGATTTTTCTATCGCGTCCTTGTTCATATAGCATAAAGTCAAAACTATGTTTGTTTTATCGTCCTGTATTATCGCGGGTATCAACCCCTTATCATTGAATTTCAACTGGTCTACTAAAGCCATTTTATCCGTCTCCTTTTATTGTTAAACTCTTACAGGTACTTTCTTTTTCTTAAGATACTCTTTCACCTGTCTTACAGAAAATTCCCGGTAATGGAATACGCTTGCCGCGAGGGCCGCGTCCGCTTTCCCTTCGGTGAGCACTTTGTAAAAATGCCCCAATTCTCCGCATCCGCCTGATGCTATTACAGGGACGCTCACCGCTTCTGATATCTTTTTGGTCAATTCTATATCATACCCGTCTTTTGTCCCGTCTTTATCCATACTGGTCAGAAGTATTTCGCCTGCGCCTAGTTTTACGGCTTTTTTTGCCCAACTGACAGAATCCAGTCCTGTCGGCGTTCTGCCTCCGTGAATAAACACTTCCCAGCCTTTACCTTTTTTCTTGGCGTCTATGGCTACCACTATACACTGTGATCCGAATCTATCGCTTGCGCGAGCTATCAATTCAGGGTTATTTACTGCGCTTGTGTTTATGGATACTTTATCGCATCCGGCATTAAGCAAGTCGCGGATATCCTGCGTACTTTTTATGCCTCCTCCTACCGTAAGCGGCATAAAAACAACTTTTGCTACTTTCCTTACAACATCTACTATAGTTTTCCTCCGCTCGTGGCTTGCTGTTATGTCCAGAAAAACAAGTTCATCCGCCCCGGCCTTGTCGTATACTTTAGCATTATCAGCAGGGTCCCCTGCGTCGCGTAAATTCACAAAGTTCACGCCTTTTACAACTCTGCCTTCCTTTACGTCCAGGCATGGTATGATCCTCTTAGCCAACATTTACGGCTTCCTCCAGTTTAATCGAGCCTTCATAAATAGCCTTACCAATGATCACTCCTGTCAGCCCTTTTACCTCAAGTTTTTTCAGATTCAGTATATCCTTTATTGCGGCAACACCGCCGGATGCAATGACTTCCATTTTGGTATTTTTTAGAACTTCCGTCAGCCCTTCTATATTCGGCCCTTCCATCATGCCGTCTTTAAGGACATCCGTGTAAATTATCCTCTTAAGCCCCAGAGATTCAAATTTTGCTATGATCTCCGTCATAGGATCTTTTATTTCCTTCGTCCATCCTTCAACCGCGATATTTTTATTTTTCACATCAAGTCCGATTGCGATCTTATCGCCGAATTCCTCGATACAGTTTCTGCCGAAATCAGGGTCTTTATATACCGCGCTTCCCAAAACAACCCGCTCGACGCCCATTTCAAGGATGTTATAGATCGTTTCGAGGTCTCTTATGCCTCCGCCCAGCTCGATCCGTACCGGCACCTTATTCAATATTTTTTTTACGGTCTCGAGATTTACGGGATGGCCTTCTTTTGCGCCTTCCAGGTCAACTACATGTATAAGGTCAGCTCCCTTTGCCGCGAAATTGAATGCCACATCAGCCGCATCCTCAGAATACACCTTTACCTTATTGTAATCTCCGCGCGTAAGCCTTACGACTTTACCCTGCAAAATGTCAATAGCCGGAATGATCTCCATTTACCCTTTCATTTCAGTAAAATTCCTGACCAGCTTTAATCCCACAACCTGGCTTTTCTCGGGGTGGAACTGAGTAGCCACGATATTATCCCGTGCCACCATCGAACAAAACCTCTTTTTGCCGTACTGCGTAATACCCGTAGCGTCATTTACATCAACAGGGTCCGCATAATATGAATGCACAAAATAAAAATAACTGCTGTTTTCAATGCCTTTCATGACTTTGGGCATTTTCTTACCCGATAAATTCACGCTGTTCCATCCCATATGCGGGATCTTTCCGACATCCGCCCTTTTAAAAAGCCTTACTTTGCCTTTAAAAACGGACAGCCCCCGACCGGGGCCTTCTTCGCTTGATTCAAACAAAAGCTGCAATCCAAGGCACATGCCGAAAAACAATTTACCGCTTCTGATATAATCCGTTATGGGTTTTATAAGTTTTCTTCTATTCAATTCGGATACAGAATCCTGGAAAGACCCCACGCCGGGCAGAACGAGCTTGGCTGCATTCCTTATCTCTGCGGGAGAACTGCTGACTTTTACATCCTGTCCCAATATCCGAAATGCGTTAAACACACTTTCGAGATTCCCAGAACCGTAATCAATAACAACAAGTTTCATATCCGCTTTCAACGCACGCCGGACTTTCCGATATGCGTATTTTACTATAGCACGCCTTTTGTAGACGGCACTGTTTTCGTTCTTCTAGGGTCTATTTCCGTGGCCCTGTCCATCGCTATGCCGAGCGCTTTAAATATCGCTTCCAGCATGTGGTGCATATCAGCCATAGCAAGAACGTCAACGTGCATATTCATCTGCACGTTCTTCGCGAACGTTTCAAGGAAATCGTTGCCGAGTTCCAGGTTATAATTCTCATTCGAATTTTTCCCCGCTATGTTTAAAAGATTTGGCTGTACTTTTTCATACGGGAATCTAACGCCGGTATAGGAATACCTGTTCCCTATGTCTACCGTGACTTTTGCCCTCGCGTGGTCCATAGGCACTTCCGAAGTGCCGAATCTTCTTATGCCTTTACATGCCCCTAATGCTTTTTTAAAAGCCTGCCCCAGACAAATGGCAATATCCTCATTTGAATGGTGCATGTCCACTTCCAGATCGCCCTTTGCCCTTAATCTCAGGTCAAACAAGCCGTGGAACGCGAACAACGTGAGCATGTGGTCTAGAAAACCTATCCCTGTTTTAACATCCGCTTTGCCTACGCCGTCTATGACAAGTTCTCCGATGATCTTGGTTTCAGTTGTTTTTCTGTAGATCTTTGCTTTTCTTTTCGATGCCATTTAATCCTCCTTTAGAATTACGCTTCAAACCTTATTTTCACAGCTTCCATATGTTTCGGAAGGCGTTCTATAGTTGTAAGTTTATCTATAGCGCCTTTCATCTCATCAAGTACCTTTTTCGAATACGATATAATATGCGATTTCTTTAAAAAACTCTCAACGCAGAGCCCCGAGAAAAATCTCGCAGTACCTCCTGTGGGAAGAACGTGGCTCGGCCCTGCAACGTAATCGCCTACAGTTACCGGCGAATACGGCCCGACGAATATCGCGCCGGCGTTCCTTATATTTTTCATCACATTCCTCGGATTCTTTACCAGTATTTCAAGATGCTCGGGAGCGATCTGATTGGTTATTTTGATAGCTTCGTCCATGTTCTTGGTCAAAATGATCGTCCCTTCCGCCACACGGTCTTTGACTATCCTCGCCAACCTTTTCGAAGGCGTTACAAGTATAGATATCCCCAGATGATGTTCAGACTGCGCTTCGAGGTCGCGTATTACATATTCAGGGTTCGCTGATTGATTCGCAAGAACAAGTATTTCGCTCGGGCCTGCCAGCATATCTATACTGCAATACCCGAAAACCTGCCTTTTCGCTTCAGTCACATAATCATTACCCGGCCCCACGATCTTATCTACGCGCGGTATTGTTTTAGTCCCAAAAGCGAGCGCTCCGATAGCCTGTGCTCCTCCTGCTTTGTATATCTCATTAACTTTCAAAAGATCAGCAACTACGAGTATATGCGGGTCGATAGAACCGAATTTATTAGGCGGAGACACCATCACTATCTTCTTTACGCCTGCCATCTTTGCCGGCATAACGGTCATATATACTGTAGACACGAGTGGCACAGTTCCGCTCGGGACATAAATACCCACTGTATCGATCGGCGTTACTTTTTCCCCCAACAATACCCCGTCTTTATCCTTTATTCTCCATGATTTACGTAAATTCCTGGCGTAAAACTTATTGATATTTTCTATTACAAGCTTAAGCGTGTTCACAATTTCGGGTTTTATATCCTGGTAAGCGCCGCTGACTTCCGACTCCGATACCCTCAGATCTCTCGGTTTAAGCTGTACACCGTCGAATTTCCGTGTATACTTTATGAGCGCATCATCTCCGTGCAATTTAACATCTTCGAGTATTTTAGTAACGCTTTGCGATACACGTTTCTTAACGGTAAAATCCCTCTTTATCAACTTCTGATATTGTTTGCTTCCTGTTCTGACTATTTTCATAGTGCGGTCCCTCTTAGTTTACTTTTTATATATCTCGGCGAATTTATTTTTAGCCGCCTTAAGCGCCTGGTCTATACAGTCTGTCTTTTTGCCGCCGGCCTGAGCGAAATCAGGCCTTCCGCCGCCGGATCCTTCTATCATTTTGGCGGCTTCTTTCGCAATGACCGAAGCGTCAATACCTTTATCGGAAAGATCACCTGTATAGGTTACGATTATCCCTGCCTTCTCGCCTGTATGACCTCCCAACGCAATGAATGACATTTTTGCGTTCTTTTTCAGATAATCCGCCGCGTTCCGTAGCAAAGCCGCATCCGCCGAACCGAAATTCGCTATGATAACCTTCGCGCCGTTCATGTCTTCGGCGTTTTTCAGGATATTATCAAGCTCTTTATAAAGTTCGTTCGCTGCGGCAGTGTTCTTTTTCTTTTCCGAGCTTTTTTTCATTTTAGACAGGGTAGCTATTGCCTTCTGAAATACGGGCTTTAGGATCTCCTTATATTCCCGCACATTCATCCATTGCATATTGTAGAACGTTTCTTTAAGCCCCGTAACCTTCGATATCTGGGCCTCAAGTTCTTTGATATATGCGTCCGCTTCGTCTATACCGTCCAGAGATCCCTGCAATTCATAAAAATCCTTCATAAGCTCGTCTATATCCTTATGCACCCAGTTCACGGCTCCGTCTGACGTTACAGCTTCGATCCTTCTTATACCGCTTGCGACTGAACTTTCCGAAATAATAATGAATAGGCCTATCTCCCTTGTGTTGTCTACATGTGTGCCTCCGCAAAATTCCTTGGAAAGGTCTCCCACGTAAACCACCCTTACGTCATCACCGTATTTCTCGTTAAAAAGCATCATGGCGCCTTCTTTTTCAGCGTCCTGCCTTTTCTTGACCTGTTTGGTCACGTCCACGCGCTTAAATATCATTTCATTCACAAAATCTTCAACGCGCCTTATTTCGACATCGGACATTTTTTTCGTATGCGTGAAGTCGAACCTGAGCCTTGCGTCTTCTACCAGCGAACCGCTCTGATGCACGTGATCCCCGAGCACCTTTCTCAGCGCGCTCTGGAGTAAATGCGTAGCCGTATGGTTTTTGGCTATCAGCCTGTTCCTGGTCCTGTTAAGCATCACAGTGACATGGTCATTTAGACCCAGGGCGCCTCCTTCTACAATACAGTCATGCACTATCCTGTTCT
>Ga0172375_10001695_pt1 | contig 35210 bp, 33 predicted proteins | sample LakKiv1m_FD_114537 | JGI IMG/M metagenome (GOLD analysis project Ga0172375, IMG submission 114537) | Freshwater microbial communities from Kabuno Bay, South-Kivu, Congo - kab_092012_11.1m | ecosystem: Environmental > Aquatic > Freshwater > Lake | place: Democratic Republic of the Congo... | reverse complement strand
TCCTAAGATATAAATCTTTCGGTCGGAGGATGTTGGTTTGTTGAAAAAAGGGGTGTTGGGTTTGATGTTGGGTGTAAAATATTTTACTGTATTAATTTTTTAACATTCTTTCGGAGATACTGTAAGTAACACTGGATTTATAAGATAAATACTTTTTCACACTTAGCACAAGATAGTGGTAAAAAAGTAGTACCTATTATTCAACACATTATTTATTGGTGCTACCATATTCATATAAATGCAAGATCAGAGACTAAGGGGGTCAGGAAGAGCGGGTTGGGGAGTGGGTTCTTATTATCATCTGGAGCAGAGTTATATGAAGAAATTTTTAAAAAGTGGGATGGCTATCCAGTATAAATAAATGGGTAAAAAATGAGTTTCCTTTTAGATCCGCCAGCACTATTTATCATCCATTCATAATCATGCTTCCGGGATTTATCCTTTTCTTGCGTTTTGAAATTAATCTTGTTGTAATTTCCCCGACGGTTATCGCCGTTTATTCAGCCTTCATACTTTTAGGTTATTCCACAATAACAAACATACCCTTGACTGGAACCTGGCTGTCGCATCCGTTTCCACAGCCCTGGGGGGTATTACTGAGCTTCTTGGCGCTATTTCGGGATTATGGAGCTATGCGTATTACGAATCTTTGCCAGTTTTCCTGGTTATGGGCTGGACTTTGAATGCATGGGCAGTCTGCGGAATAGCGCAGGTTTTCAAGATAAATCGAAGTGAGGCGATCGTGGATTGATCGAATCTCAATTCGATATTTCACTATAACCATAAAAAAATGAAAATTGCTATAACCCAATCATAAACTAAACATAAAATCCTATACCATTCAACAACTTCGGTTTGAATAATTTTATGATTATGAATAACATCCCAGACTCCATGAAATAGATAACCTGAAATTAAAAAATATGGAGATACCCATAAGCCAAAAATCGCCAAAACCAGGAAAAAGAACATACCCGATATTTCTATCAATATTTCTCTCTTACGTCCATCAGACAGGGCAAAACCCACATAAATAGATGCTATGACCGCCAGGAGAATTGACAATAATTCAAGCATCTTTTGTTTTGGAAACATCAATATAAAAAAGATCGATAATAAAGCTAAAACAATTCCCAGAATCAATTCTCGTGCATATTTATTCATGGTTTTCATAATGAGGAGGATTCTCATCGAATATAAGTATTACGATATAATATTGTAAACGATGGTAATAAATTCCCCGATCACAGCAGCTTCAGATTACCTGTGATCCTATCCAGTTCCCCGACTTCAGAAGGTCCTATCCCAAGCACAGTCGTTGTCCCCGGGGGCACTTCGGTCAATCCTGCATCAGTGATAAGGACAGCCGGAAGACCTTGTCTTCTTGCAAGCTCCCTTAATTCAAAAAGTTCACGAAGCCCCGCAACCCTTAATACCACTTTCTTCTGTCCCCCTTCTTTCCACGCCTGGCGCGCTTTTTCACCGGCAAACTCATATGCCGAAATGGCTGCATGTGCGACCTGGACCGCCAGTTTGCCTTTTGACAATTTCAGGTCATCGCGTACAATAATACATTGCTTATACTCTGTCATTGCGAACACCGGCGCTTTATCACTGGATCAGCATCCCTTTTTCATCAAATTTCATTACGTCTTTTCGTTCTGCCCACTCTTTTCCAAGTTGAAGTGATTCATCCTTGTCGAAATCTCCCACAACTATAGTTTCAGCATTCTTCAAAACAGCCTCAACCGGGATAGACCGGATACTTTCAGGATTTTTTATTATGATCCTTCTGCCATCAACGCCTATGCTTTCCCCTAAATCCATATTGTTCTGCTTTACAAATTTGCCTATATAGGATTGAGCCCGTAAATCACCTGATTCTTTTTTAGAGGGTTTTATCCCCAAAAAACTGAAAATCTTATCTGGGATTGACATGAATACCTTTTATTGTCTATTCTAAAATAAATACTATTGGAATAAAGTTCCGAAAAATAATTTCGTGTGTCACAGCTATTTATTATATCTCAAAACTGGCGTAAAATCTGCCTGCTGTTATCTAATTATTCTTCTTCTACAATGATACCCTGGACGATCTCTTCCAGTTCCATCTTTCTCTTTTTATTGGAAGATTCCACTTTGCCGTCCGGCCCTATTACAGAAACCATTATGTCAAATCTATCAGCAGCTGCAATATCTGCGGTGGAAATTATTGGAATTTCGGTAGCTGATGGCGGTATCCATGGATTTGCATTATACTCCATTTCCTGGAGTTCCGGTGTATATGAGTGTATGATCTCGATCTTTCCATCTTTTGCATGTTTATATGCGCGATACAAAGACCTGTTCTGGCGAAAACCTACATATACTTCGAGCAGCGTGACACCGATAAGGGAATTTGCACCTTTTCCCACTACAATGTCACTTATTATATGTTCACCGTCATTTGAATGAAGGACAAGAAAACCACTCTCATTATTTTCATTGTTTGATATTTCGATCATTTCTATGAGGCAATCCACAAGGGTCATGCCTTTTGTGGGTATGATCCTGTCAAAATCCTTTATTGTTCTTGAGATCTGGTCTTCATCATAATCCGCAATACCTTCACGATTTATGATATCCGTGATTCTTGCGCCCTGTATCCCCCAGAGGTTTGACTCGATGCCATATTTTTTCTCTTTTTCAACAAGTGTGGTAAGACGTTCCTTGGCATCAAGATGCCGTGAAAGTCTTCTTTTGACAAGTTCCTCATCACTTGCGATAAGTTCGATCGCCTTCGGAACAACGCCTATTTTCTTTGTGACTGAAGTCATCTGCCTGATAAGTTCAGGTTCCCCAAGTTCCATCACATCAAAGACATTCTCCACAAGGAATTTGATCTGGTCATAAACAGATACATCAACATAATCCGGCTCATCACTTTCCGATATAGGAAGCCTTCGTTTCTCATAAAGTTCTTCCTTCATTTTTTCAACGAGATCTTTCCTGATAAGAACCGCTGGCTGCGCGGAACGCGCCCTGCCTTCAAAATAAGCCCCGACATTCTCAGACAGGAGTCTTATTGCAAGAGTTGTTTTTCCCCCTCCCTGTGGACCTGTAAGTATTATGAGAGGATTTGTCTCAAGTTCTTTTGAGAGTGTCCTGACCAATTCCTCTTTGGAATGTGAAGAAGTATCAAGAATATCCATTGGAACCAAAAAAAATGAAAAGCGGGGGTAGCCCGCTTAGTCCATACCTTCCATTCCGCCCATACCGCCCATGCCTCCGGGTCCTCCTGGTGGCATGCCTCCTGCTCCGCCTGATTTGCTGGAGAGCACATCATCGATGCGCAGGATCATGGTTGCTGCTTCGGTGCCTGAGCTTATTGCCTGGGTTTTGACACGGAGTGGCTCTAATACGCCTTCTTTCCACATGTCAACGACCTTTCCGGTAAATACGTTAAGACCGGCTGTCTTGTTTCCCTTCTCATGCTGGCTTCTCATTTCCACAAGCATATCTATGGGGTCAAGACCCGCATTTTCTGCAAGAGTTCTTGGGATAACTTCAAGCGCGTCTGCGAATTTTGCAACCGCAAGCTGTTCCCTGCCTTTTAGTGTGCTTGCATATTCACGAAGGCGAAGTGCGAGTTCAACTTCAGGTGAGCCGCCGCCAGCTACGAGTGTCTCATCTTCGATAGCTACACCAACAACGCGAAGTGCGTCATGCAATGCGCGCTCTGCTTCATCAGCTACATGTTCTGTTCCGCCGCGAAGGATTATTGAGACTGCTTTTGGATTGTGGCATTCTGTAATGTATGTCATTGACTCATCGCCGATCTTCTTTTCTTCCACAAGCCCTGCCTTTCCAAGGTCTGAATCGCTTATTTCCTTGAGGCTTGTAAGTACCTTTGCGCCAGTTGCGCGGGCGAGTTTATCCATGTCGCTCTTCTTAACACGCCTTGCTGCATAAATTCCGGCTTTGGCGAGATAATGCTGGGCTATATCATCAATGCCTTTTTGGACGAATACTACATTTGCGCCGCTGTTGATTACTTTAGTGACCATGTCGTGGATCATCTGCTCTTCCTGGTCAAGGAATAACTGGAGCTGGTCAGGTGATTTTATTGATATCTCAGCGTCAACTTCCGTCTTCTTGATCTCAAGTGCTTCATTGATAAGAAGTATCTTTGCATCAGTGATCTTTTTTGGCATGTTTGTATGGACTCTTTCCTTGTCTATTACCATACCTTCGATCAATACTGATTCTTCAACGCTTCCGCCCACTTTCTTCTCGACTTTTATATCCTCGATATCTACTTTTTGTTTGCCATTTTCAGTATCAACAACTGCTAATACTGCATTAACGGTCAGGTTGGCGAAAACATCTTTTGAAGCTTCAGCGCCTTTTCCCGTTATTGCGGTTGCTGCTATTTTTAATAATAAGTTCCTGTCGTTCAATGTTACTGGCCTTGCGAGGGTCTGCAGGATTTCCCTGGCTTTTATTGATGCAAGCCTGTAGCCGCTTGCGATAACTGTTGGGTGCACGCCCTGTTCTAAGAGTTCTTCTGCATTCTTTAAGAATTCCCCTGCAAGAACTGCTGCTGTGGTTGTGCCATCTCCCACTTCATCGTCCTGGGTCTTTGCGACCTCAACGATCATCTTGGCTGCCGGGTGCTCGATATCCATTTCCTTTAAGATGGTTGCGCCATCGTTAGTGATTACAATATCCCCGAGTGAGTCAACGAGCATTTTATCCATGCCCTTTGGTCCAAGGGTTGTTCTTACTGCTGCTGCCACGGCCTTGGCTGCCATTATATTATTATTCTGTGCTTCTCGTCCTTTTGTTCTCTGACTGCCTTCTCTTAAAATAAAGATCGGCTGTCCTGCTAATTGTCCTGACATAAATAGCCTCCATTAAAATTTATTTGATGATCTGTACAAATATACCATTGTACGAGGGTTTCTCGTTGTTTGTAATTCTATATAAGTGTTTCGATTGAAGATAATATATTATTTTTTGGATACATTTAATTCTTTATATGACATCTGGCCTTAAAACCGAATATGTCAATACAACAAACCTTATTATCTATAATGTGTATGTAGCCTTGCTTTCCATGCCAAGGTGGCGGAACGGCCACGCAATCGCCTGCAGAGCGATTCCAATCCAGTTCGACTCTGGGCCTTGGCTTATTTTTTTTTGATCGCTTAAATCAGTCTTTAATAATACATCATAAACCAGCGATTTCACAATTCACAATGGCAAGCTTACTATTCTTGCCGCCTTCGGGCATGGTGGTGAACTGGATAAAACCCAGTTAAAGATGTTGATCGGTTCAGAGGTGATTGCTGAAAGATGGAATAAACCAATAGAAATTGAAAAAGCAGAAGGCGTGACTGTTATGGTCGCAGGTGGTGAACGAATTGCCTGCAACACAAATATGTTTACTGATATTTTTGCCGCAGGGGTATCAATACTGCGCACAGAAATCGATATCCGGGATAAGATATCTTTGCACGATATCCAAACAGATCTTCATTCAAACACCATTATCGTGGAAGGACTTGACTACCAGTCATACGTAAATAAAAGGATAAAAGAAGTACGTGAGAAAATCAATCCGATAAAGACGGTCGAATATCATCCGGATCTTAAAAGATTCACATTTCTTAAAATTAAAGATTTTACGCCCCAACTCGACCAGAAAAGCCTGCGAGAGCAATATGGGGAGGTAATCACACGGTTCCTTTCAGGAGACTTCCAGCCGTGCGCTGCATAGCAAGGAAATCATGGAAAAGATCGCAAATGACCTCTCATATTACGATGAAGACCTGTTTCTTGCCACATCCGAAGAGGCTTTTGTTGTTGGTTGCGATGGTTACATCAACGAACTGCGCGAATTACTCGAACTTGCCATATCACTTTTACTTTTGTTCCAGATATATGACAGAAAGATCGATCTTGAAATATCTAACGCTTTCGAAGCTCTAAAAAAACTTAACAGCTCAAGATATTATTTCATAACACAGGCGCCAAGAAAACTTGAAAAATCGCTATTTATGGTGAGTGAAATCGGGCTTGTGATCCTTGATGATATTAAAGACCTGATGAATCCTCACAAAATTACAACTGATTGGTATTACCAGTCTTTCTATCAGAATATGCTTGACACGCTCAAAGTACAGGACTTTGGAAAATTAGTGCAGGAAAAGATCGATTCTCTCCAGGATCTCTACTCCACGGCAAGACAACTTTCTGCAGAACAATTGGCTCTCTGGCTTGAGGTTGTAATAGTTCTCCTGATTTTATGGGAAGTCATCAAACCTATTCTTGATTTGCTTTGAACAATCAAAAAAAAATGACCTTGTAATTTATGCGGGGGAAGGGATTTGAACCCTTGAATTCCTGCGAAACAGGATCTTAAGTCCTGCACCTTTGGCCGCTTGGTTACCCCCGCACAGGGAGTGACGTTAAATATCTCTTGGGTTACTTTAAACTAACGCCTTATTCGGCATAATTATGTATAATCCGTTTCAATTACGGTTCTATGTCCTTGCCATTTGTTACATTTTCGCGAAACGTATTCATTCCTCTTACGAACATTTGCAGGAACAGGTGCGGATACTGCGGATTCAGACGGGACATGGGACACCACGAGGCAAAGCTTCTCACACCCGATGAGGTCAGGCATATTATTACAAGAGGCGCTCGCGCAGGGTGCTCTGAAGCGCTTTTCACATTCGGAGAACATCCGGAGGAAGTTCCAGGTTTTAACAAATGGCTCCAGGAGCTTGGGTTTGATAATATCATTGATTATCTCGTGGAATTATGCAAGCTTTCGATAAGCTTTGGTCTTTTGCCACACAGTAACCCCGGAATACTCGAAAGGTCCGAGTTTGAAAAATTAAAGCCGTATAATGCAAGCATGGGACTGATGCTTGAGACAACAGCATCGGTCAAAGGACATGAGGGCTGTGCCGGTAAAATCCCTGGAACTCGCATAAGAACTATCGAATATGCAGGAGAACTCAATATCCCATTTACGACAGGGATTCTCATTGGAATAGGAGAAACATGGGAAGACAGGGTGCGCTCGTTGCATAAAATAAAAGAACTTCATGAGAAATCCGGTCATATCCAGGAAGTCATAATCCAGAATTTCATCCCAAAACCAGGAACCAGGATGGCCTTATACACCAGTCCCGGAATTGAGGAAATGAAGCGAATAGTAACAATGGCAAGACATATCCTTCCTGCTGATATCGCGATACAGGTATCACCAAACCTGATCTCTCCTCGTGAATTAATAGAGTGCGGGGCGTCTGATCTTGGGGGCATCTCGCCTGAGACTATTGATTATATCAATCCTGAATCCCCGTGGCCGAATTTATTGGAACTGCGATCCATGGTTGATGTTCCACTTCGTGAGCGTTTGCCTGTATATCCGGAATATGTGAAGAGAGGCTGGTACAGCGCCGAGTTGAAAAAACTTATAAGCTTTCTTTCAGACGCAGAAGGATTTCGGAAAACTTATTAACTGGTATCACATAAAAACTGCACCATTCTGGTGGTAATATTCAGAAATTACAGCGTCTTCAGAAATTGCAAAGCATCCAAAAAAGCATTCACGACGATTGCATCGGACGAGCCGAAGCAGGAAAATGCTCGATGGATGATGCTTTTGAACTATATGATGATCCCAATGTGTTATTCCCCCTTGCTGACAGTCTCAGGAAAAAAGCTGTCGGGGACACTGTCACATATATTGTGAACAGGAACATCAATTTTACGAACAGGTGCACTGGCACATGTAAATTTTGCGCTTTCAAGAAGGAGGATGGTTATATCCTGTCTATTCCTGAAATTCTTGAAAAAACAAAAGAGGCCGTCGAAGTGAACGCCACTGAGGTATGCATCCAGGGAGGGCTTCTTCCTGACTGGGATGTTTCTAATTATTGTGAGATCCTTGAGAATATTAAAAAAGTGTACCCGCATATTCATATTCATGCGTTCTCTCCCATGGAAGTATTCCATGCGGCACGAAACAGCAATTTAAATTATAAGGAAACTCTTCTGCGACTGCGGGAATCAGGACTTGGCTCTATGCCCGGGACAGCCGCTGAAATACTGGTTGACCGAGTGAGGGAAGAGATATGTCCTGATAAGCTTACGGCACATGAATGGATGGAGATCATCAAAACAGCGCATTATTCAGGCATTCCAACAACTGCAACAATTATGTACGGCCATATCGAGACCCTTCAGGAACGGATCGAGCACCTGTTCATAATCCGTGATATCCAGAGAAAGACTGGCGGTTTCACAGAATTTGTGCCGCTGCCTTTCATGCCATCCAATAACATGCTGGGGGAAGGAAATCATATTTCAAGGGGATTTGAAGACCTGAAATTTCATGCATTGGCAAGGGTGCTTCTTTATCCCTATATCAAGAACATCCAGGCAAGCTGGGTAAAAATGGGTCCGGAGCTTGCGCAATCGGCTCTCATGTGCGGAGCGAACGACCTTGGGGGAACGCTGATGGAAGAGAAAATTTCAAAAAGCGCAGGCGCAACTAACGGGGAATATATGGCGCCGGATGATTTCGGGAAAATGATACGGCAGATCAACAGGGTTCCAAGACAGCGCGATACTTTGTATGGGGAAGTCAGAAACATTATACCCGATTCTTAGACTTTGAGAAAATGCCTCATTCATTCCTGCGCGTCAAAGGGCTCACACTTAATATCCCCATTCTCCAGGATCAATTTCTCTACATTTTGTCTTGCGTTCTTTAATTTCGTGTTGCATTCCCTCACAAGTTTTATCCCATTCTCAAAAAGCAAAAGGCTTTCATCAAGGGAAAGCTGCCCTTTCTCAAGTTTATCCGCTATTCCTTCAAGCTCTTTAAGTGATTCCTCAAAACTCATTTCCATTTGCATTCCTCTTTATCATTGACTTCACATTTTATTTTTCCATCGTTTACGATTATTGATATCTCATCGGATATTTCAATATCAGCAATACTCCTGACAGGTGTTTTACGGGGAAGTTTTAAGGTAATGCTATAACCTCTTGATAGCGTCCCCAACGGGCTTACAGCATTAAGTTTTCCAGCATGTGCATCCAGAAGTGCCCGTTTTATCTCCAGGAGCTTTCCAAAACCTGATATCTGCTTCTGCGCAAGTTCATCGAGATATTGCACATTCTGCGTAACCTGTTCAAGCATCGAACGGGGATCAACGCTGGATCTCAACTCAGAAATCCGGGACTGCCTGTCACTTAAATATCGCGTCTCGTTCTCGATCAACCTGTCCCTTAACCTGCTTATCTGGTTTGCCAGTTCCTGCCTTTGCGGCACAGCGATCTCGGCAGCGGCAGAAGGAGTTGGCGCCCGGACATCAGCTACAAAATCACATATCGTGTAATCGGTCTCATGCCCAACTGCCGATATAATCGGGATCCTTGATTTAAAGATCGCACGCGCCACAACTTCTTCATTGAAAGCCCACAGGTCTTCGATCGAACCGCCGCCCCTTCCCAGGATTATCACATCAACATCAGTCCTGTTTAGAGCTTCGATCGAGCTGACTATGCTTTGCGCTGCGTTTTCACCCTGTACTATCGTGGCGACAAAAAGGATGTTGACAGGATATCTCCTTTTAAGAACGGTCAGGATATCATGGAGGACGGCGCCTGTAGGTGATGTTGCCACACCTATTTTTGTCGGGAAGCCAGGGAGTTGTTTTTTGTGGTCAGGTGAAAAAAGCCCTTCCATAGCGAGCTTATTTTTTAATTGCTCATATGCCTTGTACAGTTCGCCAACACCATCCGGGCGCATATCCCTGACTTTTAACTGGTAAACTCCTCGTTGTTCATATACGTCGATGTCTCCCAGAACAAGCACCTTCATGCCGTGTTCAGGCTCAAACCTGAGGTTCCTGCCATGCCATTTGAACATAATGCACGCAAGCTGGCTATTTTTATCTTTAATGGTAAAATATCGATGTCCTGAGGAATGGTTCGTAAAATTTGAGATTTCTCCCCGTATCCATACATCATTGAATTGACCCGTTGTCAGGGTGCTTTTTACCGCAAGGGTGAATTCATGAACGGTATAGATGCCCTTCTTTTCAAAATCCATAATTCAACATTGTTATATGAATGTATTTGCTTAACTATAGCGGTGTGAAACTAATCATGAATCAAACGGATTCATAGATAAATAATGAAAAATAAATGTTTGTTGTGTCGCCTTATTATTGTTTTGGTATAAGCAGAGAAAACCAACGAATACTTTGGGCTAAAAGCCTGTTGTGAAACGTGGTTTTTTTCTGCGGACAGATAAATGTGCCCTGAGCACGAATACGAAGCTGTCTATACCTACGATCTCTGCTTATACCACAATTTCTCCATAAAGGAGGTATAAAAATATGAATATAAGAGTGGAAAAGGCTTGTGGTATCGATGTCCATAAGTCCTTTTTAGTAGCGACGCTATTGACAGCCTTGCATAGTGGAGATGATCCTAATTTAAATATATAATGGTATTTAGATGATTTCTAAAATTATATTTATCAAAATAACTTGTCAATTTTACTAAATTATTTATTAAGTAGCTGATCTGTTTATATATTTTCTAAACGTCCCACATATAAGAACGAGATAGATTTTTCATACGAAGTATTATGAAGCGAGGTAGCTGTCAAGAGGGAGGACGTTCGCAAGCTCTTCTTTTGTTATTACAGCCTCGCAAAGCACACTTTCCCGGATCTGTATCGGGGCAGCACATCGAAGCGCTATTGCTATGCAGTCGCTGGGTCTTGCGTCAATATCAAAACTTTTTCCATCTATGGATATAGATATCCTGGCATAATAAACACCTTCGTTTAATTCATCTATCAATATACTTTCAATTTTTGAACCCAGTCGCTCAACAAGTGTTACAAAAAGATCATGTGTCATGGGACGGGGCGGAATCTCATGATTCAGCGCTGAATTTATTGAGATCGCCTCAGATAATCCGATATAAATTGGCATAATCCTTTTCATATCGTCCTCTAGGAGAACTATTGGCACCGGACCTGGCGCCTTCTCAATGAGATATACACCTTTTATATTCACTCTCAAGGTTGTCCCATTCATAAGTTAATATTAATAAGCGGGGTAATAAGTTTTCCCATAGTTCATAAAAAACTTTAATATTAGATAAAACAAATGTGAGTAGGTGATATTATGTCTCTTGTAAATAATATAATAAAGATGTTAATAGGGATTGTAATTCTTATTGTAGGTTTGGTTTGGTATCTTCCGGGTTATGGTCTTGGATATTATACAGAATTGATATCCCTTTTGAAAGCCACTATCGGTCTCTTCCTCCTGTTTGTCGGGTTGATCGTTGCCTGGATGGGCTATGACGATTACAAGATGGACAAGGAGATGGCGAAGGAAGAGAAAAAAGAAGAAAAGAAAGAATAAATGAATTTCCGGTTTAACCGGAGCAAATCTTTTTTAGTATGTTTCTTATTTCATGAAGGTAAGCCTTCATGCAAATATAAATATACAAATACTAAGGAATTATTACAGTATTCCTTCATGAATCCATCTGATATATCAAAAATATTAAACTAATTAAACATCAATCCTGATGAAATTTCGGACAAAAAGGAATCACAAACCATCCGTATTCTCCTTCACATTATAGAGGAATTGAATGAGGAAGCTCAAGCATTTAAAGCAGAGTTGCAGAAAACAAGAGATGAACTGAACCGGTTAAAAGGAGAAAAGGGTAAACCGAAATTTTCTGTTCTATTCGGTAAAATGGCTTCTTTTCCAAAGATAGCACGAATCAACTTTGAAACCTTGGCACATTAAATCCGGCGCCCCAAAGCGCGCAAATAACGCAAACCAGCGCCTCCATTGCACATCCCATGCCCCCCAAGTGCGCAAAAGTCCCGGCGGCGCCTGACAATTCTTATTGCAAGGTTAATTCAATACTTTGCGCAGCTTGAGGTACACCTGCAAAATTGAGAGTTAACTACCTATTTTTCAATAAGTTTCCCAGGGCATTCTGAAACAGTAATTGCCAGTATTAAGAATCCGGTTAAGTGTCGATTTGGAAGAACTCTGAGGAAAAGGCTAGATCCCGGAAAGGCTACTGAAAATAAATTGAAACTTGTTGCTCATTATATCAGAAGATAGGATATTTAGAGAATTTACACGACATAGAACCACATTGTCCGAGGAAGGGGGGATAGGGTAATTTTTGTCCCAAAGCCTTAAAGTAAGAATAAGTTTAAATACTATAACTACTAACTTAAGGTTAGTAACCTCAAGTCACTAACTTCGGGGTGAAGATCAAACATGGAATCAGCACAACTATTGGACATACTCGGGAATGAGAACCGAAGAAAGATCCTGCATCTTCTTGCAAGCCGCCCATGCTATATGAGCGAAATAGCAGAGAGGCTTGACGTGGGCGCAAAAGCGATCCTGGGCCATCTTGAGCTCCTTGAACGGGCTGGCATGATCGAAGCCAGCGTGGATGAACAGAGGCGTAAATACTTCCATATAACAGATAACCTCCGTCTTGAGGTATTCGTGTCGCCATATTCATTCGAGGTTGAGATAACTACTGTTGCGGGTTCAGCCACACAGCAGCAAATCCCGACTGACCAAGCAGTCAAAGGTTTAAGATTGCTTTACAGCGAGATCCGGGAGCTTGTCGAAAAAAGACAACTGGTGATGCAGGAGTACCAGGATATCCAGGGAATCATTACCGAAACAATGGGGCGCTGCATGGATGCCATAGAAGAAGTCGCAGACGACCATATAGAAGCCGAGATACTGTATGCCCTGCTAAAAGGTCCCATGAACAAACGCATGCTTTCCATGCATCTTGGAATTCCCGAATATGTGCTTGAGAGATATATAGATAAAATGGAAGAAAAAGAAATATTGAAAAGAGACGAAAATAATTATATAATAGGCTAGAGAATATAAACCTGTACAATAAAAATAACCGAGGCAAAAATATGTTCAAAGACTGGAGACGAACAGATAAGAGTTTTTTCAATGAATTTGAAAAAGAGATGGAACAGATAAATGAGCTTATGAACCGCATGATGGAATCCATGGAAAAAGAGCCACAAGTGTATGGTTTCAGCATGCAGGTTGGACCGGACGGCATACCGCACATTGAGCGATTCGGGAATGTTGTGCCAGTGGGAAAGGACAGGGATGTCAGGGAGCCATTCACAAGTTCAATGATCGATGAAAAGAATAATGAATTTAATATTACAGCTGAAATGCCTGGAATAAACAGAGAAGATATCGAACTTAATGCCACCGAGAATGAAGTTGTCATAAAGGCGAACAGTGCAGCCAGGAAATATTACAAGTTCATTCCAGCAGCAAGTCCTATCGATCCCGAAAGCGCGAGTGCAAAATATAACAACGGGGTGCTTGAAGTGACCCTGAAATTGAAAGGAGAAAAGAAGCCGCAGGGAAGGAACATAAAGATCGAGTAAATTATTCTGGAAAATCAAGAAAAAATAAGAAAGGAATTATGGATAAGAAAGATAAGACCGTAACCCTCAAGGTCATTGAGGCAAAATCATATGATGCAGGGCGCGGTATTGCAAGGATAGACCCGGAAATCGCTTATGAGCTCGGATTGCAGACAGGTGATGTCATAGGCATCGAAGGCGCAAAAAGAACCGCAGCTCTTGTTTGGCCAGGTTATCCTGAGGACAGTAATACTGGATTGATACGAATCGACGGGACAGTAAGGAGAAATGCCGGCGTGAGTATCGATGATAAAGTACAGATCCGAAAAATCCATACCGCTCCGGCTGAAAGGATCCTTTTTTCACCTACGCAGTCATTAAAAATACAGGGTGGAGAAGCGTATCTTGCGCATAACCTGGAAGGACGCGTTATTACGCGCGGGGATATTGTGGAATTAAACATTATGGGTCGCCGTGTTGACCTAATCGTAGTCTCAATAAAACCGGTTACTGATTCAGTAATTATCGGAGGGGCCACGGTCATTGAGATAAGTGATAAACCTTCAAAAGAGATGCCTTCCATCCCCAGGGTCTCCTATGAAGACATTGGGGGACTCGGAGATGAAGTTAAGAAAGTGCGTGAGATGATTGAGCTTCCTTTACGCCATCCTGAGATTTTCGAGCGACTTGGCGTAGAGGCGCCAAAAGGCGTTCTCCTGCATGGTCCTCCAGGGACGGGAAAGACACTTCTTGCAAAGGCCCTTGCCTCGGAAACAAATGCAAATTTCATAACCCTCAGCGGTCCTGAAATCATGAGTAAATTCTATGGTGAATCCGAAGAGAAACTCAGGGATATTTTCCAGCAGGCTGAAGATAATGCGCCAAGTATCATATTGATCGATGAAATAGACAGCATCGCCCCGAAAAGAGAAGAGGTCACCGGAGAAGTGGAACGCCGGATTGTGGCGCAGCTGCTTGCTGTAATGGATGGTCTTAAAGCCCGCGGCAAGGTCGTGGTGATCGGAGCTACGAACAGGCCTAATGCCATTGATCCCGCTCTACGCCGCCCGGGCAGGTTTGATCGTGAGATCGAGATCGGAGTACCTGACAGGAAAGCCCGTTTTGAGATAATGCAGATACATACACGGGGAATGCCAGTGGCAGAAGATGTGAAGCTTGACAGGATCGCGGACCTGACGCATGGTTTTGTAGGCGCTGACCTTGCCGCCCTGACGCGTGAGGCTGCAATGAACGCTATCAGGCGCTTGCTTCCAGAGCTTGATCTTGAAGTGCAGAGCATACCTTCGGAAGTCCTCAACCGGCTGACTGTTACAGGAGAGGATTTCATGAATGCGATGCGTGAAATGACACCTTCCGCGCTTCGAGAAGTATTCATTGAATGTCCCAATATCCACTGGAACGAAATAGGCGGGCTTCCTGAAGCGAAACAGGAATTAAAAGAAGCGGTTGAATGGCCGATGAAATATCCAATGCTCTTCAGGCAGGGAGGTGCAAGGCCGCCAAAAGGAATTCTGCTTTACGGTCCTCCAGGAACAGGAAAAACCATGCTTGCAAAAGCAGTTGCTACGGAAAGCGAGGCTAATTTCATTAGCGTGAAAGGCCCTGAATTCATGAGCAAATGGGTTGGCGAAAGCGAAAAAGCGGTCCGTGAGACATTCAGGAAGGCAAAACAGGCAGCGCCCTGCATCATATTCTTTGATGAGATAGACTCCATAGCTCCGACTCGAGGCGCAGGTTCGGATTCACATGTGACAGAAAGGGTCATAAGCCAGATGCTTTCCGAGATTGATGGGCTTGAGGAACTTCATAATATTACAGTGATAGCTGCGACTAACAGGCCGGATATCATCGACCCTGCGCTTCTTAGACCTGGAAGGATCGACCGTTTGATCTATGTGATGCCTCCGGACAAGGATTCAAGGCTTGAGATTTTCAAAGTCCATACGGCAAAGACACCGCTTGATGTCGATGTTGACCTTGAAACGTTAGCCGATGATACTAATGATTTCACCGGTGCGGATATTGCTTCTGTATGTAATGAAGCCACGATACTTGCGATAAGGGAATATGTGACATCAGGCAGATCAACAGATGAAAAATCAATAAAGCAATTGAAAGTTGGCTACCACAATTTCCGGGACGCTATGACCAGGGTAAAACCGTATTCCAAGAAGGAACTGGAGAAATATAAGAAGATATCAGAGAATTTCATATACCAGTAAAATTCTTGTTCAGGGATGTAAATGTCCCTGCTATTTTTCATTTTTTTTTAAAAAACTTGCCCTTTCCGTTAATTATAAGTCCATTAATAAACTCTTGGAGCTTAACTATGGACCTCAATAAATACAAGAACCTGACCCGAGGGGTTTCTGATACTTATGTAAACGTCCACCCCATCCAGCGAGGCGGTGTGCTGACAGCAGAAGCGCGAAAAGCACTTCTTGAATTCGGGGACGGATATTCGGTTTGCGATTATTGTTTCGAATCAAGGGTTGATCTTGTAGATAAACCGCCAGTTCATGATTTTACCGCTGATGTTGCAGAATTCCTCAATATGGACGATGTCAGGTTCACAGCAGGTTGCCGCCATGCGAAATGGGCAGTAATGCACATGGTTTGCGAGCAAGGCGATACTGTTGTAGTAGATGCTCTTGCTCATTACACGTCATATCTTGCCGCAGAGGCGAACAAACTGAATATCGTTGAAGTGCCGCATAACGGGTATCCAAGGTTTGAAATTGATCCGCAGGGATATGCCAGGAAATTCGAAGAGGTAGAACAAAAAACAGGAAAACTCCCCTCAATAGCAGTGCTCACGCATGTGGATTACAGGTATGGCAATATCGCCGATGCGCAAAAAGTCGGGGAAATCTGCAAAGAATACGGTGTCCCGTTCCTTCTAAATACCGCTTATTCATCAGGCATCATGCCGGTCGATGGCAAAAAACTGCATGTGGATTTCCTGTGCGGTTCAGGACACAAAAGCTGGGCGGCTTCGGCGCCCATAGGACTCCTGGCAACAACGTATGAATGGAGCAGCAAGGTGTTCGATAAATCAACATGCCGTGGCGATTGGAGCGGGCGCGGATTTTCGAAAAAGGAAGTTGCATTGTTCGGATGTTCACCGGTCTTTGGCGCGCCCGTTGCAACGCTTATGGCGTCATTTCCCGCTGTTGTAGAACGTGTGAAACACTGGGATGATGAGGTCAAAAATGCACAGTATTTTGTAAACGAGCTTGAGAAGATAGAAGGCTTCCACCAGATGGGTGTTAAGCCAAAACAGCATCCTCTTATGAACTTTGAAAGCCTGGCACTTCATGAGATCGCGGAAAAGGATAAGCGAAGGGGATATTTCCTGTATCATGAATTGAAAAAGAGAAAAATCGTTGGTCTTCATCCCGGCATGAGCAAGAATTTCAAGATCAATACGTATGGCTTGAAGCGTGAACAAATAGAATATGTGGCTTCCGCTTTTAAGGATATAGCGAGGGAAAACGGAATTAAAGTCGAGGAATAAACGATGAAGTACGCAGAAATATCAATGAAATTCAGGAAATTTTTTGAACTTCCTTCTTCACCTGTTGCGATCAGGATCATAAATGACAACTCTGAACAGAAAACGAGCAGCCAGCCATTGAGATTCTGTGAAATGGCAAGAAGGAGCGCTGTTTATGGTGAGAGTTTTGTTTTTAGCGTTGAAGAGCTTACATGCACAAGCGCCGAACTTGCCCTGGGTTTTACAGAGCCAAGCTATGGCGAGGTCTATCCGCGTATCAAGCCTGCAAAAACTAAATTGGTAAGTGTCAGCCCGCTTGAAAAGACCGAGAAAAAACCGGATGTTGTTGTAATTGTCGCAAATCCCCGCAAAATAATGCGGGTTTCAACGATACTTGCACAATTACATGAAAAACAACCGGTTGAAGCAAAATTCAAGGGAGAATTCGCTGTGTGCGGTGAGTGTACGGCAATACCGTATATGGAGAAAAAAGTGAACCTGTCGCTTCTTTGTAACGGTGCAAGAATGTTCTCAGGATATCGTGATGATGAAGTCGTAATGGGCTTCCCGCTTGATGATTTTGTGCGGGTGGCGGAAGGTACGGAAGAAAAAGAGATAACAAGCGCTCTTTGCGGATGCATTATGGATGATATTCCACAGGGTGCAGTATCGGCTATCGAGAAGATCGGATTCGGGAAGGGAACAGACCAGTTCTTCGGTCGTTTCGGAACTGAGATCGTGCGTCTGTACACCCCGAAAGATAAAGACGGAAAGATCACATCCCTGACGCTTCATATACCTGTAAAATTCAAAGATGCCGAAACAGCGTCCAGAGCCAATGAAAAAGCAGGCGGAATACTTGAGAAGCCACTGCTTCACAGGGAAAGGGATAATTGGGTCGATATCGCGCTTCCGCTTGATCTGGGGGAGACCCTTAACAGGGCAAGCATGCGTGGTGAAAAGTTCGAGGCCCTTGTCAGGAGTGGAATTGAGACGATATTGAGGGAGACAGAGAAATTAAAGAGGAAAACGGCTGGGTGAATGATAATATTAAAAAACAACGAAATAATACGAACTCGGCAGCATGAGTTAGTATTGAGTTCATACGAGTTAGTTGTTAATTGTTTCATTGAGACTGCTTATGGATATCAAGTATAAGGACAACGAAATAATCCTCAACAAAGAACCATCAAAAATGGATTCTTCAGTCCTTGATTTTTCGGATATCCTAAAAAGAAATAATATCAGGCATGCGCTAATTTCAGGATATATCCCAATCCTTTTCGGAAAGAATGGAGAAATTGATGGCATCGATTTCCTGATCCAGAATATCTCATTTGAGAAATTCCTGAAATTATGGCTTGAGATCGAAAATGCATACGAATGCAAAAATACAAGCGATCCTGTCGATGCCTACAATGCATATCTTAAAAATCATCATTATGTGATCTTCTCAAAAAAAGAAACTCAGACTCCGCAATTTAGAATGAAGATCATCAAAAATGAGATAGACAGGTATTTCCTGAAATATCGAAGAATTGTAAAACTTGGAGAAAGTCAACTTTACATTTCTCCTGTCGAGATGCAGATTTCATTCAACTTATCCAGGGGTGGCGAAAAAGAGATCGAAGATGCAAGATATTTATATAACTTATTTAATGAAAAAGTTGATAAAGCATTAATGGACAGGTATTTAAAGGAATTTAAGATCCCTGATGAAAGTATTGAGACTTATCTCAAAGCGAGAGTTTCAATCCAATAGATATTATGATATTTTCAATTTTCAGCAACCGCTCTCTCTCCCGTCACATTGATATAAAGCGAACTTAACCTCGTTCCCGCTCTTCTGAAAGTACCTGATATTTCTCTCATCTCAATCCTCTGGACAGGATCAAAATATTCAAGCGACCATGTACCATTAACATAAGAAGCGTTAATAGCTACCACGTATGCTCTCCATCTGAACATCTTTGCCTGCGGAAGTTCATCCGCTGCGCCAAGTGCTTTATCAAGTCCCTCCCCTGGTGAAAGGATATCGAGGCGTGGAATTGTCATATTATAGTTTGATTTTCCTTCCAGCCCATCATATTCATATATTGTTATTTTGTCACGATCTTCTTCTTTGGCATACCAGGTGAAAGGATTCATTGAAGGAATTGATTGTATATTTTCATCATTAAAATATTCCCGCACATTGTTTTTCTCCACGAACCGCAGTGTGCCAAGTCCTGCAAATATGATCAGGAATATAATAAGGAAGTTTGTGATCGTCTTTGACTGGAAAGGCTTCTTGAATAAAAATATGACCATAACCAGGCTGACTATGGTAAGGTAAATGTCTGTATAGAAAAACAATTCCGCTGAGTATCTTGTTGTTTCAAACGGGTAAAACAGGGGTACGCCAGTTGTAGTTGAATAATCAAGGAAAAGGTGGATTAAAACACCGGCATATGCATAGGCAATATTGCGTCCCGAGAAAACCGGCTCGAAATCAAAATACTTCTGCACTCTTTTTTTTATTCCTTTGCGTGAAGCAAGATACAGGATAAAAATGCCCGTAAAAAACCCAAAAAAAAGAGAGTGCGTTATGCCGCGATGAGTGATAAGGAAGAAAGTAGGATAAAGATATTGTATTACCAGAAGACAAATATCAAAATCCGGTGCGATCCCTCCTATTACAAAAGCAGTAATTTCTTCTTTTCGTTTTTTGAAGTAATTTCCAAGAAGATACGGAAAAAGTGCGTGAGTGAAAAGATCCATTATATATTCCTCGATGCCTTTCTATTATATACTATTAATAAAACAGCGCCTCCAAGCACAATTAGTCCGGCAAGTGAGTACATCACCTTGAAACCGAAATATTGCAGAACAAAACCCAGGATGATTGAACCCATGCCGATCCCAAGGTCAAATGCGGCTGTAAAAGTTCCCATGGCAGCCCCCCGGCCCTTTTCACTCACGCTGTCAACAAGCAAGGCCATAAGGGATGGGTGCACAAGACCAAAGCCAAGACCATAAAGTAGAGCAGCCATAAGAAAAACAAAAAGAACGCTTGCGGTCGATAACACGAAAAGACTTGCAGCTATGAGGATCATTCCGGGTAATATTACGAATTTTCTTCCCTTCGTATCCGAAAGCCTGCCTGCAAAAGCCCTGACAAGAATAAGGGTCGCTGCAAATACTGTAAAAAATATGCCGGGGTTTATTATTCCCTGTTTCTGGGCAAAAAGAGAAAGAAAAGATACTAATGATCCATAGGTCAAAGAAACCGTGAACATAAGGGTTGACGCAAATAATGCTTCCCTGCTAAAAAGTGGTGTTTTGGGATGCGACGCCATCGTTTCAGAGATAGGAAGGGCAAGAAGCAAAGAGACAAGTGCTATCCCGGCACCGATCATGAAAAGAATGGAAAAATCATATGCCTGGAGCAGTAACATACTTAAAGCCGGGCCTATTGCCATAGCAACATTGGATGACATCCCGAATATGCCCATGGCTTCGCCTCTCCTGTTCGGGGGTGCGATATCAGCTATCAAAGTTGTGGCGGCTGTGGTCGCTGCGCCCCAGCCGATACCGTGAAATACCCGCAGGAGCAGCAGCGAAGTAACGCTATTCGTATAATTATACAAAAGCATTGACACCAGGAACACAAGTAAACCTGAAATCAGGATATTTTTTCTTCCGCGCCTGTCAATCTCCTGCCCGATAAAGGGCCGAAGGACAACCGCCGAAATAGTGAAAACACCTATGATAAACCCGATCTCGGATTCTGTGCCGCCTATTTTTTGTATGTAAATGGGAAGGGTTATAAGAAGGAAATAAAAACTTGAAAATAGCGTAAATGTGGAAAGACTGGTGAGAATAAAATTCCTGGAGAAGAGGTTTTCATTTTTTAGCTTTTTTTCCATGTAATATATCCTTGAATGGAATTCATAGATAAAGAATTCATCTTCTTCAAACTTTAAATCCCATGATCAATTGTTTGCCCTTCTTTGCAAGATCAATAATTTCAGTCTCATGGAATCCTCCCGATTTTAGCCATTCACCAAACTGTGCTTCAGTCCATGTATTTCCTTCTTCTGAATTCGCAAGCATATTAACAGCAAAAATCTCTGCTTTCGGACTTCTACCCCGCATGAAATCCTCAATGGCTATCATTCCATTCTTTTTCAATAAGTTATGAACCTGATGTATTATTTCCCTGTTCCTTTCCTCTGAATAAATCTGGCAGATATTTCCCATGAAGACAATATCAAATTTTTCGCTAAAATCCTTTTCAATGTTTTGAGTGAAATCTCCTTTTTTGAGAGCCATATTTTTGATTTCTTTCAGGTTGAAAGCGGTACTGACATAATCAATTACTTCATCCGAGTCGAAAAGAACCGCTCTTAGCCCTCTTTTGACAAAAGCTTTCGAATATTTTCCGGGACCCCCGCCAAGATCAAGTACATTTTCCGCATACGGTTTTCTCTTGATTATCTGGCTTACTGCTTCCTCTGCTATTGAATCTGGCCTTGATACCATGGCATGCATGAAAACAGGAATATCGCGGGGAACCGGCTCCCTTTCCGGCCTCTCCCCTTTAATAATCTCAGGAAGAGCAAGCCATGATTTCAAAATGTTCATGAAATGTGGCAGATAACCGCCTGCATAGTCTTTACCCATCTCCAGAAAAATGGAACGGGCTTTATCTGCAATTATATATCTGTCATGTGATTTATCAACATATCCCATTGAGAAAAGGGCCTCAACCACTATGAAAAGCGCCCTTTCATCTGCGTTAAGTTCCTCTTTAAGTGTGGCCAGATCTTTTTCCCTGTCAAGTGCCCTGAATATTCCTGTTCTTAAAGCGGAAGCAAGTAACACGAGCCTGGTGGCGTCATCTCCGGCTTTTATTATATCAAATTGATGGTTAGAGTTCCACATTCAGATTACCATTTTATTTACGCAAAGAAAGTATAAACACATATCCCTATAATCCGCCGGAAAATACTTTTCGTCCTTATCGGTTTTTACAGGAAATACAGGATCACAGGAAGCATTATAACACCCATGGCATTTATTTTTCGTATTTTTGCATAGGATGCTACCATTCCTACAGGGGTTGAGATCAAGAAAATGATAAAACCGAACCAACCTGTGAACATGATAACAAGAACTGTAAGTCCTGCCAGTACACCAGCACACAACCTGGAATAATTTATTCGCGACAGGAATCCTGATACCCTGCCTCCAAGATAAATGGTAGTAAAATAAGAAATTGCAGATACAAAGATGATCACTATCAGCAGGATAATAATTATTGAATAATCCCAATCTCCGACATTCACAAGCTGGTCAATCGCCACCATTGCGCCACTTCTTGCTTTTCCAATAATAAAAAGTGCTACAAGGCTGAAAATGGCGTTCGACGTATTTGCGCTGCTTATTGATACCATAAATTCCTTTGACGACTCAGCCCCCTTTTCCACGCGAATAAAGAGCATTGCAAGGATTGTTCCGACGGCAGAAGAAACGCCGGGAAGCCATGCCACGAAAGAACCTGCCGCAGTCCCTGATACCAATCCCCGGATGATCCTGTGTTTGGAAAGCACGAACATACAGTTTTTTTGCTGGGGCGGTATTTCGGATTTTGTCATAAGGCTAATTACAAGCATTGAAGCCCCGAATAATCCTGAAAGAAGGGGCATTAGAATTGAAGGCTCGCCGAATTTGATCAATGGCTGGATCAATACGGTGTTGTCAAATGCAAATATGCCAAGGAAACCTGAAATTAAAAAGAGGAGAAGCGCATAGAACTTGTATTTAAGATGCACGAGGGAACCCTGTCCTTCCTCAGATTCACCATTTTCAGTGGCTATCATAACGATCACGATCAAAACAAGTATCCATCCCACGTAATCGTTGACCAGGACATATATGTTCTTGAAGAAAAACGCCATTGGTAAGACCATCAATAATGATACGATCACCGCCCCGGCGCTTCCTATCGCAGAAAGGCGCACAGCCTCTTCGCCTCTTCCTTCCATGAGGAGCGCATGGCCGGGAAGCACGGCAAGGGCTGTATCGGCCTCAGGCGCGCCCAGGAAAATCGAAGGGATAATATCAAGGAAGGTATGCGCTATTGAATTTGAAAGTATGATCACTGCAATATAAAAGGGCGCAAAACCCATGCCTGACAGGAATGGTGATGCTGCAACAAGAATAAGGGCAAAATTGTTCACGTGGATGCCCGGAGTTAGACCTGAGACAATGCCAAGCAGGAAGCCTAACATTATTGAGATTATCAATAGGACAAGTGAGATTTCCATGGATTTCTCCAGAAAGCATCTCATGAACAAAAGGATTATGTTTGCATGTGTAATTTTAGAATTGTGAGAATTGCAGTAACCAAACTTGAGGAGAAATCAGGAGGAATTTCTGAATTATTCCAGCGCTATGGTCATGAAGCGGTCATTGTATCAACGATGCGCGCCGCTGAACCATCCGACATTAAGCCCCTGCTGATATTAAGTGACATGATTTCAAGAGATGGTATAGATATTCTCATTTTCACAAGCTCACTTGGCGTGGAGAAGCTCTTTGAAAGGGCAATTCCTGCAGAAAATGTCAGGATCGTGAGCGTTGGACCTAAAACTGCAAAGAGAGTAAAAGATTTCGGATTAAAAAGTGAAGTCATTGAAAAATTCTCATCCGAGAATTTTGCGGACTATCTTGGGGACATTGCCGGAAAAACGATCGGCATCGCGCGCGCCGAGGTTCCAAATCCTGAATTGATAATATCACTGGAATCAAAAGGTGCAGTTGTCGTTGAAGCTCCAGCTTACCGGTTGGAGCAGGCAGGGAATATTATTCTCAAAGTCCTGGACGATGTGGACGCAGTCATCTTTACGAGTGCCAAATCATTTGAGCTTTCGGGTTTTGGGAAAGTGAATGCTAAAAAGACAAAGGTAATTGCGATAGGTGAAAAAACTGCGTTAGCTATGCGAAAACTGGGAATATGGCCTGATCTTGTGGGGAATGGGACGATCGAGGATTGTTTATTGGCTTTGTCCTGGTGATGATTTCGCGAAAAATTTATTGTTCTATGAAATAGTAACCGCATGGCTCATGCGCCTTTTCATACTTTGACCTTGGATATTTCCTGCATTGGGGAGGGCGCAGGTTATGTATTGTGCATACCGACATATTGGAACCATGATCATCAATTTTCAGGAAAGGACATTTATATAAAAATTGACAGCATGAACCACACCGCTTGCATTCACCTGCTCTTTTTTTATCCACAGGCATAATAAGACTTGTAGCCGCCCTCCTGATCTTGCCTGTTAACCGATTCATTTCATGCTTTTATTTTCTTCAAACCATATAAATATTGCCATTTTCTTCTTTTCTTTTCAAAAAAGGGTTTTATATATTGGAAAACAAGTTACACTTTACATATTCATTCATAAACAAGGAACATCAATTCAGGTAAGTTATGATAAATGGCGCAAACAAAGTGATGGAGTGTTTTGGTGTAAAATCCGGGGAGAAGGTCCTGATAATTGTAGATACACGGACTCCCCTTTCAATCGGCAAAGGCTTATTCGAGGCGGCAAGGAACATCGGCAGTGAAGTAATGATATTGACAATGCTTCCAAGATCCCGCCACGGGGAAGAAATCCCGGAACCAGTAGCCCAGGCAATGAAAAACTCAGATGTTGTAATTGCCCCTACAACCTTTTCCCTTACGCATACGCAGGCAAGAATAAATGCCTGCAAAGCTGGAGCAAGAGTCGCCTCCATGCCCGGTATAACGGAAGACATGATGGCCTTCGGAGGAATGACCGCAAATTATGACATCATTAATGAGATCGCAATCGACCTGAATAAAAAACTTGGGCAGGTAAGAAAAATTAGGGTCGTGACAGATTCGGGCACAGATATCACATTTGATCTTGAAGGATGCAAATGGCATATGGATACGGGAATATGCCGTGAACCAGGATGCAGCAGCAATCTTCCTGCCGGGGAATTGTATATTGCTCCCGGAGATGCGAACGGTGTTTTCGTTGTAGACGGTTCCATGAGCAGCTTTGGTATCCTCGATTCGCCTCTTGAATTTACTGTTGAAAAAAGGTATGTGACAAATATAAAGGGCAAGCATGCAGGGAAGTTGAACTCAATTCTTGATAAAGTAGGAACTAAAGCGCGAAATATAGCCGAATTCGGTATCGGTATCAATCCGGAGGCGCGACTGATCGGGAATGTGCTTGAGGATGAAAAAGTGGGAGGGACAATTCATATCGCACTCGGGGATAACAGCACATTTGGCGGGGATGTTATCGCTGGCATTCATCTTGATGGCATCCTCAAGGAACCTCATCTATATGTTGACGGGGAAGAATTTATCTTAAGTTTTGACAAATAATATATTATGGAAGAAGTAAACCAGGAAGCGGTTTTTTTCAGGTGCAGCATTTGCAGCTTTGAATTTGAGGCTGATCCTAATTTTATCCCGATACCATGCCCGCAGTGCGGAAGCGAGGAAACGGCAAGGGCCTGAGAATAGATTATTCGCAATCAAATTTTTCGGGAATATAGCCTATCGCTTTAATTATGCGGCAAAAAGTGATATCTGTTTGAACTGTGATAATACATTTGTGTGGTAATTTTGTAATATTTAAGACAACATTTTACCATTTACAAATATAGAGAAGATATCATGTTAAATGGAAGAAATAAGAATTTGATTAAACAATTACGAAATATTTCATCTAGCAACGGTGTTGATTATTTTGGTATCGCTGATCTTTCACAGGCCCATAATGCCATCCTTGAACAGGGAGGCAGTTATATAGCCAGCTTTCCCTTTTCAATCTCTATTGGGATATCCTTACTTGATTCAATTGTCGATCTTTTGCCACAGCGAGATGAAAGAGCAGTAAAAGTAAGCTATCGTCACCATGTTTATGACATAGTGAATTTACGACTGGACCTTGCTGCTTCGATCATTAGTGGTTATCTCCAACAATCCGGATTCAAGGCCTTACCAATTCCTGCATCAAAACGCGTGGATGATGAACGCATTTGCGCTTCTTTCTCGCATAAAATGGGTGCTCATCTGGCTGGACTGGGGTGGATTGGAAAGAGCTGTTTAATTATCACGCCAGATTACGGACCAAGAGTTCGTTGGGCAACCATACTAACTGATGCACCGCTTGAACCTACTGGAAAGATGCAGCAGGAACAATGCGGAGATTGCAGAGAATGTATAGATATCTGCCCAACACGGGCATTCACCGGGAATCCATTCAAGGTCGATGAACCACGAGAAGCCAGATATGATGCAAAAAAATGTGAAAAGTATTTTGATTCCATGGAACAAAAAAATGAGATAGCAGTCTGCGGATTGTGCTTGTTCGTGTGTCCTTATGGACGAAAAAAGAAAATATAAATTACTACTGAAAGTAACCGAGGTCGTTTTAACACGTTTTGATTGGTTTCCAGATTCAAAACAAATCGAAAATGTTCAAATTTCTGCATCTTCCAATGACTTGCCGCAATAAATCATATCATAAATATTGTCAGCAATGTCACTTACCTTTGCACGCACCTGCTTCATCGTATCCCTGTCCCTGATCGTCACAGTGCCATCATTGATCGTCTGGTAATCGACTGTTATGGAATAAGGTGTTCCTATCTCATCATTTCGCCGGTAGCGCCTGCCGATAGTTCCCGAATCATCAAATGCTACGAGTATTCCTGCTTTTCTGAGTTTATCGACGATCTCATTTCCGGGCTTTATCAATTCATCCCGTGAAAGAAGAGGAAGCACTGCAGCCTGGACTGGAGCTACTTCCGGAGGGAGGCGCAATACAATGCGTTTCTCTTCCACGCCTTCTTCTGCATCTTCTACCGTTTCTTTTGATTCTTCCTCGAAATATGAGTGTTCAAGAAGCGAATACGTGATCCTGTCAATACCGAAAGATGGTTCAATGACATGCGGTATTATGTTCTCGCCATGAACTTCCTCGGTCACGGTCTCAAATTTCACTGAATCTTTATCAATTTCGATAATCTCGCCATCGATAGTCAATTGAATGACATCCCCTGAAAGTTGTTCGGATGTTAAAGACTTCAGGGCATTTGCGACTTTTCCTGCTTTTCCTTTGAACTTCGGGCCGAGTACCCCCATATCGGGTTTGACAACAAATTTTTCAACTTTTTTGGGAGTATCATATGAAACATATATACTCAAATCCTTCTGGCTCTGTTTTGCATGGGCTTTCAGGTCAAAATCAGTCCTGTCTGCGATGCCGACGACTTCGACCCACCCGAACCTGTCACTTAATATCTCAGCATCCCAGCAATCTGCGGCATAATGAGCCATTTCATCTTTCATATGCTGCCTGAATCTCATTTTTTCAGACGAAACACCGACGCGGACAAGGAACTGGTACGTCCTGGCAAGACAATATGCCAGGAATTCATGGGCAATAATGCCGTTCTTTACGGCTTCGCCCAATCTCATTTTTTTGATTTCACCCGTTACCTGCCCCTCCTGCGAATACAGGTTCAGGATGGTATCGGCAACTTCCCTGAATTTTGGATGTGTCTTATCCCTTGGATCGATGAAGATCTCTGCTTCTGCCTGCGTGAACTCGCGAAGACGTATCACTCCCTGGCGCGGAGAGATCTCATTGCGGTAGGCTTTACCAATCTGGGTGGCGCCAAAAGGGAGGTGGTCGCGATAGAATTTGACAAGGCGGGGGAAATCCACGAACATTCCCTGCGCTGTCTCAGGGCGCAGGTATCCTGCCCGCTTTCCGCCCGGTCCTATTGCTGTTTTGAACATGAGATTGAACTCATACGCATTGCCAAGCTTACCTCCGCATTCAGGGCATTTGACATTGTTTTTTGAGATAACAACGGTCAGTTCTTCTGCGCTCATAGTATCTGGATTATCCACAATATCCTTGACAAGATGATCTGCCCTGAAAGGCTCATGGCATTTCTGGCATTCTGTGAGAGGGTCTGAGAAGCCGCCCACATGCCCGGATGCGATAAATATGTCCTCAATGCCTATTGTCGGGGCTTCTATCTCGTAATAACCCTCATTTATCACAAATATATCGCGCCAGATATTCTCAACGCGGCGCTTTAGCATAGCACCAAGGGGTCCGTAATCGAAAAAACCTGCAGTCCCGCCGTATAGCTCAAACGAGTTCCATAAAAATCCGCGGCGCTTTGCCAGTTCAAGCACCTGTTCGTATTTGTCAGCCATGAGGGCTTAATACATGTTTAGATTATTAAGTTTTATCGGGGCAAAGTTTTACCTGTAAACAGTCTCGGTGCTATGGCGTCAATTAGTCTTCTGATAAAACTTTTTTATATTGATCAAATAATTCATTTCAAAAGCTTATTCGATTATTAGGTACTGACCCTAAAAATCCAACAACAATACCAATTAAGCCAGTTCACTTCTCATATCTTGCATTGAGGTTGATTCAGGATGCATTGGCACCTAATGATATTTTCGAAATGTTAGAAAAAATGGGACAGCCGATTCGAAAAGATGGGTTTTACAGATAATACCTTCGCATATCATTGCTACATCACCGACAAGCCTCTTGTCCCGATATTTTGGGGAGAAAACAAGATGGTCGGTCAGCAATGACACTGTATGGCGGTCGTGGCGGAGCTTTTTTCGTTTGAATTTTTCATTCAAAAGTATAAATTGTGATTAAATACTTTTTGGATAGCGATGTGAAACTATTCATGAACCGATTTGTTCATATATACTATACACAATAAATAAATTCGTTTTTTCACATGAAGTAATAACAATAAACCGTGAAAAAAAAAGAAAAATCTGCCGCTGAAGAATATAAATACCAGCAAAAGGAAAAAAGTATATTGTGACGATAAAAATTTTGGGATTATATAGTAGAGCATATCTATATATTTGTCATAGAGAAACAAATTAAGGGAATTACGAACATGCAATTAATCGGAATAAAAACACCCCTCATAGTACCGGGCGATGATATAGCTGCGGTGCTGTGCGATGCAATGAAAACCGCAGGTATAACGCTGCAAGTCAACGATATTTTCGTCTTGGCAGAATCAGCGGTGGCAACGGCCGAAGGCCGCATTGTGAATTTAGATGATGTTAAGCCCTCAAAGAAAGCGATCGAACTTTCAAAAGTATACCAAAATGACCCCAGGAAGATGGAGCTCATAATAAGGGAATCGGATGAGATCCTCGGAGGAATTCCGGGAGTTGTTGTAACGATCACAAAAGGTGTTCTTTCACCCAGCGCCGGGATCGATAATTCGAACGCTCCTGAGGGATATGTAGTGCTTCTCCCCGCCGATCCCAGAGAGAGTGCAATTGAAATAAGGAAGAAGCTTATGGAAAAATACGATTGCAATATCGCAGTTATTGTCGGTGATAGCAGGACACAGCCCCTCCGCCTCGGATGTGTAGGCATTGCCCTTGGCTGCGCCGGGATCACACCTGTGGAGGATATAAGGGGCAGAAAAGACCTTTTCGGGAAACCTCTTTTAATTACGAGGCGCGCCACAGCGGATAATCTTGTTTCTGCGGCGCAGGTAATAATGGGCGAGGCTGATGAGAGCACGCCCGCTGTTCTTATCAGGGATGCCCCGGCTGTATTTATCGATCGGAGCGAAGATATCCCTCAGATACCAAGAAAGGAGTGCCTGTATTTTGCATGTTTTGATAAGCCGGGGATGTCTTAAGGATCGGATGAATTCCGAAAATAAGAACTTTCAAAGTTCGCTTCTTTGCATCAAAGCTCGATCACCGCTCAAAATTAAAATTCTGTTTCACGATCTTAAGGGCGCAATAGTTCCCGCACATGGTACAGGCTTCTTCATCATTCGGCGAGCGGCTGTCCCTGACTGATCTTGCATATTTTGGGTCGATAGCGAGCTCATACATCCTGTCCCACTGGAGGTCGCGCCTTGCGCGTCCCATATCAAGGTCTCGCTGCCGATCCTTATTCTTTACCATATCCCCGATGTGCGCCGCGATCCTGGCTGTTATGACTCCCTGCTTTACATCATCCACATTTGGAAGCGCAAGATGCTCAGCCGGCGTAACATAACAGATAAAATCAGCCCCGTATGCACTCGAAAGAGATGCTCCTATTGCTGCCACGATATGGTCATATCCTGGCGCTATATCAGTAACAAGAGGCCCAAGCATATAGAAAGGTTTCTCACCGCTTAAACGCTTCATGAGTATGACATTGGCTTCTATTTCATCAAGGGGAATATGACCCGGTCCCTCGACAATGGTCTGGACCCCCGCTTCGTGTGAAATATCTGACAATTCAGAGTTCATGATCAGCTCCTGTATCTGGGCCCTGTCAGTTGAGTCATGAACAGCCCCGGCGCGCATGCCGTTTCCCATGCTGAGTGTGACCTCATGTTCTTTCATTATCTCAAGCAGATAATCGAATTCGCTGTATAACGGGTTTTCTTTCTCGTTATGCAGCATCCATGCGGTCATGAAGGCGCCGCCGCGTGAGCATAGTCCCCCGAAACGACCCTGTTTTTTGAGCCGCTCTACTGTGAAAAGATTAATTCCAGTGTGGATCGCCATGAAATTCGTACCGAGTTTTGCCTGCCCGGCAGTGACCTTAAAGAGTTCGTCCTCCGTCATATCCACAACTGAACCGTATTTACGAATAGCTTCGATAAAAGCCTGGTAGAGAGGCACGCTTCCCACAGAAAGAGTTGTAGAATCGATGACCTTTTTCCTGATGTCATAAAATTCCCCGCCTGTTGAAAGCTCCATGAGTGTGTCCGCGCCTGTAGCTTCTGCAACTCTTGCTTTCTCGATCCCCATATCAATATCAATGATATCGGATGACGTGCCGATAGAGGCATTCACTTTTGTACGAAGTCCCTTCCCGATGCCGCATGGTTTTGTGTAGCGATAGGGGCTGACCGGGATCACTATTCGGCCGGTTTCTATTCCACGACGCACAAATTCTGGTTCAACGCCCTCTAACTCGGCTACTGTTTTCATTTCTTCGGTGATATTGCCGTTTTTTGCTTCATTGATAAGACTCATAAAAATTACCGGCTTTCGAAATGTGAGGCTTATATTTAAAAGTGTTCAATCAAAAAAATTGATTCTAAATCAAGTAAAGTTGATTATAGTTAAAAAATAAACAATTCAAACTATCTTTGCATCATGGTAGGAATAAAAAATTAACACCGAACTCTTACGAACTCCAAACGAACTCACGTTACCAGTGTTCGTTTTAGTTAGTTGTTTTTTTTCATGTTCATTTATCAACCATAGGTTAATAGCTGACTTTGTGGTTGCAAGTATTCAGGATATCTGTAAAATAAATTATGTTCTTGACTTTAATTCCCCGCGCATGATCGTTACAGCGTGCCCTCCAAGAAGAACACGCTTTTCACCTACTCGAACACGCACTACCCCACGCGAAGTGAAGCCTGGTAAGCAACAAACTCATTTTTATTAAGTTGCTCTGGTGAATGCATCTACATGATATATCAGGGTCATGATTTCATTTCTTGTTTATAGTGTACTTCTTATTAAAATCCGCGCTTGTCAATACTACGAAAGTTTTGATTATCTAAGGATATGCGCATTTTCCAGAAGCTTTTCCAGGCATCCCGCCAGCCGTTTAATTCCCTCTTCAATTTGCTCTTCATCAGAATTAGAAAAATTCAATCTCAATGTGTTATTCCTGCTTCCATCATCTGTATAAAACGGATTACCAGGAACGAATGCAACATTCTCTTTCACCGCAAGCTCAAATAAGTCCAGTGATGATGCCCTCTCTGGAAGAGTTACCCATAAAAACATCCCACCTTCCGGTTTTGTAAACTTAACCTCCTCCGGAAAGTACTCAGTTATATTTTCAATCATCAAATCCCGCCGTTTTCCATAGGCTGCCCTTATTTTCATAATGTGTTCGTCTATATCGTTATCCATCAGGTATTGATGAACAATCCTCTGTGAAAGGTAATTCGAATGCAAGTCGGCAGCCTGCTTTGCGATAATTAATTTCTCCATTATTTCTTTTCCGGCGCATATCCACCCGATTCTCAATCCCGGGGAGATTATTTTTGAAAACGAACCCAAAAGAATTGTATTATCCGAATAATTCCTGATGGAAGGCAAATCTTCGCCGGTAAATCTTAATTCGCCGTATGGATTATCCTCAACACAGGCGAAGCTATGCTTTTCGAGAATATTGGCAACCTCTTTTCTTTTTTGTCCGGAGTAGGTAATCCCGGATGGATTCTGGAAATTCGGGATGGCGTAAAAGAGCTTTACATTTTCTTTGCTCATCGCTTTTTCCAGTAAATCAGTATCTATTCCATCATCAAGAAGAGGAACGGATTGAAAATTCGGTTCAAAGATAGAAAATGCCTGAATTGTTCCCAGGTATCCGGGTCTCTCGATAACAACGTTATCTCCTTTGTTCAAAAAAACCTTTCCAATTAAGTCGATGCCCTGCTGTGAACCGTTGGTAATTAATATCTCATCAGGTTCAATCTTTAACCCATTCTTCCTGAGATACCTGTTGGCAATGAACTCCCTCAAAGGTAAATATCCTTCGCTCGTACTGTATTGAAGAACATTCCTGCCATCATCCGCCAGAACCTTTTTGGAAGCTCTTGCGATCTCTTCCACCGGGAAAAAGCCGGGATTCGGAAGCCCGCCTGCAATGAGATCACTTCCGGCTGCTGGGTAACTTTCAATATCTCCCTGATGAAGGACTTACTGGTGGTTCTCATCCTGTCAGCAAATCTGTTGTTCATGCAGATATCCTTTAATCTTCAATCCGAGTTAAATTTTTCTATATGTGAACCTCGATTATTTACGATGCAAGATATCCAGGTATTTTATAATCTTCTTCCAAGATATGCACTGATTATATGGTTTTAAGAGGTTGTTATGGCACCCATTGCCTCTTGGGAGCATGAAAAACGCCAATCGTCTGCAGAACGACCTCTGGTTGAAAGCGCTGAGGCATCCCCGCTCGAATGATGTTATTTATTGTTTATTCGTTGTTTTGGCTTTTGTCAATGGAGGGCACAAAATAGCAAGATATATGAGAGTTTTACAAATTCCTCAAATACTCTTCATATTCATCTGAACTGAGTTCTATCTCCCTTAAAATTTCTTTTATTAATGGGCGCGCTAAATCTCTTCCTCGATGAGGAGGAATACTTTTGGTTCTTCCATCTGGATGCCTGTAGAATACATGGCTTCCTTTTTGACGAACTCTCTCAAAGCCAATCTTGAACAACAATTTTTCCATTTTTCTGGCATCGATTATCCGAAGCCTGCTCAAACACTCACCTCAACTTGCTGAATTCCGACAAATTGAGGTAAATATTGCTTGTTCTCAGGCTCCATTTCTTCCAGACAGAGTTCTAATACCTCTTTAAGGTTCTTTTGAAGCTCGTCAAGAGTCTCTGCCTGAGTATGAGCACCGGAAATTCCTGGGACTATTGCCACGTATAAGCCCGTTTCCATGTCTTTTTCGATGTATGCAGTTAATGTTCGCATTAGAAACCTAGATATTTTCAATTGATTTATAGGTATTTATTTGTCTTATACTTTATTTATGCAGGCTTTCAAGATTTTGAAAATATTACTTATTTTTGAGCCATTCGTTCCAATGAGTTCGTTTATACGTCTTATTCTCAATATCAATAAGCCAAATTTTAAGTTCTGGAATAGCTTTTCCTATTCGTTCCCAAGCAACACGGTATTGTCTTGCACGCTGTGGTAGTCCTATTTCAGCTTGTTTTGGCATTGAGATAACACAATTTGGGGCACCATCATTCAATCGTGAAATTGCCCTAAAGAAAATTTCATAGAAATCTCTTGCTCGCGCGGGACCAGAAGATTTGTAGCCAATTACTTCTATATAAAAAGTTTCTCCTTCTTTTTTGGCAAGAATATCCACACCAGTTTCCCCATAAGTTCTTGATTTGTTTAGTTCATAGCCTTCGGATTTCAGAAGTTCTCTCAAACATTTCTCTACATCTTCATTTTTCACTTTTGATGCCATATAAATCACTCCGTGCCCTTATTTAAAGACGCAATTGTTTCTCTGCATTATATTCTCTTTGGATGCACCCAAACCCTATGGCATGCAGTCACTACTCCGCACTGGAAGGTGCGAAGCATCCACGCACGGGTGCATGAAGAATTATATGGGTTATTCGTTATTTTGATTTTTTCAATTGAATCGGAGGGGGGCACTGTACACAATACAAAGGGGCACGGAAATAATTTTATATGTAGAAGATAGAAAGCTATACTTACATGAAACGGATATATTATTTGCTTGCAACCACTTATTATGGAATTTCACTAATAGAGAAGGTACCGGAAATTAAGTTAGTTTATATCACAATTCCTGTAAATATAACATACTTTTTTATTTTATTAATCCCTATATTATTTGTATCCATTGTATCCATTTCCATTGCAGCCTTCTTATTCAGGAGCGTATGGATGATAATTTTATTACTTGTACCACATCCAGTACTATTCACTTATATCCATAACATAAGGGTAAAAGAGGCATTAGAACACCTTATCAGATTGCCGAAATATAAGGGAGACATACCACTTAGAAAAATAGACAAACTGACCAAATGGATGGTTTGTCCTGTAATAATTGCTTATTTAGAATGGCTCAGATTTAACGAGCTGAACACAGAAAAAAAATACAATTTTGCGATATTGCTTGGTGATTTCAGGGGTACAGATGCCCTGATTAGAGCTATGAAAGAGGAGGATATAAATGCACGTTTGGGAGTTACTGATGCTTTAGAGAAACTTATTAAGAAACATGGAGATCGAGTACTTAAAAAGGTGATTAAGTCTGCTGATTCAAAAAACCCAATAGTACGACTATCTGTTGCGACAATACTCAGCAATACAAGAAAAAATCATCCTGAATTAATAAGAAATAATCCTAAAGCTGAATCAGCACTTGCTAAATTAAGGAACGACATAGACCCAAAAGTGCAATCTGTAGTAGTAAATAGGAATTAAAAAGCGTGACCGTTACATTACATGTTGGTTCAATTATGGCAATTGTATGAAATCAAACATTGATTCCGAATTTATTCCCATCGACAGCATGATATTTTGATCCTTATTTGGTCCCGAAGAAAAATAAT
>Ga0172375_10001693_pt1 | contig 35237 bp, 7 predicted proteins | sample LakKiv1m_FD_114537 | JGI IMG/M metagenome (GOLD analysis project Ga0172375, IMG submission 114537) | Freshwater microbial communities from Kabuno Bay, South-Kivu, Congo - kab_092012_11.1m | ecosystem: Environmental > Aquatic > Freshwater > Lake | place: Democratic Republic of the Congo... | reverse complement strand
TGGGCCAGGTGTTTTCCGGAATAACAGCTTCAGCTCCCGGAGAATTAAAAGGAAGAATAATAAGTGACATATGGAATAGGTATTATGAATATTTTATAGAAATGATAGACGAGGCTGATGATTCTGGAAAAATGATTGGTTTCGCCGAAGAATTTTTTGATAGTTTGGAGGTATATTTCGAGAGTACTATCATAAATATTAACGGTTTTAATTATTCTGAATTCAGATCCTTATTTTTAAAAATAAGAGAATTGAGGGAAGAACTGAAAATGCTTTATCCCGGAGATACTGAAAGCAGCAGAGCCTTGATATTTGCGCAGGAAACCTGGCCTTTCGGCGATAAATCTAAAAATTATAGAGCGCAGGTATTGCATGAAGATCTTCCAGGAGTCAGGGATTTATTAAGAAGAAACTGTTTGATAATTGCGTTATTCGATGCCTTGCGCGAATCCGGGTTGAAATCGATGCAGGATATAGATGTTATTATAATGCATTTTATTACCGGATTTTTTAACGTTTGTAAATCAGAGCTTAAAGGTACAGATATGCCTTTATTGAAAGCTTTGCGGATAATACGAGCTGAATTTGTCGTTTTTTATTCTTCTTATATAAAGGTAAATGGATTAGGCAGAATCGAATTAGTCTTTATGGGATACAATAATCCTAGAGTTATTATTGAGGAGCAATCGCATTTAAGATGGCACGCTCGGTATGAACCATGGAAAATTGGAGAGCGAGAAGCAGTATTTTCGAATTATACCCCAAATGGAATCTATGGGTTACTCGATGAAGAGGGAGAATTGATAAAAGATATCGAAGGAGATGTTGGGCTAAATGGAGAAGAATTGAGGTGCCGCGCTAATCCGGTTGATTATTTCCAACAGACTGCTCAGAGGGAACTCCAAAGGCCATTGCGCAGGAAGGGAGCTTTAAGAGCAGGTCTTAATGAATTGATTTTTTTAGAGATCGAATTGACTTCACCAGATCTTAGGCGTTTTATACGGCTGGAACCAATCTTAATTTCCGATAGAGAAATAGAGATGATACATTCATTAAGCAGGCAATATCAAAGGGCTATGGTTTCTAAGGCCGCAGGAAAAGATGGGCAAGCAGATAAGTTTCTCGAATTTTTCGAGGAAATCTATAGGCTGGAAGTTGATTTCGTCTACCTTGAAAATGATGTAAACGAAATTTTAGAGCAGGCACGAGGTTTAGCATTACCATTTAGGGGTTATCTTGACAAAAATTCACAAGAGCTTATTGTGAGGCTTGAAGAAAAGCTGGTTTTAAAAGTCCGGTATGGATTTAATTACAAAATCAGGGAAATTAAAAAATCTTTTTCTGCTTTAAGTCTAGAAGAAAAAGAGGCATTATTACAGAAAACATGTGCCGATATAGATTCTTCTTTAACCATTCATTTCGAGCATTACCCCGAATTTTATGAAGACCAAAAACAATGTTTAAGCGATGAGGCTGAATCGGCTAAGGCATATTTGTATCATGAATTGGAGCAGGCCAGAAAATTAGCTAGAAGGGTAGCTTTAGCTTTGGTTAAGGAACGCTTAACGGGCGTGAATTTCAAAAGATTTGATAATGAAGCCAGCGTTACTCAAGCTGTGGAGGAAGCTGTCTCTGAGGTGAATCGGATTCTTTTGGGATTCGAGGACGGAGAAAATGAAATAGCTGGGCATATACGCGCTTTAAGGTCGGAAGCACAGGAAGCCATTGATTCCATAGCCGAAAGACAGCGAATAAAACAGATTCGAAGTAGTCGGTTAGCTCAAAGCATACTTGCGGATTTAAAAAGGAAAGCCCAAGACAAACGCTTCTTGTATTATGAAGAGTATGAAAAAGCAAAAAATAATTTGATCCAATATTACATTAGAGAGGGATTTGATTTAGAAGCAGCCAGAACAGCAATTGTTGATTGGGAAGTGCAGATTGGGCAAATAGATAATATTGTCCGGGAAACGATTCTTGTCAATCGTGCGGCACAGGAGAAACTTGATCAGCGTGCTTTTAAAACCAATTCCGAATTTCTGGTATTAGGAAGAGAGATAGTTTTTGAGGGTGTTGTATTAATTCCCCATATTTTACCGCCTATTGGTGACCGAGAATATTTTTGCGATATAATAAGCCAGAATCGTTTTATCGGAAGGTTTGAATTTTCTGTCGAACACAGACAAGATTTTGGGGTATCCATTGTATTGCCGGCAAATTACCAGCTAAATCCTTCAGATGATACCGCTGTAGCATACAGATGGCTGGCTGAGCAAGCCCCAAGACTAAATTATTTTCTTGAATTCAGATATTTTTATAATCTGATAACCGATACGGGTAGTATTGTTGATTCCGTATCCTTAAGAACAGATAATTTATTCTTACGGCACAAATGGTTTTATGCCCCGCAGCATAAGCCTGAGTCTATCCATGAATTGCCTGAAGGCATCGATCCCAAGAAAGTCTGGGAGGTCGATAAGCGTTTTGCAATAATTCTTTTGGCTTCTTGTAATTCTGGGGAATCCCGCGAATCAATAGAGTTAGGTCTGATTTCTTCAGCTTCTTTAGGCAGAAAATTGTATCAGCGCTATCCGAAAATGATCTCAAAGATTACCGGCGAACTATATTCTAATGCCGGCATAATTCATGCGGAAGGTTTAGGTGGAAGATTGATTGAGCTGGCTGATAATCATAGCTTTTTGGCTCAACAATTAATTGAAGTGCTTGATAAAGGGCGGATCGTTATTACTCCAATTGATGGCTTTCTTGCTTTAAGGACGCAAGATAAAATTATTTTAAATGAGTGTCTTTTTAGAGACGGTACAATTGCTCCTGCGGCTTTGATTTATGTTTTGCTTTGTCATGATGATCGGCTGCATACCGGTTATGATGAAGAAAGAGAAGCTTTATTAAGAGAAATAAGTGCATATTTTAGCTTGGGATACGATGAACGACAGGCGATAAACTCCTATATCAAGCAAAACCGGCTTCCAAGATATTTCATTAACCTTGTCGAATTGTGGCAGGAATGTTCTGATTTTTATGGTGATGCAATTCTTGATGATTTCCTAAGCGAAGTATATTGCCTTGAGAGAAGATATCCGTTTGTTCACATGGGTGAAAGAGATTTTGTGCCAGGCATCGTTCATTTGTTATGGCAAAATAATAATATTACGGAAGCTGATGCTGACGAAAATCTTAAGGGAGCCGCATCTTTGAATTATAAGGAAGATTCATATTTTCGTTATCAAATCGCTCGCGCTTCGGATTTTGTGCCTATCTCTGATAATGAAATGCATGCCATACTTGCGCGCTTCATTGCTTTTAAGGCTTATTATTTTGAGTCGGATGATTTGCTTGGAGCTATAGGATACGACGCCATTTTTGTAAATAAAAAACTTTTATTAGAAAATAACTTCCGCCAATTGTTGACTACGGTTTTGTTTCTTGCTGGAAGGATACTGGAAAGGGATCAACAATATTGCCGAGTTTATGCACAGAGATGTTTGGGAATGCTTCTTATGAACGAAAATAAGGACAGAATTAATTCCGAATCCTTAATTATTAAAATATCCAAGATTTCCGGAGTATCTTTTGTTTTTGCCGTATCGGTTTCTCTGATGTTTTGCCATACAGCGTCAAATATATTATTAATTTTTGCACCCGTATTCTTATGTTCTGGATTTTTATTCTTAACCATTACAGAGATGGTGAAAGATCCCAGGAAAGATTTGAGCGGTTATGAACGACTTTATAATATTTTGGTGCAAGCTAGAAAAAACAATTTTTACCCATTAACTAGCCTGAACGATGAATATTTAAGATCGATTGGGGAGTTGATTTTAAGTTTTGAAGATTCCGTAAAAAGTAGGAATGCATTAGTTTTTTCTCAGGAAATAAAATGCTTAAATCAAAAAATCAAAGAATCAAGCAGGATCAGGCTACCGAGTTATTTAGTGGAAGAGGCTATATGGCGAGAGTTATCAGACTGGGCTATTATCGATCATTCGATTACCAGTGATTTATTGGAGATTGCAAAAATATTTAAAGTAAATTGTGATTGGATTGGGATCGTTAGACAGTCTTTAAATACCTATCCGCTTACCGTTCCCGAAATAGTCAACTTGGAGAATGAATCAAGATACGGCCAATATCAAATGTTAGCAGATGTAACCATTAATAATGATCTGTCAGCAGAATTAGAGCGAAGCGAATTAGATCAGTATGGTTTTGCAAATACTGTTTTGGCTCTGCTAAAACAAATCGCCCCCCGAGCTCCTCCAATTTGGAGATTCATTATCACAACCGACTTGGGTTTAACTCAAGATTGCGTTGCTGCAGTCCACCATGAAGCAAAAATCGTATTTATAAATCCTTATTTCTTTTCTCTTCCTGGAATCATTCAAAAAGATATTATCCGCCATGAACTTTTCGAACTATATTCCGGTTCCCATGAACAGGCCCTATGGGCAAGCTGTGTTTACTTTGCTCAGCATCCTTCAGAAATAAAAGAGATGATTGAAGCTGTCTGTTCCCAAGATCTGCTTTTGGATGAAGAATATGTCTCCGATCTGGGGATTATCAATAACCTAAAAGATTCATTCGAGACTATTTCTAATTTATTTTATTCGGATTTTGACTTTAGCCGTTTCTTATTGAAGGCCATTAAGCTTCTTAAGTCTGATGATCAGTGCGTCAGCCGGGCGGTTTTTCATGCTGTCGAGGATATGGGTAATTATTTAGCCCCGGAATCCGGCCGAAATATAAGTGCTGCGATAGGCCTGGCAGGAGAAGTGTCAGGATTATTTGAGGTTGCATTTAAGCGCGAGACATCCTTGGCGACCGTCAGGATTGGCGAGATAACGGTTGTTAATCCTGAATATTACGATATGGAAGGCGGCGATACTAAGGAATTCGACGCCTCAAGCGACAATACTGTATTCGAATTCAAATTCCATGCGAGCTTATGGAAGATATATGAACAGGTAATAGGCCTTAATGAAAAAAGATTATCTCATTTGAAAGTTCTGGCTAATGGTTCATATCCCAATATTCATAACCTTGTATATTTTGGTGAGAATGATGGGGGTTTTGTAGTTGAGGCAATTATAGCTTTTGCTAAAAAGAAAGGAATAACCAATAAGATTAACTTCCAGCCAGGGAAAGGCGTATCGGTTAAATTAAGCCTTGAAGAATTCATGGATTTTATATTTGATGAAGAGACAGTCCGATTAGTCAACAAGGAGGAAAATCATTGTTTGCCGGCAAACTTTACCGCAAGCCCTCAAGGCAATTGCGCCAGGCAGATAATTAATCGCAAGATCAGGGAAATCTTAGAATCCGGATCGCATTTTGACGTAATTATATCCATCAGTAATCCGAAACCAGACAATGCTAAATATTTGTCCAGTCTGGTTTCAACGATTCCGGATAACGGATGTCTGGTTGCAGGAGTATTAAAAATAACTACTCTGGAAAATGATGTAATGGGAGTACTTAGGACAAAAGCTCCTGAAGAATATTTTCCTTTGAATGTAGAAACTTTGGAGCTTATCGAAGGCATGCGCGAGACCTTTGACCATTATGGATCGGGGATGGGGGCATTATCTGCTCCTAATGTCGGAGTTTCCAAGAGAATAATAATGATTAAAAAGGGAGAAGAAATTTTACCAATGATAAACCCTTCCATAATGGATAGATATAGTTTATTTTTAACAAACGAAGGATGCTTTAGCTGCCCGGGAATAGAGGCGGAAACGAGAAGATACGCGGTTATAAAAGTTCGATGGCAGGATATTGAAGGGGTTTGGCATGTGGGAGGCTTTGACGGCAATACGTCGGTATATATTCAGCATGAGATCGATCATTTGGATGGCAAGTTAATCTCGGATTTCCCTAATAATTTTATTCCCGTTCCTGAAGATAAACTTTCGGAATTTGAAAGAGAATATTTTAAATATTCCAGACGGCCAAGAGTGATCATTTTTGACCTTGAAGGGACATTATTAACTGAACAGGAATGGCAGGCATTTTTTAAAGAAGATGATTTTAATCCTGCGGATTATCTAGTTCCGAATGAAAATCTTGCTTCGGCTTTGCTTAAGGCCCGCAGAGAGGGCGTATTCCTGGCTATATTAACCAACATTTCTAACGATATTTCATTTAAGATATTAGATGCGTTAGGAATTTTATCTTATTTTCAGATTGTTTTATCCGCAGAAGACGTCGGGGAATATAAGCCTTCTGAGAGAGGTTTTATAGCTATATGCGATGCTTTAGAAGTAAAACCGCAGCAGTGTATCTCTATAGGCAGCCGTGAGCGATTTGATATTGAGCCTGCCGCTAAAGTGGGTATACCAGGTGTGATGGTAAAAGGCCCGGAACAGGTTATTGCAACAGTAAATGGATTAGGAATATTTTCTGGTCATTCTCCGGTAGTATTTGATCCTTTAAAGAAATCCGAATATGAAAGTGACGAAACAGTATCTACGGAATGGTTTGAGGTTCATCTTACAGGAGAGCTGCTCCAGATTCCACCGGCAATAAACGGATTGTCTTCTTCCCAGGTTGCGAATCTTAAATCCAGATTACCGCAAATTGTTAATTTAGGCACTTCTTCTTGCCGCAGCCCGCCTTATAGATTGTATATGTGTATTTCTAATAATACCTCTGTAATTCAGGAAGGCAATCATGTAAGAAAATACTTCTTTGATTATGCTTTTAACTCAGACACCCAGGCCGGTTACATTACAGTTTATCCTGCATTTATTGATGATGATGAAAGACTTGCCGATTTCTTGAATGTTGAGGCAATTCAGGCAAACCTGTTTGCCATGGTATTGTTGGACCATGAAATAAATCGGCATCATGTTCTTGGAAATCTTGAGCCAAAAGCTCAGCAAGCCAGTTTAGCTTGGTTAAAAGAGCAGCCTTCAGAAATTATCCAGGCTTTGGCTGCGGTAATTTCCTCTTCAAACCGTAATGATATTTTTAGGGTGGATGGATGGGGAGTTGAGTTTGGTTTAGATGAAAGAAAAAATATCCATATTATTGATGCCGCTATAGATTCTACTGCTATATACCTATTTTTTGGCGGCAGGGTCGCTCCTGAGAAGGGAGTGGGAAATTTTGTAAGATTGTTTGCTCAGGTTAGTTCTCTCTATGCTCCGCTTGGAATCAGAGTTTGCGCCAGAATATTGGGAGCAGTAGATTCAAGTTATAAGAATAGGCTTCTGCAGATAGCTCATGACCAGGGGGCAGATGGTATTGAGTTCTTCGGTTCATATGATCCTGAGGATTTTGTGGCTATACTTAATAGATATCCCCGCCAAAACTGTATTTTCGTACACACATTTGGTTTAGTTACCAAAGAAGTTATGTCAATGGGATTCCCGATAGTTTCAAGGGATAAGTCAGTCGATTGTGGGACTTATAAAGTTCCTGAAGATCAATATTTTGAAGCAGTTTCTGATTTAATTGATCATCCGGATAAGAGGCGCAAATTAATTGCAGAAGCAAGGGCTGAAGTTTGCGGGCGCTACAGTTCTGATTTATGGCTGGAAAGGATGTTTGGTATTGTTGAAGAGGTAACAGGAAATCCGGTTGAAGATTCTTTCGATCCTTATTTCACTTTTTCCGGATTTGGATATGGCAAACATGGGGTGAATGAATATTATAATAAATTTTTCATGTACCTGTCTCATTTATCGGGAATAAGAATAAGCTCAGAAGCAGTATTATTGATCTGGAGTTCTTATATGGGTTATTCTATTCCAGACCGCATGTATGTCGAAGGAATATTCGATTCATCTTCAATAAGGAATTTGAATACTTATCAGCATCTAGGGCATAGGCATGTTGGCTTGGATCCAGAAGAAGAACAGATAAGAGCCAGATTTTTGCCTGGATTAAGAGCATTTTTGGAATGCGTCTGGGCCACGGAATGTGATGATATCAGGATTTTTAAATTAGATCAAGATTCTCCTCTCATAGCACAAAAAGCTATTACCGCGCTATTATTAATGCAGGATTACTTTTTTCTTGGTTATGATGTCGTTAAAACAATGCAACATCATGATGTTATAGAGTTAGTGGCGGAATTTATGGATGGAGAAGACCACCAGGCAAGTATTCATGAAGCGGAATTAATAATTTTCGATGAATATCACAGGCCGCGTAATCATTTCTTTAAACTTATTTCCCTAATGTTTATGTTAGCTGCGAGAATGCCGGAGAATAAGTCTATAAGTTTTACCTTGCAGCTGGTTCCCCCAATAATGAACATTCTTCATAAACAAAGAGGGGGGCCTGCCGCATTGCAAATCGAACATACTTTTTTTGGAGTCAGCGATAGGGCTTTGATGAAAAGCACAGAAAGAGAAAATTATCCGGAAAAGGTTAAGGAATTTATGAGGAGGTATGTTGCTTTAAGAAAAATGATTATAGTGCATTATATAGACGGGTACATTAATCCCTGGGGTATCGGGCATATGAGCGAATATTATGGGGATTTCTTTAAGGGGAAAGCTTTCGTCCTTCCGCACGGGGTAGATGTTAATTTTTATAATTACATAGGCACAGAAGAATTATCCGCAATATCTTATGTTTTGCCTCCGCAAGAGGCTGAAATGATAGAGACAAGAGAATCATTATTGGCAAACTTATTTAGTGGGAGGCTTAAATTTCTAAACTTTATTCCAAGGGTAATATTATTTCCTTTTACTTTTCTTCATGAATTAGGTCATATCCTCGAAGCTCTTATCAAAGGCAGATCATTAGTCAATTTTAACTTAATTCAATTGTTTACTGGCCAGATAAAAATTAAAGATAGATTTGCTCAAAGAAATAATTTTGATTTTGGAGCTATTTTAGGTATTGTTCTGGTTTTCGCACTAGGAATTGCAGTAAATATTTACTTACTCATGCCTTTGGTTTCATTTGATTCGAATACATTATTAAAAATTTTGGCTATTGTTTATTGCATTATCAGCCTTTTACATTCTCCTGCGGAGATAATTTTATCTATTATTTTGAATAAAGGTGATTGGTTTCAAGCTCAGGCCTCGGCAAAGATATTGGCAGCAGTGGAAAGAGTGGATAATTGCTCGCAGATAATGGATGATACTTTGGATTTGACAATAGCGATAAGCAGATCTGGAATAATTCAGAAAGATGAAGAAGAAATCGGCTGGCTCAAAAGAGAGATTCCGCTATTTATGCAATCAGCAAGGAAAAAAAGTGCTTTTATGCGCGGGATAATAGTAAATGTTTTGGATAGGCAGGGAAGTTTCGCTTTGAAAAAGCGCAAAGTTAATGTCGAGGCGCTGGCAAGGGAAGTGGTTTGGGAGAAGAGATTACAGGTAAGGATGAAAAAGAAAGTGGTTGTAGTTTCCCTCAAAGGATGGGATGCTCCTATAATTTATACTTCTCCAATTTTATTAAAAGGAGTATTGGAGAATCTGATTACCAATGCACTAAAATACACGGGCGATGAAGAAGGATTCGGAGGAGATATTAACATAACGGTTTGGGTGGAAGGTGACAAGATTTATGTTTCGGTAAAAGATAATGGAATAGGTATTCCAGCTAAACACGTTAAGAAGATATTCGAGAGCGGTTTTGTCGTCCCTGGGGCAGCTGTTCCAATCGATACGGTAAGAACGGGCGAAGGGTTGTATTTGGTTAATAAATGGACTCTTGCTTTAGGCGGAGAGATCCGGGTTAAAAGATTAAGGAAGGGAACGGAATTTATCCTTACTTTACCTTTAGATTATACTGACGGTGGCGTGAGCCCGGAAGATTTGATTGTTGATGTCAGGCATAGCTTAAGAAATGATCTTTGCGTGATTTTGGGATATCTAAGCACTGTTGTAAGTGACCAGGAAAGGCATCCACAAAAAAATGAGCTGCTTGATTATATTGAGGGATCAAGGAAATTAGTCATAGATGAGTTGGATGAGCTAAAAACAATTTTAAATAGCTCGCAGGGTAAGGATTCGAATCCACAGGATTCGAATCCACAGGAACTTTCGATTATGCCTAGGCTGATGTTTGAAGCAAGATCACTCCTTGGTCCCAGATTTGGGGATAGTTTTTCGTATTTTGAACGCTTAGGGGTAGACCTTTGTACGATTATCCGTTTTCTCATTGAAAACGGAAGGATTGAGGGCGTCTTGGAAGATAGCTTTATTCTGGATTATACTTTAGCTTATTGTTCTATGGATCGAGGTAATTGGCAGTGGAATGGGGGTATAAATGAAGATATTGTTAGAGATGCTATTAGGAAGCTTAAGGGAAAACTTAATTTTAATGAAGAAGTAATCATTAATCATGTTTTAGCTCATGAAAATGCTCATCTTAAATATCCATATGACAAGACAGAATTTTCTGCCTTAAGAGCGCAAGCGAAATTATTTATATATGGTAAAAAAGGGAAAAAGACCGCTTCCGTTGGTATGTATCAAGATAATATTTCCGCAGACGTTCCTTCGGAAGAGTTCAATAGATGTCTTGCCTTAGCCAGAGATGATCCGAAGATAGCCGGATTATTTGATGCTTTAGATTGTGATCACCAAATTTTAAGGCGGTCGATTAAGGGTAAGGGAAGAATTTTAATAAGTACAGTCGGGACTTTCTTTAAAAAAGTATATTTTATTTCAGGAACCAATCTTGTGGAAAAATGCTTGGAACCGGGTTCTTCTTATTCCTTGCGGGATCAGGCTGAATTTCTGAAAGTCATAAGGAGCCGATTAAATGGTTTGGCTGCACGGTGCTATATTCTTAATCATTTGAGGCTGGTTCAAGAATATACCAGGGTATTAGCTTGTAAACAATTCCCTCAGCGTGGTTTATTGTGGGATGTCTCCGAAGACGAAGGTAAAAGATTAATCAGGGATTTTGCAGAATTACAATACAGTTTACTAAAAAGGGGAATATTCGATATAGATATTGCGATAAGCGATTGCGGTTTGAATATGCAAGGTAAAGTGGTTTTGTTTGACTTTGATAAAATGAGTCTCTATCCACCGGGAGTGTATTCTCTTAGTACTCGCCTGGAGATTCACCAGCTTGAAAATTGTGTCCAATCTGATCTGGAGGTATTGCCTCCATGGCTCAAAGAATATTACAGTGATTATATGGCAGGTTTTATTGAAGATATTGAATATGAATTTGAGCATGGGGTTTCAGAAACATCCAGTTTCTGGGAAAGAGATTTAAAAGCGGGAATCGATTTTGGGACTCTTGGTTTCCCCGAGCCGTATCCTTTTACGGCTATTAATAGAATGCTGCAGGTTAGCGGTAAGGTTAAAGGCGCATATGCCAATATGGGGATAGGTGATTACTTATGTATCAAGGAATCTCTAAAAGGCGAAGTTGTCATAAATGATCGGCTTTCAATCGACGTATATTTGGTGCCAATAGGTTCATTGGAAGAATATGGCGGCGGGGCAGTAGTGGAATTAGCAGATGGAAAACTTATAGCAGTTGTGGAAGACGATAAAAATAAGATAAAAGGAATTTTAAAACATGAAATCGGAGAAATCTTAGCTCGATTGCAAGAAGGTATCGTCGATTCTGGTAAAGCACATAAATATGCTAGTAGTTGGGCAAAAAAGAATAAAAAGGATATAGAAATTTGCGGCTTGGATTTAAATATAAAAACAGGTGCTTTCGAGGGCTTTGAGGCCAAAGTTGTTGTTTCTTATTTTATGTTTCTTTGCAACTTGACAAAATTATGCCTTATTTGCGAAAAAGAGATTGCGCAATTCCTGATTAGTAATTCTTATTTAGCGCTCGATTCATTATATCGAGTGGTCCAATCATATTATTTTTATGTCAAACATTATTCAGAAGAAAAAGCGAAAAATGAAGCAGCGCATTTACTGGCAGAAGTTGAAGAAATTAGAATTGCCGAAGACAGAAGAGCTGGATTTTTAAAAGTAATGGTAAATAAAGGAGATATTGCTTTAGAACAGTTTGCTGCTCGTCCTGAATCGGAAGCATTGGCCTGGGATAGTTTGTTAGATCCTGATAGGATCCCCGATATTGCGGAAGTGGAAGCAATAGCCCAAGAATTAGGCAAAGATAAAGAAATTAGGTTAGTTTTTGTTGTTAGGAATGATTCTTTGGAGGAATTAGGTGCAACTTTATCAGCATGCAGAAGAGGCATCGAAGGTTTAGGATTAGAAGAAAATTTACTCAACGACCTGAAGTACGCAAGTGGAGAATTATTAACCAATATAGGTAAATATGCCAATAGAGGTATATTTATGATTCGGGTTATAACAAGCCCAGTAGGGGTAAATGAAATAGAATTAGTCGGCATTGATAGAGGCAGAGGGGTAACTCTTGAAAATTTCCGGGAAGCTTATTTGCGTGAAATCGATATTATGGGAGGTGAAACTGGCAAGAGCGCTGGAAAAGGATTGTTTTCTTTAAGGGGGATTTCGATATATTTTGGATTAGATTCTTATCCCGAAGGAAATAGAGTGATCTGTAGATTTTATAATATCTCTAAAGAAGGAGTAGATAAAAAAGAGGCCAACATTCCTGAACGAATCCAAGGTGGATCCGATCACGCTTATCCTTTATCTATTACCAAAGCCGGCCAAAAAGTAGAGGCTAATGAGTTAAGGAAAAATAAAGAGCTAAAGGCTTTAAATGTGAGGGCTAGAAGAAAAGGGACGGTTATAACAAATGTTAATTTAAATGGATTTGAATCTATAGATACCAGATCATTTTTGGCCATTCATCATTCTATATTGAATCAGAGGTTAACGGCGCTGAGAAGAAAATTTGCTTTACCCGATGCTATGGAGTGGTCGCTAGTTATCACTTCGGATTTGAAATTAACCCAAGGTTCAGTAGCCGCGGTAAATTTAGGAAATTCAATATCAAAGGATTACCCTGAAAAGACACTCTTCTTGCATACAATTTATTTTAAATTGGCGATTGATCCTGAGATGCAAGCCATAATCGATGATATTGACAGGCATGATATTTGGGGCCATTTAATAAATGGATTTGACGAGGAAGAGGCAAGGCAAGTGAGTTTTGCTTATTTTAGGACACATCCGGAAGATTTATTAAAATATTTTAACGCAACGAAATTAATGTTTCCGTTAGGGCTTAAGTTGGATTTAAGTTATTGGGAAAGTTTAATCAATATTGCCTTGGAGTTAATTTATTCTCCTTTATCAAGCGAAAGAATTAAAGAAGATTTAATGGATGCTGTCTCTGATCCGGAAGGTTTAGGCTATATTTTAGATGAAGTATTTCGCCAGGAATATCTGGGAACTTTAAAATTAATTATCAGGAGGGTCAGAAGCAGTTTTAATGAAATAGCAAATGATCCGTTATTTGGAAGATCCGAATGTAGGCCGGTACTTAAATCAGTAGTATTTGACGATACCTTCGACATATTAATGGATGCTTATCTTACAAAACGCAATTCAACTGATTTTATATTGTCGATAACAACTCGCTTTATAAGGAATTTTTCCCGAATATTTAAAATCGATCCTCTTTTCGCCAGAGATATTCTGGATATTTTTCTCGAATATCAACTGTGCCGTATTAGGGCTATAGGGGATATTGACGGAAATAGTAAAGGTTCGATAGATGAAGATAGTCTCGATTCTTTAGCTAAGTTTTATTTGTTGAGAACAGGCGAATTACGGGCTTTTATCTATTATATTTGGTTTGAGGAGATTTATTGTAATCCAGTCTATCCGCAGGTTACGGTTGAATATGAGCAATGGATTCGGGATGCGGCAGAATGCGAAGCTTCTTTATGGGTCACCCAGCTTATGAGTGTATGCGAAGGTTTAGGGTTAAATCTTAATCTTGAAAATATTATTCCTGAAAGTTTTATGGAAGCTGATGCAGGCAGAATTGATCCTATACAGACATTTACTAATTATGTTCAGCAAAGGCTTGTAATGCTTAGTTTGGATTTATTCCAGAGAGAAAAAATGCTTCTTTCAGAAAAAAAGAAGAAGGATACAATAGTAAATTTACTGTCCGGCAACTGTTTCTTGCGTGCAATCAGTAAGGTTATTCCTCTTGCATTAACACCTAAAAATATTGCAGCTATTTTTGTTGATCTAATTTCTTTAAAAGAAGGCCATCCTTACCTAAATTTCAAAAAAGCCTTATTTGTTTTAGCAAACCACAAAATTTTCACTAATTTTTACCAGAAATTAGAAGAAGATATTTTTGTTAAAATCGTTAAATTTGATGGAGGCATACAATACTGGCACGCTTCGACGGAAAAGGAGCCGGGTTTTATGCCTTTAAAAGATGCCTTGAGGATGGACTATATGGGTCCGGATGATCTGATTGGCGCCCCGATGTTTGATTTTATCGATGGAGAGCCAGAGGAGAATCCTTTAAAAACACAAGAGCTGTATCGCGATTTATATAATACCGATATCTCGGTTAAAATTAAAGCCATTAGGGGTCTAGGGCAGATAGGCGGCGATAAAGTAATAAAATGGCTTATCGCGCTTATCTTTGATCAAAATTCTCAAGTAAGGCAAACTGTGGAAGCGTCGTTGGTCAATTTAGGAGTGCCCAATCGTTCAGCGATGTTAAAGAGAGCTTTAACTATGGAAAATAAAGATATAAGGATCAGGGCCGAAACAGAGATATTAGCGCAGGGGGTAACAAAAGAGGCGCTTGCAGGCGGATATCTTAAGATTTTAATAACGCCGGGTGATCAGAGAAGGATTTATGCGGCAGAAGGTTTGGGCAGATTACAAGTAAAGAATGAAGAAATAAAAAATGCTCTCATGGCCTGTCTTTTTGAAAATGATGAAGATTTGCGGGTAGCCAGCGAGCAGTCTTTACTGGTCCTGGGTATACCAAAAGAAGAATTAACTGCAATTTATAATAATACTCTTAAGGATCAGAATGCTGGCAGGCGGATGATTGCGCGTGATGGATTATCGAGGTTAGAGGGATTCCCGGGCGGGTTTACCTTATTAGAATTACTAGGTGTAATTGCGGGCATTATGCTTATAAGCTTATTTTTTGTACCTGTAACAATAGAGCATTGGGGGATAATCTCATCAGGTTTGTCGCAATTTTTCGCTTCAATTATGCCTAGCGCCCCACCGGGCTTGATTTTATTGTTTGGTCTTTGCAGTATTCTTATTAGCAATTTTGTTATCAGAAAAATAAAAACATTTTTCAATCCTATTTCTTCTTTAGATAATTTATCATTAATTCCTAATGAATCATTAATTAGTAGTGAGGCGGAAGTAAAATCTGTTTATCTAGATCCAGACTCAACTGTAGCAGTGGAAGTGCATCACGGTGGTTTTTACGGTATTTACATTAGGACTAATCAAAGAATAGTCGGATTTTCAAAGGGTGTTGTTCTGGCTTATCCCTCGAGTTTTAATAAAGGCGAAGTAATTGATACTGATGAGTATCGCGTGGTTAGTTCAAATTCCGGAGAAATTCCTGATTATGTTTTTGATGATTGGCCGGTAAAGAATAATTCAATAGATGTGATAATCAGCGGAGAGTTATGGGAAGATTGTCATTTAACGGCATTTAAAGATGTTCTGAAATGGCAGAAGAGATCCGGGGTACGAACAGCATATCATTTTATCGGTAAACAAATAAGAGGCTTCGATTCGGATGTAGACTTATCTGAATTATTTAGTATGTTTAATTCCCAAAATATAATTGAGGGTAATTTATATTATGATGCGGTAAGAAATTTATTGACCGGAAATAGAGTTTCGATTTATTTAGACGGCAGATTATTGTTTGCTGATAGCCCGGATGCCTCGGAAATCAAAATATATTATTGGACAAACCGCATCACATTTGAAAGAGGCATCTCTGTTATGCCATCACTTGATGACACGAGCGCTGAATCGCAAGAGGGGAACCATTGTGATGCTCGGGGATCATTAATGTTTGGAATTTTTGCGATATTTGCAGGCAGGCTTTCTGGAGGTGTCTTTTTAATCCGGCAGGCTTTGAATATCTTTATTGCTTTTATTAAAGCGTATGGGCTTATCCGCGGGCCAACTTATGCTATATCGGGCAGAGCCATTGCAGCTTTATCTTTTCAGGATCCCGCCTTTGATCACCTCCCTCCAGAATTTCAGGAATCAATTGAAAAAATCCACGAACCGGCTCATTTAAAAGGAGCTTCAGAAAAAGAAGCATATTTAGCACAAGCCCAAAGAAGCAACGGAGAAACAGTTATAGCCGGTGAGTTGCTTGAGGATACATTAAAAAGATTAACTTTTACAAGGATTGATTTTTCGGGATGGGCAAGTAAAGTCTACTCGCATCCTGCGGTTGATTTTGTTGCAAAAAAACGTAAAACTAGACTTGAAAGCAGGCTGGAGCATTTTATTTTCAGGCCGTTTTTAATTCTACGCCCTTTATTTTATCCTTATAAAGCCTTGAATTTGATCCTAAAAGGCCAATGGGGAGAATTATTACTCAAGGCCAGAAGAGTAGTTACGGTTTCCAAAATGAGTGAAAATGAGGTCCTTGATAGGTTAAATGGAAGTTGTCCCGACCTCATCGCGGAAACTTTTATGCTGAAAGATGCCCAAATGCGGGTTTTGACTTGGGCAGGCAGCAGGATAAAACGTTTTACCGACCTAGAGATACAGAGAAAATACCGGAATTTGAGAACATATATAAACTACTTGATTCTCCAGGGCGATGTTCAGGGCGCTTGTGAGGTTTGTGATCAGGTAATAGCATTGATTCTAGAATTTCAGAAGAGAGGTTTAATTATAAGTGATACAAAATTGGCGAATTTCGGAATAATTCCTTCTGAAAGTAAAATAGCTTTAATTGATCTTCATGCTGTAGGATTTGATTTAAAAGAATTTTTAACCAGCGCGCGGCCATTCCAACGTGATGTATATTATCTGAGGAAAATTTCTCCAGTAGTGGCAAAATATTTTCTTATAAAACTGCAGGAAAATTTTCCGGCATATACATCTGAAGAAAGAATCAAGTTTTTTAACGATGGTAAGCCAAAGCCAAATTCGGATTTTACCTGTACAATGGATGGGGAGCCATTCCCCGTTAGTGTGGCTGCTTGCTTAAATCAGGAAGGCACGAATTCGCTTTTAGCCGGTATCGTCTTCGGAAACAGGGTAAAAATTAGTCCAGCCAGTTTAAGTGATTTAAGCCTGTTAACTAAGGGTTTCTTTTCCTTAAATCGGGTGTTAACACAAGCTCAAATATGCACTATTCCGCAGGAATATTTTTCTCAAGCCGAAGACTTCTTTGAAAAACGCCTTTGGGCATTTAACTTTAAATATGACGGCGCAGAGCATATTGTTTTAAATCCCATTTTATTCGCTATGGATAATTCTGCTTTGGAGGTGAAAGTGAATTCGCAGCTGCAGTTGAGATTATACCGGGCCCTGCTTCATGAAGCAGCCGCGATAGTTTTAAAAGAATCAGGCCTTGAGTATGAGTATATTCATCAGATTAGCTGCCAGGCAGAGAATTTAGCTAACGTAAACCTGCCTGAAGAATCAAGGGAGGGATTAAGGGAGTTTTTTGAAGAAGATAGAGCTTATAATATTCTTACGGAAATGAGAATTGAAGAAGGGCAAATTATCTTTACTTTCAGTATTGCAAATTCCGGTTATAGTTCGGTCTTTAGGATAACAAGGGAAGAATTCGAAAAATTATTTTATCTAAGAAGAAGGAGTCTGGCAGTTACCGAGAATGGGAGGAATATCCCCCAGGATGAAAACACTCTTCAATCTTTCGTCGTCAGAGTTTTGGATTCTGTTATTTGTTATTTCTCGGCTGCTTATGCTTTTACAGCAATAATGCAAGCTGGATCAAACAGGCTGGATTCCGTAGTTTTAGGTGATCCGTTTAAACCTGGTGCATCATTTTATTTCTCCACGAAAGTATTTTTTAATGACCGTGATATTCGGTTAGTTTTTCCCGAGTATTTCGGAGTTTGGAACCGGAAAGCAGGTTCCCTGCGCTGGTCTCCTTTTATTGATACAGGATTTGTTAACATGGATGCCCAGGAGTTATTCGCCTGTTATACTTTACTTCCATTCTTCTTAGCTTCCGATAGGGATTTTTTTCTCAAATGGTATGAATCAAGTCCCTATCCTTTCTTGTCTGAATATTCTCTGCCGGAAACTTTTGCTCTTGGCAAGGGTATCTATACTTCCTTAGGGCAGATGGATGATTTAGCCCAGGACAAAACAGCCGAAACTTTGAGTCAGGCTTCAACTCAAGGCAGGATTATCAGCTGGTCCGGTCTTCCTGCTGATGTGCGCAATTATATCGAAACCAGCAATCCTAGCCTGGCAGAAATTTTAAAACAGAAAGAATTCAGGTTTGTTCTGGATGATTCAGATATTCATGCTGCCAGTCCGCCCTATCTTTGGTATGAATCTCCGAAAAGGTTTCTTTTGGCAGTAACTACAGATATTCTTGAAAACAAAAGTTTAATTTACCTTCCCATAAATCTAATAATCCAGCTTATCAAAACCAATCCGGAATTGTTTACCCAAATAGTTAACCATGAACTTAATCATTTAATAGGACAAAAAGAGAATATCTTTGAAGCAGAAGGCCTTGCGGGAGAGGTTATGATTAGTTTGGAGGAATCCATGGCTGTAGATAGATGCCATGGCTGGCAAGCTGAAGTTTACATCGGTCAAAACTGGGTTTTAAAGAAACCGCGTGGTTATTTTTCTATATTCTGCCATGTTTCCTCAGAAGCTAAGGGGATGGCAAAATTTATAAATAAATATTTTCAAGATACATTGCAAGATTCGGGTATTTTTGCAGCAGTTTTATTTATATTTTATTTAGGGTTAAGTTTGGTTATGGTTTTTCCGCGGCTAGGTATGAATTTTTCACGGTTGCAAACAGCATCTTTAAGGTTGCAAGGTGATATCCTTTCTTATGAAGTTATGAATTTAGGCCAAAATTTCGTTATTGTTCAGGAACGTTCCGATTCTTCCGTAGGGTCTTATTTAAATTCACTTAAACATACTCAGAGGTTCACACAGGCTGCAGAAGATTATCTGGAAAGAAACTTTTTATTTCACATAAGTTTATGGAGAAGAGGTTTATCTAGTTTAGATTATAATTTTGTGGACAATTATGTTATTGACGAGAATGATAAGCTGATTCTTTTAGATACAGGAATGGTAACGGATCGTTATCCTTGTCAGTTAGATAGGCCATGGTTTAAAACATACGTAAATTTCATTATAGCCAGAGAAATTTGGAGGCTTGTTTCTCATCGGCCGAAAGCAGAAATTTTGTATCGGCAGCTAGTAAGCAAAAACAGGGAATTAGTTGAAAAATATCTCAAAGGATCTATTGCGAGTGAAATATGGAATCAGGATTATCCTTCTGTTTCTTCGAATATAAAGTGCATTAAGGAAGAACCGAGAATATCTGTGCAGATTTTAAGTCATTCTAATAATCCTGAAAACTCATTAGTTTTTGCAGATTTCGACCAGACCCTGATCCTTCAAAATTCACCGGTAATTTGGTCAATTCAAAAAGTTAGGGAGATTTTGAGGAAAAGGGGCTATTTAGTTACTTTATATTTAATGTTTAAGACAATCAGGAATCTGCTTCCTTATTACCTTAAAACAGATCTTGCTTGTGCTTTTGGGATTTATTCCAGTTCTTCTAGAAGTTTGATAAATTCAACAGCCTGCAGGCTTAAACTAAATGAAAAATTTATTAAGCTGGCACGTAGGATTAAATCAGAGCGCAACGTTGATTGCTTGGAGGTAGTTATTATTTCAAGAAACACGCGCCAGTTGGTTATTAGTTTCTTAAGCAGGCAAGATGTTGGGCAAAGGCTAGAGGAAGAAGGGATAATAATCCGCTATGTAATCGCCAATAATGGGGAAGATAATCCTCTGGTTGAAAATAGCGTAGCAAAGACTAGATTTATTTTACCTGGCAGCATATATATAACTGACAAAAAAGAGAAAGAGTTATCTGGGGAAAATATTATTCGAGAAGAAGGCTATTGTGTTTACGGTTTATTATGTTTTAGAAAAATTGTTAATGATATAGGCGCTGGCCAAGAGAATCGTGGGGGCAAACTTTATGATTTAGGTGCGGGTTTATTCCTCACAGCATCATTCTATTTTATTTTACCATTAATTTTAAAAATAATAGCCGGAATTATTATCTCCTGCATTCTTATAACATTAATTATGAAATTATACCGGAATTATTTTGGCAGCATTTCTAAAGAGAAAGCTCCGGTTTATGCCGATCCTTCCGTAGAAGAAGCTTTTTGGGTTCAATTTGAATTTTTCCGTCTCCAAGCTGAAGAGGCTGCGATTGGCGAGGAATTGGAAGATTTGCTTTACGATACATTTTTGCCCCTAAAAAATTCCTGTTTTATATCAATTGATACCGTTGAGTCACTGCTTAGAATCAGACAGGCTGATATATATAGGATAATAGCCAGGATTCATGAGAGATTTTTCGTTTCTATAATTCTAAATAATGACCTTAAGTTATATATAAAAATTAAGGATACCAAATGCCCTTCATACGGATTTTGTTTTGATATAACCAGGTGTTTAAGCAATGCTTTAAATAGATTGGCACTTGTTCATGAAACAATAAAGATTCCACTTCCTTCTGGTATCGTGATTCATGAATATATTCGGATGATCGGAAGCGATGACAAGCCTATCGCCATTGATTTTGCCTCTGTAATGTTTATCTCCTCGAATCAAAATACGGTAATAGTTGAAAATGCTGAAATATATGAAGATAAAATTTGCGCTGCTATAACCGAATGGGCCAAGCACAATAATATTACGGATGAAGAAAGTATTTCAGCTGCTCCGGATTTTTATAATTTAAGAATGGTATATTTAAAAGCGCTACAAGATGAATTAGATGAGTTCGATGGCAATGTACGTTCTCAATGGTATTTGCATAGAAAGGTATATTCTCCAAGATTCGTTGAAGAGAAAGAATTCGCGAATGCTAATTTTGATTTGACCGGGTTAACGCTAGTTCTATTCATTCCCAAACTCTTTCTTGGAATATTATTTCTGGGGTTGTCAGTATGGATTCCCCATGAACTGGGTCATTATATTGCCGCAAAGGCATTAAAAACTAAAGCGAAATTTTTTATAAGGAATCCATTCAGGCGGCCTTTTTCTATATTTAATATTTTCGGAATTTTTGGGGTAGATTATGATGATTCTCATATGCCGGTAAAACAAAGAATCTTGGTGTCTATTGCAGGCCCATTGGTAAATGGGCTGGTATTTTTATTTTTAATATTGTTTGGCGATGTCCTGGTATTTAAGAATTTGCTGTTAATTTTTCATCTTTATGCTTTGATAGTTAACATTTTGCCGTTAACCAAGGGCCCAATAATCAGCGACGGAGCTTGGATACTAAAATGTATTAAGGAGTTAAAGGAGGAGAAGAAAAGGCAGAGGTCTCTAGATCATTCAGCGCAAGGAGCTTCCAAAGAAGAGGTTGAAGCGGAATTAGCCCGGTTAAAAACCCTTTATCCTCAAGAGAAATATTCCCATGAATGGCAATTAAGAAATACGGATGCTGTTGTAGGGGGAGAAAGTTTATTCGAAGAATTTTTCGACGGTGAAAAAGTTTCTTATGGTGTAATTTATTCAAGAGCGCCTCCGGATTCTATTTACCGCGCCTTTTGGTATTATGATGATGCCGGGAAAATAGTAATTTATTTAAGAGATGACGCCACGTCTAACGATGTATTCCACGAATTGCTTGCCAGCCTGAAGAAAATCAAGCATGAAGTTAATACCGAAATTAGTTCTTTCGGTGCGATAAGTTCAACTTCGTTATTTTACCGCAGGGAAATATACGAAGAAGCTGTCAAACATCCTCATCCAGTTGATTTTGGCTTGCAATTAGAAGCAATCGACGGGTTAAATATAGCCAGTGCGCTTTTATTTTCGCATCAGAAGTATCAAGCCGTAGAGCTGGATACATTATTTATCAGGCTTGATTCAGAAGCTGCTTTTGTGACTGATTTCCGCAGATTTTATTCCTTTGCGCGGAGTCTGCCATTTTGTGCTCTTACCCGGGTTAGTAATAACGGAGACCATTTTTCTTTTGTGGATGATGATAATTCAAGGATTGTTGTGAGATTTACGGAACATTTATTTTCAAAAGAGCAGATTTTCTTGAGGCGGCTTGCGGAAAATATGGTGCGATACCTGAGAATGAAAATATTTATTATTCTAAGTGCCGAGCTTGCCGAGAATGATTTCTCTGTTTTTTCCGGAATTTATAGAAACAGGGATCTTTTAATGGAAATAATGCAAATGAATGGGATCGACCGTCTTTGCATGCCAGACGGAAAAATTCTTCCGTCGGAATATTGGGATTTTATGGTTTATTTTGCTACTTTCCCTGTACCAAAAGAGTCAGGGGCTTCATTTAGAGATGAGATAAATCTAATTATTGCCCAAAGAGAGAATTCTGTCGGAAAAGCTTCAACGGATGTAGCTACCCCTGGTAGATCAAGGGAAAAAATTAAAGGGTCAAAGTTTGCTCCAGCGAGGAAAATAATTTTTGAAATTGCTCCTCCTCCCATTCCTGCAACAGTTAAGAATATTGATTATCTAAAGCGTTCCAGGGAAATACATTCAGAAATAGAAAGGATGTATCAGAAGGTCCATAGGTCAGTAATCCTGGATTATTATACAATTGCCCGCGGGCAGCGGTTAATCACCCGCGTTCAAACTCATATTGAATACTCTATGAGGATGCAGGAACAGCTTGAGGGCCAAAGATACGCGATTCCCGATGAGTTGATACCCGCTTATGAAGGATTGATTTTGATTTCTTCATCGATGTTATTTGAAATGAATAGGCATGCCGAATATTTATCACAGATGCTCGATGTATTAAAAAGAAAAGAGACTGAAAAACCGCGTCAACCCAGAGCGAAATTATCAGCAAAAGAGATTAAAAGAATTATTTCCGATACGCTTATTTTTGCGGCTCTTTGTTTTGTTGCATATTATTCCAGGGGATCGTCGCCTTTGGCGGCAAAGGGAATTTTTTGTATACTATTAATTTTTAGTTTCTTAAATTTTTCCGGTGCCTTAATTGTTTTAACGTTTTGGATATTCGGCAAGTCGGCTGCTCAAGAATCTGCGAAATTAGCCTTGGTTTCCATAAACCAGAATCTTTTTTATTCGATTTTGGGGCGGTTTCGAGGAGATGATGTGGGTTTAGTTAAAGGTCTTTTGGAACAGCTTGGTTCTGGGGCTGCTGGTTACGGTAAAGAAAAAGCTAAGCGTAAATTAGACAGGGCCTTAATTTTATTTCCTCGCTTAAGGGAAGATATTTATAACAAAGCAGCGCGCTGCGCACGTTATCAATTCTCTCCAAATCTTCCGGAAGATATGAATTATTCCTTTGTTTATCAGATCGCAACTATTGCTGCCAAAATAATCAGGCGTGAAGTTAAGACAGCCGGAGTAAAAAGGCAGACAATTGAGTGTTGTATGTATCCAGGGGTTCAACATAGATTTTATATAGCCAGGGCCAGGCAGTATCCTCGTTTGGCCGGGATTATGCGTTTACTTACTCCTGATGAACTCTGTATCGATGATGCCCAGAGATTTCTGCTTTATCTTGACAGCCTTTGTACTGTTTGCGGGAATTTGCGCAGATACCGGCAGTTGCAATACAGGGGATTGGCCTGTGAATTTAACGGTAGTTCCTGGGGGTTTGATAACTTTAGAAGAAGGATGTGGAAAGAGTATTCACATTTAAGAATAATCTGTAAGCAGGAAGATCCTGAACTTCTTTTATGGGAAATCGAAGGAGGAATTCTTGAAGTTTTAGGCTTGCCAAAACCACAAGATAGTAATAGCTCGCATCCTCTCGACCATTCCTCAACTGGTGCCACTAAAGAAGAAGTCGAAACAGAGCTGGCCAGGTTAAGAACAGTTAATCCGGGAGTATGGGAAGATCTAAGAAATGTTAGCGTTGTTTTAGAAGGAATAAGATTGTATGAAGAGTTAACTGAGAAGAAGTTCAATAGTTCGGCAGCAGGTATACACTTCTTACGCGCTCCCCCAGAAGCAAAATACCCTGCTTTCTGGATGTATAACGAAGATGGCTCGATCACAATCTATCTAACCAATACTGCCGTATCCAGCGATATCCTGCATGAATTACTCGCATACTTAGAAAGAACTGACCACCAAACAAATGTAATTCTTTCCAATCTAAAACTACCTCTAACCGTCCGTAAGAATATCTATTCTCAAGCCAAACAATTCCCTTATTCTGAGCCGGTTGATTTTGCAAAGAAGTTCGTTTACGGTGATGAAAACGAGAGAAAGATATGTGTTTTAATGAATAAACCGGTTGGATATGTTTCGCAAAGAGGAAAAGATACTTTGGGCAGACCGAATGTATACCAATTATTGCCGCCACAGATTGTCAAATGCGATATTAATCCCCGCGGAGCAACCGCTGTAGGAAGGCTTGATGCCGATACTGATGGCCTATTAATTTTTACAAATATCGGAGGATTGCATAAAAAGTTAACTTTGCCAAATTCAGGTATACAAAAGAGATATTTAGTAAAGGTGTCAGGTTTCATCCGGAATGAAGAAATACGGAAATTAGAAGGCGGCGTGACGATAATGATACCTCAAGAACCCAGGCGGGGTGGAAAAAGAAAAACAGGAAACCATCACCTGATCGAGTATTTAACGCAACCGGCTGTTGTTGAATTAAAAAGCCGCAGTAATAATTTTTCGGTATTTGAAATTGTTATCAGTGAAGGAAAGAATAGACAGATACGCAGGATGTGTGAAGCAGTTGGCCATCCAGTATTGAGTTTGACCAGGATAAAAATAGGATTTCTCGAATTAGACGGGCTCGAACCAGGACAATGGAGGCATTTAACAGCCGGGGAACTAGAAGAATTGAAAATGTTTAGGAGCAATTCTTCCAGGGATTTTGCTTGTTCGGATAGACCCATGACTATGCAGGAGGCATTTGATTTTAGCAGTATCCTTTATAGGAATAATAGCTGCATTGCATCCGCAGTTTCTGAATATTTTACTTTGGGCAGTGTTTACGAACTTGAAAGACAGCAGGCACAAAGTTTAATAACCAGATTTGTGTCTTTTAGCGGCCATGCTTTAAGAATTCTTAAAGGTACTGTCATAATCAATGCGCCGCCAGAGCTTGAGGCAGCGGTATATGCTTTCGAAGAAGCCTGCCGGGCCAAAGGCAATCCGATTATAATCAATGCTATTAACCTGCATTTTGAAGGCAGCAATGTGATTGTAATTTTACCTTCCCGAAATCAGAATAAATTGCAGTTACTTAAATCCCTGATCCATGAAACCTTTGCTCTTACCTTTGTAGATCCGCCTAAACAAGTTTCATTAGCTCATATTCACGAGATTGCTTCGAACGCGGAAAAGATAGCTTATCAGGATATATCGGATTCAGGCTCGAATCAATCTTTTAAAGATAGTTTGACAGATACATTTGGTATTTCTGGCGTAAAAAAAGTTTTTGATTTTGCCGCAGGAGATGGGCAGTGGCTGCGAATGGTTCTATCGGCGCCTTGGATCTCCGATCATCTTGAAGCCGTTGGATTTGATTTAATTCAGCCTCAAGACTATGGAACGGGAAAAATTGATACGGCTGAATCATGGCAAGGCCTTAATATAATTTCATCGAGAGAAGATGAAGGTTATCCGGAAGATGGTTCAATAGATTTATATCATGAAGCTTTTCTGGATACGGATTATGCAAAATCTTCAAGTAAAGGCGATCATCTAGAATGCGTGGATTCGGTGGTGGCCCCGGAAGGATGGTTTATTTTTGTCCATAAGGATGAATTATTAGATAGGAGTTACTATATCTCCTGGCTTTTGGAAAAAGGTTATGAATTCAGGGTTTATGGCTCCCGGAATGAAAATATTCCCAGAGATTATCCGGAAACTTTTTGGTTCAGGCAATTCTGGGGGCATCAAGGAAGGAATATATATTTAATTTTAGCCAAAAAAACACAAGGATCGAAAGTAGCGGCGGAGGATAAACCATAAAAGGAAGGAGGGAAATATGCCAGAACAAGATTATGAAGACAGAAGGGTTTTTGAGAGGTTCCCGGTAGATTTTCCGGTAAGGCTTCTTGGAGTTGATTCGGATATTCAGGCAGAAGGGCGGGCATTCGATATGTGCGCTAAAGGCATTGGATTGTTCGTAAGCCGGCCTTTAAATCAGGATACTGATTTGGAGATCTGGCTGGATATACCTGATAAAGCGGGATCTTTATATGCTAGAGGCAAAGTTGTTTGGATTAAGGAGGTTTTAGGTAATGAATATAAAGCAGGTATTAATCTGGAGAAGGCTGATTTTATGGGCGTAAGCCGGGCATTAAGAACAGTGTTATAACTTTTGGGTCTTGGGAATAGACTATAACCCATAATTATTAATATCATCTCAATTAAAAATTCTTGACCGGTTGATAATATTGTGTTAAATTTTAGCATTATGCTAAGAGTCAAAAAGACTAATTTTAAAGGCGGTTTAGTCTTGAAATTGGCTAAAAAATATGGTATTATTTAAATCTGTGTCGATGGCGCCCTGCTATTCGAGCAGAATCTATCAACACAGCAGGTAGGAGAAAGAAAAATGAATAAGTTATTAACAAAATCTTTTCGTTTTACTTCCATCTTTTTAGCTTTAATTTTAGCGGGCTGCGGCGGGCAGACTTCCGGTAAAGCCGCCAATAGGATATCTGTTTGGCATTGGATGACTGACAGGCAACAGGCTTTTGAAGAGCTCTCCAAAAGATACGAAACACAAACCGGTATTAAAGTTAGTTTTGAACTTTATGCTCCTTCCGATGCATATTCTCAGAAGGTCCGTGCCGCAGCACAAGGGGATACCCTTCCTGATATATTTGGCATCCTTGGTGAAAAAAGAGATTTTGCTTCCTACATAAAAGCCGGACGTATATTGGATATTACTTCTTACATGGATGCTAATGCCGGTTTATGGAAAAAGGAGTTTTTCCCTAAAGCATTGGCTGTGAATGAATTTAATGAAGGCAATAGTTATAATATAAATCCAGGTATTTACGGTGTACCGATTGATGTTATGACGATCCAGATGGTCTATAATAAAGATCTTTTTAAGGAATTAGGGTTAAATCCCAATAAACCGCCGGTTACTTTTCAGGAGTTTATAGATATAGGTAAGAAAATCAAACAAGCTGGTAAACAAGGTTTGGTTTCCGGTTGGGGTGAAGTTTGGATGATTGACTGCTTAGCTAATAATTACGCCTTTAATATTATGGGTAAAGATAAGGTCCTGGCAACCATAAAAGGCCAGGTGCCTTATACAGATCCCGACTGGATCAAGGTCCTGACCTTATTTAAAGAAATGCAGGACTCAGGTATTTTGTCCAGCGGCCTGGTAACAATGGTGAATAAAACCGCAGAACAGCTTTTCGCAAATGGAAAAGCTGTTTTTGCTTTTAACGGCTCTTGGTGTGTTAATGTTTACAAAGGGATGAATCCGGATTTAAATTACGGGGCGATGCTGCCTCCTAAAGCATCAGAGAAATTTCCTATGGCTATCTGGGGCGGTGCAGGCTCATCTTTTATGGTAAGTGCCACTTCGGCTAATAAGGAAGAATCCGTTAAATTTTTAAAGTGGTTAACAGAAAAAGATCAGCAGGTTTATCTGGCAGAAGCGACTAATAATTTGCCTTCGAATAAAAATAGTTTGGGAAAAGTTTCGCCTATACTTGCACAGTTTGCCGGTGCAATGGATTATTCAACCCATCCTAATGTCTGGGGAGTTTCAGAGTTTCCTGCAGTAATTGAAGCGCTTGACAAGGGTATTCAATCCATAATTATCGGTGAGAAAACTCCTGAGCAAGTTGCAGCAGCAGTCCAGAAGATCAAAGATCGCGAATTAAGTAAGAAGCGTAATTAGTAATATTGCGTCATTCTAAAAGCGCCACGTTTTTTGGCGCTGAAGAATCTAAAATGTTTTGATTTTTTCCCTTCGGCTTCGCCTCAGGGTCAGGATGACGAAAATATAAAAATATGAAAATCAAGTCTACATTAGAAAATTATTTATTTGTTATTCCGGCCGTTGCTATTTTTGCGGTTTTTTATATCATTCCTTTTATCTGGGTTTTTCGTTTGGGGATGTATGAATGGGATGGTATATCGCTTACCAAAACTTTTGTCGGGTTGGGTAATTTTCATGAAGTAATTTTCAATGATCCTTCCTGGTGGCAGTCGATGTGGAATGCCAGTTATATTACTTTAATTGCTTTGACTTTTCAGAATATTTTGGCATTTATGCTCGCTTGGGCATGCGACAGGGAGATTAAAGCAAAAAACTTTTATCGCGTTATATTTTTTATCCCTCCGGTATTGTCAGAGATAGTTGTAGGTATGGTCTGGCGTTTTATTATTAATGACGTTGATGGGGCTAACATAATCAATCGCACTTTGGCCGGCATGGGATTGGGGCAATTTGCGCACAGCTGGCTCAATGATCCAAAGAGTGCTTTGACAACTGTAGCTTTAGTGCATAGCTGGAAAGGTTTTGGATGGGGATTTTTGATATTCTTGGCTGGTTTGCAGACAATCCCCCGTGAACTTTATGAAGCAGCAAAAGTAGACGGCGCTAATGCCTGGACGAGCTTTAAAAATATAACGATGCCTCTTATGGTTCCGGTTATTATTTTGGTGGCAATACTTACAGTTCTGGGCACGATGCAGGCGTTTGTTTTGATCATCGGGTTAGTTGGCGGCGAATTCGCGGGGCACACTTCTGTTCCTGTATTAAGGATCCTTGCTTCTATGCGCGGGTCATCGCGTTTTGGTTATGCCTGCGCCCAGGGGATCACATTCGGCGTAATATTGATTGCTATTTCATTTATTCAGTATAGATTCTCCAAGAAGGCTAAAGGATAATAAACCGTCATCCTGACCCTGAGGCGAAGCCGAAGGGGAAGGATCTAAAAGGCTTAGATTCTTCGGCCACTTTGTGGCTTCAGAATGACAAATAGGAAATAAATATGAGAACAACCGCTTATTACAAAACTAAGAAAATAACTTTAAATGTAATTATTCATTTATTTCTTATCTCCGTTTCAGTAACCTGTATTTTTCCTTTATTATGGATGGTACTTTCCAGCCTTAAGACCCAATCGGCAATTTTTAGCGGCCCATTATTTCCTACAGAATTTCATTTTGAGAATTATATGCTTGCCTGGCAAGAAGGTGGGTTTGGGAGGAACTTTTTAAATAGCATACTTTATACTACCTCTGTTGTTTTCGGGATCATTATAATTTCTTCTATGGCAGCTTATGCTTTTGCCCGTTTCCAATTTCCGGGTAAAAATTTTCTTTTTTATATTTTTATGGCGGCAATGATGATTCCTATTCCGGGAAGTTTCGTGGCTTTATATGTTTTATTGAATAAACTACATTTGAGGAATACTCCTATCGGGTATATCCTTTGTATGATTAATGTCGGGTTATCCACCAGCATCTTTCTGTTAAAAACTTTCTTCGAAAAAATGCCTAAGGAGCTTGAAGATGCAGCCAGGATCGACGGCTGCTCTAAATTCGGTATTTGGTGGCATGTGGCTTTGCCTTTAGCAAAACCGGTTTTGGCAGTAGTAGTTGTTTTTAACGCGCTTAATGTCTGGAATGAATATATCTTAGCTTTAATTATTTTTGATTCCAAACAATATATGCCCTTGCAGGTTGCTTTGCAGACTTTCCAAGGCGAATTTGTAACTAATTATCCGCTTTTAATGGCAGGTTTAACTATTACTGCTTTACCTATTATATTGGTTTATCTTTTGATGCAGAAATATATTGTTAAGGGAGTTACGCAAGGAGCAGTGGTAGGTTAATATTTGATAAATTACAAACTACAAATGACAAATCACAAACAAATTACAAATTCAAAATTACAAAGTTACAAACGAAGGTTTTGGATTTTTGGTGTTTTGGTATTGTTAATTGTTTGTAATTTGGAATTTGGGATTTGGAATTTAACTTGTTATGCCCAGGAAACTAAGCCGAATTCTGGTGAATTGATCGTAAAGACCTGGGATGCTCATGGCAAGAAAGACGTTGAAAACACTTTTAAATATTCAAATCAATTAATTGGATTATATAAAGACCAGGCAGATAAAGAACAGGTAGCTTTAAAAACATTACCTGCCAAAAGATCCGAAATAGAAGCCGTAGCCGCGCTTAATGATGTGGCAACGGCTTATTTTATTCAGGGCGAATCATATCGTAATCAGGGCAAGAATGAAGAAGCTATCAAAGCTTTCAAGGTTGTAGTCGAGAAGTATTGCTACGGCCAGGCCTGGGATCCTCGCGGTTGGTTTTGGAGCATAGCCAAAGCTTCCAAAGAGAGTATCTTAAAGTTAAATCCCAAAGAAGTGATTACCTCGCCTTGTCTTGAGGCTAAGAGTACAGAAATTCCTAAAATAGAATGTTCGAAAATCCCTACTAAAGTTGTTCTTTATGATCCAGGCAAGGAATTTCCAGTTAATTATTTAAAATACGGCGAATTCAAAGATGTTGGTACTAAAGACTATAAATATTTTGTTAAGGATCAGGAAGGCTTAAGCTTGGCTACAGGGGAAGGGATATATCCTAATACAAGTTCGATCCGATGGGATCCGGAATATAAAGTTGCTTTAAAGGCCAAAAGGCTGGAATGTTCCCATTGGGATATTATGCAGTCACCAGATTTAGAGGCTGCTTTTTTGAAGTGGGCGACTGCACCTGAGCCGCAGGGAGTAAAATTATTCTACGAAGGATTAGTACTGGAAAAAGCCGGGCTTATTGAACACGCGATTAAGGCTTATTATTCGATAGTTGTACATTTTCCCGGCAGCTATGGTTGGACTTATTGGCATACCCCATGGTATTTAGGCCAGGCGGCAATTTCTAAAATAAATTTTATTTTGCGTAAAAATCCGCAATTGGGTTTAAAACTTGTGGATGCGGATATTAAAATAATTAATGGTTTTGATAATGATGTTTCCAATGATGTGGCGATCACTAATCCGGGCAAATTCGTCAGAGTTACAATTCTGGAAAAATTAAAACCTAAGCCGAATGTTGATTTATTAAGCATTAAACGCAGGCTTGGCAAAGGAAAGGTAAATTTACTGCAGTATGAAACAGGCGATTGGCAGTTGATGGTCGATGATAAGCCTTTTATTGTTAAGGGGGTTACATATGCACCGACTAAAATCGGCCAATCTCCTGACGAGAAAACAATGACCAATTGGATGGACGATGACTTTAATCAGAATGCCAAAATAGACGGTCCATATGACGCTTTTGTGGACAAGAACAAAAATAATATTCAGGATAAAGATGAGCCGGCTGTAGGTGATTTTAAGCTGATGAAAGATATGGGGGTCAATACCTTAAGGGTATATCACCAGCCTTATAAAGTTGACAAGGAGCTTTTGCGTGAACTCTATGAAAAATACGGCATAAGAATTATCATGGGTGATTTTCTCGGTAAATATGCTTTAGGCTCAGGTGCTTCCTGGACCCCGGGAACAGACTATAATAATGAAGAACAGAAAAATAATATGATGAAATCTGTTCTTGATATGGTCAATGAATATAAAGATGAGCCGTTCGTTTTGATGTGGCTTTTGGGCAATGAAAATGTATACGGTTATGCTTGTAACGCTGATAAAGACCCTGATGCATTTTATAAATTCGCTAATGAAGTATCTTTGGCTATAAAACAGATTGATACTAATCACCCTGTAGCTGTAGGCGGAGGGGACATTTTATTTTTGGATAGGTTTGCTAAAAATTCGCCGGATATAGATATTTATGGCACAAATGCTTATCGCGGCGATTATGGATTTGGCTATATTTGGAAACAGGTTAAGGAAACTGCGGATAAACCTGTATTGATTACGGAGTATGGATGTCCGGCATTTTACGAGGGCAAATCTTTAGAGGAAGCCGAAGAACTACAGGCACAATATCATAGTGAAGCTTGGGATGATATAGAACGAAACGCGGCTTTTGGCGGCGGGCAAGGTAATTCTGTTGGCGGTGTAGCTTTTGAATGGGTGGATGAATGGTGGAAGGCTTATGAGCCCTTTGTCCATGATTCCAAAGGTTTATGGGCAGGCCCTTTCCCAGACGGATACATGCATGAAGAGTGGCTGGGAATTTGCGGGCAAGGTGATGGAAAAAACAGCCCTTATTTAAGGCAGTTAAGGAAAGCTTATAACATGTACAAGAAAAAATGGTAGAAAGGCAGCCGTATTTAATATATAATTATAACAATATTAAGGAAGATGATCCCTCGATTTTGACGGAGGGTTTAGGTAGAGGACCACAAGAAGCATAAAAACGGAGGAAAGCAGATGAAGAAATTTACTATTGCAGTATTAGCAGCTTTGTTTGCCGCAGGGCTTTTCGTCTCTAGCTTTGCGCAGGAAGCAGCTAAAACAGAAGCGCCAAAGGAACAAGTCAAGGAGTTTGTTGTTTACGCTGATAAGAATGCTTCAGGTAACCATTATATTCCTTCAGGCTGGATGGGCGATGTAGGGGATATTAAATTAAATGACCAGTTTATGGAGAATCCACACGGCGGAACAACCTGCATACAGTTTACTTATTCCGCGAAAAAATCAGGAAATCAGGGTTGGGCCGGTGTTTATTGGCAAAATCCTCCTAATAACTGGGGCACTAAAAAGGGTGGTTTTGATTTGACCGGCATGACCAAAGTTACTTTTTGGGCAAGGGGTGCCAAAGGCGGAGAAATAATCCAGAAATTCATGGTTGGTGGTATCAAAGGGCAATATCCCGATACGGCTATGGTTGAGATGGGGCCAGTTGAATTGACTGATACTTGGAAACAGTATACTATCAATTTAGCAGGCAAAGACCTTTCTTACATTTCTGGAGGTTTTGGATGGACAACAACCTCAGACCTTAACCCAGAGGGTGCGACTTTTTATATTGATGATATTAAATTTGAGATTGATCCAACATTAAAACCGGAAGGCAAAAAACAGCAAGAAATGCCTTTCTATGTTTATTCAGATAGCTCCTCACCGAAGAATCATTTTATTCCTTCAGGCTGGATGGGAGATTTCGGTGACATCAAAATCGACAATATGTCAAAAGAAGATCCTTATTTAGGAAATACATGTGTTAAGATTATGTATAGCGGCAAAGGCACACAAGGTGCTCGTTGGGCAGGAATGTATTGGCAGAATCCTGCTAATAACTGGGGTAATGCTGACGGCGGTTTTGATCTATCAAAGGCCACCAAGATTACCTTTTGGGCAAAGGGTGCCAAAGGCGGAGAACGCATCGAAGAGTTTAAAATGGGTGGAATCATGGGTGAATTTTCCGATTCTGATTCCGCTGGAATTGGTCCGGTAGTTTTGAATAAAGATTGGACTCAATACACCATTGATTTAAAAGGCAAAGACCTTTCCTATGTAATCGGCGGTTTTTGCTGGGCAACCAACGTGGATGTAAATCCCGAGGGCGCAACTTTCTATTTGGATGAAATTAAATACGAGTAATATAGCCGCTGGTATATCCAAAGGTCGCAAGCTGATTTTGCTTGCGACCTTTGGTTTATTTCTGTTTTCCTGCCTGGTAGGTTTTGAGAGAAAACCTCAGCCATCCGTTTTTATAAAAAAATTAAAAAAGAGCAATTATCAATTAATGGTGGACCGAAAGCCTTTTATTGTTAAGGGGGTCTGTTATAATCCCGTTGCGATCGGTAAAAGTTATGATTATGACTGGTGGTCGGATCCTGCCAAGCCTTGGATTACGGACGGAAAAATTATGCAGGAGATGGGAGTTAATGCTATAAGGCTTTATCAGGCCCATGATAATCCCGAAGAAGTAAAAATGGTTATCAGCGATTTTTATAAACTTTACGGGATCCGCACAGCGTTGGGCAGTTGGTTGGGATTTTGGGAGTACCCTTGCCCGTTTTACGGGGATAAAAAATTCCAGGATAAGGTGAAAAAAGAAGTAATAGATATGGTTAATCTTTACAAGGATGAACCCGGGATATTAATGTGGATTTTGGGAAATGAAAATAATTATTCATGTTCCGGAAGAGTCAACCCTTGGTCAAGTGAAGAAATTGATAAGGAACCGGATCTGCAGAAGAGAAATGAATTACGTTTCAAAGTGTATTATTCTTTCATAAATGATATTGCCAAAGAGATCCATAAGATTGACCGAAACCATCCTGTTGTTTTGGGCAATGGGGAGCTTATTGGGCTTGATATTGCCAAAGAAGTTTGCCCCGATATCGATATAATAGGCTGCATAATTTATCGCGGGAAAAGTTTCGGCAACATTTTCAAAACATTGAAGAATACTTTTGACCGCCCGATCTTGCTTTCTGAATTCGGAGCAGATGCTTTTGATGCAGCTTTAGGAAAAGAAGATCAGAATGCGCAGGCTTTTTTCTTGGAATCGCAATGGAGGCAGATCTATAATAATTTGGCCAAGAACAAAGAGGGGGAAGGGAATTGTATCGGGGGAATGATGTTTGAGTGGAGTGATGAATGGTGGAAACATAATGAGCCGGATCCACAGGGCTGGGCAGTGCACGACACAGAGGGCGGCTGGTCTAATGGCAGCTACTATTTTGATATAAAGGCAAAAGATAACAAGAATATGAATGAAGAATGGTTTGGTATCGTGTCTTTATCGGAAGAATTAGAGAATGGCCTGAATAAAAGAACTCCGCGTAAAAGTTATTATGTTATCAGGGAATTTTGGAAAAATCCAAAACTAAAGGAAGAGAAGAAAAAATAATGAAAACTGGTAAATTTTTTGAGGCTTTATTTTTACTTATTTTTGTTTTTGCTACTGGGCTGACTTTTGCCCAGGACCAGGGTAAAATAACAAATCTGGAGAATCAGATTATTTCCCTTAAAACTGATATAGAAAAAATAGCAGATTTTGAGAATCTAACTGACGAATTTTTTAAAAACAATAAATATAATGAATATGCGGATTATTTGAAAGGGCTTTTAGAAAAAAAGAAAGAACTTAAGCCAATCGTTGATTATTATTTAGCTTTAACCAGGTACCAGCAACTTAAACATCTGGAAAGTACTCAAAATTGGAATGAATATTTTGATAAAGGCAATGATTATCGCGCCC
>Ga0172375_10001692_pt1 | contig 35247 bp, 47 predicted proteins | sample LakKiv1m_FD_114537 | JGI IMG/M metagenome (GOLD analysis project Ga0172375, IMG submission 114537) | Freshwater microbial communities from Kabuno Bay, South-Kivu, Congo - kab_092012_11.1m | ecosystem: Environmental > Aquatic > Freshwater > Lake | place: Democratic Republic of the Congo... | reverse complement strand
GTTTCCTCTTTTTAATTATATCATCATCTTCTTCAAAGCAGGAGACATGTCCATCGCGTGCTGTCTAGCTATGTTTTGGTAGAACTGGAAGATAATCATAATTCCTAGCAATAATGCTGTTCCGCCAGTTATTGTTCCGAAAACATCTGATACTGCTGCAAGAAGTCCAATTGCAATTCCGCCCATTATTGTAAGAGGCATAATATATCGACTAAGTATGCTTTCAAGGACTCTTTCATCTTTTCTAAATCCTGGAATCTGCAATCCTGAAGCAAGAATATTTTTTGCTTGATTTTCAGCGCTCATTCCACTCGTCTTTACCCAGAATACTGAAAACATTGCAGAAAATACAACATAAACAATTATATGCGTGAATGCTTGTCCGATATGAACCATTCTTAAGCTTCCTGCTATTGCATTTCCTAAGATATCTGTAGAACTCAGCCAGAAACTTAATCCTGAAATAGCTTGTCCGCCAGAAAACTCTCCAAGAATAGTTGCGTGCCCTAACCAGTTTTGAAGTAATCCTCCAAAAAGTTGAAGATTTGCAACTAATGCGCCAGTAAGTATAACCGGGATATTACTAGCATAAAAAAATGCAAGAGGCCATTTAACATTAAATCCTCTTAGTCTATCATAAGAAAGAGGAATCTCAATTTTAAGCGATTGGGCCCAGACAATAATTAAGAAAATAATTACCGTAGAAAGAATAGTCGCTAAAGCTTGAAGACCGCCAGTTACATCTCCAACTTCTATAAGATTATATATCAAAGAGGGAATAGCGCCAACAGGTTGAAGAACATTTTCAGGCCCTAAAAATCCAAACAGTCCAGCGATTAATCTCCATCCAACACCTGCTGCGATAAAAAGAGAGACTCCACTTCCAAATCCCCATTTATGGCAGACTTCATCCATCATTAATATCATTAATCCGCCAACAATAAGTTGTAGTATAACAATCGTCTCATAACCTGGAAGAGTTTTTATTCCACCCATTAAAACATAAACAAATGCCTCAAAAAGTATGAAGAAGAAAACACCGAGTTTCTGTATTCCTTGGAAATTTCTTTTTCCTTCTGGCGTCGTAGTATCTAATTTCAATATTCCGCTTCCTACAAGCAATTGCAAGATGATAGAAGACATAACAATAGGACCAATACCTAATGAGATGATTGAACCAAAATCAGTGCCCATAATAATAGCCAGATATTCAAATCTTTGCAATCCTTCAGGCGTTCCGCCAAATATTGCAATATTAGCAAGAACAAAAAAAGCAACAATTACGATAATTGTCCACTTTAGTTTCACATTAAAACCTAGTTTTTTTTCTGTAGGTGATTTTACCTCAGGAAGATTGTATAAAACAGCCTTGAAGTTCATTTTGTGTTTTTTGTTTGAGTTTATCTTGAATTTTTTATTGGAATTAACTAAATTAAAACAAATCGATTTTATATTTTCAATAATTGTTTTATTTCTTTACAGTTTCCTTCTTTATCTCTTTTTTAATAGTTTCTTTCACTTCAGGTAATATTATTTTTCCGCCAGCTTTTTCTATTTTTTCTTTAGCGCTTTCTGAAATTTTTTCAACTTTAATTTTTACTGCTGAACTAATTTCGCCATCACCAAGTATTTTGTATCCTTCAAGCACTATTACTCCGTCTTTTCCAAATTTCTTAAGTAAACTGTCTAAATTAGCTTCTATAAATCCAACATTCATTACTTTATTAACTTTTTTCTGAGTTGATTTGCTTGTTATTCCCTGTTTTCCAAAATATCCTGAGCCGTATAATTTTATGACGAGTGATTTTTTATGGTCTGCTCTTTTTCCTGTTCCGGCCATGCCAAATCCGCCTCTATGCCCGCTTCCTTGGTGCTTTTTTCTTGCGCCATATCCATGAGTCCCTGTTCCCCTCATATGTCTTGACTTCTTTCTTTTCTTGAGTCTCATTTTATTCTTTATCCTTACAACATCCTTTCAATTAATTCATTTATTTTATCGCCATGGCTTCCTAATACGCCTTTAGGATAATATTTTTTGCTGTCTATTCCGCCTCTTGCTGGATGAAGTCTGAAAAATGGTTTTACTCCAAGGTCTTCTAATTTTTTGCCAGCTAAAACTTCTTTTGCAATCTTTTTAGCTTCAGCATCAGAGATTTTTGCTTTGCTGTCTCCAATTTTCTCGCCTCGCGCTTTCAAAAGTTTCTCAATTACTTCTTCACTAACTTTTCCATAAGCAATGCAATCTCTTGTCTTGATTACCATGCCCATCATATCTGCTGAATTTTCATCTATCAAAACACAAGTAAACTTTCTTCTAAGTCTCATTCTGTCAAGTGTATCGTTGACTGTTCCTCTAACTTTTACTAATCCGGCGATTCTTATTACTGCAATCATTTGAAGTTTCCTCCCTTATTTGTCATTTTCAAAGCTTCCATGCAGGCCATTGCAAGATTAACTGTTGTGCCTGTCTGTCCGAATGTTTTTCCATAAACATCTTTTATTCCAGCAAGTTTAAGTATCTTTTTGCATTCATTTCCAACAACAAGTCCTGTTCCTTGTGGTGCAGGAATTAATATAACGACTGCGCTTCCGCATTTTCCTTGTACTTTGAAAGGAACACTATGATTTTCAGAGCACATGCAATCAAAACTTCCGCATCCTCTTGTTATTTTCATTAAATTAAGTTTTGCAAGTCTTGCCGCTTTTTCTCGTGCAGGAAGAGTTTCTTTTGCTTTTCCAAATCCCATTCCAACATGTCCTTTTTTATCTCCAACAATTGTAAGACAGCTAAATGTTGGAACATTTCCTTCTTGTGTTTTTCTCTGAGTTTGTCTCCAAGCTCTTCTTTTTCCGCCGCCAAATTTTCCTTTTGACTGGCCTATTAAAAGATTGTCTGAATCAAGATTAACTAAACTATCGACTATTTGTTCCTCAAGTATTTTTTGATTTAGAACTTCATCAATATTTTTTATCTCTTTATTCTTAACTCTCTTTCCAAGAAGTGTTTTTGGCTTCCAATTTTCTATAGATCTAATTTTTTCTTCTTCAATTTTATCCTTTAGTCTTTCTTCTCGTGTTCTTCTTCTATATGACTGTTCAGCCATCAATTCAGGAACTTCAATTTTTTCTTCTGCCATATTCTTATTTTGTCTCCTTCAAAAGTTTATTTTTTAATGATTCAAAAAATCCTTTTACTTCATCGTTATGTATTCTTTTTTCTTCAGGGAACATTTTAGTGTTGTGCGCTACTTTTGCTCCAGAATCAACAATTCCTTTTATTGCGGCATATATTCTTGAGCCTTTTGTGCTTCTTGCAAGCCCCAAATCAACTATTGCTTCGCTTTTTTCTTTTAAAATTTTCTTGCCGAATAATATTCCTGCAAGATAACATGCTGGAAGTGATTTTAAGCTTCCTTCTTTTTCTTTTGGCCATCCATGCTCTAAAAGTTCTCTTGAAGATGTCGTGTGTAAAATTTTATCTTGAGCAACTCTGCTTTCAACATACTGAAGTAATATGTATCTATTGGATTTTCTGATTACTATTCTTGGTTTTCTTCCTTCAAGTAGTGTTAATCTTTTATTATAGTTAGTTTTATGTTCTCTTCTTCGTCTTCTTCTGATTATTTTCATTTTTTAAATCCTCCGATGTGTTCTTTTAAGTGCGCCTTGTCTTTAAATGTCCTTGCTTTTACTTTTGTTCTAAGATCAGCGTATTGTTCGTCTGTTAATTTATCCTGCTTTCTAAGTTCAGAAAGATGCCATCTTAATTTTCTTATAAGTTTCATATAGCTTCCTTTTCTGTCTCTAACTTTCTTTCTTATTTTTCCAGGCCCTCTCTTGTTATTTCTTTTAACATTGACTCTTCTGCCGCTTTTTTCTTTTATCATGATTATTCCCTCAGCATAAAGGTCTCTTATGTCCTGTCTTGTTATGGCTTCTTTTATCTCTGCTAATCTTGCAGTATCAAAAAGAATTTTTCTCTTTCCTACTCCAAGTACTTTTGCTGCAATCGCTTTTCTTTTTTCAAGATTATCCATTATTTCTTTTCTCCTGTTTTAGCTTCTGCTTTAGTCTTTTGATTATATTTTATCTGTCTTTCTGATGTCTTTAAAACTTTTCTTATATTTAAATTAGCAATTTTAATTTTATTTTTTTCTGCTTCTCTTGCAATTTCTATTTTTCTTTTCATTCCAACAGTTCCAATCAAAATAATTGCTTTTCTGTCTGCTGCAAGCAAATCTTTTATATTTTGAACAACAATAGTTGTTGCGTTATCAACTTCACGTTTATAGCCTATTCTTACCTTTGGCGGTCTGCCTTTCCAGCATTGTCTTGTTTTATTATGTCTGCCCTTGCATTTTCTATACTTTCTCATGCTCTTTTGGCGTGCTCCAAGGCATACATATGCTCTGAACTTTGTTCTTTGGAATTTTTTAAGTGACATTTTACAAGTAATCCTTTCCGGGTTTTTTAGTTATGAATATTCCATCTTGGAACTTGTTTCTGTCTCTATTCCTTATTTTAGTCATCTTTTCAAGTTCTGTGGCGATGTTTCCCGCATTTTCTATATCGAAAGATTTTATTGTTATTTTTGGCGCTTTTATTTCTACTTCAACTGATTCAGGAACATGAAGTATTCTTGGCGCTTTTTCTCCAAGAAGATTTTTTACTATTATCTCTTTTTTAGCTTTGTCGAATGTAACTGTCATAGGAAAGTGAACATTGCAGATTTCAAGTTCATATTTGAATCCATTTGTAAGGCCTTCAATCATGTTTTTAATATGTCCCTCATAAGTTCCTATTTCTTTTTTCTGCACTCTTCTTGTTGTTTCTATCTTTAACACAACCTTGTCTCCTTGTTTTGAGATTTTTACAACAGGGCTGACTTTTCTTTCAATTCTTTTTGAATCTTTTATTAAAGTTATCCTATTTTCTCCTAATTCTACATTTATTCCTTCTGGAACAATTACTTCTCTTGTCATGCCTTCGTTTTTCTTTGCCATTAGTAGAAATAAGCTATCAAGCTTCCCCCAACTTCATTTTCTCTAGCTTTCTGATGAGTAACAATGCCTTTGTTTGTTGAAACAATTACATAACCCATATTTCTAGAAGGTAAAAATCGTCTTATGTACTTTTCAAGATTCTTTTTATTAACACTAAATCTTGGTTTTATTGCTCTGCATTCATTTATCTCGCTTATTTTAATTTTAAGTTCGCCATCTTTAAGTTCATACTCAATATATCCTGTTTCTTTCATTATATCAAGCACATTTAGCAATAACTTTGAGAATTTTGTAGTTGTAACTACGTTTTTCTTTGCTCTCTTCATATTCATTATCTGATTTAATACATCAGCAACAACATCTTGACTCATTTTAACTGTATTTTTGGAATCCCAATTCCTCCGCCATTTCTCTAAAGCAATGTCTGCATAAGTTCAAGCCATATTGACCAACTCTTGCTCCAAATCTTCCGCAATTTTCGCATTTTTGAACAGCGATTCCACATTTTCTTTTCTTTGGCATGCAATGTTTGAGATATTTATTCATAACTGCAGGTTTCATTCTTAACTGCTTAAGCATTTTATTCCAGTCGCTTGCCGTCATTGTATCTAATCTAAGCCCCCTTTCTTTACAGGCTCTTCGATTTCCACATTAAATTTAGTTGTTAAATAATTAATAATTTCTTCAGGAGAAACCTGCTGTTTTTGCGGGAGTCTTCCCTGTTTTATTTTTTTAATCATAACTCTCTTTCCTTTTCTTTTGAAAACAGTAGTCACATCAAGACCGGCAATTCCGATATCTCTTTGGTATTCTATTCCAGGAATTTCAAGGTATTCTTTAATTCCAAATGAAAAATGATTTTCTTTAACAGTACTTTTCTTAATTTTTCTTTCAACTGCTTCTAGCAATCTTTTAAGCATTTCTTCAGCTTCTTTTCCTCTTAATGTAACAACGCAACCAGTCTTTAATCCAGGTCTTACATTGAATGCCGGAATTCTTTTAGCTGAAATTATTTCTTTTACTTTTTTCCCAGTTATAATCTTCAAAAGTTTTAATGATCTTTCAAATTTGTCTGCAATTCCGCCGCAATTAAGCACGACCTTTTCTATTTCAATTTCTCGCATAGCATTTCCAGCTTTCTTTTCCTTCTTAATTTCTTTTGCTGGTGTTTGTTTTATTTTTGCCATTTTAACTCTTTGCTCCTATTAAGAATAAATTTTTAATTCCAATCTTCAAATCTCCTTTTCCGCCTTCAGAAGCAATTTCAGCAACTTTCTCATGATTTTCTTCTAAAAGATTTTTTACTTTTCCTGTACTGCCCAAATATTTTCCTTTTATTACAACCACATGGCTTCCTTTCTCTATTTGGCTGACTTTTACAATTTTATTATCAGTCAAGGATATAGTCACAAAGTCTCCAACATTCATTTTTTCAGAAGACAATATGTTTCTTCCATTGCTTAGATTAATCTGTATTTTTTTGCTGCCAAGAAGTTTTTTACTTTCTATTCTAAACATTCTTATTCCTGCATCTTTTTCTGAAATTTCTTCAAATCCTATTTTTTTCTCATTAAGAACAGCTTTGTAACTCTTCTTAATATGTGGGAAAGATAATGAATCAAATAATGTTACAGGATAACCGAATTCTCTTATTACTTTTTGATTAACTAATACTCCTTTTTCTTTCAAAAGGCCTTTTAATTCTTTCTTTGTCTTTACAAGATGTAAAATATCTCTTACTACCACAAGAACAGGTATTCCTTTGCTAGCCTCATGTGTAGGTACAATTAAATATTTTGTTCCTTTTCTGGCAATAGGCCATGAATTTTCAATTGTTCTTCTTTTGAGGTGCATTTTACTTTTTATCTCCTTTCATGTTTTCTTTATTTTGAGTTTTATTTTCTTTTGAAATTGATTTCATTCTTTTTTTATCGTCAAGATTTAATGTTTGAATTTGAAGTTTTGAAGGGTCAAATATAACATTTGTTTTTGTTCCATCTTTTTTTGGTTTTTGCATTCCTTCTATTGTAACTTTTAATTTTCTGATATTTAGAGCAGCAATCTTTCCTTTTTTGCCCTTGAATTCTCCCCTCATGATAAGAACCTCGTCTCCTTTTCTAAGTGTGAAGCTTCTTCGACCATATTTTTTTCTAAGTTCTTCTGACATATTTGATGAAATAAGCTTTCTTCTAAGGTGAAGCGGAGCATTTGCTAAGTATTTTCTCTGCTTTCTTGGTTGTCTGCTTGTTTTCCAATGAATTGAAAATTTCTTTTTCATTTTTTGTGTTTTGTTTATATTTTGTTTATTTTTTTGGAATTTGTTATTTTTTTATGTTAAGGCTTCTGAGCTTTCTTCTTGCTTCTGAACCTTGATGTTGAATTATTTGTTATTTCTTATTTATTTTTCTCCAATTTACAATACGAATTTGGCTATTTTTGAAACTCCTGGCCATCTTTCATGAACTTCTCTTGCAACAGGGCCTTTAACCTGTGTGCCTTTTGGATTTCCTTTTTCATCTTTCAATATAACTACTGCATTATCTTCAAATGCAATTAATTCTCCTGTGTGTCTTCTGTAAGGCATTTTCTGTCTTACTACAATAGCATCGAAAACTTTTCCTTTCATTTCTAAGTCTCCTTTTCTAACAGAAACTTTTACAAGATCTCCAACTTTTGCGTATTGCTGTCGTCTTCTGCAAGTTTTTCCATGTTTTACACTTACAATTCTAACAAGAAGCGCTCCGCTATTGTCTGCAGCTCGTGCTACGCAGCCAAGATTTAATGCCCGTGTTATATTTGCTGGAAGTGCTAACATTTTAGTTTTTCTCTCCTTTATGTTCTTTATTTAAATCAATTTTTTTAATAGCTACAAAATTAATTATTTTGCTTAATTTTCTGCATTCTTTTATCTCAGCATAATCTCCAACATTAATTGTGTCTGCAAGACAGTCTGGAAGTTTTGCATGAAGCTTTGTTCTCTTCTTTGCGTATCTTTCAAATTTATCTATGTAGATTGTTCTTTCAAGTGCGATTACGATTCTTTTAGGGAATTTTTTTATTACTTTTCCCATAAATGTTCTTCCTCTAAGGCTTAAGCTACCATGGAATGGGCATCGTACATCAGTGCACTTTGTTTCTGTTTTCATTTTGTGTTCTTCTTGTTTTGTCATTTTGTTTGTTTTATTGTTTTTTGGAATTTGTTATTTCTTATTTATGTTTTATTTTTCCTTGATTTATTTTAATCCTCTATGGAATCCTCAGGAAATCCAAGCCTTATAAGGATTGGCTTTACCTTTCCTTTGTGGTTTCCTTGAAGTTCAATTACTTCGCCCTTGATTGTTCCACCGCAAGCAAGCCCTTGTTTAAGTTCTTTTGCGATTCGTTTTAAATCAATATTTTTTAATCCAGTTACAAGCGTGATTATCTTGTTGTATTTTCTGCTGATTGTTTCAACATTTATTTTTTGTTCACTTTTTCCTATCTCTTCACATATACATGCTTGAATAGGCAATCCGCATTTTGGGCAAATTTCCATAGTATTTTTACTTCTTCGCTCCCTTTATCTTTTCTTTATTTATTTTGATTGAATTAATTTTTCTTTGCGTTAATAATCTTGCAATTGTTCTTCTAATCTCTTTAGGGTTTAATTTTGAAGATCTTTTGCTTCCAAGTCCAGCTTTAACAAGTTCTTTCTTTAATTCTTTGAATTTCTCTTCTATTTCTTTTCTGCCCATTTTAGCTATTTCTTTTGCCCTTAATATTGCCATTATTCTTTAGCCTCCGCATTTTTTTCTTCTGTTTTCTTCTTAGAAGCTTTTTTCTTTTTTGGCTTCTCTGCTTCTGGAGTTTCGATAACTGCAGGATTTATTGCTCTCTTAAGTTCATCAGTTATCTCTATTTTATCGTGTATTTTTGCATCAGGAGCAAGTATGCTTACTTTTATTCCTGTAATTCCTAATTTTGTAAGTGCAACCGATTTTGCTCTGCTAACTACTTTTGCAGAATCTCCAACTTTCTTTAAGTATCCGGCAGCAAATCTCCAAGACTTTGCTCTATCGCTTGGAAGTTTTCCGCCCATTCTTATCTCTACCCCAAGTGCTCCAGCTCGCATTATTTTTACAAGCTCTTTGTAAGCAATTGTTTTAAATTTAAGATTTCCAAGTTTTTCAAGCTCAAGCGCAATTCTATCAGCAACTAATCTTGCATCAAAATCAGGATGCTGTATTTCATCAATTTCTACATGTGGGTTTTCAAGTTTGAATCTTTGTTTTAATACTCTGGTAAGTTCTTCTATTCTTTCTCCTCTGCTTCCAATTATTAATCCCGGTTTATCTGTGGATACTATAATTTTTTCTCCAACAGGAGTATATTCTACTTTTATTGCGCTTACTTTTCCTTTTCCAAGAGATCTCCAAACATATCTTTTCATTGCAAGTTCGCCTTTCTTAAATTGCACAAATTTTCTTTCTTCCATTTTATCTAGTTCTTTCCTCCAACTTTTGCTTTTAATTCAAGTTTTAATAAAACATTTGCTCTTTTGAATTTTCTTCCGCCACTTTTGTATGGTCTGCTTGCATTGTCTGCTTTGCAGAAGATAACACAAGCTTCAATAGGCATTTCATTAACCATTGCGTTAGCATTAAGCTGTTTAACCATTCTTATAAAGTCTCCACAAGCTTTAATGGGGAATTTTCCGCCAGCAACTCCTCTTCCTTTTTGATGTGCTGCTTCCATTCTTCCCATTTTTACAGTTCGTTTAAATTTTTGAACTTCCCCAAGGATTCTTATGGCGTCTTCTACTGTTCTTCCCCTTATCATATTGCAAATTGCTGATGCAGGTTTCATTCCCATTGGCAAATCGCTTCCATAAACCATCGCAAAATCCTTTTTTGATTTTTTCTCTTCATGTTTTTTGTTTTCCTTTTTAGTTTCAACAAGTTTTTCTGATTTTATCTTATCTTCATATTTATGCTCGTGAGCATGCTCGTCATGACTATGTTCATGTTTTTCATCATGCTTGTGTTCGTGTTCTTTGTGTTTGTGTTCGTCTGCCATTTTTGCACTCTTCCTAAGTTTTCTTAGTAGCTTTTGCCATGCTTGATTTAGTTGCACCAATACCTGCTGCGCCATGCTCAACTTTTTGCCGTGTTGCGACAAATTCGCCGAAACGATGACCGAGCATTTCAGGGATTATTTTAATTGGAGTAAAAGTTTTTCCATTGTGTATTGCAATAGTATAATCAACAAGTTTGGGAACAACAATCATGTGTCTTTCATGTGCTTTAATTTCTTTTTTATTCTCAACAGCCTTCTTGCATTTTGAAACAAAATTTTCTATCTCGTTGAATTGTCGAAGAACCGCTCTTCTTGTTCTTGCTTTAAGCAACTTTGCAAACTCTCGAGTATCCATGGCTTTCAATTCAGCCAATTCTTTTCCTCTGTATGTGAATTCTTTTACTGCCATTTTATTTTAAGATTATTTTCTTACTCCTGTTCTGCTTGGTCTTAAATGTCCTACTTTTGCGCCAGCAGGTGCATTTCTCTTAGCGATTTTGTTTTTAACTCTCTTTCCTCTACCGCAACCAAATGGATGGTCTACAGCATTGAATTTCAAAGCGCCAGTTCTTGGCCATAATTTGTTTCTTGCTTTCATCATGTACCATTTCTTTCCAGCTTTAACAACAGGTTTTAATTTTCTTCCTTGACCTGCAATAACGCCAATAATTGCTTTGCAATCTCCATTCAATTCAATTTCTCTTTTACCAGGAGTGATAACTGTTACAGTTTTATCTGTCTTTCTTAAAACAGTTGCAAATCCGCCGCTTGTTCTTATCATCTTTCCGCCGTCGCAAGGCCTTATTTCAAGATTAAACACTTCAGTTCCAACAGGCACTTTTTTCAATTCAATAATATTTCCTTTTTCTATTTTATCTCCGCAGAATTCTATTTTTTGTCCAACATAAATTCCTTGAGCAGCAGGAACATAAAATAATTCGCCGTCGCATTTCATTTTTGCAAGTGGAGCAGTATGAGCTGGAGAATTAATTAAATCAATAATTTCAAAAATAGCAGGTGTTCTTGAAGCAGGGCATCCGATTCTATATCTGTAAGCATTTCTTCTAACTCTATAAGTAAAGCTTCCGTGTCCTCGTGCTTGCTGTATTATTGTCTTTCCCATGTTTTAGTGTTTTATTATATCATTCCGAATTTAGTTGCAACATCGATTGCAGGAAATTCTTTCTTTAATTTGATGAATACGATTTTTTGATTGTTTCTTGTTTGAGTTCTCATGTTTTCAATTTTTACTCCAAACATCTCTTCAACTTCTTTTTTTATTTCTGGTTTTTGCACTTGTCTTCCTGTTTCAATTACTATAGTATTCTCTGCTTCGATTAATCTTACGCATTTTTCAGTAACTTTTAATTTTATATTCATATTCTCTTCTCCAATTCTTTAATTGAATTTTCAGTGAATATAACAATTCTTGCGCCATTTGATGCAAAATCTTTTATTTGAACGTCGCTCGCTTTTATAACATCAAGACCGCTTATTGTTTTATTTTCATTATCGCCGATTATAAGCAAAGCTCCACCGCTTACTCTATATTTTCTTCCTCTCATTTTTCCTTCTCCTGCTCTGATGCTTTTTCTTTTCATTATTAGTTCAAAATTTTCACCGAAAATATTCTTTAATGCAGAGATAAATTCTTTTGTTTTTGCTGAAAGAACTTTTGAATCAATAACTAATGGAAGGGCTAGATTACTTTTCTTTTCATTAAGAGAGTTATATTTTTCTTTTAAAAGTTCATGAGAGCAAATCATTGCAAGCGCTGATTTTAATGCAATATCAAATTCTTTTTTGTTTATCTTTCTCATTCTTCCGCCTAACTTTGGTGGATGGGCCCTTCGACCGCCTCTTGTTCCAGGAACAACTGCTCCAACCCAAACAAATCTCTCGCCACTTCTTGACATTTTCTTTTTAGGATATCTACCAAGACCTTTTCCTCTATCCGTCTTCCATACATGTCTGTTGTGCTTTACATTTCCGCTTGCAGATGTTTGATTTCCTGCAAGGAAAAATGGCGCATTTTCTTGCATATCATTCATTTTTTCAACTTCAGCAACTTTTTGCACAATGTCTTTTCTTATCTTTCCATCAAAAAGGGTTGTCTCTATCTCTTTTGCTTTTTTTCCGTGCATGTCGAGTACTTGTATTTTCATTTTGTTATCGGAGTTCGATTAACTCATAATTTCTTTTTGCTGTTCTTTTTGTTGGTCTTAATGGATGAGTGATAATTAATTGTCTTTTTTGCGGTCCTTGAACACTTCCCCTTAAAACAATATAATCATTTTTAACAAATCCATACTCATGGAAAACATGTTTTCCAAGAGGGTCTGTTTCTGAATATTTTTTAACTCCAACAATTGGGCTATTATAAACAATTCTATTGAACATGCCCATTTGTCCTGCGAATGGAACTTGATATGTTAATCTTGCAGGGTGCCAAGGTCCAATGCTGCCGACTTTTCTCTGGCCTTTTTCAGCTTTATGGCTTCTTAATCTTATTCCAAATCTTTTTACAGGTCCTTGGAATCCTCGGCCTGTTGTTAATCCTCGAACATCAACAATTCCCGATTCAAAAATAGATGAAACAGAAATTTCTTTTGAAAGATTTTCTTTTATAAAACTAAGTTTTTCTTCTTTTGAACCTTTCAAACCAATCTCAGCAATATCTGGAGATTTTTTTATTCCTGTTTTTTTAACTTCAGAATAAACCATAACTCTTACGTCGTCAAAATTACCTTCTTTCTCAATTTTTTCAATAAGCTCTTTAGCTTTTACAGCAGTTGCAGGAACTCTTATTTTTCTTTTTAACTCTTTATCAAGATTTTCATTCAAAACATCTTTTGCAACAAGCCCATTTTTATAAAATCTTACCGAAAGAATCTTCATAGGCGGACATTCAATAATTGTCACAGGAAAAATTATTTTTTTATTTTTAGTCATAGAATCAGCAGTATTATCTTTTACAAAAGCAGACATCATTCCCGCTTTATATCCGATAAAACCTAAAAATCCGCTTTTTTTTGCTTTTACAATAACCGCATCCCAGTTTACTCTAGGCATAAATTTAGCCGATCTTTTTCTCGGCCAAAATTGTAAGCTTCCATGTCTTGGGCCTGGTTTTCTATGTACCATGTTTTAATTAATTGCTTCCCCCATTTCCATATCTTCTAATATGCTTTCTTGCTGCGCCAGCAAATTTATCTTTTAAATAAACCGTAATTTGAATTCCATAATCTGCGCCATGTTTTGCACAATCAACAGCATTTCTTGCAACTTCAGAAACCTCTATTTCAACAGGAGAACCAATCAAACCAGATAAACCCACATTTACAACTCTTCTTCCATGCCCCATTATTGTTCTTGCTGCATTTTTCATTTTTATATTTCTATATTAATTTTAATTTCAATTCTCTCTCAATCTCCGACGAAGAAATCCCTTCGCAATCTTGTAAATTGTGGATTCCTGAGCCTCTTGCTTTTGACAAGTGCTGTCAGAAACTCTGTTGGTCGTTAGATAATATCATTACCTAACCTTATGTCTATTTTTAGTGAGAAAAACAGGTTTTTAAAGCTTTTTACGCCTCAATCACGCTTCAAAAACAGCCTCTTTCTTGATATCTCGGCTATCAATCTTGATTTGCCTGATAATATTGCCTTTTCGAACTGCCATTTCACGCATTTTAGCAGGGTCCGTTTCGCCCCTTGGAACCTCAATATCCATAACATTAAAAATATGCTTGATTTCTGCTTTTTTTACAGACTCGTTAATTTCAGAATCAAACACAAATTTTCTTACAAGCGAATAATCATTAGTAACTAGTTTGCAAAAATCAGCTTTTGGCTTTTGTTCGTCAGACGCTTTTGTCGAGGGTTTTCCTGAAATCGGCGCTTTTGGTTTTATTTTAAGCTCTGTAGCAGTTCCCAATTTCATTGAAAGCGCAAAAAATGAAGTTGGAAACTTATCCAGCAAATCTAAAATTTCTTTTCCACTCATTTCACCATCAAGAATATATTGCTTTACGCCTGCAAATTGTTTTATGTCCTTATATTTGAGCTCTGCTTTAAGGTCGCGCGTAGAAACTAGCACACCAGTAATATTGGTTTTATTATTTCCAAGCTTTTCAGCCATCACTCTTACAAATTCATTAGCATATTCGTAAGTTGTTGCAATAGAAAATTTATCTTTTGAATGAGAATAAAGAATTACTGCTTTATCCCTAAACTCGCCCCGCGAAAATTTCTGAAATTGCGCATGAACTAATGAGTCATTTTTAGCTTTTCCTTCAAATATCTTTTTTAAGAAGCTTTCCATACTCATTTTCTGAATTTCTTATTTATAAATCTGTCGTATTCAATTTTGTTTTTCGTCGTAAAATCATCAAAAACAAAATTTATATACTAGAGTATATACCTAGATTTATGGAAGAAAAGGATTTTAAAAAAATTACATTGACCCTTCTGATTGTTGGGCTTTTAATATTAAGTTTTATCATGATAAAACCAATAGCAGGAGCTATAGCCCTGGGTTTAGTCCTCTCATATTTATTTAGACCCCTTTATACTAAACTTGCTAAGAAAATTAAGTCCCCTAATTGGGCTGCTTTCCTGATTGTTGGCGGAATTCTCTTTTTGATTATCCTTCCTTTTATATTCTTAATTCCTTTAGTAGCACGTCAAGTTGTAGACGCTTATGTTTTACTAAAAGATAAAGATATTTACCCGATAATTCTTAAAATTATCCCAAGCATTGCTGACTCGCCAAGAATAGCTGCAGACCTTTCAGCAATCACAAGCTCATTTACTTCAAACATCGCCGGATATTTTCTGAACTTTTTCAAAAATTGGATATACGACCTTCCTAATTTTCTTCTTCAGAGCGTAATAGTTGTTTTTACATTCTTTTTTGTTATGCGTGATTGGGAAAAAATGCGGGAGTATTTTATGACCTTATCTCCATTTCCAAAAGAATATCAAAATAAATTAGTTGAAAAATTCAAGCAAATAACTAATGCAGTTCTTTATGGTCAAGTAATAGTTGGAATCTCGCAAGGGCTTGTTGCAGGAATTGGCTATCTTATCTTCGGAGTTCATAATGCTCTTTTATTCACATTATTAACTATAGTCTCAGCGACTCTGCCTATAGTCGGAGCATGGTTTGTTTGGTTGCCTATTGATGCTTATCTTTTCCTTACAGACCAGACAACAGCCGCTGTTGGTTTGTTAGTTTATTGTTTATTAATTGTCAGTCTTATTGATAATTTTCTTAGAATGTATATTATGGCCAAAGTTGCGAAATTAAATACAGGCCTAGTTCTTATAGGCATGATTGGCGGATTATATGTATTTGGAATACTAGGTCTTATACTCGGCCCACTTATTCTTTCTTATGTTCTTCTTTTGGCAGAGTTTTACAGAGATAAAAATTTCAAGAGCATACTGATACAAGAACATCCAACAGAAGAAAAGGCAAGTGCTTAGCAGTTAAATATAAAAACAACTTTTCAGTTCTAATAGAATAAAAGAGGAAATCAGATTATATGAAGTTAAAAGTTAAATCTCTTAAATTTTATGCAGGAAGACCCGTAGCAATTCTTAATATAAATACTGCTAACAGGATGAATGTTCATGTTGATGAAAGGATAAAACTCCTCTGCAATCGAAAAGAGATCATCGCAGTAGTCGATGCTGCTTCAGGTTTTATAAAAAATAATGAAATTCTGGTTTCTAATGAAGTTGTAGAAGAACTTTGTTTGAAAAAGGGCCAGTTAATAGAAGCAAGTCTTGCTGAAGAACCAGAAAGTTCTGTTTTCATAAGAAAAAAACTTGAGTGTCATCACCTTGAGAGAAGGGAGATAGAAAAAATTGTTAAAGACATTGTTGAAAATGCGCTTACAGAAACAGAGATTGCTTATTTTGTTTCAGCAGTTTACAAATGCGGTATGTCTTCAAAAGAAACAGGCTATCTTGTAAAAGCAATGGTAGATGTTGGAGAGCACATTCATTTTAAGGGAAAAGTTGTTGATAAGCATAGCATCGGCGGGGTAGCAGGAAATAGGACAACACCTATCGTTGTTTCAATCTGCGCGGCAGCCGGCCTGATTATGCCAAAAACTTCTTCAAGAGCAATAACGAGCGCAGCAGGAACAGCAGATGTTATGGAAAGTATAGCTCGCGTTGAATTTTCAATAAAGGAAATTAAAAAAATAATTAAAAAAACAAATGCTTGCATGGTTTGGGGCGGTTCACTTGGGCTTTCTCCAGCCGACGATAAACTGATTCAAGTAGAAAAAATACTTCATCTGGATCCTGAGCCTCAGCTTCTTGCTTCTGTTTTGAGCAAAAAAATTGCAGTCGGTAGTCACCATGTTCTTATTGATATTCCTTTTGGGCCATTTGCTAAAGTAAATAAAAATGAAGCCCTAGAACTCAAGAATAAATTTGAGTATTTTGGGAAAAAATTTAAGCTTAATCTAAAGGCAGTTCTTACAGACGGCAATGAGCCAATTGGTCGCGGAATAGGCCCACTTCTAGAGATAAGGGATGTTATTTCTATATTAAAAAGAAATCCTGAAGCGCCAAAAGACCTTGAGAAAAAATCCCTTTTCCTTGCAGGCCAGATTTTTGAATTGTGCGGAAAATCAAAAAAAGGCGAGGGCATCCTTCTCGCCCAGAAAATTCTCAATTCAGGCGCAGCATTCAAAAAGTTTAAGCAGATAATAGAAGCTCAGCGCGGAAAAATCCCCCAAACCTTTTCTTTTGGAAAATTCTCGCACACCTTCCATGTAGAAAAAACATCAAAAATTAAAAGAATCGATAATAAGAAAATCAATTCTTTAGGCGTTTTAGCAGGTTCTCCTATGGATAAATCAGCAGGGCTTTATCTTTTCAAACACGTTGGCGAAAAAATAAAAAAACACGAGCCCCTTATTACAATTTACGCAGAATCAAAAATCCGATTAAACGAAGCCCTGCGTTTTTTCAAGAAATCAAAGCCAATAGTTTATTAAAACTTTTTTGGAAATAACTTGCCGATTTAAAGCATCAAGACTTCTGTTTCTTACAAGCTCCGAGTGCCTGCAATTTCAAAAGCGTTTTACATTTCCAATAAACTCCTGCTAAAGCTTTTTATACCTTCAGATTTACTTTTCTTTATCACCTATCACAAATCATAGTCATCTCATCGGGATTGCAGTCTTGTACTGCATCCCCGGCTAAGATGATAGAGTCAGCCCCTCGCGGCGGGGCTGACTCAACTTATTTTCTAAAGCTTTATAAACATCGCACGTCTTATTTTATCATGGCATTATGGCTATGGATAATTGTCGGAATTCTTATAATCCTTATTGGAATATTAATTTCCTACTTCAATAGATTTGCAGTTCTTCAGAATAGAATTGAAAATTCATCTTCTCAAATAGATGTTCAGCTTAAGAAAAGAGCAGATCTTGTTCCTAATTTACTTGAATCAGTCAAGGGATATATGAAACACGAGAAATCAATTATAACTGAAGTTACAAATGCAAGAAAAGCGCTTGTTTCAGCAGGCAATCTTGGAGCTAAATTAAAAGCCGGCGATAAACTTCAAAATGCATTAAAAAGCATCTTCGCGCTCGCTGAAAATTATCCTAACTTAAAAGCAAGCGATACTTTTGTGCAGCTTCAAAATGAATTAAGCTCAATAGAAGACAAAGTAGCTTATGCAAGACAATATTACAATGACAGCGTGCTTGAATACGATAATTTATTCAGCACATTCCCTGGAAATATGTTTGCAAGGCTTTTCAAAAAACAACAGAAAAGTTATTTTCAGATTGCTGAATCAGAAAGAAAAGTGCCAAAAGTTCAATTTTAATTAGTCTCTCTTAATCTTCTTAAACTAAAATGGAACGAATATCTTTTTATGACCAGATTGCAAGGAACAAGAGAAAATCTGTTTTCCTGATTTTCTCGATTATACTTGTGATAATTGCTCTGGGTTATGTAATCGGCATGATTTATAGAGATTCTTTTTTTCTTATAATGATAATTGCAACAATTTTTTCAATAGTTTATTCGCTTGTCGGTTTTTATAATTCTGATAAAATTGCAATAGCAAGTGTCGGCGCTCAACCTGCAAATCCTCAGACTTACAGACAATTTTATAATATTGTTGAAGGTCTTACGATAGCAAGCGGTCTTCCAATGCCAAAACTTTACATAATGCAAAATGACCAGATAAATGCATTTGCTTCGGGTCGAGACCCTCAGCACGCAGTTGTTTGCGTTACAACGGGCTGTCTTGCAAAATTAAACAAACAAGAGCTTGAAGGGGTCCTTAGCCACGAATTAAGCCATATTGCAAGTTATGATATTCGTTTTATGACTTTAACAGCAGTTCTTGTTGGCATGGTTGCAATTATTTCACAAATATTTTTAAGAAGTTTATATTACAGGAGTGGAAGTAACAACAGAGATAATCGTGGCGGCGCAGTTCTTATGCTAATCGGCGTTATTCTAGCAATAATCGCGCCAATAGCAGTTCAACTTGTCCAGTTAGCAATTTCAAGAAAACGAGAATTTTCAGCAGACGCAACAGCAGTAAAATTTACAAGAAGTCCAACAGGCCTAATAGGCGCACTTGAAAAAATAAAAAGCAATTCTGAAATGAAAGTTTCAGGAGCAGTTTCTCCTCTTTTTTTCGCAAAACCTTCCAGAGTTGCAAATCTTTTCCAAACTCATCCGCCATTAGAACAAAGAATTGCAATTCTTAAGAAGATGTAATCACGCATAAATAGATAATCTAAAAACATCATATTTTTAAACTTCATTTCTCTCTTATTTGCATATTAAAAGAGTAGAAAAGCATTGGAAATAACAATAAATTAAAATCGGGGGTTCAGAAGCTAAGCAAAACTTCTGAGCAGGGATGTTAAAATTAAGTTAATTCCAAAAAACTTCAGATAAACAAAAATAACAAAACAAAAAATGACTGACTTACCAAATTTACAAGAACAACTTGCAGCACATATCAAGAGAAATCTTTCTAAGGGATATACTGAAGATGCCCTCAAATTTTCATTAGTAAAACAAGGTTATAGCAGAACCGCAATTGAAAATGCAATCAAGATAGCAAATAGACAATTAGCAGCAGAAGCCCCTAAGATGACTGAAAAGCCACAAATAACTGTCAAAACATTAGGCGATGGTGAAGTAGTAAATGTTGAACCAACATTTTTCCAGAAAATTTGGAGAAAAATTTTCGGGTAATTAAATTCTTCAAACAAATCTAAATCACCAAATGTATTCTACATTCAAGAGAAGTTTTGTAAAAGGAATCTCATGGGAATTCATCTCTTTTATTATAACAACCGCAGCAATCTATTATTTTTACGGAGATATTATCCTTTCAATGAAATTCAGCCTGGCTCTTTCAGCAATAAAAATAATCTTTTTCTTTTTGCATGAGCGCGCTTGGAAGCTAACAACCTGGGGCAAAACAAATAAGAAAGTTTTCTGCGGATAAAAAGGATAAAAACGCCGTCGCCCGGAATCGAACCGGGATATCCTTGCGGAAACCTGCTCTCAAGGCAGGCGGAGTACCATTGTCCCACGACGGCATGGTTTTAAGAAACTTACTAGATTTTTAAATGTTTATACACCCAATTTACAATTCTCTTTAAGAAACAGCAGCGATTAAAGCTGCAACTACTACTATCGCGGTTAGACTAAAAATTAAAAATAAACTTGTCTAACCGTTTATCCGAATAAAGCGCTAAGGCCTTCTGCTGCTGCTTCAGCTTTGACTTCTTCTTTCTTCTCTTCTGCTGCTGGTGAACTTCCACTAGCTGCAGGTGCTGATGCCATTACAGACGCATTTGCTAACTCTTTCTCGATGTCTACTCCAGATAAGCTTGCCAATAATGTTTTGACTTTCGCTTCATCAACTGAAGCTCCAGCAGCAGACATAACTTTTGTTATGTGCGCTTCATCAACTGGCTTTCCTAACTTGTGCAACATCAGAGCTGCGTATATGTATTCCATTTATTTTTTCTCCTTGGTTTAATTTAAGCTTGAGTTTTAGTTGCTAATTTATTTAAAGCATTTAGGTGAGCATTTGCTTTTGCAAGCAAAAATCCTATTGTATTTTTTGAAGGGTATGCAATTCCAATAGCAAATCCAAGAGCTTTTGCTTGGCTTAAAACTAAATCTGCAAGCGCTTTCTTTCTATCAATCTTGATATCTTTGTATATTTTATCTGCTTTAGCGTCATAAATAACCATAACATTAACTCCAACCATGAATGGTTTAATGTCTAGTTTTTGGAAAACAGATGCAGCGCCTGCGCTGACTTTATCTCCTTTCTTTACAACAACTTTTCCTTCTCTAATTGCAATTTTTCCTTCTTCTACTGAAACTTTTAATCCTAATGCGCCAAGCTCGCTGATTGCTGGGCCAGGCATTAATTCTGTTGGTCCTGCTTCAACTTTAATATCTTCTTCTGCTATTTGTCCTTCTTTTGCAGAAACAGGGCTTTTATTTTCAGAAAGCCATCCAGCAAGTCCGAACGCATCTTCTTTTGATAAAGCTAAAGCGCAGTCACTTTGAATATATTGTTTTAATCCTTCAATTCCCGGCATTTTTGTTTCATCAATTGCTCTAAGAAGTATATTTTTCTTTACAACCTTGATATCTGCTCGGCCTCTTATTTCTTTTTTTGCTTTTTGTAATTGTGGAGAAGGCAAGCTTTTAATTGAAAGCAAAAGAAGCGCGCTGCTCCCTTTAATAGCTTCTGCTAATTCTTTTACAATCTTTACTTTCTTTTCAGGAGCTTTTCTTTTTTCCATTTTAAATTTCAACCTTTACTGGTTTGCCCATTGTAAATTTAATTAAAACATTTCTGATATTTTCTTTTTGTTTTGGAAGATTCTTGAAAACTTCGTTGTAAACCGCAAGTGCGTTTTCAGCAATAGCATCATCTTTATCGCTTTGTTTTCCAATTGAGATTTTTATGCTTGGCTCTTTTGGCTTTATTCTTACAACAGCATTTATTTTTGCTAAAAGTTGTTTGACCGTGTCATCATTTTCAACCATTAAAACCCCAAGTTGTGGAGAAGGCATTTTTCCTGCAGGTCCAAGAACTCTACCAAAGCTTGTAGCTACAGACGGCATTAATTTTGCATTAGCGATGAAAAAGTCATATTCTTTGATCAATCTCTTTATGTTTTTCTTTTCTTTAAAATTATCAAACTCTGCTTTTGTTATTGTATCAACAACACCGGATTTTTTCTCTAAAAATCCTGCTATTTTTTTATCTTTTATCTTATTTGGAAGATTTACCATAAAATTAAGAGGATATCTTTTCAAATCAAAATCTCTCAAATTTATCAAGAAATCTGCAGATTGGACAAAACCGCAAGGTTTTCTCTTTTCTTGCTCCTGCTTTCTAATCTGTTGCAATACTTTCATAAAACTTTCTTTATTTACCATTTTCTATTCTCTTGCTATTCTGCTCGCATTTTCATTTTGAGTTCTTACTTGAATCTGCTAAAATGTAAATGCTCGTCTTCTACCTATGCGTTTTATGCTCAGAAAATTGAGCTAAACGATGTAGTGTGACTTATCTTAACTGCTTTTTGAGCTTTTTAAATCTTATTATTTTCGATTATTATCCTCAAAAGAATAAATGCTTATAAAACCTAATTTTCTAAACTTAATATGGAATTAGTAGCATTACTTTCAACAGGCGAAGGAACATGGGCGCAAGTTGCAGGCCTGATAAAACAGGGCGAATGGGATAAAATAATTCTTCTTGGGAATGATTTTGCAAAAAAATTCATGACTCCAAAAGACTGCGAGTTTATAGAGATAAACTCAAAAAGAATTCTCGAATTAAAAGAAGAAATTCATAAAAAGCTCCAAGGAAAAATCAATGGGACCGAGGTTGCTCTCAGCATAGCAAGTGGCGAGGGCAAAGAGCATATGGCCCTTATCTCAGCTTTGTTAAGCCTTCCCGTAGGCATAAGATTCACAGCCCTCACTCAAGACGGGATAATTATGATTTAATTCGAATTTTTAGAATATTTAATTGGAATTAATTAACCAATTTAATTTGCAGATAATCAGAAGCTTCTAGAGAATCAGAAGTTTTGATGTTTAAACCGCAGTTGAATTTTCAAAATTAGTTTTTACTTCTTCTTACTTTTCTTTTCGTAATCTTTTATGGCTTCAAGAAGCGCTTCTTCTCCTAAAATGCTGCAATGGTGCTTTATTTGAGGGAGTTCTCCAATTTTCTTAAGAATGTCTTTTCTTTTTATCTTCTTAGCATCTTTAAGGCTCTTGCCTTTTGCTATCTCGCAGACAGTGTCGCTTGACGCAATTGCTGCAACACATCCAAGTGTCTTGAATTTTATGTCCTTGATTTTTTCTTTTTCTGTTTTTTTATCTTTTTCAACTTTGATGAAAACCCGCATAATATCTCCGCAGGCAGCGTTTCCTACCTGCCCTACTCCATTCGCATCTTTCAGCTCTCCTGAAAATTTTGGATGAAAAAATTTATTCATCACTTTCTTGCTGTATTGAAGGTTTTGCGCCATTTTTTGTTTTGTGTTTATTTTATTTTTTTCTTAATTTTTTATTTAGTTCTTCTGTAATTTTATCGGCATTAAGGCCATGCATCAGCGCGCCTTGTTCGAGCGTCTCATACATTGCAGCAGGACAGCCCAGGCAGTGCATTCCGCTTTTCATTAAAATCTCTCCTGCTTTTGGCCATTTTTGCATAATCTCGGCAAAAGTCATGGTTTTCTTTATTTGTGTTGGTTTTTTATTTTTCATGTTTGTGTTTTTATAATTTATTTATTTCTAGTACTCCTCATTTAAACGGGCTTATGGCCCTTAATTTTTCAACAATTTTTGGCAAAACTTCAATTAGATAATCTGCTTCTTCTTTTGTGTTATATTTGCTAAGGCTAAGTCTTATTGCGCTGTTTGCCGGCATATCATTTAATCCTATTGCTTTTAGCACGTGGCTTGTTTTCAGGCTGTGTGAAGAGCACGCGCTTCCTGTTGAACTGCAAAATCCATACGCTTCAAGATAGCTTCCAATAGCTTCTCCTTCAATATTTCCAAATGAAATATTAATATTGTTGCAAAGGCGATTTTTTCCTAAAGGACCATTTAATTTTGTTCCTTGAATTTTAAGAATTCCTTCTATAAGTCTATCTCGTAATTTATTCATTTTCCATATATTCAAAATGCTGGAATTTTTCACTGCTCTTGCAAAGCCAACAATTCCAGGAACATTTTCTGTCCCGCTTCTCATTCCTTTTTCATGGCCTCCGCCGTGCATAAGTGGCGTAATTGGGATTCCTTTTCTTACATATAATGCTCCAACCCCTTTTGGACCATGAATTTTATGCCCATTTAATGTAACAAAGTCTAAATTCTGCTTGCCAACATTTAATTTTGTTTTCGTATAACTCTGGCAGGCATCTGTGTGAAAATAAACTCCTTTTTTTCTGCAAATCTCGCCGATTTTTTCAACATCCTGTATTGTTCCTATTTCGTTATTTCCATGAATAACAGAAACAACGAGGGTATCTTTTGTTATCGCTTTTTCAACATCGCTAGGATTTACAAATCCTTCATTATCAACATTAAGATAGGTTATTTTTGCGCCAAGCTTTTCAAGCCACGCGCAGGTATTAAGCACACAATCGTGCTCTATTTTTGTTGTTATAATATGCTTTTTGCCTTTATTCTCTGGATGAAAAAATAATCCTTTCAAGGCCCAATTATTTGATTCTGTTCCGCCCGAAGTAAAATAAATCTCATCATCGCTTGCGCCGATAGATTTTGCAATAGTGTGTCGAGATTCCTCCACAGCCCTTCGCGCTTCTTGGCCTTTCAGATGTTTAGATGAAGCATTTCCATAACTTTCAGTCATAAATTCATTTACAACTTTTGCTACATTATCATCTGCCCGAGTCGTCGCAGCATTATCCATGTAAATTATTTTCATTTTTTGATTTTTATCTATTTTATTTTGTTGTCTTTTGATTTTTTGGAATTAACTTATTCTTAACTTCAAGGCTTCTGAGCTTTCTTCTTGCTCCGAGAACCTGTAATTTTAAGTTGTTGTCTTATTCCAATATTTCTTTTATCTCATTTATTTAAGCAGAGCACCCCTCGCATAAACTGCATTTGCCCTTGCAATAGCTTTTTGCATGATTATCTATTATTTTTAGCATAGGGAGTATTGTTTTTCGGTTTAACGAGTAAATTCTTTCTTTTCCTCTTTGCTTTGCTATAACTAAATTGCATTTTCTTAAGTTAGCAAGCGCATGACTTAACTTACTTTGCTCAACTTTAATTTTCTTAGAGAGCTGACTAACACTCATAGCTTTATTTTTCAAAGCAGAGATAATTATAATTCTCAGTGGATTTGAAAGATTGCTGAAAAACAGGTAATATGTTCCAGGGTTCATATGAAATACAGTTCATATGAGTATTTAAAGCTTACGTAGGAAAAATTCTTAAATTTCTTCAGGTTTTATCTTCATTCTTCTTTTTGCTTCAGCATTCTTTCCTAAAAGAACTATTCTTGAAAGCTCATGCTTATCTAAAACAAGATAGCCTGCTGCTTTTGCAAGTTTTTTAGAAAAATCTTCAACTTCCTTTAATCTGGGCATTGCATCAAAACCGATTCTTGGTCTTGCGTAACCTAAAGACATAAAACTCTTTACTTCAACAAACATTGCTCCTGATTTTTTAATAAGCTCAGCAAATTCGCGTATATGTTTATCGTCAATATTCATTCCACGAACAATCGTCATTCTAAGAACAGTTCTTTTTCCTTTTTCTGTGATTTTTTTCATAAAGTCAAGTGTTTCATTATATTTTTTCCATGCATTTTTCATCTTTGACCTCTGCCAAGCATCATAATCTTTTTTATTGCTTGAGTTTAAGGACACATAAAGTTGCGTTGGAAGTTGTTTCTTCTTCTCGAGTTTTTTAAAAATTTCTGGATGAAGTCCATTCGAAACAATAAAGCTGGTCTTTCCTCTTTTTCTAAGTAAAGCAACCATCTCGCCTATTTTTGGATAAAGTGTCGGCTCCCCAATCAGCGAGATTGCAAAATGCGATGGTTCTTGAGCTTCTTTATATCTTTTTTTATCAACCTTATCGTTTCCGCCAAAGCCTGTAAGAAGTTTTTTTCTTTCAACTATGCATCCTTCAAGAATCTCTTCTGGCGAGATAATTTTCTTTTTATCCATTAATTTATTCATGTCAAGTTCAATAGGTCTCCAGCAATGAATACATTTATTCTCGCAAGCTAACCAAGGTGAGAATTGCATGCATCTCCAGCTCGGAATTCCATAAAATTTGTATTTGTAGCATTCTCCTCTTCCAACCAGCGCCCGCCTACACCAGTCGCATATTTTGGTAATGCTATGGCCTTTTACAACACGATAACCTTGTTTTCTAAGAAGTTTAAAATTTTCATTTGTTTTATCTGTTTTCATAATTTAATCAACAAAAGCGGATTTAAAACCCTTTTTGAAAGGAGAATTTGGAAATGCCACTGCGATTTAAACATCCAGCTGTCAGAAGATTCTAGAAAGCTCAGAAGTTCCTGCATAAAAATATAATTAATTCCAAAACCAGCTTAAAACATCCCAATAGCCCAAAAGACCATTAGAAGAATAAATATTGCGAGAATTATGCCTGTCGTGGCTTTGTAAGTTTTTTCAGCAATTTTTTTGCTTCCAGTAAGCGCAAGAACATTCAAGTACCAGAATCGTCCGCCGTCAGCTATTGCAAGCGGGAGTATATTGAACAACGCCATTCCAAAGCTTACAAGAACAATCCACCATACAAGATAATAAACAAATTCTATAAGATTTGAATCTGCTTTAGGCTCATAATAAACTGTTGGGTCTCTAAATGAATTCATTATTTTGTAAAGGAAACCTTTTACTCCAGTTGTTTTAGGCATTAAAACTCCAATTCCAAGAACCGCTCTTCCTTTTTTATCATAATCTTCTCCAAGAACAAGTTTATACTCTGTTGTGCCTGTTTTATTTTTTGTTTCTATAGTCACAGAATCGCCAGGTTTGTATTTCTCAAGCTGGGTTCCTAATTCTGTTGAAGTTTTTACTTGAACATCATTTATAGCAGAAATTGCGCCGTTTAATTTTGCGTGCAGAGCAGGCATGTCTTGATAAATATTTATCAGTCCTGTTTCATAATCTTTGTAAGTTTGAAGATGATTTTCCCAAATATAAAATGAATGATTTTCAAAAGTTATTTGTGTTAAATTCATTCCATCAAGAATAATTTTGTCAGTTCCTACGCTAGCATTTGCAGCAGCAGTTATAGGAATAGTTGAATAACTATAAGTATTAAACAATGCCCCAGAAGGAGTGTAAGCTAAACTGAAAAATAAAAGAAGAATAAAGAAGAAAACAGCAGCACAAAGAAGATTTCCAAAAACTCCTGCGCCAAGCATTGCCATTTGATGTCGTGGCTTTGCTTTTTTCATTGCCTTTTCATCGGGCTCAACAAAAAAAGTCATTATTGGTCCTAAGAATCCAAAACCAGTTGATTTTATTTTAATATTATAAAGTCTTGCATAAATTCCATGGAATCCTTCATGCGCAATTGCTACAACAGCAGTTATAACAATCCAATATGTAAAATATAATGGTGGAAGCCATTCTACCTTGAATAATTGAGGAAGATAAGGGATAAAAGGCATTAACGGCGGAATTTTAATCATTTGAACATATTCTGGTTTAGAAAAAAGCCAAACTATCTGAACAAGCAGCCAGATCATCATAGCTGTAAGAATATACCCTGCAAAAATAATTACATAGCTCAGCGCATTCAGTGTCTTAGGATATTTTTTGCTTATTTTATCTATTATCTTGATGCCTATCTGAGTCCTATAAAGAAATATTGGGCCTTCTCTGCCAACTTTTTTCCTGTGGATAATCAGCACAAGTCCTGCAATTATACAGAACAAAACAAGAAACGCGATGTCGTAAGACATAAAGCTTAGTTTGCTAAAATCCATTTTTGGTTGTTCTGGGGTTTTTTGGAATTAAATAAATTTTTTCATCTTGGCTTCTGGGCTTTGTCTTGCTTCTGATACCTTGATGTTTTAAAATCGTTGTTCTATTTCCTATATTCCTCTTTTTTGTTGCTTGATTTTTACTATTTCTTTCTTATAGGTCTAAATCGTTTTCTGCCGCATTTTCTGCAGCTTATTTTGCCGTTAAGAATATTAAGAGGCTCGGCTCTTATTTTTGTTTTGCAATCTTTGCATATAAACATATTCTTAAACAATCTCGCTTGTGCTGCTGGTATTTTTGCCATGTTTTGTGTTTATTATTTATCCGATATTTTTGGAATTTGTTAACTCTTAAACTTTATGGTTCAGAGGCTTTCTAGAAGCTCAGGAGCCTTGATGTTTTGAATTGTTGTTTTATTCCCATATTTTTAATTTTGTTGTTTAATTATATTTTTACATTTTCCTTTTAATTATTCTTTGTCTTTCGTCTATGACTAAATATTCAACTTGGTCTTCTGTAGCAAGTTGGCCAAGAAGGTCTTCGAAGATAGGGATATCAAGTGTTTCAAAGCTTTCAAGGTCCATTACATTAGCCATGTTCTCATTTACTGATAAAACTTGAGCCTTTCTCTTTTCAACAAGGGGAACTTCCATTCTTTCGTGTCCAGGAACAGCGATAACTCTTTTCTTTCCATCTGTAACACCTATAGCCTCTATTCTGCACTTGCTTGCGCCATGCTTTCCGGTCTTGCTTATATCCTGTGTTTTAACTATACAAGCTTCTCCATCTACAAGAATTGTTGCACCTGGTTTTGCATCATGCGCTGTAATTAGTTTAAGTGGCATATATGTTTGAAAAAAATTAAGTTTATAAACCTTTTCTGTTAACTCTAAACATGGCAAATCAAGAAAATTCAGTAAATCAAGCAAATACGGGCTTGACAAAGAAACACGATTTTGTAGAGCTAGATTTTTCAGGAAAAAGCGAAGGTGAAGTTTTTGATACAACTATCAAAGAAGAAGCAAAAAAACTCAATCCAGATATAAAAGAAACAAAATCGGCAGTAATCTGCATAGGTGAAGAGATGCTTGTAGCAGGATTTGATAAAGCGCTTGAAGGAAAAGAGCTTGGAAAAAAATATAAAATTTCTCTCAGACCAGAAGAAGCTTATGGAAAAAGAAATGCGCAGATGATAAAACTTATTCCTAAGAAAGTATTTTTAGCTCAAAAAATGCAGCCAATTGCGGGCATGACTGTTGCTCTAGATAATAATCTTGCAAAGATCATCAGTGTTTCGGGCGGAAGAGTTTTAGTCGATTTTAATAATCCTCTTGCAGGAAAAGATGTTGAATACGAATTTATTATAAAAAGAAAGATTACAGACACAAAAGAGCGAGTAAATGCGCTGCAGAATTTCTTTTTCAGGCACGAATTCCCATTCGAGCTTGATGAAGCAAGGAAAAAAATTGTTTTTAAGGACCTTCAGCTTGCTCCAATTCTTAAAGTTTTTAGAGATAAGTTTGTTCAATTCACAGGTTTCGACGTCGAAATTTTCGATAAGAAAGAAAAGAAAGAAGAAAAAACAGAAAAAACTCAAGAAATTGAGGAGAAACATTAGTTCTCAAATCTTATTTTACAGCCCAATAATACTTATAAACCAAAACCACTGCTTTCTATTATGGCAATTGCACCAGAAAAAGAGAGAAAAGTAGATTTATCTGTTATGCCTATGAATCCCGAGCTTGCAGACATAGATAGAGAATTAGAAGAACTTCTTAAAAAACAAATTGCAAAAGTAAAAGTTTTTGGTGTTGGTGGCGGTGGCGGAAATACAATTTCAAGAATGCGTGAAATTGGAATCAAGGGCGGAGAAATGATTGCTGTAAATACTGATGCTCAAGATCTTCTTTATAGTAATGCTGATTATAAAATTCTTATTGGAAAAGAACTTACACAAGGCCTAGGCGCAGGAAGTAATCCAAGAGTAGGAGAAGAAGCAGCAAAAGAATCTGAACAAGAAATAAAAAAGAAAGTTGCTGGCTGCGATTTAGTTTTTATTACCTGCGGGTTAGGCGGCGGAACAGGAACAGGCGCAGCGCCTGTAATAGCAGAACTCGCTAAAAAACAAGGCGCCCTCGTCGTTGGTGTTGTTACACTTCCATTCACTATGGAAGGCAAGAAAAGAATAGAGAACGCCATGTATGGTTTAGAAAGAATGGAATCTGTCGTAGATACTTTAATTGTTATTCCAAATGATAAACTTCTTGAATTAGCTCCTGAACTTCCTCTTCACACAGCCTTTAAAGTAGCAGATGAAATTTTAACAAATGCTGTTAAAGGAACAACAGAACTTGTTACAAAGGCTGGGCTTGTTAATCTTGATTTTGCAGATGTGCGTGCTGTTATGTCTAATGGCGGAGTAAGTTTAATGGGCATGGGCGAGAGTGATTCGCAACAAAGAGCAATAGATGCTGTTGAAAAAGCAATAAAAAATCCTCTTCTTGATGTTGATATAAGCAATGCGACAGGCGCGCTCATAAATATTATTGGCGGCCCTGATTTAAGTTTGGATGAAGCAAAAGTTATTATCAGCACAATTGGCGCAAAATTGGGCGAAGATGCAAAAATGATTTGGGGCGCGCAAATAAGTGAAGATATGGACAAATCAGTAAGAGTAATGTTAATAGTTACTGGAGTAAAAAGTTCTCAAATTGTTGGCCTTTCTTCAGGTCAAACTCCAGACACGAAACGCCAGGCAGAAATCAGCAATGAGCTTGGAATAGAATTCTTAGAATAAAAATTATCAGAACTCTTTTTTGGATATTGGAATTAAATTAGAAATATAAATGCGATTTTAAACATCAAGGTTCAGAAGTTTTTACAAGCTCCGAGTGCCTGTAATTTAAAAGGCGTTTTACATTTCCAAAACCTTCAAAAATCCCCCTTAAATAGTTTTTAATGAAATAACAAAAACTATTTAAACTTCAAAGTTGTTATTTTATCATGATTAGTATAAGCAAAAGAGAGTTAAATCATGCATGGAATTCTAAGAATTGCAGATTTAGCGGAGCTTATACTTTAATTAAAGTTACAAAAACCCCCCTCTGCTAAGCTCGTCGATAAACATCTTATCACGGCGGACTGCAGAAGACTTCTAAACAATGTTAAAAAAACTTTTTCCAACACCTGAACGATTTTACGAGTGCCAACAGGAAAGCGAATCAGAAAAAAATCTTAATTGCTTGTGCCACGAGTGTCTTGGTAAAAAAATCTCTTCTTGGATGTTGATTTACCCTAAAATAAAGAAAAAACTCCTTCCTCAGCTTAAAAAATACATCAAGGAGATGGACCAGACAGCAACGCGCACAGAAAATTGTATTTTATGTAAAAGCAAAAAGGCAGCGTTATGCCCTTATTGCTTCGCAGAAGAGGTTTTCAATATGCTTAAAAGAAATCAGATAGACCGCTTGGCAATTATGGATTTCCTTTACACATTTGATTTTGATTTGAAGCACGAGAATTATATTCATAATACCCCTAGCTGTTAGTTTTTTAAACCCTTCAGCCTCTTTTCTTTAATGGCTAAAGAAAAACTGAAAGCAAAAATAAAAACAAAAGCATTAGTTTTATTTTCTGGAGGACTTGACTCGCGCTTAGTTGTAAAACTTCTTCAAGACCAAGGTTTAGAAGTAATTGCTATAAATTTTAAGCTTCCTTTTGGCGGCGGTTGTTGTAATAATGAATTATGCAGTTTCAGATTCTCACAAATTCAGGGAGTTAAATTAGAGTTCGTGGACTGCACAAAGGGCAAACTTCTGCAGGAATATCTGGATATCATCAAACAGCCGCAGCATGGACGCGGAACAGCCCTCAATCCATGCATCGATTGCAAGATTTTTATGTTCAAGAAAGCAAAAGAATATGCAGATAAAAATAAAATTCAAATCATAGCAACAGGCGAAGTTTTAGGGGAAAGACCGCTTAGCCAAACAAAACGCGCCATAGAACTTATTGATAGAAAACTCGGATTTGAAATGCTTAGACCTCTTTCAGCAAAATATCTTCCTGAAACAGAAGCCGAAAAGCAAAAACTCGTCGATAGAACTCGGTTCTTAGGTATAGTTGGCAGAAGCAGAAAAAGACAATTTGAGCTTGCAAAAAAATACGATATTGACTTTCCACTGCCAGCAGGCGGTTGTCTTCTATGCGATAGAAACTTTTCAGCAAGATTAAACAATCTTTTCAGCACAAAAAAAGATATTCAGCCAGCAGACCTCGAGTCTATTAAGTTTTTCAGGCATTTTAGGCAAAAAGGCAGAATTCTCCTTGGAAAAACTGAAAAAGAAAACCAGCTTCTTGAACAGCTCAATAAAGAATTAGGCTATAATATTATCATCCCCCAACAATTTCCAGGCCCAACAGCTCTCTTCGAGAGCAAAGAAGACCAATCCCTTGCAAAACAGCTAATAAAAGCTTACTCGTCAAAAAATTTAGAAGAAAGAAAAAACTTTGAAGGGCTGAGAATATAGAAGATTAACTTTTAGTCCTTGCTTCTTCGCATGAAGTCTTGGATGAATTTAGCGCTTCGTTCGTTGTCAACGACGCGCTTGATTGTGAATGTTTCGATGCTGCCATCGCCTTTTGCAATTTTATCAACTTTAACTTCATTCATTGTTTTTTCATGAACTGTTTTGCTTAGAAGGACTTCTTCAGTTGCAAGTTCTGCTATTCTTCTTGCAAGATTAACTGTAGTCCCCATGCTGGTGAATTTAAGCTTGTCATCTTCTATTCTATTTATTATATCTCCTGAATTAACTCCAATTCCATAAACTATTTTTTCATTGAACTTTTTATTGTGCGCTTTAATATCTTCATTTAATCTTATTGCTGCTTTAACAGCATTATCTTCATTCTGGAAACTTCTGCTTATCAATGGAGAAAAAAGGATGATAATATTGTCCCCAATCTGGCAAGGAACGCCCTTGAAATCATAAACTCCTTCAATTGCTCTTCCTAATGCTTGTCTTGTTGTTCCGCTTAAACTATTCTTTAGCTTAAGAACAATAATTCCAGCAGTATGTCTCTGTCCGTTTAGAACAAGAACATGCTCAGCTTTTCTTACTTTTCCAGGATTAACCGTTTCTTTATCATCTTTTATTAAATCATCATTTTCAACTTCAGGACTTACTTTGTCTTCAGGATTTCTTTTCTTATCTTTCATTCTTATTGTCATTTCTTGAATAGGAAAAGAATAATGGTGTCTTTTTTTATTCTTGAAATAAATAATTGCAACGCCGCCAAGAATAATTATTATAAGCACTATCCAAATAATGGGGTATCTCTCAAGTAAAGCGCCGAATCCTGCGCCAACTTCATTTACTCGTATAGAATTTCCTGTAAGTGAAACACTGCTTTGGCTTATCTGGCCATATTCGTCTTTTACTACAAGTGTATAATCCCCAGCAGGCGCTTCAAGACTATATTGTTTTTCTTCACCTATCTTTAAATCAACACTTTTTGTTATTGTCTTGTCACCAATCAAGAAATCAACTCTTTTATTATAAACAGCATTTCCTATATTCATTAAAATCAAGCTGTTGTTCTCAGTTCGGGCATCAAGTTTAGGATATTCTCCAACATTAAATGTTTTTTCGCCAACTACGTTTCCTTTTGTTAAAGTTATTTGAGAGACACCAGCAGCATGATTGCTTTCAAGAACAATTTCTGTTTGCTCTCCTGTTTTTAATGTTTTTTCATAAGCAGTGATATTTGTGCTGCTGATTATTTTAATATAAACCTCTTCCCCAGTAATTTCTGCTCCAGTATTATCATACAAAATAGGAATAATCTTAACACTGCTTCCAGGTAAAACATCTTGCTTGTCTATTGCAATATCTGCAGAACTAGCATCTTTTACTATATACAAATCAGCCCGAGCTTCTCCTCTATTCAAAATATTTCCGCTGCTATCTTTATCATAAATTTCTGCTGTTACAACATGTGTGCCGCTTGAAACAGAATCCGAAAGTGTAAAACTAACATCAAACTCTCCTGTCTTAACACTATCCTCTATTTTTGAATCTCCATCTAAACTAACATTAACATAAACGCTGCCTGTTTCACCAGCTTTTTCTCCATTTCCTTTAACAGCCTTTCCTTTTACTTCTACTCTGCTTCCAACTTTTTGTCTGAATAAAGTATTATCAAGAGTAACTGTAAAATCTTTTTTTATCTCAAAACTTCCAGTAGTGTAGCTGTCATTTTTGTAAAGAGCGTCAACATGGCAAGTCCCATACATATCGCCTATTTCAGATGGGGTAAGTTTTTCTTCAATAGATGTAGAATTGCTGCTTGGGATGCTGTTATATAAACTAAAGGTCTTTTCCTCAAGCCCGCTGCAGACAAGATTTACCTTAACTGTTTCAGAAGCAACTTCGCCCAAACCAACATTTGCGAGGAGTGTGTCTCCTAAACTATAAGTAGAATTAATTCCTTCAACAGTTATTGCAGCGCTTGCAATAGACATCATAGAAACTACAGAAAAAATCACAAAAACACACATTAAACTTGCAAATAAAAGTAAATTAATCAAACCCAATTTTTTTCTAGTCATTTTTTCACCAATTTTTCTTATTTTCCAAGAAGAAACGAATATTTAAATCTTATTGGTTTTGAATATATATTTAATGATAACCCTCGGATACATTTAAAAATCCTCAATAACTCATCTTTTCATGAAATTCAAATCCACATATCGGTGGCATTCGCAATAATAACGCGTTCTTAGTTGAAACTCCATTAAATCAAGATAATGTTTATAAAGAAACTAATGCTGAATTAAATATGTCTGAAAAAAAGAGCGGCCTTCTGGAAGATAATGAAAAGCTTGTAAAGGAATTTGGAGCAAGTCCGCTTTCTTCCCTGAGGGAAATGCCCGATTTTTACACTTTCAAAAAAGGCTTAATTTATTCTCACAGAGATTTTGATAAATTTTACAAAGCAATAAAGAAAGGAGAAAAATGCGCGATTGTTTCTGGCTTTAATGCATCAGGTACCATTCACTTGGGTCATAAAGCAGTATTTGACACAAATCTTTATTTCCAGAAAGAATTTGGAATACCTGTTTTTATTCCAATTTCAGACGATGAAAGTTATGTTGCAGGAAAAGTAGCAAATCAGGAAGAAGCTCTGAAATACTCTCTCGAACTTGCAAAAGAACTTCTTGCCTATGGTTTTGATGCGCATAAAACTTATTTTATAATAGACCAGATTTACACAAACATCTATAATCTTGCAATAAAACTCTCGCGAAAAATAAATATTTCAGAAGTAAAAGCAACTTATGGCTACAAAAACGAAGATAATATTGGCTTGCATTTTTATCCATCTGTTCAGGCAGCCCACATTCTTTTCCCGCAAGAAAAACTGAAAATTAAACATGTGCTTGTTCCAATAGGTCCTGATGAAGATGCACATATTAGAATTTGCAGAGATGTTGCTCCGCTTCTTGGATATGAAAAACCATCCATTCTTCATCTTGCATTTATGCCTGGAGTCGATGGCGAAAAAATGTCAAAATCAAAAAACAACGCAATTTTCTTAAAAGATGATTCAAAGACAATAATCAAGAAAATTGGCGGAGCTTTTAGTGGAGGACAGAAAACAATCGAAGAGCATAGAAAGCTTGGTGGAGATCCAGAAGTAGATATTGCCTGTCAATATCTTGCAAAATTTTTCCTCAATGAAAAAGAAGCCAAAAAACTCTTTGAGGATTATAAAAAAGGCAAACTTCTCAGCGGAGAAGTCAAGAAAATGCTCTCAGACAAACTCGTGAAATTTACCTCAGACTTTCAAAAAAATCTCAAGGCCGTTAAGCAAGCCGACCTAGACAAAGCGATACTGAAGAACGAATAACTCTTCACCTCGTAAATAGTGTCACCAGCCAGTAACTACAAAATAGAAAGCTTTAAATACCCCAATTTCTTGTAAAAAGTATGGAAAATACAAGGAGAAACCCTTATGCTCGAAGATTGGCTACAGCGATAGCTGTTCCTTTAGCAGTTGCGGGTTTGGCTACAATAATCGGAGTTAGAGCCTGTGAAGAAATTCCAAGACCCCAAGATTAT
>Ga0172375_10001690_pt1 | contig 35255 bp, 27 predicted proteins | sample LakKiv1m_FD_114537 | JGI IMG/M metagenome (GOLD analysis project Ga0172375, IMG submission 114537) | Freshwater microbial communities from Kabuno Bay, South-Kivu, Congo - kab_092012_11.1m | ecosystem: Environmental > Aquatic > Freshwater > Lake | place: Democratic Republic of the Congo... | reverse complement strand
TTAATATTATCACCATCGGCTTTATTTATGTAAATAGCATCGGCCATTTCCATTATTCCACGTTTGATGCCTTGTAGTTCGTCGCCCGCACCTGCAAGCATCAGTAATAGGAAAAAATCCACCATTGAGTGTACTGCAACTTCCGATTGTCCCACACCAACCGTTTCGACAAACAACACATTAAAACCAGCTGCCTCACATATAATTATTGTTTCCCTGGTTTTACGGGCTACACCACCCAACGACCCTGCCGAAGGTGAAGGACGAATAAAAGCATTTTCATCGGTCGATAAATCTTCCATCCGGGTCTTGTCACCAAGGATGCTGCCCTTAGTCCTGCTGCTGCTTGGATCGATAGCTAACACAGCCAGTTTGAAACCGGAGGCAGTGAGATATTTGCCAAGAGCTTCAATAAAGGTACTTTTCCCAACACCGGGAACTCCGGTAATTCCAACACGTATCGAGTTGCCGGAGGATGGCAGACATTTTTCGATAATTTCCTGTGCAAGTTCCTGATGTAAAGGATTGACACTCTCGATGAGGGTAATGGCTTTGCTCAGAATGGTACGGTTCCCCGACAGAATGCCTTCTACATAATCATCAGGCCTGAGCAATTGTTGTTTATTTCTTTTAAATCGCTCAACGGATAATGGATTCACCTGTTCCGGCTGATCCACACCTTCGTTAACTTTCAGGGCAGACTCCTTTGTTTTATGATGCTCATGCGACATTATCTTTTATTCTTTTGTAATGTGCAAAGGTAGTTTTATAATTAAACAGTTATTTCGGATTTAAGCGGAATCCGGAGGCTTCTTTTGGAAATCCCGGGTTAAGATTTATTAAATATGTTGGGACAATTTAAAAAAGATGCTAATTTTGCGCCTCTAAATTAAATACTCTCCGTAGCTCAGTTGGTAGAGCAGATGACTCTTAATCATCGGGCCGAAGGTTCGAATCCTTCCGGGGAGACATAAAAGCTATGCTTTAAAATGCATGGCTTTTTTTTATTCAAATTTCACGGAATAAAATCACATTGAAATTTTCTATGTGATTTTAAAGGCGTTAGTTATTTGTTTTAAAATTTGGATTTTTCGGCCATTTCTTGACATCAATGGATTGTTTGTCAGGATTTTATATTGTAAATTAACAGTTAAACCCAACAAATCAAGTTTTCCTGCCTATCGTCGATTATCTTTGCAGAAGATTTAATACTTCCAGATGGACTTATTCCTGATTTTCCTGATCATTTTTGGCGCTTTCATGGTGAGGGCAACCTTCGGCTTTGGCGATGCACTCGTGGCCATGCCGCTTCTTTCGTTTTTGGTGGGTATCCGTTTGGCTGCACCCCTCATGGCCATGCTGGCTCTGGTAATTGCTTCCCTCATCTTTTATCGTAACCACCGGCAGGTTAATTATAAAATGGCAGGAAAACTCGCGTTTGCAGCCCTGTTTGGCATTCCTGTCGGGCTTGTTTATCTAAAAGATACAGGCGAAAACGTGATAAACCTGGTCCTGGGCATTTTCATCATTGTTTTTGTAATTTACAGATGGAGGGAATTCAGGATTGTTAAAAGACCCCCAGGGATTTTGACTTATGTTACCGGTTTTGTAAGCGGTATGCTTGGCGCTGCCTACAACACAAGCAGTCCTCCAGCCATCATGCTGCTTACCTCCGAAAAGTATTCGCCCTTACAATTCAGGGCTACTCTCCAGGCATTTTTCATGTTTTCGGGTATTGGTGTCGTATGCGGGCACATCATTTCAGGGAATATTGATAATGTGGTTTTTACTTCTTTTTTAGGCGGCCTTCCGTTGGTTTTTATCAGTTTCTATTTGGGAGAATGGGTACAACAAAAATTCGATGCCGAAAAATTCTACCTTTGGGTTTATATTTTGCTGCTTTTGCTTGGCTTTTCGCTAATTTTAAAAGTAGCGACGGGATAATGCATGAATGAAAATTTAAAAATAGAACCATTATCATGGGATGAAATTCCGAAACTTAAAGGTTTTGCCCCAATGGATTGGAATTTTGACTTACCCTCCTTTTTGAAATTTCATTTTGGGAAAGAATATTTTTTTGCTTATGTAGCAAAATCAGACAATAAAATTGTTGCAGTCGGTAATGGCATTATTAACGAAAATACAGGATGGGCAGGAAATATTATAGTTGCTGAGAATTACAGGAGGCGGGGCTTAGGGACGGTCATCACACAAAATATTGTCGGAGAATTCAGGTGTATGAATTGTCGTCGGGTGCTTTTAATTGCCACCAGCGATGGTATGCCTCTTTTTTATAAAATGGGCTTTAAAACGAGCACTAACTACAGTTTTTATAAATGTTCTCATGTTGTGGATTGGAACAACAATAGCCATATTCGTAGGATCAGGAAGGCTGACCATAAAAAAATCCTGGCAATGGACAGGTTTATTACCGGCGAAAACCGAAGCTTGTTGCTTTCGGCATTTATTCCGTCGGGTTGGGTTTTTGTTGACAAAGAAATTGAAGGATTCTACCTGCCATCATTCGGGGCAGGATTTATTGGAGCAAGGAGTTCTGAAGCCGGTTTAAACCTATTGCGACTAAAACTTTCTAATCCAAAACAAATCGTTGTGATTCCTGAAGAAAATTTTGCCGCATCTGGCTTTCTCGAGCAGATTGGTAGTATTGAAACCGCCATTGCCCCCAGGATGTATCTTGGAGAAGAAATCGGCTGGCATCCTGAAATGATATTTTCGAGAGCGGCAGGTTATTGCGGTTAAGAAGAAAGTAGCGAGTAGCAGGCAGTGCGACCAGTGATACCGGTGAATGCCAACTTTTAACTTCCAATCTAATATTCAGCGCAAATTTCGAATAACTTTTCGACCATCTTTTTATCATCAGAAAATTGGCAATGAACTGCTTTTCGATACTCGAAATACTTCCCTGTCACATTTTCCAACTCAGAAGATGTTGCTGCCCAAACCGGTGTATCTGCACCCTGATCAGGGGATTGACTTCCCCCAAAACCAAGATTATTGCTCAACCTGGAATTTACATCGCCGGGATGGACGGCATTTACAGTGATCTGGTCGTTTTTCATTCTTTCGGCAAAAGCTACTGTCAACATCCGGTCGGCCTGTTTCGATTGACGGTAAATGGAATTGTTGTTGTAGTGTCGCCTCTTGCATTCAAGGTCGTTAATATCCATATCGCCAGCCCAATAGCTGGCCACGTTGACAATTCTGGGTGAAGTAGCTTGCTTGAGATAAGAATGAAAATATTTGATCATCCAGAAATAACCCAGTACATTGGTAGCAAACTGCATTTCGATACCTTCAGGAGTTCTCTCCAATTGCCTTGGTGTTGCCGCTGCATTGTTAATCAGCACGTCCAGCGGTCCGATCCAGTTTTCAGCAAGTCTTCTGATTTCAGGTTCTCTGGAAAGATCAGCAAACAAGTAATTTAGCTCCCTGTTCCCGGTCAGGGCAATGATATCACCAACCACCTTTATTGCCTTTGCCTCATCCCGGGCAACTATAAACACCTTAAATCCATGATCGGCCATTTGCCTGGCAATGGCACTGCCAATGGCACCGGTAGCACCGGTCACGATGGCTGTTTTACCAATATTCACAGAAGTTTTCATTCTCAATAAATTATTTAATTGGTGCCCGAAACTTTATAACGGGGTTTCCTGAAAATTCGTTTTCACGTATTAGCATCCTTTTGTTATGTATTTGTAAACTTTTAACTTTGAAAAACTTAAGCAAACTTTAGGAATTCCCATCAAATCAGGTTTAAAATTATTAAACCACACTTTCAAACTATACTAACTCACTGATCATTTGAATATTGATAATCTGAGCAACTTAAACTTTTCTTAAGATCATCGTATGTTTTCAACAAAATAAACTAATTTTTGTTGATTTTTTGAGCTATTTAAATAACCTGCGTTTTTCTGAGGCTTAAAAAGATGAAAATAATCTTACAACTTGTATTTTTTATTGCGTTTGTTATTTCATTTTTGCCTGTAAAGGCAATACAGGATACTGTTACATTCAGCAAAAGAATTTCATCACAATACGATGATGTTGAGGAATCGGAGGACGGATCGTTCATTTACCTAAACAGCTCAGACCTTGAATTGGTTTTTGATAATTACAATAATCAGGGGAACCAGGTTGTTGGATTGAGGTTTACAGGAATCGTGATTCCAGCTGGTGCTGAAATTATCAATGCATACGTGCAGTTTACAGTTGACGCTGTATCAATACAACCCACCAATCTTATAATTGCAGGAGAGCTGAGTAACAATTCACCCTCATTTTCCACAGCTCCCTTTAATGTAAGTTCCAGACAACCTACCATTGCACAGGCATTGTGGCAAAATATTCCTGTTTGGCCAACCGTAGGTGTTTTCGAACCCGACCAGTGTACCCCCGACCTGAGCGATATCATTTCCGAAATAATCAATCTGCAAGGGTGGAGTTCAGGTAATCCTATTACACTCACTATCAAAGGCACAGGAACACGTGAAGCGGTAGCTTTTGACGGATCGCCACAAAACGCCCCTAAGTTGGTAATCGAATACAGTACTGATGTACCTTCCAACGATCTGTCCCTCGCAAACATCATAAGTCCTGCTGCGGTAATGTATCCAACTCCTGTATCATCCATTCAGGTGTGTATTAAAAATATAGGGTCATCTCCGCAAAGCAATTTTGAGGTTTATTATTCTCTTAACCAGGAATATCCGGTAAACGAAACGGTAGCCGGAACAACACTCAATCAAGGCGACAGCCTGATTTATAATTTTATTACTCCTGCCGATCTTTCTGTTAACGGGGAATATAGTTTAGAGGCAGGTGTAATTTTGTCCGGGGATGAAAACAACATGAATGATCTTTTTCAAAAGTCGGTTTTGGTTGAAAAAACCAGTGTGGAAAACATTCATTGGGGAAGTACGGACAATACGCTAAATGGTCTCACTGTAAGCTGGAAAAGTCCCGGAAACAGCGATAGCCTTGCCTGGGGATACACCGACCAATATTTAAACGGGAAATTCAAAGCGCTAATGCACAGTGGTTATGCTGAAAACTTCTATGATTTTACGTTTCCACCTGTGTTTCCTTCGGCCGGTATTCATTACTCAATGTACAACTCTTCAACCCATGACTGGACGAATGATAAAGTATTTTATACCTCTGTTGACACTACGCAGGATCATTTTGCATTTACTGTAGCAGGCGACAGCAGAACGTATCTGCAGGATTGGAAGCATGTAGCAGATGCAATGCCGCATAACGATTTTACAATGTTTTTGGGTGATATGGTTGAAGATGGCAGTTTGGGATATTTATGGGATGGATGGATGAACTTTGGCCAGAATCATCTTCAAAACAACCTGATGTTTTATCAGTATGGAAATCATGACATCGGTAACAATAACTACGAAAATATTTTTGTGCTTCCACAAAATCCGTCCGGAACCGAAGTTTATTATTCATTTACTTTTGGAAATGCACTTTTTATTAGTCTCAACAGCGAGGATGCCGGGGACGAAACCCAGTACAACTGGCTTATAAACACCCTGGAATCCCATCAAAATATGGTCTGGAAATTTGTATTCATTCATCAGCCTTTTTATTCCTGCGGAGGACATGAAAACGAGATGAATGATTATTTCGCAACCTGGTGGAAAGCCTTTGATGATTTTGGAGTTGATGTTATTTTTACCGGGCATGCACACAACTATCAGCGGACAAAACCCATCAACAGAAATGTGAGCATAACAGAACCCGTGGATGAATACGGAAGTTTGCCCGGACAAGGCCGATGTCAGATCATTTCAGGCGGGGCAGGCGCACCTTTGTACCCTGTTTATCCCAATCAGTGGTTTGCAAACGCCCAGGCCATCCTTAATTATGGTACCGTTGAAATCGATGGAAATGTTATGTCTTTTAAGGCATATAATGTTTATCATCAGGTAATTGATGAATTGACAATAAATAAGAATTATCACACCTTTGAAATTCCGGCAGGGTGGAGTGGCTTTTCTACTTTTCAGAACGTTATAAACCCCAATGTGGTGGATATGTTTGATCCTGTAGCCGCTAACCTGATAATCATGAGTGATTTTGAGCATGTTTACTGGCCGGGAGCCAATACAAATACTTACGCTGACTGGGATATTAAATCCGGTGCAAAAATCAAGCTAAGCGGAGATGCCACATTAAATATACATGGTTCACCAACAAACGACAGGCAGATTAACCTAAATACAAATTGGCAATTTTTACCTGTGCTATCACCGTGTAATGTAAGCCTGGAGGATTTGTTCGCCTCCTCTCTCGACAAATTAAAAATTGTTAAAGAAATTGGTGGTACTGGTGTTTACTGGCCGGAATTTAATATTTCAACGCTTTCAGTGTTTGCACCAGGAAAGGCTTATCTTTTAAAGATGATTGATCAGGCAACTATCGAATTTCCCGAATGTTCGCCAGCTCCGGCCACTACGTCCACGAAACCTAAAGTGAGTATTGTCGAAAACTTTTGGAACACCCCTGCATGTTCCGGAACATCACATCTGATTGCAGTCCCTACACTGGCAGCCCAGGGGACTTTATCAGAGGGAGATATCACCGGTGTTTTTGCACCGGAAGGCTATTGTGCCGGACAGACTATTTATGAGGGTAAAAATATGGCAATTGTCGCTTTTGCAGATGATCCAGCAACAAATCAACTTGATGGTTTTGCAGATGGAGATTCGTTGAAATTTAAAATTTTCAGGCCGTCAGTATTTCAAATCTACGACCTTAAAGCAGTCTTCAATTCTCATATTAGTGATGAAACTTTATTCAGATCGGACGGAATTTCGGTTGTTTCAAAATTTACTTTGGGTACTTCGACTGAAGCAATTGATTCATCAGATCGCCATTTTATTTATCCGAATCCGGCAAAAGGGCTGATACATATTACCGGCCTGGCCCAGGGTGCAAAACTTGATATTATACCGGTTACAGGCGCTGACGGATATAAGGATCTGTCGGCCATGAATGGAACAGTGGATCTTAACTACCTGAAACGAGGGGTGTACATTGTTCGTATTACCGACAAAACTTATGTTACACACAGGATCATCATTGTCGAATAATGTCTTTTAATTGATATCTGTTATTCCGACTAACCAATCAATTTACTGACAACCTCTGAAAAATAGCGTCATTCGATGATAAATTTCCCCGAACAGGAATATCTTTTAGATTTTACCCTGAAAATATATGTCCCCAGATCAAATGATGAAATATCAATTCCTGAACTGAAAGTATCACAAATTCCGGCATACAATAATTTTCCTGCAATATCACAGATTTCGATGTTCAATTCTTCAGGTATCTCGTTAATACCGTTCCATTCGATTTGGATGAAATCTTTTGCGGGATTTGGGATGATCCTGATCTGACCTCCACTTCTGTCAGGCAAACAGAATCCATTCGATTCTGATGGAATTTTAGCCACAAAAATATCATTGCCGCCATCCGATTCCAGCGAACCTGGTCCAAACCCGGCAGTCCCTTCAAAAACACCTGTCAAATAAATACTTCCTGCCCCATCTTTTACGATACCATATGTATAATCATTTTCACTGCCACCACCACTTACCACCCATTGGGCAATCCCGTCGGAATCATATTTTGCAGCAAAAACATCCGATTTTCCTGACGATTCGGCTGACAAATCTCCAAAATAGCAGGATTGCGTAAAAAAACCACCCACAAAGATTTCACCGCTTTGGTTTACATAAAGAGTAGTTCCCTGATCGATACCGTAACTTCCGGCTTTTTTTGTCCACATCAATTCCCCCTGAGGGTTCAGTTTGGTAAGAAATACATCAAAATCGTACTGCCCGCCAGTTGCCGACAATGTTTGATTTCCGAAAGTTATCGAACCCGAAAAAAAGCCTGTTGCAACTACGTAGCCTTCACCATCAGCTTCGATATCGAAACCTCGTGCAAAATCGTTTGCATTACCGCTTCCCGGTTTAACCCACTGGAAAAATCCCTGGTTGGTCATTTTCGCAATATAGGTGCTGATAATCGCCGGGCTTGTCAGTTCGATATCGTCAAAATAAGCTGTGCCGCTAAAAAAACCGGTCAGGAAATAGTTACCATTGCTATCCTGATAAATGCCATAAGCCCGGTCTTCCCCGGTCCCCCCAGCACTTTTTGCACAAACAACATCACCATCAGCCGAAAAATGAGATAGGAGTATGTCGCGATTACCCATGCTGGTAAGCTGATGGCTGCCAACCCAGATGGTTTCCCGGAAACTGCCTCCTATGCAAACACCACCATCGTTAGCCAACGTGATGCGGTTGCCATAATCGTCTGTAGGTCCCCCGCCCCGGTTTACCCACTGAACAGTACCAGCAGCATCGTATTTTGCAACAAACATATCGTAAGTTCCACTACTGGTCACCGAAAAATTATCAAAATCGGAGGTACCCGAAAACCAGCCGGTGATAAACGAATCACCGGCAGCATTGGTGATTATTCCTGCACAAACCTCATTCCCGTCACTTCCGGCCTGCCTCACCCATTTAAAAACGCCTGCAGAATCATAACAAGCGATAAAAATGTCCTGCATCCCAAAACTGTTAAGTGTTTCAGTGCCAAATTGAGCAGTTCCCGAAAACCAGCCACCCACGTAAACATTTCCCGACGCATCACTACTGATGTCGTAACCCTGGTCGGACCCTGTTCCTCCGGCTTGCTTTGCCCAGGAAATGCTTTGCGATTGCACCTGAATTTGAATAAGTAATGCGCTGATAATGATTAAAGCAAATTTCTTCATTTTTTCGATTTTTCTGTTTTCGCCAATTGAATATTAAGGAACAGTAAATCAATAATATTTAATTGTATATTCCTGAAATTTTAATCGCCCATGCGCATTTGCATAGTGGCTTTTTCTGAAATTTTGAGGGAATTTTAACCACGAAGCCTGCACCACGTTTTTCCCATTTCAGGTTTTCATTGGTCCCGACAAGAGTCACCCTGGCACCATTTTCGGGTTGTACCGATGAAATCGGGATTTCGGCAGGCATATTCATTTCATCAGTACCAGCAAGGTAAATGGCATAAACTTCATTATCTTTCCCCTTTGTCAGACAAATATTTCCCTCTTTGAAAGGTGCGATACTCCTGGTTCCATAAATGGCTTCACCGTTTATTTTCAGCCATGATCCGATTTCGGTAAGCAGATCGTAAGCCCCTTTGTCCCAGTTACCATCAGGTCCGGGAGCAATGTTGAGTAACAGGTTCCCACCTTTGGCAACAATATCCACCAATAAATGAATCGCTTCCCTGCCGCTCATGTATTTTGCATCAGGAACCCAGGACCAGCCACCCCCTGAAATAATGCACGATTCCCACGGGTAAGGTAAAGCTGTTTCAGGAATACGATTTTCCGGGGTCAGATAGTCCTGATTTTTCCCGGTTACTGCGCGATCAACCACAATGAGGCCTGGCTGCGCTTTACGTGCCTTTTCTACAAGTTCTTCCATCCGGATATCCTGGTTTACGATACTGCTTTTCATAAATCCGGATTTCGATTCTTTGATCATTCCGGAATATTTTTTTTCAATGGATTCGGGTGTTTGCCTGGCCACCCAGCCACCATCCAGCCAAAGAATGTCTAATTTTCCATAATCTGTACACAACTCCATGATTTGATTGTGTGTAAATTTTACATATTCCTCCCATTTTCCGGGATATTCAGCGGGATCATAATTCACATTCCTGTCAAATGGCGGGAAATAAGGGTCCCAATAAAAATCACAATGCCAGTCGGGTTTTGAAAAGTACGCCCCGGCCCACAAACCTTCATTACGAAAGGCATTAAAAATTTCCTTAGCAATATTTGCTTTTGGATTTGAACTAAAAGGGCAGCCTGGATCAGTGATTTTGTAATCGGTAAATTTTGTGTCGAACATGCTGAAACCATCGTGATGTTTGGTGGTAAAAACAACATACTTCATCCCGGCTTCCTTTGCTGCTACGGCCCATTTTTCCGGATCGAAATTTACAGGATTAAATGTTGTTTTCAGGTTTTCATAATCTTTCACATACGCAAAATAATCCTGATAATTTCCTTTCTTACGTTCACACCATCCGTAATCCTCGGGGCAAATCGACCACGATTCAACCACACCCCACTGTGAATAAGGGCCCCAGTGCATCAGAAGTCCAAACTTAAGATCCTGCCATTGTTGCAATTTTTTCAGAACCAAAGGATCGGTTTCAGGAATGTATTTTTCAGCTTCCTGTTGCGGAAATGCAAACGGAGTTATAAGAAGAAAACCTGCAATTAAAAAACTTAAGATCGGTTTCATGAAAAATAAATTTTTGGTCATTAAAATTAATCCAGCGAAAATATAAAAATGGGTCAGAAATGGCATCGCTGGTCTTGAACACTAGTTTTCGGATAAATCTACTCAGCTTGAAAAACATTAAATGGTAAAATTAAAAATTACAACGACAACTTCAAGCTTCACACTGAAATCTTGTTAAAAACATCGTCGGATCATAGAATTCTAAAAAGTCCTGCGATGGAAAATTTAGTATTTTTGAAAATAAAGGAATAATAAATGTGTCCTGAGTGTCAAATAATCAAAACGAGGGTTTGTGACAAATAATTCGGTATGTGATGATAACGAACTGGTCGAAAAGGCGAAAGCTGGAGATAAATCAGCATTTTCGGCTTTGGTGATGAGGCATGAAAATGCCGTTGCTGCCACTGTAAAGGGAATGTTGGGTGATGGTGATGATGCCTTGGATGTCGGACAAAATGTGTTTATCAGGTTTTACAATGCATTGAACGATTTCAGGGGCGAAGCAGCCTTATCGACCTACCTCACACGGATTGCTATCAACCTATCGCTCAACGAAATTAAAAGACGTCAAAGGAGAAATTTGTTCTTTTACAGGCCGGTTAATGGAGCGTATGATCTGAATCAGAAAGACAACTCAAATTGGGAAGAAATTAGTGATACGAGGGAGGTTATAAACAAAGCGCTGCAGGCGTTGGAACCGAAATTCAGAAGTGTTGTGGTTTTGCGGATGATTCAGGGTTACTCAACGCAGGAAACGGCCAAAATACTGAAATTGCCCGTTGGGACAGTCCTCTCGAGACTGTCGCGTGCACAGGAAAAATTAAAAATTGTATTGAAGTATTTAATTGAATAAGCCATGGAAAATAAATTGCTGCAATTGCTTCATAAGTCCTTCGACAGCCCGCTCAGGGCTGGAGAACAGTTGCTGTTGGACGAAGGGTTGAAAAATTCAGGAGAACTCCGTGAGGAAAAGATCAGACTCGAAAATCTCAGGAACATCCTGACCAACCAACAATATTCCTTTGGACCCTATTTTACAGTAAAGGTGATGAATAAAATTGATCTGCTAAAAACAGATGGGGAGTTGAACCAGGGCATTGTGTTCGCTTTTAAACGGGTAGCCATTCCCATATTGGCCGCTGCAATCATTTTAATTGCATTTTCAATATTCAATACAGGTTCATTTACTCTGGATCACTTAATGGGGCTTGATTCACTGCAGCCTCAGTATTTGTCAGATTTTTTATTATTCAATTATTAATTCCAATTGTTCAAACTAAAAACTTTAAATATTTTAAACATGAAAACCAAATCCATAATAATTATCGCAGCAACACTAATCATTGGATTTACAATCGGCTTTATGGTAAACGGCCAGATTACCAGAAACCGGATTCAGAGATTCGTAAGACAAGGTACCCCGGATGGATTTAAAATGCGGTTTTTCGATATCATTCGACCGGATGATGCGCAAAGAGTTACCATCGAACCCATTCTCGATGAATATGCACAAAAAATGGATGTAACTGTTGTTGGCTTCAGGAATGAAATGAAATCAATTCACCAGGAACTTATCAAAAAACTGGAGCCATATCTGAACCCGGATCAGATTGAACACCTGAAAATTGCCCAGGAAAGATTTGAAAGGCATGAACTCGACGGGCCGGGTCCTGGTCCCGGAATGCGGCCACCACCCGACCGACCTCACTACGAATGGCACTAAAAATTCCTATGCAGAATAATCTATTCATAACATTTATCAAAATATCACAACATTAAATAAAAGGAGATTTTATCATGAAAAGAAAAATTTTATTTTGCCTGGTAGTTGTATTTTCTTTTGCAACAGCAGGCGTTAATGCACAAAGAGATTTTCGGACAAGAAGTCCTAAAGGTCCGAACCCCGAAGTCGTGAAATACTTGCAGGAAAACGTTTTCCCTGTAATGAAAATCCAACGTAATGAACTCGACAAAGAACTTTCAGCCAAAGAAAAAGACAGGATTACCCAAATTCGGACTGAGCTTAAAAATATGCACCAGGCACAGATGGATAAAAGAAAAAAAATGCGTATGGATAACGAAAGGCCAACATTGGAACAAAGAAAGGAAATGCGTCTAAATCGTGATAAAATGCACAATCTGATGGATGAAGTCGAAATAATGGCAGAAAATCATGATGCAACAATCTCACGCATATTTGACGAAATTGGTGGCGAAATTGAACAATGGAAGAATGATCTGCAGGATATCAGGAACAGCGATTTCCCAAATTCACCTGATGTAATGAGGGCTCACGGTCAAGGCAGAGGAATGGGCCCCGGGATGAGCAAAGGGATGAGACGTGGTCCTGAAGGCCCATATGAAGACAGGCCAAACCAGGACCTGAGACCTGGTAGCGGCATGGAACCGGACTACGAAATGCCATTTCAGCGGCTTTTTACACCTGAAGGATTCTTATTGTGGAATCCTGAAAACCCCATACCCCTTGAAGCAGCAGATGGGATGAACGACAGGCTTCAACTAAATATCTTCCCAAATCCGGCTGTTCAAAGTGTCCAGATTTCAATGATGCTGAATTCCGATTCTAAAGTTACCATCAATATCAGCGACAATGAAGGTAACGAAGTACAGCAACTCAAGGCTGATCAGGCTTCACAAGGACTTTACAGCAAAACTGTGGATGTTAGCAAACTCAAAGATGGATTGTATTTTGTTAAAGTTAAAGCCGGGGAGGAATCTGCACTCGAAAGATTGATTATTAAGAGATAAAAAACTGCTGTACTTTTGTTGTTAACAGTTTAAAAACGCCGGTATCATTGATGATCCGGCGTTTTTTTAAATCCCTGATAATTACATTTTTTCGCCTTCAGTTTTTGCCGGACATGTATTAATGCCAAATAAGGCCCAAACCGGGCAGAAGCTAATAGCAGATGTAAGCAGGAAGATCACACCCAAAGCAATAAATACGTATTGCAAAACACCTTGCAACGGAATTGCAAATGCGGCAACAAGTAAAGCGATCGCGAGAATAATCCGTATTGCCTGATCAATTTTTCCAACATTTTTTTTCATGATATAATTTTATTTTATTTCAATGGAGAAACAAGGGTTTTTTGTTTTTGTTCATAAAATTAAATTTTTTTAAGGCAGAGATTCCAGGACGAAAGGTAGTTGGAAAATATCTGTATTTTTACGGCAAACAAAATTGTGAATTCATCATGTTAAAAAAATCATTCAACTTACTAATCCTGCTTATTATGGCCAGCAGATTTCTGTTTGCTGGCCCGGTTGACGAAATTCTTAAAAAAACGGGTTCCGCAGCGGATTATCCGGGAAACAAAGTTTTGATTGTTTTCGACAGCACTACCGTTGATGTTCAGGAAAGTGGGCTCAGCTATTTCTACAATCACCAATTGGTAAAGATTTTAACCCCGGAAGGGGCGCTTCAGCAACGTTCCATCATATTTGGTTACGATCCGTTATCAGCTTTTGTTGAGTTCAGAAAGGTAAAAATCTACCGAAATAATGGTAAAACAGAAGAACTCGACCTGAAAAATGTACGGGACTATGCTGCACCTGCACGGGCGATTTATTGGGGTGCACGAGAAATAATGATCGAGGTCGGTCGCCTTGAACCTGGTGATGCCGTTGAGGTAGCGATGTTTAAAAAAGGTTATACCTATGCCCTTTTAGAGCAGGACGACGAAGACAGATACATACCCCCCATGCGTGGTCATTTTTACGACATTGTTCCTTTTTGGAGCGATGATCCTGTAATTGAAAAAGTTTACAAAACCATAGTTCCATCTGATAAACCCATGCAGTTCGAGTTTTATAATGGCGAGTGTCAGTCAAGCCTTCGTTTTGAAAAAAACAAACAGGTATATACTTTTTCGAAAAAGGACATCATGCCGATTAAACGGGAAGCCAACATGGTGGATATGTCAGACGTTGCTCCCAAGTTATTGCTTTCGACAAGTCCGGACTGGAAGGCAAAATCGCTTTGGTTTTATGGTGTAAACGAAGATTATGGAAGTTTTGTCCCAACACCGGAAGTACAGGCTAAAGTTAATGAATTGCTTAAAAATGCGAAAAACGAAACCGACAGTATTTCTGTTTTAACCCACTGGGTTGCTGACAATATGCGGTATTCAGGTATTTCGATGGGTCCTGGTGAAGGTTATACTTTGCACAACGCCCGAATGAATTTTACCGATCGGTGCGGTGTTTGTAAAGATAAAGCCAGCCTGCTGATTTCCTTTTTAAGGGCTGCAGGATTTAAATCGTATCCCGCAATGACCATGGCTGGTTCCCGAATCGAAGATATTCCTGCCGACCAGTTTAATCATAGTGTGACTGTAGTAAAACTTTCCGACGGGAAATACCATCTGCTCGACCCAACCTGGGTTCCTTTTGTACGCGAACTATGGTCCAGTGCCGAACAGCAGCAAAACTACCTGATGGGAGTTCCTGGTGGAGCCGATCTGGGAATTACACCTTTATCTCCTCCCGAAAACCATTATTTAAAGATCAGCGGAACCTCGGAGTTAAAAACCGATGGATCACTCGAAGGAGAATTTACAGTTACAGCAGAAGGACAATCTGATGCAGCCGTCAGGGGAATTTTTACGCGGGCCTACAAAAATGATTGGGATGCAGGTTTAAGGGCGGAACTTTTAAAGATCAATCCAAAAGCCGAAATTATTTCAATGGACTATGGCAACAACCCAATCGATTACATTGCAGGTCCAATCCATATCAAAATGAAGTACCGGATTCCTGATTATGCTTTTGTTGGAGAAAATGAAATCATTTTCGTTCCGCTGATTGCAAATAATCTCTTCGCAAGATACATGGGCCATCTCAATTTCAACACGGGTATAAATGACCGGAAGTTTGGCTTCCGTGACCGTTGCAGCCGTTTGGTCGAGCTTTATGAAACCATTAAGATTCCGGAGGGCTATCGCCAGATAAATCAGGACTACCATGTCGAAAATTATGTCATGGCAGCAAGCTATAAGGGTGGAATTAAACACGAAGGGAATAATATCGTGATGCAGCAGACAGTGATCCTTAATAAAAGGGTTTATAAACCCGAAGACTGGAATGATGTAAAAACCGCAGTCGATGATCAGAAAGAGATGGCATCAAAACCACTTGTCATAGTGAAATAAAAAAACTGCAAGTTATTTATTAAAACTTAACTGTCAAAATAATGAAAAAGCCAATTTTACTCATAATATCATTTATATTTTCAATATCGGCAGTCATTGCCCAATATGAGAATGCAGATGCAGTATTTGAAAAAGTAACCAAAGAATACACGCTCAACCAGGACGGGACAACTGAATTCCATTATTATAAACAGCTGAAATTGCAAAGCTTTTTGTCGTTTAACCGGCTTTATGGTGAAACCTTTATCGTTTACAATCCCGACTTCCAAAAACTAAAAATCAATGATTCCTACACCATAATGGCCAACGGGAAAAAGATTGAAACCCCGGGCAATGCATTTAATGAAGTATTGCCACGATTTGCAGCTCATTCGTCGTATTTCAATAACCTCCGCGAAATGGTGGTGACCCATACGGCTACCGAAATCGGTGCTTCTCTTTTCCTTGATTACACCGTCACTAACGACAAAGATTTCATGCCTGCTTTGATGGGTGATGAAATCATTGAAGAATCGTCGCCAATAAAGGATTTGGAAATTATTGTTAAAGTTCCTGCTGATATCGAATTGAAATATAAAATGTTCAATCTTCGCACTGCACCCGAAATTATGATCCAGGGTAACATGAAGATTTTTACCTGGAAATTTTCCGGAATTGATGCTTCTCCAAAAGAACCGTTTATTGGCACTTACAATGAAGGCACGCCACGACTGATCTTCTCGACAGCAGAAAATATGGAAAAGATCGTTCATTGGATCACATACCAAGATGCCTTTAAAAGCCCGATGACGGAAGAAATGAAAACTTTTGCAGATAAAATAAAAGCCGAAAAAAAAGGTGAAATCGCCACATTAATGGCGTTACAGGAGCAGGTGGTCAAAAACATGGCATTCGATAATGTGCCAGCCGAGGTTGTTGCTTTCAGATCAAGAACGCCTGAAGAAGTCTGGAAAAGTAATGGCGGAACCGAACTTGAAAAAGCGATTTTATTGAGCGCTTTGCTAAACGAAGCCGATATATTGGCTTTTCCGGTTTTATCTGGACCAAAGGAATTTTATGATAAAGAAGTTGGCGACCTGCTCATTTTTGAACATGTTTATGTGCAGGCAACCACCAAAAATGAAGGCGATATTTATATTTCGGCTTCACAAATGAATAACCAAAGTCTGGAATATTCCTCAGTTGGTGAGGTTTTTGTCCCGCTCGATCCGGAGCGTTCATTTAATTCAAAGGAAATTGGGAAATCTGATAATCAAATTTCTGTCAAGGCTGAGTTTTCGGTTGACAGCCTTTCGACTATTGCCGGTGAAATGAATATGGAACTCTATTTTGCTGCCAATCCTTTTCTTGCCATGGCAAACGACCAGAGCTATGCAAAACAACTTGTTAATGGTGGTCTTTCAGCTAATGATGTACAAACGATAAAATTGACAAGTAGCAATCAGGCGAAATCTGTTCTTTCGATGAAGATCCAAAAGAAAGATCCATTTATGGAGTTTTCGGGTTATTACAGATGGGAATTACCTGTAACCAGGAATGGTTTCGAAAGCTGGCATATTGGGTACCTTGATCCGGAGCGAAATTCAACTTTGGAAATCCCTTTTCCACTGGTTGAAGAATATGAATTTATGCTAAAAATTCCTGAAGGCTATGAATTTTTAAATCTAAAATCAAAAAATAATTTGAAAAATAAAGCCGGTTCCATCAAAATCGAATTTATTCCAAAAGCAAACTCTATAACCGTTACAAGAAAACTTGATATCACTTCCAGACAAATTAGCATGGCCAATTATGCGGATTTCAGGGATTTGATAAATGCCTGGTTAGGTCAGAATCAGCGAAGTATCGTGTTTAAAAAGGTGAACTAATCGGGAATAATAATGAAGCAGGCAGATAGTAAAGTCACTGTCTGCCTCCAGTTAATTTTGATTCATAAATATAGTACACTCCCGATCTGGCCCCAACGACACAACCGAAATTTTTACACCGGTTTCTGATTCGATGAGTCGAAGATAGTCGTTTAATTCTTCCGGAAAGTTAACCGGTTCCATTACTTCTCCGAAATCACAATGCCAGCCTTTAACAGTCTGATAAACCGGTGCTAGCCGGTCATCCTCAAAAGGAATGTAATCGATTATATTATCATTAAAAAGGTAATGAGTACTCACTTTTAATTCCTCAAAACAATTTAAAACATCAGCTTTCATCATCACCAGATCAGTAACTCCGCTGAGCATTACCGCATATTTTAATGCTGTCAAATCAAGCCATCCGCAACGCCTTGGCCGGCCGGTAGTCGAACCAAATTCGTTACCAATTTCACGCATTTTTTTCCCGTCTTCATCGTCAAGTTCCGTAGGGAAAGGACCACTTCCAACCCTGGTACAATAGGCCTTAAAAACACCGAAGACCTTGCCAATCTTGGAGGGAGCAATACCAAGTCCCGAACATACTCCGGCACAAACGGTGCTGGAAGATGTAACAAAAGGGTACGAGCCAAAGTCGATATCAAGAAGGCTCCCCTGTGCTCCTTCAGCAAGGACCGATTTATTTTCTTCGAGGCATTTATTAATAAAATTCTCACTATCGATGTGCTGAAAGCTTTTTATCATTTCGATGGCCTCAAACCATGCTTCCTCATATTCGCCGAAGCTGATCCCTTCAATTTTGATTTGGTGATAATCGAAAGGGAACGAATTAATAATTTTAAAATGCATTTGTTTGAGCTCCTCATATTTTTGCCGAAAATCAAACTTTCCAATGTCGCCAACTCTAATACCCAGACGTGCCACTTTATCCGTATAGGTAGGCCCGATTCCTTTTAAGGTAGATCCGATTTTTGCCTTACCCTTATCGGTTTCATAAACCGCATCCAGAAGTCGGTGTGACGGCAGGATAAGATGAGCCTTCTTGGAGATATGCAGATTCCTTTCAGGGTAAATATTTTCTGCCTTAAGCATAGCTATTTCCTGGCTAAATGTAAATGGATCGATAATAACACCATTGCCGATAACATTTATTTTTTGGGGATTAAAAATCCCTGAAGGAATCGTATGAAGAACGAATTTTTTCCCGTCAAATTCAATGGTATGACCAGCGTTTGGGCCTCCTTGAAACCTTGCAATGATATCGTAATGGGGGGACAGAACATCCACTATTTTTCCTTTGCCTTCATCTCCCCACTGTAGTCCCAGGATAACATCTACTTTCATTTTATCTGATTTACTTATTTACTAAAAATAAACATGCAAAGCTAAGGAATGAATTGCTGCATCCAAAGCTTTGCATAATAAAATTTGGAAATAAACTAAATACCAGTAATTTAGTTAGGTTCAAAACCGGTTATTTCCCTTTTTTCTCGTTTTGATGGGTTTCGCAAACCCCATAAAAAGTTAACGAATGATGAGTTATCTTAACTTTTAGTTCTTTTTCGACATATTCCATAATTTCGTTGAGCCGTGGATCGTAAAATTCCAACACTTCTCCGTTTACCAAACAAATGAAGTGATCATGCTGCCTGAATTTAAATGATCTTTCAAACTGCGCACAATTATTTCCAAACTGATGTTTGGTTACCAGGTTACAATCCAGTAACAGTTCAATTGTATTATAAAGTGTAGCCCTGCTCACCCGGTACTTATTGTTTTTCATTCTTATATACAACGACTCAATGTCGAAGTGTCCCTCGGTGGCATAAATTTCCTTTAGAATAGTGTATCTTTCAGGGGTTTTTCTATGTCCTTTACCTTCAAGATATTCCGTAAAAATTTTCTTTACAGTGTCTAACGAGTCCTGATTCTCTTTCATTTCTTCAAAATTTGGCCTAAAAATAATTACATTTTTAATTCAAATGTTATTTAGTATAAATAAAAATAGATTTGGCGGCAAATATAGATTTTTTAAACGAAAACTCAGCTAATTCATGAAAAAAAACATCGGTGAGTCTAAACGGGATTCATTCGGCCAATTTTTTTAATCTCCCTGATTTTTTTCAAATTGCTGATTAAATCGTTCAGATTTTGCGTATCATGAACATAAAGCATGATTTTACCGACAGATACTTCGTTGGAGCTGTCGAGGTGGAAGGAACGGATTTTTAGTTTGTATTTGTTCGAAATGATATCGGTAAGCTGATAAATGAATCCAATTTTATCGATACTTGTAAACTGAATACCTGCCAAAAACAAGATCTGTTCCTTTTTGTTCCATTTCGCTTTTACAATCCGCTTACCAAAACTCGACATGAGATCGATTGCGATCTTACAATTTGAACGGTGCACCATAATTGGCTTTTGTGGCATAATTAAACCAATGACATCATCTCCTGGAATGGGGTTGCAACAAACTGCAATCTGGTATTCAATATCCACTTTTTCGCCCAGAAGCATTTCTTCAGGTTTATTTCTGATACGCTCAGTAATTGATTCGGTTAATGTTTTTGTGAGCTGGGATTTGGGTTTTGAAAAAGGTATTAAAACATTAAACCACGGATTTTTATCGATTTTATGACAGCAGTTCTTTAGCTCCTTCAGCCCGACATTACCGGTTGCGATTTCATAATAGAGGTCAATGGTGCTTGAAATATTATTAAACTCCTGAAATCGTTTAACATGATGCTTGTTGTATTCGATGCCAATTTCATTAAAAAATCCCTGAAGCTTCTCCCGCCCTTCTTTGTAAAATAGTTTCTTCTCTGCTTTAAGCGCTTCGGTAATATAGTTTTGTGCCCTTGCAGTGATGGCATATTCAAGCCATATCTTCTGAGGCTTTTGAATTTTTGAGGTGATGATTTCAACCTGATCCCCACTTTTTAAAACATGGTTAAGGGGAACCAGCGTAAGGTTCACTTTAGCCCCGATGCTGTGGCTGCCGATTTCGGTGTGGATATTATAGGCAAAATCCAAAGCTGTTGCCCCCACGGGCAGCTTTTTCATCTCCCCTTTTGGCGTAAAGGTGTAAATTTCTTCAGAGTAGAGATCCAGTTTAAAATTGTCCAGAAAACTCAGTGCATCGTTGTCGGGATTCTGAAATTGTTCGCGAATACGTGTTAACCAGGCCTCAATTGCTTTTCCTTCGTCCTGAGCGTTTTTGTACTGATGATGCGCGGCAAAGCCCGATTCGGCAATTTCGTGCATTCTTTTGGTACGGATTTGAATTTCGACCCACTTTCCTTCATTACTCATTACTGTTAGATGTAATGATTCGTAGCCTGTGGCTTTAGGGATCGAAATCCAGTCGCGGACACGATCGTGCTTGGGTTTGTAAATATCGGTAATCAGGGAATAAACTTTCCAGCAATCCAATTTTTCATTTTCGATTTCAGAATCAATAATTATCCTGACTGCAAAAATGTCGTAAACATCCTCAAAAGGAATGTTTTTCTTTTGCATTTTTTGCCAGATCGAAAATACCGACTTGGTACGAACATGTATCAGGTAAGGAATTTCATATTTTGAAAGTACATTTTTGATGGGATAAATAAAGCGGTTGATAAAGCTATCCCTGTCAACGGAAGTTTGTTCGAGTTGTTCCCTGATGTGCTTATAAACTTCCGGTTCGGTAAATTTAAGAGAAATGTCTTCCAGCTCGGTTTTGATATTGTACAAACCCATACGATAAGCCAGCGGGGCATACATGATAAGCGTTTCGGATGCAATCTTCAATTGTCCTTCACGTGACATATGTTCCAATGTCCGCATATTGTGAAGCCTGTCGGCAAGTTTAATAAGGATTACACGCATATCTTCAGCCAATGCCAGGATCATCCGTTTAAAATATTCCGCCTGAATAGACCTTGTGCCATCATCGAAAATTTCCTTGATTTTTGTCAGTCCACCGATGATCATGGCGACACGCGGATTAAAAAGGCGCTCGATATCTTCGAGGGTATAATCCGTATCTTCAACAACATCGTGCATGAGTGCGCAAACAATTGAAGTTGCATCTAATCTCAGGTCGTTTGCGCAAATGGTGGCAACTTCAAGGGGATGATAAACAAAGGGCTCACCTGATTTTCGACGCATGTCGATATGGGCTTCAACAGCTAAATTAAATGCTTGTCTTACCATTTTTGCCTCTTCAGGGTTTGACCTGTTTTTCCAAACCTTTAATAAATTCCGGTAACGCCGGGTGATTTCTTTCTGTTCTTCCTTTGTGTACATGGGTTTTCAGCTTTGCTGCTATACAAAGCAAAAGTAATTATAAATCGCATTGCAATTTTACCCTGTGTGTATCAAATTCATTATCCTTCACGTTAAGGGAATAATATCAGCCGTCAGGATTAAACTGATCATAGTATTTTAACTACTTTTGGAGCTGAAAAGTGTGATTATCTGATGAGGAAAATTCTGTTTTTTGTTGTTTTAATTCTATGTTTCATTTCCCGGATTTATGCCACGCATCAGCGTGCCGGAGAAATTACATACAAGGCTATTTCGGAACTGAAATATGAGTTTACCATAGTAACTTATACTTACACACCAAGTCCGGCTGATCGCCCGGAACTTACTTTAAGCTGGGGCGATGGCACTTCAAGTACGATTCCGAGAACACAGAAAATCAATTATCCCAATAACATCAGCCGAAATGTGTATGCCGGTGCTGTTCATATTTATCCGGGGCAAGGAACATACACCGTTACTTTGGAAGATCCCAACAGGAATTATGGGGTTTTAAATATTCCGAACTCGGTAAATGTGCCTTTCTTTATCCAAACCCAACTTGTCATTAATCCTTTTTTAGGACCCAATAATTCGGTCGAACTTTTAAATGCCCCCATCGATAATGGTTGTGTAAACACACTTTACATGCATAATCCAGGAGCATACGACAGTGATGGTGACAGCATTTCCTATAAACTTGTCGATTGCCGCGGTGCATTCGGATTGCCAATTCCGGGATATGTTTTACCGAACCTCGTGGATACCACGGTTAATTCGACTTTTATAATTGATCCGGTTAGCGGCACCATACTTTGGGATAAACCTATTTTGCAGGGCGAATACAACATTGCCTTTTTGGTTGAAGAATGGCGAAACGGGGCAAAAATTGGCTATGTAACCCGCGACATGCAGATCACAATCATCGCGTGCAACAATAATCCCCCGATTATCAACCAACTGAACGATACTTGTGTGGTAGCAGGATCAACGCTGGTTTTTGAAGTTTCGGCTACTGATCCCGATAACGACGAATTAAACTTGTATGCAGTTGGCGGGCCACTTATTCTCGACGACAGCCCTGCGACTTTTCCATCGGTTAACGGACAAGGAAGTGTCGGTTCTGTTTTCAGCTGGAATACAGTTTGTTCCCATGTTCAGGTGCAACCTTACCAGATGGTTTTTTATGCCAAAGACACATTAAATTTCCCACAGCTTTCCGACATAAAAACCGTCAATATTAAAGTAATAAGCCCAGCACCGGCAAACCTGAATGCCTCACCTGTAGGAAACGCAATTCATTTAAGCTGGAATAAAGCCATTTGCCAGAAAACGATTGGTTACGAAATTTACAGGCGAAACGGATTTTTCGGATTCATCCCCGGAGCATGCGAAACAGGGGTTCCGGCTTATACCGGTTATGAAAAAATTGTGGCCATTGAAGGAATAAACGACACAACCTTTATCGATGATTCCGGTGGAACTGGATTGATACATGGTGTGGATTACTGTTACATTGTGATAGCAACTTTTGCGGATGGTGGTAAGAGCATTGCCTCAGAGGAGGTATGTGCGTCTTTGAAAATGGATGTTCCAATCATTACCAATGTTTCGGTAATGAAAACCGATTTGAATGATGGCGAAATTTATATCGCCTGGTCGAAACCAACTGATCTGGACACAATCCTTTACCCTTCACCTTATAAATACCTGGTCTGGCGAGCAAGCAGTGATGCACCGTCAGATTTCATTAAAATCGATTCGACTAATAGCATTGATGATACATTGTATCTGAATGCCGGCGTCAACAGTGCCTCACTGGCTTATTCCTATAAAATTGAACTTTATAGTTTACCAATTAATAATCGCCTTTACGTAGGATCGACGCAGACTGCAAAATCGATGTTCCTTCATGCTGAACCTTCGGATAATTCCATAATTCTTTCGTGGAACGTTGAGGTACCCTGGAATAATCAATATTACAACATTTATCGGCTGAATGCTGAAACCAGTTTGTTCGATTCGATCGGATACAGTGTGATGCCTTTCTATAAAGACAGCAGCTTAATGAACGGTCGTTCCTACACATATTTTATAAAAAGCATTGGTAAATACACCGCATCCGGCTTGGTTGATCCCATCATCAACCTATCACAAATTAGCTCCGCAATTCCGGTCGACAACGTACCACCATGCCCGCCGGTATTAAGTATAAGCACTAATTGCGACCGTTCGGAAAACACTTTAAACTGGATCAATCCTATAAACTGCCCGGCAGATATTTGCAAATACCTGATTTTTTATTCAGCCCTGGAATTCGAAGACCTGGTTGTTATTGATTCGGTTCCAGATCCAAATCAAACCCAGTACATACATTCGAACCTTTCGACTATTGCAGGATGTTATGCCGTAATGGCCATCGATTCCATTGGCAACCGAAGTGAATACAGCAATAAGGTTTGTGTAAATACCGACAGTTGTTCACTTTACCGGCTTCCTAATGTTTTTACACCGAATGAGGACGGTTTCAATGACAGGTTTATCCCTTTTCCCTACACTTCAGTTGATCATATCCAGCTTAAAATTTTTAACCGGTGGGGAAGGATTGTTTTTGAAACCAGTGATCCCGATATTAACTGGAATGGTAGAAACATGAATAACAATGCTCCCTGCAGCCCGGGTGCATATTTTTATGTTTGCGAAGTTTACGAAATCAGGCTTAATGGTTTGTCCAAACGAACGATTACTGGTTCTGTTACCATTTTCAGATAAGTAATTATACCAGAAACTTATGGCTTAAATTCCGGATAAAATCAATGACATTAATTAATGAACCACCTCGCCACAAGCGGATCAAACCGTTTACTTCCTAAAAAAGACTTACCATCTCCACCTCGCAAATCAAAGCCTGGTAGGGTGTTATTGTTCCGGCTATACCGAGTGGACCGTATGCTAAGTTTGAAGGAATGTAAATCCTGTAAAGGGATCCAGCTTTCATTTTTTGGACAACTTCCTGCCAGCCTGGCATCAGGTAACTCACGTAAAAATAGCTTCCATCATCATTTTTAAGCACATCCCCCCGAAGATTTTTGATGTTGTACTTTAGCAAGACATTGCTTTTTGCCATTGGCATTGATCCGCTTCCATCCCTGATTACCTCATAAAAAACACCATTAGAAGCTTTATTGATGTTTGAATTGCTTTTCAGCGTTTTAAAATAGGCTTTTTCTTCAGCAATATTTCCGACAGAAGCTAATTTTGATTTGCTCCCCGGGAATGAATTCGAAAAGGCAATCGCATCATCAAAACTAATTTTCAGAGGTTGCCCTTTAATAACATGCTTGATCCCATCATTAAAAAGTTTGTTCTTTAAATCGAAAACCATGTCCTGGCTGGTCATTATGAAAAGACATGAGCCATAATTTCTAAAAACATCAGCACATTCGTTTTCATCGTACTGATTATTTTTTAGGTTATTGCGTGAATATTTAAACATTGCTTTCTGGTCAGCCATTTCACCGGTACTGTAACGGGATGCTTCCATAATCCCTCTTTCCAGGGCAGGCAGGTTTATCGTATCGAATCGTTCCGCAAGGTAATGCCCTTCAATTACACCGAGAGCATAAGAAACCGAGTCAACCGAATTGCTTAGTCTGCTGGAATTTCCCAAAACCCCCATCTTATAAGAAGCAAAAGCTGCAATTATTATCAGGACTGTTGCGGCACCAATCACAATCTGCTTTCTGGAAATCCTTGGCCGACTTCCCTCACTGCCTATGACTTCAGCTTTGACCTTTTTTTGTTGAACTTCGGGATCGGGCTTTACTTCCGGTCTGACTTGTTTTGCCTTTACAAACGCCTTTTTTTTATCGGGAATTACGATTTCATCCGTCGAAATCAGGGTTTTTTCATCATCAGTTGGTTCAGTTGGTGATTTAGATTCATTTGTATTTATTCCGAATGCATCTGCCATCGCTTTACATGAACTGTAACGGTCGTCAGGGTTTTTTGCAGTTGCTTTTGTAATAATTTCGTTGAACTGAATATGTGATGTTAAAGGAGGGAGTGGCTCGTGTACAATTTTATTGTAAATATCAAAAGTTGACAGGGTTGTTGAATTATATGGAGCCGCACCTGTAAGCATGAAAAATAAAGTAACACCCAGCGAATAAATGTCGCTGCGTTTGTCGATATCCTTCACATCGCGAACCTGTTCGGGACTCATGTAGGTTGGAGTCCCCATCTGAGTGCCGGTGCGTGTGACACTATTATCAGTGAGCAATTTGGCAATGCCAAAATCCATGATTTTTGGATTCAGCTGATCATCCAGCAAAATATTCGATGGCTTCACATCGCGGTGGATAATACCATGTTCGTGTGCATATTGAAATGCATGCAGGATACTAACCATTAATTTTCCAACCGTTTTCGGGGATAAGGATCCGAATTTTTTCACATAATCACTCAAAGTGTAACCTTCAAGGTATTCCATTACGATGGCTAACCTGTCAGATTCATCAGTATAATCCATCACCTTTACGATGTTTGGGTGATCGAGGGAGGCCATTATTTTGGCTTCATTCTCAAAGCGATGTCTGATATCAGCATTTGCTGTAAGGACCGGATCGAGAATTTTAATTGCCACTCGCCGGTTTTCGAATTTCTCGTGTATGGCTTCATAAACTTTAGCCATACCACCTTCACCAATCAGACGGATTATCCTGTAGTTAAAAATTCTGGTACCTATCATTTTATTTTGGTTTTTATGCTCAGTTTAATTTCACTAAAATCGGCTCGCTGCCGAATAATCACCGGACAGAAAGCTATTTTGATTTAATAATAAATTGGTTAAAGGTTACTGACTTATTTCCCGATTCGATATAAAGCCCCAGCATTCCCTTTCCTGTAAACAATACCTGTGGGCTGCTATAAACAATTTTTTGGTTGACCTTGAATGTTGTTTTACCATCCTGGTTTTCGATTTCGAGATTGTTGACATTGTCGTAAATATATTCTCCTAAACTTTTGAGTTTGGAAACTGCTTCGGTGGTTGTAAGGGAAACAATGAATGATTTATTGCCATTGCTGAATTGGCCAACTGAAAAATTCCCATTATCCGAAATCAAATAATACTTGTAATTATCCCAGTCAATAAAATCGAAGGTTAAACCATAATTGGCACCTTTTAATCCCGATTGCGACGACACCCTGCATCCGAAAGAAAATGGGGTCCCTGATAATATCGATGGCTTCACAACATGAAATCCCATTCGTTCATTATCAGAATCGGTCATTTTTAATCCCGTTGATGGTTCAATCTTGGCGCTATAGGTATCGAAGTCACCCAGTTGCCAGTTATAATTATTGGAGGCGGTTACAAAATTTTCGACATAAACTGTAGCCCGTTCACCGCTTTCGGAGTACTCCTCAACAAAATTATCGACGAGCATTCCATTAATATACTTTGCATTAAACCAGAGTTTACCGTTTTTATAATAAGATTTATAATCACCGTCCAGCTTGCCAGCTTTATAAAATGATTCTTCATTTATTGTACCGTCCTCATAAAATACCGACCGGAATCCATCTAACTGATTATTACGGAAAAATGAAATGATTGAGACAACTCCGTTTTCAAAATACCAGGTAAACATGCCTTCTTTTACGTATTCATCAGGTTTTGCCAGACTTATGTTACTACTTGTCCTGCCTTCCATCTGAAGCTTTCCCGAAACAAAATAATCGCGGATGTTGCCACCGGCCCGGCCATCCGGAAAAGGCTTAAAATCTCTGTAATAAGAAGGAGCCAGCGGCACTTGTACAACCTGCCAGTAGGCGTCAAAAACCACTGGCCAGTATGTCTGCTGAACCATGGGTTGTGATACCTGTGCACTAGCACCACCAACAATAATCGATATGATAATTGCAATGAGTAATTTTTTCATATTTCAAAGTTTTAGAACGCAAAGTTAATCGGCTCACTAAAATGCTGCGAAGTTTTCAAATAAAAAATTTATTCTGAACTATCTAAACTAAATCGACCGTGGTTATGGTTGATTTTCTGCTGTTTAAACCGACTGGATAAAAAAAGGAGAACAGCACGAGCCATTCTCCTCAAATTATTATTTAAAACCTGTCAGGTTTACTTATCAAATTCACCAAATTTGGTGATAAGATCAACAACACGGTTTGAATATCCCCATTCGTTGTCGTACCAGTTGAGGGTTTTTACGAAACGTTTTCCCAATACTTTGGTGTATTCTGCATCATATATGGAGGAATAAGAATTTCCAACGATATCAGACGAAACTATCTTTTCGTCAGAATAATAAAGTATGTTTTTCATTCCAGGCGTTTTTGCAGCAAGTCTGACGGCTGCATTTACATCGGCAACTGATACATCTTTTCCAACTTCCACCACCAGGTCAACAACCGATCCGTCCGGCACCGGAACGCGCGAAGCCATACCATCGAGTTTTCCTTTGAGTTCTGGGATAACCTGACCTACAGCTTTTGCAGCTCCTGTGGTGGTTGGAATTATATTTTCGGCAGCAGCCCTACCCCTACGATAATCTTTATGCGGCACGTCGGCAAGACGCTGATCGTTGGTATAGGCATGGGTTGTCGTCATTAACCCTTCAACAATGCCAAAAGCATCATTTAATACCTTAGCCATTGGAGCCAGGCAGTTGGTGGTACAACTTGCATTGGATACGATCCGATGTTCGGGGCGCAATTTATCGTCGTTAACACCCATAACGATAGTCGCATCAATTTCATCTTTAGCAGGAACTGTAAGAATAACCCTTTTCGCCCCTGCATCGAGATGTGGCTGAAGTTTAGCTCTGTCGCGAAAAACGCCGGTAGCTTCGATTACCACATCAATTTCGAGACTTTTCCAGGGATAATCCTTCATATCCTTGATGGTAAGCATTTTTACCCTTTCTTTTGGAGTAATCAAATATTCACCATCAAGAAAGATATCCTGACCAAAACCTTTCATTACTGTGTCGTATTTTAACAGGTAAGCCAAAACCTTATCATCAAACAAATCGTTAATAGCGATTACATCAATATCGTCGCGGTCGTTTAATATCCTGAAAACCGATCTTCCAATCCGGCCAAAGCCATTAATTGCTACTCTCATTTTACACCTCCTTCTTCGTTAAGTTTTTGATAAGCCAGAATTACTTCCTTGATATTCACGGCCATAGCCAAAGTGCTATGATACCAGGTGAGGATTTTCAACATTCTGCCTTTCGATTTCATTGTAGCCAGTTTATCGTAAATTACCGAATGGCGATTCCCGACAACATCAACCGAAACTATTGGGTCATTAGTGACTTCGAGTATTCCGGGGATCTTTGAGGCGGCTTTTTCGATAGCAGTATTCACCTCATCGACGGCTGTCTCCTTGTCACGCAGTACAGCAGTCAGGTCAAGCATTGATCCTGCCGGAATAGGAACATTCAAGGCAGTACCTTCAACACGGCCTTTGAATTCAGGCATAATAATCTGAAGCCATTTTGGTGTTGGAGTTTCGTTGGGAATGATATTTTCAGCTGCCGAACGGCTTCTTCTGAAATCTGTCCCGGCCGTGTCGCGTAAAGGTTGGTCGGCAGTGTACGAATGCACCGTAGTCAGCATCGCGTATTCAACACCAAAAGCCTCGTCGAGAATTTTTAGCATGATAGCAGTTGCGTTTGTAGTTGAAGAACCTGCCGAAATAAGCCTGTCGGATTTCTTCATGGTTGCTTCATTTACACCTCTGATGATAATACGGTCGATTTCGTCGGTGGGCAACGTATTTAATATTACACGTTTTGCTCCAGACTGCAGGTGGCCCTCCATTTCTTTTCGAGTGCGATATTTTCCCGTACCATCGACAACAATATCAACATTAAATGCGTCCCATGGCACATCGGATGGGTTACCCACTTTTAACATTCTTGCTTTTCCGTTGTCGGAAACGAGGAAATTTCCTTCGAGTCTGATGTTTAAATTTTTCTTACTTCTTTTGGTTTCTGATTCTAACAGATAAACCAGGATTTCAGGGCGGCCGATGTCGCTGATTGCAACAACTTCAATTTTATCGTCTTCGAGACAAAGCCTGTACAGGTGACGGTTTATTTCACCGAATCCCATTAGTCCTAATCGTACTTTTCTCATATTAATTATCCTTTCTTTATAAAAATCAATTCATTTCCATAAACATCTATCGTTTTGTTTTATTGTTTTTTTATTAACAATTAACATTTGCATAATATTCGATGCATAAAACACTAATTTAAAAGTGTTAACACCACTCAAACTTAGATCAATTGCTACTTTTCGTACCAGCCGGCATACATCGAATAACTTTTGGCAATCCTTTGAATTTCACCTTCCATTAAATGGCTGTCGATATCTTTAATCTTTTTGGCAGGAACACCAGCATAAACCGAACCGGATTTTACTACCGTATCTTTGGGAACCAGCGCACCGGCAGCAATTATCGAATTGCTTTCGATAACAGCATGGTCCATAACAATCGCTCCCATGCCAATGAGCACATTATCGTGAATGGTACAACCATGAATGATTGCTCCATGGGCAATAGTTACAAAATTTCCGATATTAACAGGTGCTTTTTTGTAGGTACAATGTATGATAGCCCCATCCTGCACATTTACATTGTTGCCAATGCGAATATAATGCACATCACCCCTGACTACTGCGCTGAACCAGACACTGCAATCGTTGCCGAATATCACATCACCGACAATGGTAGCATTTTCGGCCAGGAAACACCGCTCGCCAAACTGTGGAGTAAATCCGTTTACACTTTTTATCAGAGCCATGTTTAAAATTTGGTTTTATCAGATGAGTATTTTTAATCCCCCTTCTTCCGCACATCAACTTAAACTTTCCAGAACGTTTATAAAACAGTATGATCAGGAATAAAATTCCTACCAGTTTACTACCGCTTTGTTAAATATATCTTCAATCAGATAATCATTTATTGTTTTAACAAGTGTTTCCTGCACAGTGTTCAAATCCTCAGAACTCGGATAATCTTCGTAACGGGTAAATGTCTGATCGATAAAACTTTGCGTTTCATCAACTTTGTTGATAAATGTCACCTTTACTGAGATCGTTAGCCGGTTCAATGCTGCAACATCGCCACTTTGAATAGCCGTGGGGCGGGTGTTGTAATCGATAATCTGGCCTTCGATCGACATATCCCCACCCTGATTAACGATTATCAGGTTGGTTTGCGACTGGAATTTATCGCGTAGTGCATCGGTAAACTGTTGACTCAATGTTGGATTAACCAAAGGAGCGTTATTTTGAAAATAGGCAATTTGAATAGTTTTTGCCTTTTGATTAACTACAGCTCCGGTAAAGGAATAGTTTACGCTGCAGGAGCACATAAAAAACATCAGCATAAATGCCGTTACTGTTGATTTCTTCATGAATCTGTCTGCCATTTTAATCAATATTGTACTCCTTAATTTTCCGATACAATGTCCGTTCTGAAATCCCTAAATCGTGGGCTGCCAGTTTTCGCTTTCCCGAATGCCTGTCGAGTGCTTTTTGAATAAGGTCCATCTCTTTTTTTTGGATCGACAGTGATTCCTCTAAAACCTCAGTATCCTGGAAGTTATCCTCGGTTACAGCCTCATATTCGGATTGAATTTCGGCATTGTCAATAATGTTTTTAATATCACTGATGTCGTGATACATTTTTTTTATTAGTTGAGGTTTCCGCTCCCTGATTTTGCCGGTTTCTTCATTTTCGAGAATTTCGTTTACACTGTCCTTTAGCTCGTTAATGTCCTTGCGCATGTCGAACAGTACTTTGTACAAAATGTCGCGTTCACTCATATCCTTACCAATCTCCTCTTTATTGTACAAGATTGGCAATTTCGGAACATTGGCCTGCGGGAGATATTTCAGCAAGGTTTCACGTGCTATCTGACGGTTTTCTTCGATGATCGAAATCTGCTCGGTAATGTTTTTCAGTTGTCGGATGTTGCCATCCCAGCGGTAATCGGTAAGCAGTTCAATTGCATTATCATCGAGCAGTATTGGTGGCATACGATATTTTTCAGCAAAATCGGATGCGAATTTCCTGAAAAGCAGAAAAATATCATCCCTCCGGTTTCGTAAGGGTGGGATGATGATCGGAACAGTGTTTAAACGGTAATACAAATCCTGCCTGAATTTCCCTTTATCGATGGCATCGGGGATAAGGACGTTTGAAGCCGCAATAATACGTACATCGGTTTTGATAACCTTTGATGAGCCTACTTTCATAAATTCACCTGATTCGAGTACCCGGAGCAGCCTGACTTGCGTTGAAAGCGGAAGTTCGGCAACCTCATCCAAAAAAATGGTTCCACCATTCACTACCTCAAAATAGCCTTTGCGGGCTTCATGAGCACCGGTAAACGAACCCTTTTCGTGCCCAAATAATTCTGAATCGATGGTCCCTTCAGGAATCGCACCACAATTCACGGCAATGTAAGGTCCATGTTTACGCGCACTTAGCTGGTGGATAATTTGAGGAAAAACCTCTTTTCCAGTTCCGCTTTCTCCTGTAATTAATACGGTAAGATCTGTCGGCGCCACTTGTTTAGCAATATCGATTGCGCGGTTCAAACCCGGTGCATTCCCAATTATTCCAAATCTTAGTTTTATAGCTTGAACTTCCATCAGTTCTATTCATTTAAATGTAAATTACATGGCGCAAAATTACAAAATATTTCTGCCATACTGTCATTAATAACGTTGTGATGAGTTATCCTTTTGGGAAAATCCGGCTTTTAATCAGCATTTGAAAATAAAGGAGAGAAAATAAATATCCGGTTAAAATCCCTAACAAAGCTCCAAAAATTACATCACCGGGGTAATGAACCCCCAGATAAATCCTGGAGTAGGACACTATTGCAGCCCAGAAAAGAATTGCTCCGCCAAAAAACCTCGAATAGCTGCGCATAAAAGGAATAAGGAAAACAGCAATGGTAAAAGAGTTGGCAGCATGGGAGGAAACAAAACCAAAAGGTCCGCCGCATTTATTGTTCACAAGATGCACAAATGCCTCAATTTGCCCGTTGTGACAAGGGCGCGGCCGTTCGACCAAATTCTTTATCAGAACGCTCAACTGATCTGAAATAACCATCATCAAAGCAACCAGCAACAAAATCCAGATTGAGCCGGTTTTATATTTTTTTATGATAAGAAAAACAAAAAACAGGTAGAGCGGAATCCAGATAAGCCTGTCACTGATCCAATACATCAGAAAATCAAAAAATGAATTGTGAATTCCGTTCAGTAAAAGAAAGATTTCGGTATCCAGATTTCTAAGGTATTCGATCAAAGGTGTACAAATTAAGGTTTGATAATATTTTTGAAATTTGAAGACGCAGGTGAAAAGTCAGCAGTTGCCATCCCACAGGTGGTAATTTGGTCTGCCTACTGCCTCTCCGGGTAAAATCATTATTCGGTTGCATCTTTGTTAAGTTCGTCCCAAATCATATCCTTCAATTTTTGAAGTCCCTTCTGAGCTACCGACGATATAAAAACGGAAGGAAGCTCAGGCAAATCTTTTTCGATTTCGCGTTTTAATTCATCATCCAAAAGATCGGATTTTGTAATGGCCAGTAATCTGGATTTGTCGAGCATTTCAGGATTATACTGTTTAAGTTCATTAAGTAAAATCCGGTATTCTTCTTTGATGTTATTACAGTCGGACGGGATCATGAATAAAAGGATGGAGTTTCGTTCGATGTGTCTCAAAAAACGGAGCCCAAGGCCTTTTCCTTCGTGAGCACCTTCAATAATTCCAGGAATATCGGCCATGATAAACGACCTGTAATCGTGGTAAGGCACAATGCCCAGATTTGGAGTTATTGTAGTGAACGGATAATCGGCAATTTCCGGTTTAGCTGCTGAAATTACCGATAACAGGGTCGATTTTCCGGCATTTGGGAACCCGACAAGGCCAACATCAGCAAGTAACTTTAATTCGAGAATTTTTGTGGTTTCAACCTCAGGTTCACCGGGTTGAGCGAATTTTGGAGCCTGATTTGTGGGCGATTTAAAGTGATCGTTCCCCTGCCCGCCTCTTCCACCAGGCACCAACACTCTTTCCTCGTCGTGCTGCGTAATTTCAAATTCGATTTCTCCGCTTTCGAAATCCCTGGCTACTGTTCCCAACGGAACTTCCAGATAAACGTCTTGCCCGTTTGCGCCAGTTTTCAGGGATGAACCTCCATTCCCTCCTCTTTCAGCTTTGACGTGTTTGGTGTATTTTAAATGAAGTAATGTCCAAAGTTGCTTATTCCCTTTGAGGATTATATGCCCGCCACGGCCACCATCACCACCATCGGGACCGCCGCGCGGGTTCATCCGGTCGCGGTGAAAATGTGCTGACCCAGCCCCGCCATGGCCCGAAATACAGAATAGCTTAACATAATCCACAAAGTTTGAATTGGCCATAGCCTATACTGTTTCGACAAGTTTGTAAATATCAGGGTAATTACGTGCCAGACCGTTAAAATCCAATCCATAACCGATAATAAAATCGTTAGGGATTTCCAATCCTACGTAATCGATGGGAAAATCTTTTAAAAATGCTTCCGGCTTGTAGAGCAAGGTCGCAAGTTTTACTTCCCTGGCCTCAAGGTGTTTAAGTTTTTCGATGGTATTGCCCATCGTAATACCAGTATCTATGATGTCTTCGACGACAATAACTGTTCGGCCATGCAGCACCTCATCCAGGCCAATCAATTCGCGAACCGTGGAAGTTGTTCTTGTTCCTACATAAGATGATAATTTTACAAAAGAAACCTGAATATCGCCCCTAATCCGTTTTAACAGATCACTTGCAAACATGAAAGCCCCATTGAGAACCACCAAAAACAGCACATTTTTTCCCTGAATATCGGAATTAATTTTTTCGGCCATTTTATCGATGGTTTGTTGAATTTTTTCGCTTGAAATAAAAATCTCAAACTCCTTGTTGTGAACCGTGATTTTATTGATATTATCGCTCATCCGTGCTAAATTTTTGCAAAGATACGCCTAAAAAAGCAAAGTGAAAATTTAGAATAAGTATTAAATTTGCCCGTTTTGAAAACTAATAAAAATTCTCTGATGAAACCAAAGGTAAGTATAATAATGGGCAGTACATCCGATCTTCCGGTGATGGAAGGTGCCGCAAAAGTCCTTAATGAACTCATGGTTCCTTTCGAAATGCATGCGTTATCGGCGCACCGTACACCTGAAAAAGTTGAAGAATTCGCTAAAACAGCCTCTTCGCGTGGTGTTCGGGTTATTATTGCCGGAGCAGGAATGGCTGCACATCTGCCCGGTGTTATTGCAGCCATGACACCTGTGCCGGTGATTGGCGTACCCATCAAATCATCGCTCGATGGCATGGATGCTTTGCTGGCCATCGTTCAAATGCCTCCTGGAATTCCGGTTGCGACAGTTGCGATTAATGGTGCGCAAAATGCAGGAATTCTTGCGGCTCAAATCCTTTCGATAGCTGATGAAGACTTGAATAG
>Ga0172375_10001689_pt1 | contig 35262 bp, 14 predicted proteins | sample LakKiv1m_FD_114537 | JGI IMG/M metagenome (GOLD analysis project Ga0172375, IMG submission 114537) | Freshwater microbial communities from Kabuno Bay, South-Kivu, Congo - kab_092012_11.1m | ecosystem: Environmental > Aquatic > Freshwater > Lake | place: Democratic Republic of the Congo... | reverse complement strand
TGTCACGCAGAGCGTGAGCGGGCTTACCACTCAAGGTGCGTTGCGGCGAATGATCAGCGAAGCATCCGTCCGCCATGCTCAGGACAGGTCCCTGTGCGGCGCCACGGACTCTTCGCTGGTGGCGTGTCGCACCGTGACTCACGGGGCCAACCCGCTCAGAGTGACAGGCGCCAGTCCCGTTTTCAGGGCAGGAGGAAATACCCATGTTCAGGGTGTTGTTTGAAGGCGAAGCCGTCTCTTCGTGCAAATCCGGCGGTCGATATCGCCGAGTTTGGCTTGCGCTGGCCACTTGCCTGGTGCTCCTGCTGTTGCTCTCGGGTCCCGTGTTCGTTTTCGGGTTTGCCGAGGAAGGATTGGGGTTCCGCGACTCCGACGGCACCACTTATCCGCCGGCCGGCGATTTCCCCGACGGGTATGTCAGCACGGTGCACGATGATTTGACCTACGTGCTGGCGCTGGCTGCGGGCTTCACCGTCACCGACAGCCAGGCCCTGCGCATCTGGGATCAGCTCGTGGATTCCGAGGCGCTACCAAGCGTTCCGGTCTCATACACGTACGGTAACGCCGGCTTCTACCCCGCGCCGAACCCACGGCTTGTCTGTCTCGGCAAGAATCACAACCGCCAGATCTGGCCCCCGCCCCGCTTCGATCCGGCTGCTTCAGCCTCGACCTCCCGTTATGGCCCCTACTCGCCCTTCTTCCATTTCCCGCATCTCGCGGGTGCGGATCTTCAAGCCCTGCATGACTGGGGTTGGGGCGTCACAAACACGCTGGTGGGATACGAGGCGTACGCATGGGGCAGGAACCAGGATTTGACACTGATGCAGGCGGTCCAGAACGACGGCTGCGTGATCACGCGCACTGCCGAGATCAGCATGCCCGTCGAGGCCGGCTCGCTTCCGGCGTTCGCCACCTACCTGCACTCGCTCGCCGACGCCTACTCGCACCGGGATTGCCTGACCGCCCTGGCTGCGAGTGTGCCGGCCGCGCCCTGGGGCACCCACACGGTCCCGTTGCTGGGCGATAAGAGCGTCTACGCGTGCGATTACAACCCGAACAGCCCCCAGAACGATGATGCGCACGGCCGTGAGTTCGGCCAGACCTATACCGACACGCAACGCACCATCGACGCGGCCGTCGCTGTGTATAACGAGCTTTCCGCCCGCAGCCTGCGCCGCGAAGGTGTCTACCGGCCGCTGCCGCTGACGACGGTGCTGACAATCAGCGGAACGGAGACCACACTGCAAGCTGCCATCATCGAATTCGTAACGCGCTGGTCGTACGAAGAGGCACCGTCCCGCCGCCAATATGCTGACAGTTGGGCCGCTGCGCTGTTGGCATACCCGCGCGCTGCAACGTACCGCCGCTACCTGCCCCTGGTGATCGCACCAGGTTAGCGCTCGATCAAGATTCTCCATGGCCCTTGGGTTCTCGCGCAAAGCCAGCGTTCGTGTCGATGATCATCCCGTTGCTCGTGTTCTTCTCTCTGCAGCGCTACTTCGTTCGTGGGCTGCTGGGGGGATCGGTAAAGGGGTAACCCATGCGATCTGGGCCGGCCTGACGCTCCTCAGTCCTCCGGCGGCCTGTTGCGAAGCGTTGCCCGCACTGTAAACAACATGCCGAACGATAGCACCAGCAGGATCACCGCCAGCGTCAGCGCCTGGCCCATGTCAATCTCAAACCCGAGATACACCGCCAGCGGCATGGTCTGCGTCCGCCCCGGCAGATTCCCCGCGAAGATGATCGTCGCGCCGAACTCGCCCAGGGCCCGCGCCCAGCACAGCGTTGCACCGCCGATGATGCTATGCCGGGTCAGCGGCAAGATCACATGGCGGAACGTGCTCCACCCTGTGGCTCCATCCAGTGCTGCCGCCTGCTCCAGCTCGTGGCTCACCCCGCCCAAACCCACCGCGGCCGTCTTGATGTAGTAGGGTGCGGCCACGAACATCTGCGCCATCACAACAGCCAGCGCCGAAAACGGCACCTGGATGCCCAGTCCCCCCAGCGCACCCCCTAACAAGCCGCGGCGCCCAAAGGCCATCAACAGCGCCAGGCCGGCGACAGCCGGCGGCAAGACGGTCGGCAGATCGATCAAGATTTCGAGCAGGGAGAACCGGGGAGGACGCCGACGGCCGAGCAGGTAAGCCAGCGGCGTCCCAAAAATCAACACCAGGATCACCGTGATCGTGCTTGTGCGCAGGCTGAGGCCGATAGCCTGGAGCGTGTTCCCTTCGCTCAGGGCACGCCAGACTGAAGCCGGCGCTGTCTTTGTGACCAGCGCCAGAAGGGGAATCAGCAGCAGAGCCAACAACGGCCCGCTCATGAGGAGCAGCGGCCAGCTTGTCTGAGCTGGCCGCCCGAGGCTAGATCGGGGTTTGGACCAGGCGATGATGCTCACGATAGCCCCTTCCACAGACCTGCATGCTCAAACCGGCTCTGTTTTTGCCGAGCCGGTGGGTTGGACCCGCGCGGCAGCGCGGGAGGATGCCAGACGGCGCAACTCGTCCAGTACGGTCATCATGGCTTCTACCTGGGCAACACGGAAGCGATGGACCAGAGCCACTAAATCGTCCTCGTACGCGCTTTCTTGCTCGCGGTTGAGCCAGCCAGCCAGTTGCTTTTGCTGTGTGTCGATCAATTGAACGGCTAATGCGGGATCGCGGCGCAGCGCAATGTACATCCGCGCAAAGAGCGCGCTGCGGAGGTTGCGCGGGTACTTTTCGGGGGTTGTGAGCCAGGCTTCCAGGGCGGCCTGCCCGGCCGACGTCGGCGCGTAGATCACCCGGCGTGGCCCTGCTCCCCGTTCCTCAGCATGCTCAACCACGAACCCCCGTTTCAGCAGTTTGCGGAGCAAAAAGTAAACCTCGCTGAGCTCAATCCGCCAGATAGCGCGCAGCGCGGCGTCATTCTTCACCAGTTGGGCCAGCTCGTAGCCGTGCATAGGCCGCTCGCATAGCAACGCGAGCACAATGTTCTCGGCGGGCCAGTCAGCGTGCATGGAGATAATCCATCCGGAAAAGCAGCGTATTCAGAGTGTTAATACACCGCGTTCGCATTCTAATGATATTCATGTGATTTGACAAATGCTGTCCTCTGTCATACTATTTACAATGTAACTATTTAGATAATAAATACCCGCCGTGCGACCGGGACGGCTGTAACGCCGCCGTTCATGATCCCTTCTCACCCATCAAGGAGATGCACCGATGCGTCCACCCCTGCCTTCTTTCCGCCTGTCCATCCTTTTGTTGGTAGTTGTCCTTCTGACGGCGTGTGCCGCTCCGGCTACCTCGTCGTCTTCAATCGTGGCGCCCGCGAGTGTGCCATCGACTGAACCTTCAGCCGCACCCAAGGCCAAGCAAGAGTCGCTCACAGTCTTTGCGGCTGCATCGCTAACCGAGTCCTTTACGGAGTTGGGCAAGCAGTTCGAGGCCGCCCATGCTGGCGTAACAGTCGTTCTCAACTTCGCCGGCTCGCAGCAGTTGCGCGCCCAGTTGGAGCAAGGGGCCGCGGCTGACGTCTTCGCCTCGGCCAACACCAAGGAGATGAACGCTGCCATCCAGTCATCGCTGATCATCTCTGGCACTCAGAAGACCTTCGCCCGCAACCGCCTGGTCGTCATCTTCCCGAAGGATAACCCCGGCAAGATCGCGGCGCTGACCGATCTCGCCAGGTCCGGCCTTAAGCTCATCGTGGCCGACAAGGTCGTGCCGGTCGGCCAATACACGCTGGATATGCTCACCAAGATGGGCAGAGACCCGGCCTACGGCGCCGACTTCCCGGACAAGGTGCAGGCCAACGTCGTCTCGCGCGAGAGTGACGTGAAGGCGGTCGTGAGTAAAGTGCGGCTGGGTGAAGCGGATGCAGGCGTCGTCTACTCGACCGACGTGACGGCGGCTGCAGCGCAGGATGTGACGCCGCTCGGCATTCCAGATCAGTTCAACCAGATCGCGACCTATCCTATCGCTCCGCTGGACAAAGCGCCGCGCCCGGACCTGGCGCAACAGTTCATTGACCTGGTTTTGTCAGACGCCGGGCAACAAGTGTTGGCTCGCTACGGGTTCATCACGGGGACTGCCGAACAGCCATCGGGCGCTGCGCCGTCTTCAATCACGGGACCGGTCACGGTGACCGACGCGCTCCAGCGCCAGGTCACCTTCCAGCAGCCGCCCCAGCGCATCGTTGTGGTGGGCAAGGCGCTGTTCATGGTGGCGGATGCGATCTATCTCTTCCCGGAAGCCGCCCCGCGCATCGCGGCTATTGGCCAGACCGCGCAGAACAAACTCGACTGGATCCCGATCGTCGATCCGAGCTATAAAGACAAGACGATCCTCCAGAGCGACGCCGGTCCCGAGCAGATCGCGGCGGTCAACCCCGACGCCGTGCTCCTGAAAAGCAGCAACGCCGAGAAGCTGGGCAAGCCGCTCGAAGTGCTGGGCATCCCGGTGGTCTACGTGGACTTCGAGACGCCGGAACAGTATCAGCGTGACCTGATCACCCTGGGCCAGTTGTTTGGAAATGAGGCGCGCGCCAGGCAGTTCGCAACCTTTTTCCAATCGCAGGCCGACAAAGTGGCCCAGGCGGTGGCAGGCGTGAAGGACGAACAGAAGCCGCGTGTGCTGCTGATGTATTACACCGACCGTGACAGCGCCGTAGCCTTCAACGTCCCCCCGCTATCCTGGATGCAGACAATGCTGGTTCAGATGGCAGGCGGGCAACCGGCGTGGCAGGACGCGCAGCTCGGCAGCGGCTGGACCAAGGTGGGCCTGGAGCAGATTGCCGCCTGGGACGCCGATCAGATCTACATCATCGCGTACTTTAACCCGGTGGATGATGTGGTGGCGATGCTGAAGGCCGATCCCCAGTGGCAGGCCCTGACCGCGGTCAAAGAGGGCAAGCTGTACGCCTTCCCCGGTGACTACTACAGTTGGGACCAACCTGACACCCGCTGGATCCTGGGCCTGACCTGGCTGGCCGGCAAGATCCACCCTGAGCTTTTCCCCGGCCTGGACATGCAACAGGAGGCCCGCACCTTCTACCGCGCGCTGTACAACCTGGACGATGCCGGGTACGATCAGCATGTGCAACCCAATCTCGTTGGGGACTTGCAATGATCCGGACTGAGGCGGACCTCTCGCCGGCAGCCGGCCTGTCTGTCGCGCGTCGCGTGACGGATAGGATGCGCTCAGGCGAGCTGGCCTGGTTAGCCCTGCTCCTGATCGTCGCGCTCGCGCTGTCGCTGTTCGTGGGCCGCTACCCGGCGCCGCCCTTCCTGACGCCGGGCCGGCTGGTGACGGATGAGCTGGCGCAACGCTTGGTGTGGAGCCTGAGGCTGCCGCGCGCGCTGGCCGCGGTGCTGCTCGGCATGTCACTTGCAGGAGCCGGCACCATCCTGCAGATGATCCTGGGCAACCCGCTGGTCGAGCCGGGCTTCCTGGGGGTGTCGCAAGGCGCCGCGTTCGGTGCGTCGCTCAGCATCATCTTCCTGGGCAACGCGGCCTGGCTGGTACAAGGCTCGGCCGCCCTGTTTGCGTTCGTCGGGCTGGGATTGTCGTACATCCTGGCCCACCGGCTGCGCTACGGCGGCTGGGTCTTGCGGCTGGTGTTGGCGGGGATCGCGGTTTCGGCGCTCTTCTCCGCCGGCGTCGGGATGCTGAAATATGTGGCCGATCCGCTCCGGCAATTGCCCGAGATCACCTTCTGGCTGCTGGGCGGGCTCTGGAGCATGACCTGGACGCAGCTCCGCGCTATCGTGCCCATCACGTTGATCGCCCTCCTCATCATGTACCGGATGCGCTGGCGATTGAACTTGCTCGCGCTGGAGGATGCCACGGCCTTCTCGCTGGGCGTCGCGCCGAACCGCGAGCGCATTCTTGTCGTGACGGCAGCCGTCGCGGCGACGGCCGCCGTCATTTCGGTGAGTGGTATCGTAGGCTGGATCGGGCTGATCGTGCCGCACGTGGCGCGCCGTCTGTACGGCGCGGATGCCCGCCGCGCGCTGCCGGCCGCGCTGTTGCTGGGCGGGCTGTTCAGTTTGCTGTGCGACGATGTGGCCCGCACGCTGCTGGCCGGCGAGATCCCCCTGGGGATTCTGACCTCACTCCTCGGCGCCGCGTTCTTCCTGGGGCTCATGATGACACAGAAGATCCAGAGGCAACCATGAGCGCAGCGCTGATCGCATTCCAGGATGTGCGCTTCAGCTATCCGGCCAACGGCCGGCCGGTTTTCCAGCGGCTCACGCTCGACATTGCGTCGGGCACGGCTACAGCGATCCTGGGGCCAAACGGTGCGGGGAAGACGACCCTCCTGCACATGGCGTCAGGTTGGCTGAAGCCACAGGCCGGCCAGGTGATGCTGCAAGGCCTGCCAGTGGGCAGTTATGGCCGCGGGGAGCTCGGCCGCCGGATCGCGCTGGTGCCCCAGAGTGAGCACATCGCGTTCGAATACTCGCTGTTGGAGTTTGTCCTGCTGGGCCGCGCGCCTTATCTCAAGCCATTGGAGATGCCCGGCCCCGACGATGCCCGCATCGCATTGGATGCCCTGGCCCGCGTGGGCCTGGCCGGCTGGGGGGAACGTTCCATCGCGCGGATCAGTGGCGGAGAGCGCCAGTTGGTGCTGGTGGCCCGCGCGTTGGTGCAACAGCCACGCATCCTGCTGCTAGATGAGCCGACCGCGCACCTGGACCTGGGCAACAAGGCGCGGCTTCTGGCGTTGCTGCGTGACCTGGTCGGCCAGGGGGTGACCGTCCTTCTCACAACCCATGAGCCGGAGGTCGCGGCCAGCCTGGCCACTCACCTGGTCTTGATGCGAGGTGGGCAGGTGTTGCAGACCGGTTCCCTGGCTGAAGCATTCACCGGCGAGTGCCTGAGCGCGACGTACGGCGTGCCCGTCGAGGTGGCACAGGTGCACGGCCGGCAGGTGGTCTTGTGGGGTGACATCCCTCCTTGAACCTGATATAATGCGGCCGGCATCACTGTGATGAGCAAAGGAGGGAGCATGGACGAGCGATCAGCGTCCGTTTCGCCTTCGCGGCGTAAGTTCCTGAGGAGGGTCGGCCTCGCCGCCGGCGGAACCCTTTTGGTCCTGGCAGGATGCGGCCGAGGGTTCCGCAGGGCGCCACCGGCCAGATCTGCCCTACCTCAGCCCTCGTTCACCGCACCGGTTCCCACCGCCATCCCGGCTACACCGACAGCCCAGCCGGCAGCCACATCGATCCCATCCTCCGCGCCGCCGACGCCCGTCGTCGCCGCGTCCGAACGAGCGGCCGACCTGGTGCTTGCCAACGGCAAAGTCGTTACCATCGACCCCGCCGATACTATCGCCCAGGCGGTGGCGGTCAAGGACGGACGCATCCTGGCCGTGGGCACGGACGAGATGATGCGTGCGCTGGCCGGCGAGAAGACACAATGGATCGACCTGCGCGGCCGCACCTTGACGCCGGGGTTGATCGACTCGCACAACCACCTCCAGGTCCAGGGACAGCTCCAGGGCCATTACATCCCCTTCCTCCCGCCGGAGGTCCGCTCGGTGGACGATCTGAAGGCACGGCTCAAGGATGTTGTCGCGGCGACCCCCGAGGGAGAGTGGATCCAGGGCTACTTCCTGGTTGTGAACGATGGCCGGCTGCCCAACCGCCAGGATCTTGACCCGGTCTCGCCAAAGAACCCGGTCTGGATTTTGCAGCAGGGCGGGCACTATGGATCGGCCAACAGCCAGGCGCTGAAGCTGGCGGGTATCGACGCATCCATCCCTGACCCGGTGGGGGGCGTTATCGAGCGGGACGCCCGCGGCGAGCCGACCGGTGTCTTTTACAACCACCGGGCAATGGACATGCTCCGCCGCGTCGCACCCGGGGTCACGCCGGAGATGGTCGCGCAGTTCATCGCCGACACCCAACCCCTCTTTGCTGCCTGCGGCGTCACCAGCTTCCAGGACAACAACGTGCGCGGCGTCGATACGGTGGGGGCTTACCTGGATGCCGGCAAACAGGACAAGATGACGCTGCGCGGCGCTGTTTACTACACCCTGGAATGGCCGGCTGACGTGGACCGGGCGCTGAACCAGGTGGAACGCTACCAGGACGACCACATGCGGTTCGCCGGCTTCAAGTTTCTGCTGGACGGCCAGGCGCAGATGGCCTACTGCCACCAGCCGCACAACGGCGTGCGGTGGGATTTGCCCACCTGGGAGCCGGGAAGCTTCAAGGATGCGGTGCGGCTGCTGCACGACACCGGGCTGCAGATCTGCGTCCACTGCGTCGGGGACGCGGCGGTGGATCTGACGCTGGATGCGTACGAGGCGGCGATGAATGCTAACCCTCGGAACGACCCGCGTCACCGGATCGAGCACTGCATCCTCTCGACTCCAGAGGCGACGCGACGGATGAAGGACCTGGGCGTGGTGGTCAGCACTCAGCCGCAATTCTTGCGCATGGGCGCCGAAGGCTACACCCGCCTGTTTGGGGAGGAACGCGCGCGGCGGGCCATTGTCACCCGGGAATGGCTGGAGGGCGGCGTGCACCTGGCGCTGGGTTCTGACGCGCCCACGACCCCCTGGTATGCGCCTGTGGCAACCCTCGCCGGGGCAGTGGTCCGCATGAACTTTTCGGGCGGGCGCCACGTGCCTGAACAGGCGCTGACGATATCCGAGGCGATGCGCGCTCATACCCTGGGCAGCGCGTACGCCGCGCACGAGGAGACGATCAAAGGCTCTATTGAGCCGGGCAAGCTCGCCGACATGGTGGTCTGGACACAGGACCCCTACACATCCACGCTGGATAAACTCTGGGAGAGTCCCATCGCCATCACGATGATCGGCGGGAAGATCGTCTACCAGGCATGAGATTCCGTCTTGGATGAGCTGTCCGCGGTGGCGGTGTCTGCCGATGGCAGGTGGCCCACCGACCCACCCCTTCGACTGGCGGCTGCTCGCCGCGCGAGTTGGCCCTGGGACATCTCAGGGTGCTTGCGTCGATGCCTTGAGGTTCACCGTGCGCGGAGGCGTGGCTTGCCCAGAAGCGCGCAGCGGTAGTATGATTGGAGCGAGGGCGGGCCGCAGCGCAGCCTGGCCTCTGACCTTACAAGCTCGCCAAGAGAGGCAATATCCATGAAGATCACCGTTGACCCCCTGGAGCCGGGCGATCTGAAGCCCTCCCCCACAGACCTGGGTTTTGGCCGCCACTTCTCGAATCGAATGTTCAGCCAGTGCTACTCCCCCGAGCGCGGATGGCACGATGCCCGGATCGGACCTTACCGGCCATTTGAGCTTGACCCGGCCACGACTGTTTTGCATTATGGCCAGGAGATCTTCGAAGGACTCAAAGCCTACCGGCGGCCCGATGGCAACATCAACCTGTTTCGCCCCTGGGAGAACGCAGCGCGTTTCAACCGCTCAGCCCAACGCATGGCAATGGCCGAAGTGGACCCCGAAGACCACGTCGAGGCGATTGTTGAGTTGGTCAGCCTGGAACACAAATGGGTTCCGGCCCAGGACGGCACCTCGCTCTACATCCGGCCGACTATGATCGCAACCGACGTCGGCCTGGGCGTCCACGCCAGCCATAATTACTTACACTATATCATCGTGGGCCCGGCGGGACCCTATTTCGCGACGGGCTTCAATCCTGTGGCGGTCTACATCTCGCGGGATCACGTGCGGGCGGTGCGCGGCGGAACGGGGGCAGTCAAGACCGGCGGGAACTACGCGGCCAGCCTATTCGTGGCGGAGCGGGTACAGGCTTTGGGGTACCAGCAGGTGCTCTGGCTGGACGCTGTAGAACGGCGCTACGTGGAGGAAGTGGGCGCCATGAACATCGCTTTTGTCTACGATGGCAAGCACATCGCCACCCCCGCGCTTTCGGGCAGCATCCTGCCGGGGATCACGCGCGATTCGGTGCTGCGGTTGGCGCCTGACCTGGGCTACACGGTAAGCGAGGATCGGATCGACGTGCACCAGATGCTCGACGATATTCGCGCCGGACGGATCACCGAGGCGTTCGGCATCGGCACGGCGGCCGTCATCGCGCCGGTGGGCAAGCTCGGCACGGAAGATGAGGCGGTCATCCTCAACCGCAACGAGCCAGGGCCGGTCGCGCGATGTCTATACAAGGCACTGACCGATATCCAGTACGGCCACGTGCCGGATCCCTACGGCTGGACTCATACGATCAAGGTGATGGCGTAGCTCGCCGTGAAAATCGCCCACCTAACCCCCTGCCCCCCTTCCCTGCGAAGGAAGGGGGAACTGGGCAACTCCCCTCCCCTCGCAGGGGAGGGGCTGGGGGAGAGGTTTTTACCCGCCGTGGCGCCACACTCGGCATGAGAAACTGCCCGAGAAATCGCCCACCTACTTCTCGACCCTCTCCTTGCCAGGGAAGGGGGGACTGGGCAACTCCCCTCCCCTCGCAGAGGAGGGGCTGGGGGAAAGGTCCAGGGGTGAATCACCTTACCACTATCGGCAGATAGAGCGCCACTGGCGCCCGATAGAAGCCGAAGTTCACTGCCACAGTCTGGTGCAACTGTGGGCTGATCGTCAGGCTGGCGTTGGTGGTCGGCCAATAGCGCGCTGGATCCTCGGCGCGCAAGATGTAGGTGCCCGGCACAACATCCTCGAAACGGTAATAGCCGGCTGCGTCCGTTGTCGTCGTACGTCCTCCTTTCAGGCCGAGCCGCTGTGTGACCGCCGGCCTCAGCGTCATCACCCATCCTGCGATGCCCGGCTCGTTCGGATCCCGCAACCCATCCCGATCCTGATCCTCCCAAACGAATCCCTCCACCACCGCCTGCACCGGTGTAGCGGTCGGCGTCACGGTTGATGTGGTGGTTTCGGTCGGCGTCGGCGTGACCGTCCTCGTCGGGGAGGCCGTCGCGCTGGCCGTAACGGTCGGCGTCGCCGTCGGAGTTAGCGTCCGGGTCGCCGTGGACGTGGGAGTAACGCTCGAGGTCGCCGTCCATGTTGCAGTGGATGTACTGGCGGGCGTCCAGGTAGCTGTTGTTGTCGGCGTCCGCGTGGGGGAGGCCGTCGCGGTCGGCGTGGGTGTTTGGGTGGCCGTCAACGTGTGGCTTGGCGTCGCGGTAGGCGTTGCCGTCGGAGTCCGCGTCGGCGTCGCGGTGGATGTGGGTGTGTTGGTTGGTCTTGCGGTAGACGTAGGCGTCGCTGTCGGGGTCCGCGTCGGTGTCGCAGTAGGCGTGGATGTTATCGTCGGAGTCCGCGTCGGCGTCGCCGTGGACGTCGCGGTGGATGTGGGCGTTCGGGTGCCCGTCGGGGTTTGAGTCGGTGTTCCGGTGAGCGTCGCAGTAGGCGTTGCCGTCGGAGTCCGCGTCGGCATCGCCGTGGACGTCGCAGTAGATGTGGGCGTTCGGGTGCCCGTCGGAGTTGGAGTCGGCGTTCGGGTGAGCGTCGCAGTAGGCGTGGGTGTCGTCGTCGGAGTCGGCGTCGCAGTGAGTGTCGCGGTAGATGTGGGTGTGGTGGTCGCGGTTGATGTCGGAGTTGCCGATGTGGCCGTCGACGTGGGAGTCGATGTGGCGGTGCCACCGGCCTCCACATGAAGATTCACCTGCCAAAGACTCCGCTCTGGGCCCCAGATCACGACGGTACCTGGCGCGACAGGTGCGCCGTTCACCGAGACGACCTCAGCTCGGGCTGGCTGGCCATTGATGGTGAAACGCAGGACATCTCCGAGCACCGCACCCTCATCCTCGGTCGTGGTCGGGTCGTCGCCGTAGCAGTACATAATCCCATAAAGCCCCACGTACTCCACCTTGAACTCGCCGCATTGTACCCCCTGCGGGTCGAAGACGGCAATCTGTGCATCCACCGGCACTGCCGCGCCCAGGTAGGTGCTGGCCATGCTGTAGAACTCTACCCAGGTATTGGTGGGCGTGACGTCAACACTATGCACTGCAAGCGGGTGGGCTATCCCCACGAACAAGCTGACCAAACACAACATGATCCCGAAAAACCACTTCCGCCGACTTCTCACGGGTTTTACCCCCTGTCTGCGGCCTCACCAGACGACGATGGACGATCGACCACGGACGATAGAAGCCGCCTACTCATGGACCGTGACGCCGCCCCCAGCATGATAATTGCCCTGAAAATCGTCCACCTACCCCTAACCCGGACGAGCCGGAACCAAACAACTCACGCAAAGGCGCTAAGACGCCAAGACAATTCTTTGCGGCTTTGCGTGAGCATTTCCTGTTCCATTGCAGGGGAGGGGCCGGGGAGAGGTTTCATAGGTCGTGACGCCGGCCCTCCGAGCGGCGTTTGACAAGGAAGACGCCCGCGGCCAGTAGCCCCATCAAGCTTGAAAGCAGGACCATCCAGATAACCTCCGGCCTCCATGCGCCCGCCCGCAGATCGCGCACTGTTACCGCGTTAGGGCCGACGTCGTTGCCGACCGCCCAGGTCGAGAAACCAGGCACACCGATGCGGGTCACGGTGTTATTCACTGCGTCGAAGCTGCTGGCTGCGCAGTCCCAAATCTGCCCGATGCCTGTGTAGCGACACAGTTTGTCGTTGCCGTCTGGGGTGAAATTCGTCGGCAAGGTCAGGGTCACACTGAACTCACCGGCCGGATTTCCCAGGCCATCCAGCCCTGTGATGATCCAGTATTGTCCCGTCTCGATGCCTGCCGTCGCCTGGGGGGGATCGCCGATCACATGCTGCACCCGCAAGCAATCGAGCGTGCCCAGGACGCTGATATCCACGTGGATTGGCCCACTGGCATTGAAATCATACCCCGTCGCTGCCAACCCGCACTGCTCCTCATAAGGCCGCACTTCCTGGGTCAGGCTGGCCGTGCTGGGGTAGAAGGCCTCGTCACCGCCATATGCCACGCTGATCGTATGGCTCCCGGCGATCAGGTTCGCCGTGCTGGTCGTCGCCTGGCCGCCCACCAGGCTCACCGGCCCTCCCCAGGCCGCACCGTCGGCCCAAAACTGGACGTTGCCGGTCGGAATGGGGTCGCCTGCCCCGCCGCTCACGGTTGTCGTGAAGGTGATCGATTGAGCCAGATTCGCCGGATTGTCCGATGACGCCAGCTCGTGCCCGCTGACGTCCAGCCGCGCATACAGGTTCACCTGCCACAAGTTGCGCGCTCCGTTCCAGGTGACGACCGTCGTGGAAGGGATCGGCGCGCCGTCGATTGACACGGCCTCGGTTCGCGCGGTCGCACCGTTGATCGTGAAGTGCAGGGCATCGCCTAACACCGCCCCCTCATCCACGCCTGCTGTGTCCGGATCGTCGCCGTAGCAGGGCATGACACCATACCAGCCTGTCCGAGTCACCACGAACTCGCCGCATTGCACGCCTTGCGGGTCGTAGACGGCGATATTGGCTCCCACGGGCACAGGCTGGCCCAGGTAAGTGCTGTCCAGGCTGTAGAGGTCGATCCAGGTGTTCGTGGGCGCGACGCTGCCCCCCCACACGGTGCTCAAAAGGATCGCGCATAGCGCCACGGCCAGGGCCAGGGCACCCACCGCTCTGATCATAACCGGCTTTCGACCTTTCATACGGCGACTCCTTCGAGGAACAACGCAAGGGTAACCGGCCGGGGACAAGATCCCGGACCGTTCGTGCTGAGTTACCCATGCCGCGCAGGCGGCATGTCTCCATGCAAGAAACCGGCAGTGTCATCCTGAGGCCGAGTCCCTGACCGCGGTGTGCGACGCAAGGTTGTCAGGCCGAAGGATCCGTGCTGACAGTTTCTAGGCAGATCGGCGGTAAGAGGCTCAGCGAGTCAGCGTGTAGTCGAATTCCGCCACTGCCTGCGATATCCCCACCGTCTGCGAGAGCGCATTCAAACTCCGCACCCGGTAGGTGTAGTTCACAGCCGGATCGCCCGTGCCGCTCGTATCCGACCAGTTCAGCGAACCACCACCGGGCGCCAGCGTCTCCAACCGTTCTGATCCGGGGTCGCCAGGCGCGAAGTAAGGCGTCGTGCTCCGCCAGATTTCGTAGAATGTAACATCCGCCCCCGCGGATTGCCAGGCGAGGCGTGGCTGGGCCGACGCCAGCGTGACGGTCACCGGCGGCCGTGGTGGCACAACCAAGTCTACCTCCAGAAGGTCGCCATTCTGTGTCCAGGTAACCAGCGTACCGGCAAGCACCGGCGTGCCGTTGCGGGTCACAAGTCGCGAGGTCGCGGCGACACCGTTAATCGTGAAGCTCAACGGCTCTCCTGCCACTGCACCCTCGTCCGCGGTGGTCGTGGGATCGTCGCTATAACAGGGCGTAACGCCGTACCAGCCCGCTGGCAATATCTTGTCGAACTTGCCGCACTGAATGCCTTGCGTATCAAAGATCGCGATGGAGGATCCTGACGGGATCGGCACGCCCGCAAAGGTGCTGTGCATACTATAGATATCCACCCAGTAGTTTGGGAGCGTCGTGCTGCTGGCCTCTGCCACGCCCAGGGCAAGCGCCATTAACGCCGTTACCAGGCCGGCAAAACAGGCGGCATTCGCTCGGAAAGAAGGCTTACGGCGGTTCATACGGTCCGGCTTCTTACGTTAAGATTCATCCCGCTGACGTACAGCAATTCCAAATATGGATCTGGCTCAGGCCACTGGCGCCGTCCAGCTGCGCCGCCAGGTGTTGTCCGCAGGATGCTGCGCGAAAACACCCGGCTCAAGCAGATGCAAGTCGGTCTCGACCGACTGGACGGCCCGGCCCAACCGGCTTCAGCCGGTTTCCACCTGCCTGAGCCGGCAGGTTTCAACCGCCGGCGGGCCCGGTCGCGCAGGCTGGCGTCATGCAGCGAGCCAAACGGCACCAGCGATGGTTTGCGAGCCACTTCGGCTAAGCGCCCAAGTCAAATTTGGAATTGCTGGCTGACGTGCCAGGCACTTTTCAGAAGCGCCTGGCACGTGGCGCCGATCTCCCACACCTCAATCCTGTCCCTCGTCCAGGACGAGTGGCAGCCATTGGCGTGATGGCGGCTGCCCGGTCGGCAGCGGACCTGGACCTTCCGGCCCCTCTCCCTGCTCCACCTTCCCCAGCGCCACCTCCTGTCGCTCCCCGGCGCCCGACCAATCCCCAATACCCAATACCTTCTCTCCCACCATCAAGCGAATCTGATCCCCTGCCATCGCGCCCTCATCGGCCGGCGTGTCGGGATCGTCGCCGTAGCAGGCGAGCAGGCCGTACTCCCCTTCCGTCGTCACAACCGTCGCGCCGCAAACGATGCCCTGCGGATCGAGCGCCTTGATCACTGTGCCGACCAGCAGCGGTGCGCCGTCCGCGGCATCGGCTGCACTTTCACCCTGGATCGCCTCACCGTAGATGTCCACCCAAGTGTTCGTCGGCGTGACGCCCGCATCGTGTTCCACCTGACGGATCGGCGCCGTCCGCCCAGTCTGGCCGATGAAGAACGTCCGCATCGAGATTTGCGGTTGTGAGATGCTCAGCAGGCGTGTGCCCGCCGCCGAGACCGTCGTGCTGATGGCCGAGCTCGAGTACGTCAAGGTGACCGCCTGTGTCGTGCGGATCCAGTAGCCCATGCCCGGCTGCATCACCAGCAAGGTGTTGAAGATCGGGTTGAGATCGGGATAGAACGACTGCGCGCCGTGATCGAACCCCTGGACGACCGTGTATTTGCCGGCGATGCTCGCCAGCGCCACCGTCACGGGCAGTGCCGTCTGTGGCAGGTAACTCACCAGGTTCCAGCCGGCCGACAGCGCCAACGGCTGATCCTCAGGCAGGCGTGTGCCGCTCAGACGGAGCGTCGCCACGGGGGGCTCATCCTCACCGGGCGGTACCGTGGCAGTCAGGGTCGTTTTAACCCAGTAGCCATGCGCCGCGTCCAGGGTCTTCAGCGTATTGATCTCGGGCGGCAGGCTCGGGTAGTACGAGCGCGCGCCGCCGTCGAACCCCTGGATAACGAAGTAGGCCCCGGCGATCGGCCGCTGAACCGTGCTCACCGCGGGTTTGAGTGGATCGACCACCGAGGAAACCAGGTTCCAACCTTGATAGAGCGGCAAATCGCCGACCGTAATGCTGCGGTGGGCCGCGGCAGGCTGAACACACAGCGCCAGCGGTTGGACGGCTCCGCCAGCATTCGGGACGACATTGATCGTGTAGTCGCCAGGAAAGTCTACGGACCAGTCAAGCGTGACCGTCACAGCCTGGCCGGGCTGGATCGCCTGCGCGGTGAGCGCGTAACCGATAGGCTTCTCGCCGATGGAGAATGCCACTGGCAGGCCCGCCGCCACCGCGACTGTGCCCGTGTTGCTGATCAGGGCCGTCAGCGTCACGGAGAACGGCGAGCCAACGGCCGGCTCGGTCGAGATCAAGGCCGCCGAGAGGCCGGCATCGGTACAGGTCGCCTCGACCGTATAAGGTCCGACAGTAGTGGTGTTCCCGGCCTCGTCGGTAGCCACCGCCCACAGCGAGTAGCTTCCGGCCTGTTCCGGTTGTAGATTATACCACCAATGCCCGCCGTCGCGCGCCGCGGCCTCGATAGTGGTGGTACCATCGGGTGCCAGGATGCGCAGCGAGACATCGGCGGTTGGGCTGCCGTCCGTGACGGTGCCGCTGAGCACGGTGGCGACGTCGCCCACCGGCAGGCTGGCGAGCGCCGCGGTCACCGTGATCGCGGGCGAGACGTTGTCTACCCATACATTCAACCGCAGCGGGTCGCTCGTCCGGTTGCCCACCACATCCTGGGCGTAGACGGTCAGGCTGCGCTCCACGTAATCCTGCTGGCTGGCAGCCTGTGCCTGACTGAAGCTCCAGCGGCCGCTTTTCGCCGACGTGTCGCGCGGGGTTAAAGTCAGCCGGCCGCGCAGATAGGTGCCGTCGTTGGCCGACGCGTTCCGGTCACAGACGGTCAGCGTCCAGTTACCCTGGCTGGTCTGCCCCTGGAAGGCCAGCAACGGCGCATAAGGACGCAGCGAACGATCGAAGTACGGCGCGGCCGGGTCGTGATCACCCTGGCTGGCGGCCAGGGCGGTTGAAGCGGCATCGCTCAGCCACACGTCGTAGTTGGCGTAGTGCACGCTGCTTGTGCCGTCGTCGTCGAGCGCCCGCACCGTGGTGCCCGCCGGCGAAGTCAGATCGACTTGCAGCTCATCGCGGCGAGGATGCTCCGCCGCAAAGCCCAGGCTCACCTGGCCGACGCTGAAGGCTTCAGCCACGGCGAAGGTGCGGACGACGCAACTGCTGCCGATGGCCACCGGGCTGTCCGGCACGTCATCGCGGGTCACGGCCGACTGGCCGCCACTCAGTTGCAGGGCCGCCTGCCCGCAGGAAGCGTCCACGCACACGTCCACCTGCGCCACGCCCCCCGCATCCGCGACATCGCCGTAGACGGGGAAGCCGCTGTTCGTCACGACACTGCCGGAGATGACTCCCGTCGCGGTCATGTCGAGGGTGATAGTCGGCGGCTCGGTATCCACGATGAACGGCAGCGGGTCGCTCCAGGCCTGCTCCTGCCCGAAACTATCGCTGGCGTGGAGCTTGACCTGAAGGATGTCGCCATTGCTGCCCCCCACGTTCCACGCGCACGACCACTGGCCGGACTGAGGCGCAGTAACCGGGCAATCGGTCGTCCCGCCGCCTTGCACCTCCAGGCTGACCAGGGGCACGCCGGATTCATCATAAGCATAACCGGACACCGTGTTGGCGCCTGGACCTAAGATGTAGCCGGGCTGTTGGATACCGAAGAACTGCGGCGCGCTGCGGTCCACCCGGTGGTGCGCCCACAACCACTCGATAGGCTCGCTCCCGGCCGGGTGCGCCGAATCATGGATTTCCACCGCCACGGCCGCCCACGGCTCGGAGCTACGGCTGGTGTCCACCACCGCGGTGAAGCTCGCCGTCCCTTCGGCGCCCGGCGCGATGTCGCCCAGCGCCACGGTCATGTTCGAGCCATCGCCGCCGGAAAGTCGCAGCGCGTACTCGGCGGTGACGTCGGCGGTGACGCCGGTCGCCGTGTCGGAGCCGCGGTTGCGATAGGTCAGGGTGTAGCTGATGATCTGGCCAGGTCCGACCGGCGGTTGGCCCGCGGCCAGGAAGGCCAGTTGGCTGGTCACGTCGGCCGGCGGCGTGCCCAGCAGAAGCTGTTGCAGCCAGAACAGGTTATCCTGAATCAAGCTGTACGTGGCGCCCGCGGGGCTGGCCGTCAGATGAACCTGCACGTCGGTATCGGCATAGCGAGCCGTCGCCGCGCCGCCCAGGCTGCCGTTGGGACAAATGCCCGCGCCGACGGCATCCCAGTGATACCGCTGGCTCAGGCTGAACTGCTGCGAGTCACCGGTGTAGGCGCCGGCGTCGATCACCAGCGCACTGTTGACCGGGTTGGTGTTGGGCAACACGGCCCACAACCGCAACGCGTCCTCTTCGCTGGCGAAGGCGAGCAGATCCAGGGAGGTCGATGCCGGATCGGCGATGTCCAGCAGGCTGAACGGGATGTATAGATCTGTCTGGCCGCTGTTCACGGCGCCGTCGAAGCGGTATTCATCCTCGCCCAAGGCCGTCACCAGATCCCAATCGCTGCCGTTCCAACGCAGCAACAGGGCATTCTCGCCGTCGCGTACCCAGACCAGGGTGTCGGCGCCCATACCGCTCGGCAAGGAGATCACCGTCTGGCCGGCGGTCGCCGGGTAAGGATCGAACGCCGTCGTCGCGCCGCTGCCCGGCACGGTGTCGAGGTAGATGAAGAGATCGCCATCGCTGTTCCAATCCGCGCCGGTCCAGGTCAGGCGCAGAGCCTCGGCGTTCCACGTGCCGTAGAGCCGCTGCTCCGCGCTGAGGGCTGCACCGCCGTGTGCGTAAAGGGCCACGCGGCGATCCACGCCGAGCAGCGAGCAGTAGGGGCGGGTTTCAAACCCGCCCTTACTTTCCGACCCGCCCCCACCCAGCCACACATAATCCGGGGTGAGCGGGCCGTCGGCGTAGACCGGCCCGAAGGTCTGCCAGCGCTGCTGGCCGTAGACATCCTGGCTGCCGAGCTGAGCCGTGACCATGCTGCCCTCATCGGGCGTATAGGACGATGTGAGCGAGCCGGCCGCGGGGATGACCGCGGCGGTCTCATCGATCACCGACTCGGTGACCTGGGCCGTCCAGCGCACCTGGTAGTCGCCCAGGCCGCTGCCATCGCTGGCGGCATCCCACGCCAGGGTGAGGCCGGCCGCCGGGTCGGCTGTGCCGCCGGGTGCGACCGGGTTGCCACCGTTGGTCATGCTCAGGTCTACCGCGGACGGCGGCACGATATCCACTGTGACCGGCACACTGATCTCGGTGGCATGTCCGCCGAGATCAGTCGCTCTGGCACCGACGGTGAAGCTGGCGCCGTCGGGCAGCGCGCCTTCATCCAGCGTCCATGCAGCGGACCAGGTGTCGCTCGTCGCGCCGGCCGCGCCGCTGTCCAGAGTTGCTAGTTGCCAGCCGCCAGTTGCTGTCCGCCACTCGACCTTTTCGACCCCCGCGGTATCTGTGACAGCGCCCGTCAGATCGAGCGTGTGCGGCTCGTGGTACGCGGAGCCGGTGAGGATGGTCGGTGCGATAGCGATCGCTGGCGGCTGCGCATCGACCGTGACCGTGAGCGACGCGTCGGATGAGTCGCCGTTTTGATCGGTCAGGGTCGCGTGGATCAGGTGCGGCCCATCGCCCACCGGCGTCCAGTCGGCCGACCACAACGTGTCGGTGACGACACCCGGCAGCCAGCTCCAATTGAGGATGGTGGCGCCGTCCGCGGTGACGACCAGGCTTTCCAGCGACGAGACGAGCGCATGGGCCTCGCCGCTCACTTTGACCGTCGCCGTGCTGTCCACCACGGCCGGCGGGCTTGAGAAGGTGACGATGAGCGACGCCGCCTGGGAAGACGTTCCGAACGACGGCGTTACAGCCGATCCTTGCAGCGCCGCCAGGGCGCGTGGCCAGTCCGGTACCCGGCCCACAGCCCCTGCACGCAGCGGCAGATCGGCGCTCGCCGCGGCAGCACCCGGCTGCGGCTCCGCGGTGGCGCAGTTGCCCGCGGTATCGCAGGCGGCTGCGCTGGCCGAGACGATGGTGGGATTGATGAGCCGCAGGCCCTTGTCATTGGCCGCGAGATAGGTTAGCGCCTGGCTTGCGCCGGTCGCTCCGACACCGGGCACCGCGACATCCAGGGCCGTCCCCGGCGTCTTGGAGACCGTCACGAACTGCGGATGCGCCGGGTCGGTCACGTCGACCACATGGAGGCCCCAGCTTCCATCCGCGATATACGCCCAGATGTGTCCGGGTGTCGTCGCAGGCGAGGCGGCGATCGCGACGCTGCGCGCTTCGCCCGGCGTATCGTACGTGGCGACGTAAGTCGGGGTCATCGGGTTGCTTACGTCGATGACGACCAGGCCCGGCGAGCCGTCGGCCACGAAGGCGTAGGTACCCGAGATGGCGACGCCGTAGGCGGTGCCGCTCGTGTCGTAGAAGCTACCGCCGGTCTTCGGCGCCTTGGGCGCGGTTGGGGTGGAGACATCGACCACTTGCAGGCCCGCGCTGCCGTCGGCCACGTATGCATAGTTCCCACTGACGGCCACGCTCCTGGCATCGTCGGGCGTGTCATAAGTGCCCACGAACAGCGGGTTGGCCGGGTCGGCCACGTTGATCACCTGCAATCCGGCGCTCCCGTCAGCGACGAGGACATAGTAGGGGCGGGTCTCGGATCCGTCTGCGCTGCTAACCCCGCCGCTACCAGACCCGCCCGGACTGATCACCGCCACATCGTTGGCCTCGCCCGGCGTATCCATGGTGCTTACCAACTGCGGATTCTGCGGATCGGTGACGTTCACCGCCCGCACCCCGCTGGCACCATCGGCGACGAACGCGTAAAGCCTGGTCGGCGTGGGGGTAGGGCCAGGCGACGGGGTGGGGGTCGGCGTAGGCGGCGGCAGGCCCTCGCCTACCTCGATGTCAACCGGCCCGCGGTCGTTGTTGTACTCGGACGTTTCCTCGATCTGGCAGTTGGCGTCGGCGGTAGCAGAGACATAGTACCAGCCCGCGACGCCGAATGTGTCCTCGAACGTCACATCCTGGGTGGCCCCAACGGCAAGCGGGGCGATCGATGCCGTCAGGTCAGGCGTGCCGCAATAGCTTACCGGGCGATTGCGATAGATACCCACCTGGCCGGTGGTCTTCATCGCGGCCGTGCCCGCATTGCGCACGCGCGCGACATAGTGCACCGCCGCGCCCGCAGCCGGGTTCGCCGGGTAGCTCGTCAGGCTGTCGATCACCAGGTCAGGCAGCAACGGCTGCCCGACCCAGACGGTCTGCGGCCCGAAGATGTTGTTGGAGAGATTCGAATCCTTGTTGAACAACTGGCAGTCGGCATCGACCACGGCATAGATGTAGTACTGTCCGGGCGTCTGCAGCCCGTTTGAGTTATGGATTGTGATGTCGGCATAGGCGCCGGCCGCGAGCGGCGGGACAGCGACCACGTGATCGCCAGATGGGTCGAAGCAGTTGGAAGGCACGTAGTTGTAGTCCTTGGCGTGGATCGTCAGGCTGACGGTTGTCGTTGTCGCCGCAGCCCCGCTGTTGCGCACGCGCACCGTGTAGGTGACCGGCTCGCGCGCAGGCGGGCTCGCAGGGCTGACAGTCAGGCTCTCAACCGTCAGGTCGGGCCATACCATGCCGATCTCGATCGGCCCGTAAGTGTCGTTGTCGTACAACAATTGCGGTCGAACCGGGTCGGAGCAAGAGTAGTTCTCGTAGAGAAAGATCTCATGCGTTCTCAGGTCTGGATCGAAAGCGGCAGCCGGCACGTGAATGGTCAGCAGTTCGCTTCCACCCACGGGCAGAGCCGAAACCGTCGTCCAGCCGCCGTTGGGCTGCGGGTCGTGGCAGTAGCCAACTGACTGATCGACGTAAACTCCCACTGCCGAGGTGCTGCTGGCCGCCGCGTTCCCGCCGTTCGCCACGTGAACCGTGAGCGTCACGCCTTGCCCTTCGGCTATGCTGGTCGGATCGGCGGTCACACTGTCGATCGACAGGTCGGGCAGCGGGTCCGTGACCCGCACGGTGACCGGCCCGTAGACGTTGTTGGATTCATCCGTCTCGGTGATGCTACACGTGTAGTCCGCGAACGCGTAGACCGACTGATTCTGCGGGAACGGGAAACCGTTCGCATCCTTGATGACGACGTCCCTGGAAGCGCCGGGGGCCAGCGGCGCTACCTGCCCGATGTTGTCCCAACTGGTATCGCCGCAGGTAGTTGGCTGCCCCTGGGAGTAGATCGCCACACTGGCAGCCGCGTTCGTAGCCACCGCGCCTGTGTTGTGGACAGTTACTGTATAGGTCACCGGTTGCCCCACCAGCAGGATGGATGGGCTCGCCGTGATGCCGGCGACCTCCAGGTCGGGCTGCAGCGTGGTCGGGTTGAACACCACCGGCCCGTAGACGTTGTTGTCGTCGTTGACTTCCGTGACCGCACAGGTGTAGTCCGCCAGGATATAGGCCTCGTGCTGGCCCGCGGTGGGGAAGGACACGGTGCGGGTGAAGACGTAGCTCTGGCCGGCCGTCAGAGACGGCACCTGAGCGCTCACGAACGGCTCATCCCCGCAGGCCGGCGCGTGGTCAGCGTAGAGGCCGGCGTAGGCGCCGGCGCCCATCGCGGCCGGGCCCTGGTTGCGCAGGCTCACGACGACCTGCACAGCCTCCCCTGCGGCCGGGTTGGCCGGCGTCGCCAGCACACTGTCTACCACCAGGTCGGGCAGGTTGGCCGGTTTCAGGCCGAGCGTGATCGGGCCGTACTGGTTGTTGGTCTCGTTGGGCTCGGCCAGCATGCATCCATAGTCAGCGAACACATACGCGGTATGCGTCGTCGAAGTGAAGATCTTCGTCACGGTGAAGGTGAAGCTGGCGCCGATGTCGAGTGCCGGCACCTGCGCCCCCTGGTCGCCGATGTCAATATCGCCACCGCAGCCAGCCGGCACACGGTCGTAGTAGAGGCCGGCATAGGTGATGGAATGGGCCCGGTCGGTGCCCTGATTGCGCACCGTGACGCGGAAGTTCACCGGCTGTCCGGTCGTAGGACTGGACGGGCTGGTGGTCACGCTCGTCACGGCCAGGTCAGGACGCTGAGGCGGGCCGACCTGCACGTTGAAGGGGCCGTGCCGGTTGTTGGTCTCGTTGCTCTCCGCCAGGATGCAGCCGTAGTCCAGGAAGACCGCGGCCTGGTGCGTGCCCTGTGTGGCGAACGGCGTAGTCAGGGTGAAGACGTAGCTGGCGCCGACTGCCAGCGGCGGAATCTGCGCCACGCGATCGCCGACGTCTACGGGGCCGCCGCAGCCTGCGGGGGTGCGGTCGAGATAGAGCCCGGCGTAGGTATAGGATTGCCCGTCGCCGGTGCCCTGGTTGCGGATACGGATGATGAACTGCGCCGGCTGCCCTGCGCCCGGCTGAGATGGACTGACCGTCACGCTTTGCACGGCCAGGTCGGGCTGCAGCGGCGCGCCGACGCTCACGCTGACCGGGCCGTAGCGGTTGTTGGCCTCGTTGACCTCCGCGTGGAGGCAGGTGAAATCCACCAGCGCGTAGATGGAGTGCGCTCCCTGTTGCGCTGTGGTGAAGCCGTAAGTGGGGATGGCCACGTCGGCGTATGCGCCGGGCGCCAGGGCCGGCACCTGGGCCGTGTTGACCCAATCCTGATCGTCACAGGTGGCCGGCACGTGATCGGCGTAGAGCGCCACGCCCCACCCGCTGGCCGCCGCCGTGCCGGTGTTGCTGATCCGCACGGTGTAGCTGACCCACTGCCCCGCGGCCGGCTCGGCCGGGTTGGGGGTGATGCCCATCACCGCCAGGTCGGGCTGCAACGGCGGGCCGACCTGGAACGCGGTCGGGCCATAGAGGTTGTTGTCCTCGTCGCTCTCAGTCAGGATGCAGCCGTAGTCCAGGAAGGTGTAGACGGCATGGTTGCCTTGCGTGTCGAACGGCGTGGTCAGGGTGAAGACGTAGCTCTCTCCGATCCCCAGCGGCGGTACGTGCGCCACCACGTCGCCGACGTCGCCGCAGGCTGGCGCGGGATCGGGATCGCGGTAAATCCCGGCCCAGGTATAGGAACGCGCCTCGGCCGTGCCGGCGTTGTGGATGCGCACGGTGTAGGCCACCGGTTGTCCCGCGGCCGGATTGCTCTGGCCGCTCTCCCGACCGGTCCAGTCAGCCGTCACGCTGTCCACCACCAGGTCGGGCAGCAGCGGCGGCCCGGCGGTTACGCTGATCGGGCCATAGAGGTTGTTGGCCTTGTTGCTCTCCTCGAGAATGCAGCCGTAGTCGGCATACGCAGCGTAGGTGTGCGCCCCTTCGGTGGGGAACTTGACGCTGACGGTGAAGACGAAGCTCTCGCCGATGGCCAGCGGCGGCACGTGCCCCACCAGGTCGCCGATATCGATGTCACCACCGCAGCCCGAGGGCACGCGGTCGGTGTACACCCCGGCCCACGTCCAGGAGGACGCGGCGGCCGTGCCCTGGTTGCTGATGGTGACGACCGTCTGGGCCCATTGGTCTGCGGCCGGCTCGGCCGGGTTCAGCGTCACGCTCTGCACCACCAGGTCGGGCAGCAGCGGCGGGGCAACAGTCACACTGATCGGGCCGTAGAGGTTATTGGCCTTGTCGCTCTCCTCGACGACGCAGCCATAATCCGCAAAGACGCTGAACGTGTGTGAGCCTTCGGTGTCGAACGGCGCGGTCAGTGTGAACTCATAGCTCGCACCCACGGCCAACGGCGGCACCTGCGCCACGCGGTCGCCGATGTCGATGTCCCCACCGCAGCCGGCTGGAGTTCGATCGATATAGAGTCCGGCCCAGGTGTAGGAGTGCGCCTCGGCCGTGCCGGCGTTGCGGATGCTCACGGTGTACACCACCGGCTGCCTTGCGGCCGGCTCGGCCGGGTCGAGCGTCACGCTGTCCACCACCAGGTCGGGCAGCAGCGGCGGACCGATCTGGAGGGTCTTGGTGTAGATATTGTTGGTCTCGTTCAGCTCTTCTTCGAGGCAGGTGTCATCCGCGAAGGCATAGAGCGGATAAGATCCGGACGTCATGTAGCGGATCGCCGTGACCACCACATCGGCGGATTCGCCGGGGTTCAGGGCCGGCACGCTGCTCGCGTTGGCCCAGTTCGGATCGCCGCAGCCGGTCGGCAGCGTGTCGGTGTAGACTGCCAGCCCAACGGCGGAGGATCGTGCGGTGCCGGTGTTGCTCACCCGCACGGTGGCAGTGATCCACTGCCGCGCGGCCGGATCCTCCGGGTCGGTGGTCACACTCGTCACGATCAGGTCAGGCAGCAGCGGCGGCCCGATGGTGACGGTCGCGGTGTAGATGTTGTTGGTCTCGTCCAACTCCTCGGTGAGACAGGTGAAGTCCACGAACGCGCGCACGTCCTTGGCGCCCGGCGTCATATAGCGGATTTGTGGCACCGCCACATCGGCCGATTCGCCCGGGTTCAAAGACGGAACCTGCGCGGTGTTGGCCCAGTTCTGATCTTTGCATGTCGGCACGTGATCGGTGTAGACCGCCACCCACTCGACGGGTGACGGCGCAGTGCCGGTGTTGCTAATATGGACCGTGTAGGTGACATACTCGCGCGCGGGCGGATCCTCCGGGTCGGTCGTCAGGCCTGTCACGGCCAGGTCGGGCAGCAGTGGCTGTCCGACGTCGACGCCGATCACGTACTGGTTGTTGTTCTCGTGACCCTCCCGCAGCAGGCAAGTATGATCGGCAAATGCAGCAACCGTGTACGAACCCGGCGTCGCGAAGCCGTAGGTGACGACCACCACATCGGTGTAGGCGCCGGTGGCCAGCGGCGGAATCTGCGCGGTATTGGCCCAGTCCGAATCACTGCAGTCGGACGGCACATGGTCGGTGTAGACCGCCAGGCTGGAGACCCCCGTCATATCGGCCGTGCCCGCGTTGCGCACGCGCACGGTGAAGGTGACGGGCTCCCGTGCGGGCGGCTCGGCCGGATCGGGCGTGATACTATCCACCTCCAGGTCAGGCAGCAACGGCGGGCCGACGGTGACCCCAACCGGGCCGAACGCGTTGTTGGTCTCGTTCGATTCCTCGCGCAGGCAGCCGAGGTCAGCGTAAGCATAGACCTCGTGGTTGCCCCGGGTCGCGAAGCCGTAGGTGAACACGGTGACGCTGACCGCCTCGCCGGGGGCCAGGGCCGGCACGTCGGCCGTGTTGGCCCACCCGGCATCGGTGCAGCCGGACGGCACGTGGTCGGTGTAAACCGCCAGGCTGGAAACCTGGGCGGTATCGGTGCCCGTGTTGCGCACGCGCACCGTATAGGTGACGTACTCCTCTGCGGCCGGCTCGGCCGGGTCAGGGGTGATGCCCTCCACCACCAGGTCGGGCAGCAGCGGCTGGCCGACGTTAACCTCGAGCGGGCCGAAGTAGTTGTTGCTCTCGTTCGTCTCGGTGATCCCGCAGCCGTAGTCCGCGAACGCGTAAACGTGATGGGGTCCCGGTATGTCGAAACCTGTGTCGGTGACGGTGAAGGTGTAGCTCTCGCCGATGTCCAGCGGCGGCACCTCGGCCCCGCGGTCGGGCAGGTTGCCGCAGGCGGGGAAGCGATCCAGATAGATGCCCGCATACGAGATGGAATGCAGGTCGGCCTCGCCGGTGTTGCTGATGCGCACGGTATAGGTCACCAGCTCCCGTGCGGGCGGACTGGCGGGATCAGTCACCAGGCTGGCTACGGCCAGATCGGGCAGCGGCGCTGCCGATGCAAAGACGCTCTTGTCAAGCTCGTTGTTGTATTCGTTCTCCTCAGCGACATCGCAGTTGTAATCCGCGTAGGCATAGACGAGGTGGAAGCCTTCCGTTGCGAACCCCATCGTCTGGACGACCAGGTCTGTGCTCTCGCCGGGAGCGAGGGCCGGAATGGCTTTGGTGTTGACCCAGGCTGCATCACCGCATTGCACAGCCGGGGTGTGGTCAAAGTACAAGGCCAACGTCCCGCCCGTGGGACTGGCTGCATATCCCGTGTTGGTGATGTGCACCGTGAACGTGACCGGCTGGCCTACTGTCGCGTTCTCAGGGCTCGCTGTGATGCTCCCCACGGTCAGATCCGGCAGGTGGACGTCGAAATAGACCGGGCCGTAGCTGTTGTTGCTCTCGTTGCTCTCGGTCGCGTTGCAGCCGTAGTCCGCGTACGCGCTGACCCGGTGCTGCCCCCCGGTCGTAAAGTACGTCGCCCAGGTGAGCGTGTAGCTTGCGCCCGCGGCCAGCCCCGGCACCTGCTCAACGTGATCGCCGGGATGGGTACAGATGGGTGACGGCAGGTCACGATCGACGTAGAAGCCCGACCAGGCCCCGCTGGAAGTGTCCGTGCCGATGTTCTTCACGACCATCGTCATCGTGACCGGCGCGTTCACCGCCGGGTTGGCCGGCTCGACCGCCAGGCTCGTCACCGTCAGGTCCGGCTGGATCACTTCGAAGGTAACCGGATCGCTGATGTTGTTGGTCTCGTCGCTTTCAGTGTAGGTACAGTCGTAGTCGGCCACCACGTAAACGGTGTGCTCGCCCGGCGTGGCGAAGGGGCCGAGATCAGGGAAGGTGTAGCGGACATCGGAAGTGGCGCCCGCCGCCAATGGCGGCCAGGCCAGGATCTGGGTGGGCGTCTGGTTGCACGCCCCAGTCGGCACCGTGTCTATGTAGAGCCCGGCATAGATATTTCCTGAGATAGCTCCCGTGCCCTGGTTCTTCAACCGCACGTTGATGCGGACCGTGCCCTGGTTGACCCTCACGATCGAGGGCGTAGCCTGGACACTGTACACCACCAGGTCGGGCCTGGGCACTTCCGTCGCCGTGGCGGTGGCGGTGGGCGTGGCCGTCGCCGTCGGTGTGTTGGTGACGGTCGGCGTCGGTGTGACCGTCGGCGTCTCGGTCGGCGTCGGCGTGTTCGTCGGGGTGGCCGTGTTGGTCGGCGTCGGCGTGACCGTTGGCGTCGGCGTCACCGTTGGCGTCTCGGTCGGCGTCGGCGTCGCCCCGCTGACGGTGACGTACACCGGGCCGAAGTCGTTGTTGGTCTCATCCGATTCCGCGGTCCAGTCTTGCTCATCGACGCGGGCGTAGAGCGCATGCTGGCCTGAAAGGCTCCAGCCCGGATGCGAGAACGCCAATGATGTCGACGCGCCTGCTGCCAGCTCGAAGGTGACCCCTTGACCGTTCCAGCACTCGCCCGCCCAGGGGCACTCGCCGACATAGGTGTAGAAAGCGGCCTCCATGCCGCCGGCCGCGACCTCGCCCTGGTTCTTGATCGTCACGGTGATCGAGAACGGCTGATCCGGGGCCGGCACGGCAGGATCCGTGGTGATGCTCTCCACCACCAGGTCGGGCAGGGGCTGGTGGACGGTCACATCCAGCGGCCCGCCGAGGTTGTTGCCCGTGTCGCTGTCGTTGACCGCGCACTCCCAGTCGGCCAGGGCATAGAAGCTGTACGAGCCAGGCTGGACAACGCCATCCGTGGTGACGGTAATGGTTGCCGTGGCGCCGGCCGCCAGGGAATCGATGGCCTGCGGCGGCCACATGTTGGCGGTGTCGTTGCAACTCTGCGGCGCATAGCCCGAGTACACGGCAGCCTGGAAGGGCCCCGCGCCGCCGATGCCCTGGTTGCGCACGGTCACGCTCACGTCGATGGGCTGGTCGGTAGCCGGCGCCGCAGGCGATGCCGACATGCTTTCCACCACCAGGTCGGGGTAGGCGGTCTCGCCGGCCACAATGAAATCGACCGGGCCCGCGATGTTGTTGCCCTCATTCGTCTCGTTGATCTGGCACCGGTTGTCGACCTGGGCGTTGACCTGATGCGACCCCCCGGCCGGGAAGCCGACCGCGTGCACCAGCGACAAGGTCTGCGACGCGCCCGCGGCCAGCGAGCTGACGGGCACGGAGACCCACCCGCTCGCGTCGCACGCGATCGGCGCGGCGTCCAGATAGGCGCCGACGTAGAATCCCAGCACGTCATCGACGCCCTGGTTCGTCACCGTGACGACCACCGTGAAGGTCTGGCCGGGCCGCGGGGACGCCGGCTCGACGGACAATCCGCTGATGATCAGGTCGGGGCTGTAGGGCGCGCCGGCCACATCGAAACTGACCGGCTCGGAGATGTTGTTCGTTTCGTCGGTCTCGTCGATCTCACACCCGCTATCGACCTGAACATAAAGCGTATGCGATCCCATCGCCGGGAACCCGTCATGCGTGCGCGTGAAGGTGTAGGTAGCGCCGGGGGCCAGCGAGCCGATCTCAGCAGACGCCCAACTGCCCGCGCCCGCATCGCACGCCGTCGGCGCAGCATCCAGGGTGTCGTGGACGAAGAAGTGCCCGACCACCTGGCCCGCGTTGCGCACGGTTACGGCCACCGCAAACGGCTGGTTGGGCTTGGGGGACGCGGGCGTGATGGTGACGCTCTCGACGGTTAGATCGGCCGCGGCCGGCACGATCTCCTGCTGGCGCAGGAAGACGTCCTGGGTTGCACCGTTGGCATCGTTGGCGACCAGGTTGCCGGCCCATGAGTCAAAGGCCATGTGGCTGCCATCGGACGAGAACGCGCCGCCGTAACCCATGTTGGAGTCGCCGTCGCCCTCCGCGCCGTCCGCTGCGACCGAAGCGCGCTCGACGGCACCGGTCTGCCGATCGTAGATAAAGACGTCGGTATTGAAGCTCGAATCGTCGCTGACCAGGTTCGTCGCGTACGACAGGAAGGCCACGAAGCGGCCGTCGCCAGAGACGGAAGGCATGGAGGAATCGCCGTTTCCCTGCCCGTTTGGCCCGACCACGCGGAAGGTGGCGCCGCTCTGCCGATCATGCAGGAAAATGTCTTCCACGCCGTTGGTGTCATCCGCGACCAGGTTCGTGGCGTAGGAGTCGAACGCCACCCAGCGGCCATCCGCGGAGATCGCCGCGTCATAAGAATTGTCGTCAGCCTGCGCGCCGGCCGTGCTCACCGAGACGCGTTCTATCTGACCGGTCTGCGTGTCGTACACGAAGATGTCGGTGGCCAGGTTGGTATCATCGGCCACCAGGTTGGTGGCGTCCGACTCGAAGGCGACGTAGCGGCCGTCAGCCGAGATGGCAGCGTAGCCGGAGCCGCCATCCGCTTCTATCCCGTTGGGCCCCACCGAAACCCGCGCGGTCGTTCCAGCCGTCCGGTCGCGCAGGAAGACATCGGTCTGACCGTTGGTGTCGCCGGTCACCAGGTTCGTGGCGGCCGACTCGAAGACGACATAGCGGCCATCGGCCGAGATCGCGGCTTGATAGGAGTTGGACCAGTCGTCCGCCTCCGTCCCGTCCGATGCGACCGAGGTCCGCTCGGTGGTGTTGGACGTCCGGTCGTGGACGAAGACATCGGTCGTGTTGTTTGTGTCGCCGGTGACCAGGCTGTTTGAGTTGGAGTAGAAGACCACGTAGCGACCGTCCGCCGAAATGGCGGGGCTGTAGGAGCTGGCGTATGCCTCTGTTTCCGTGCCACCCGAGGCAACCGATACGCGCTCAGTCGTGTCGCTCACCGTGTCGCGCACGAAGATGTCGGTGGCCTGGTTGGCATCAGGCGTCACCAGGTTGTCAGCGTCAGACTGGAAGGCGACGTAACGACCGTCCCCGGAGACAACCGCGGTGCTGGAGCTGTTGTTGCCCTGCGTCCCGTCGGTGGCGAGGGAAACGAGCGTCATCGTGACGGCCGAGGTCGCGAATGAATTCGCAGGCTGATAGGACAAGTCGGCTGAAGCCGACTGGGACATGCCGGATCGCGCGCCTGCCGAGTCTGCTTCAGCAGACTTCGCCGTGGCAGCCTGGGATTTCAATCCCAGCGCCGTGTCAGCCTGGGATTTCAATCCCAGCGCCGAGCTGGGGCGCACCGTGCCGAGATCGGTCAGCGGCACGGGCGTTCCCTTCGGGCCGGCATCCCGTCGCGGCAACTGGGCCAGCGCCGGCAACGGTTTGCCAACGGCGACACCTGACCCCCCGGCCCCCTTCCCTGCGAGGGAAGGGGGGGTAGAGGGGGTCGGCGTCGTGACAGTGAGACGCGATGACGTCACCGCGTCTCCCTGTCTCCCTGTCTCCGCGTCTACCGGGTAACTGGCCAGCGCCACGCCGCTCGCGGAGTTGATGGAATTGATGCTGCTGATGGGCTCGGGGTTCGTCGGCGTGGATACGTCAACGATCACCAGGCCGCCTGCGCCATCCGCGACGTACGCGTGTGTGCCGGTAACAGCTACGCCTTGCGCCAGGCCCATGGTGTCGTATGCGCCGACCTCGTTCTGCGTGACAAAGCCCGGCAGTGTACAATCGGCGGTCAGGCCGTAGAGCCGATCCTGTTCGCCGAAGATCGACCGATACCAGGGGGCATCGAAGTATTGCCGTTGGCTCACCACGCCCGCGCCGCACGGCGAGTTGAAGCCCGTCTCGCTCAGGTTGAAGTCCTGGGCGGTGGTGGTGTAGCGGATAGACCCGTTGCTTTGCAGGGTGCGGGTGAGCGCCACCCGCGGGGCCGTGGTATCCACACCACCCTGCCAGACGCCTTGCTGGGCGCTGTCATTATGCCCGGCGGCATCCTGGCCGCGCAGATCGAGCCGGTACCCTCCTTCCAGCCCGGCCGGGATGTCGGCCGTCCAGCTCGTCACCGCGGCACCGGAGCCACCCGCGGCCAGGGTTGCCGTCCGGAACCCGTTCGCGGCCAGCGAACGGATCTCCAGGGCCGATAACGCCCGCGCCCAGATGCGAGCATCGTCAAGGCGGCCGCGGAAATAGCGCGTCGCGTCCCGGCCCAGGTCGAGCTGCTGCATGGGCGCGGGCGATTTGTCCGCCAGCGCAGTTGTCTGGTAGGCCACGTCACCGTTGACGTAGATCGTGTAGGTAGTGCCGTCGAACGTTGCGGCGACGTGGTTCCACGCGTTCTCGGTCAACACGCTGCCGGTCGTGAAGCTGTTGAGGCTGCTTCCGTCACCGAAGCCAGCCTGGAGCGCGGTCTGGTTGGTTATTTGCAGGAAGGGATACTCGCTGGCCCCCGCGGCGTAGGCCGCGCTGCTGAAGATCGGGTAAACGCCGTTGTCCGCCGGGGTGGGATAGACCCAGGCGGCCTCGGTAAAGCGCCCGGCGCTGAGATCCAGCCCGCGATCGGCCGCGATGCTGACATAGTCGTTCACACCGTCCAGGGCCAGCGCCTGCACACCGACCTGCCCGGCCGCGGCCTTGCCCGCGGCGTCGCCTGTATGGAGCAACCCGTTGTGAACTGTGCCCGATGCATCGGCAAGAGCGGCGCCATCGGTGAGCGGCGCGTCCTCGAAGCCGAGCGCCAGGAGCGGCTCGCTGCCGCGATAGAGCGCAGCCACCTCCTCCTCGGACAGGCTGCGGTTGAAAATGCGCAGGTCACTGAGCCAGCCCTTGAATGGCTTGTAGAGGCTGCTCACGCCAGCCCGGCGGTTGGAGCCGATCCAGATCGGCGTGCCGGGGTCGATCTGGTTCAGGTTGCCCGTCATGGTACCGTACGCGCTCGCTTCTCCGTCGATGTAGACGACGACGAAGCCGCCGGACTCACGCACCAGGACCACGTGGTGCCAGGCACTGGAACCGATCAGCCCCGCGTCGGTGATGATCTGCGTCGTCGTGCCATCCAGCCGCAAATCCACCATCAGGTGGTTGTTGATGTCCAGCCGGAGCGAGAGATCATCGCCCGCGTCGTTGCTCCAATGCAGGAGATCCTTGTAGGGGGTGCTGCCGTCGGTCTTGACCCACAGGGCGATGGCGAACGGGCCGGTGCCGAAGTCGAAGTCGGTCGAGTCGGGGATCTGCACGCCGTCGTCCACGCCGTCGAAATAGGGCGCGTTGCCGCCGTGGCCCGGCTGGCCGGTGGCAGGGCAGCGACCGCCGGGGCAACTCCCATCATGACCCCGGCCCGATCGGTCGCGGAAGGTCAGGATGCCATTCGCATCCGCGTTGTCGTTCAGCGGCAGATAGACGATTTGCCCGCTCAACGTCTCATTGAAGAAAGGCGAGCCGGGCAAAGTCGCCACGAAAGCGATCTCAGCCTGGCTGACACCCGCGACGGCCGATTCATCCGGGCAGGAGGTGGAATCGGCGGTGAACGATGCGCCCCCGGCGCCGGCCGCCCACGTCGCGACCTGGCTGTCGCACACCGACGCCGATCCGCTCGCCCCGCCCGTCACGCTCACCTGGCAGGCCGCGTTGTGATGCGTCGTGCCGTTCCAGTTGAAGGTCTGCGTGGGGGTGACCAACGTGCCCGCCGCGATGTTGGCGAGGGTCACGTCGTTGCAGCGGATCGTCAGGCCCACCTGGTCGCCCTGCCCGTCCGGCGTGGTCCAGGTGACCCGCAACGGCACCGGGCGTTCGGTGATGTCACCGGTCAGGACGGTGGTGCTGCTGATGACCGTAAGGGGTAGATCCGTTCGATCCACGTGGAGCGCGGGCGTGGTGGCGTCAATGGCAATGCTACGCTCCAGGGCGGCCGTGTGGTCGGCAATCTCATCGTCCGCCAGGCCGGGCAGTTGGGCGACGTTATCCGCGGCCTCGACGCGCAGGGTGTAATTGCCGCTCGGATCGCTCTCGTTCAAGACATAGTTGACCGACCACGCGCTCCCGACCAGCGTCGCGACCTGCGTCCCCAGGCCGGCGATGCCGCCCTCGGCGTTCAGCAGCGTCACTTTCACGCTGCCCTCCGCGACGCCGCTGCCGGCCAAGCCATCACCCAGCGCCGGATCGCTCACCGTTCCAGACAGGCTCACCACCCAGGCGTTCGGGCGGCTCGGATCGAGCGTGGCGTCCAGCCGTGCTCCGTCCGCGGGGCCGGTGATGGTCGGCGCGTTGCTGTCCACATAGACGGTAACGCTGTTGGAAGACTCAGCGCGGTTGCCCACCTTGTCAGTGGCGCGGGCTTTGAGGATGTAGCGACCTTCGCTGGACGGCGAGAAGTAGGGACACCAGGCGCCATCCTGAACCTGGCCGGGGACGTTGTCGCCGGTTGTTGCCTGGCAGCGATCGACGCTGGCCCAGCCGGTGGGCGTGCAGCTCCCTGTGCTCTTGCAGCTTGCCAGCTCCACCGAAGCTACGCCCGAAGTGGCATCCGTGGCGGTCGCGAGCAACATCATGCCGCTGCCCGGCAGATAGGTCGCCGGAGCGTGCAGCTCAGATGAAGGCGTATCGCCGTCTACGGTGATATTGTTGCTCTGCCGCTGCTCGACCCAACCGAACTGGTACTGATAGAGCGTGCTCACTTCGGCTTCCGACAGCGCCCGATCGTAAAGGGTCACATCATCCAGCCGCCCGGCGAACGGATTACTCCGCTCCACGTAGCCGCCGCCGTAATCCACGCTGAAACCGCCGATATGCATCGACTCATCAGGCGTCTGGCAGGCCGCGATGGACGGATAGCCCTCATCGGTCGAGAGCCAATGGCCTTGCTCCGTCCCGTTCACGTACAAGGCGAGCCGCGTCCCGTCATAGGTCGCCATGACGTGGTTCCAGTGATCCTTGACCAGCGACACGGCGCTGGTAGCCCGTGCGATGTAGTCAGAGCAGGTCGCGCTGAACTCGGCGACCGGGGTCAGGCTATCCGGCGCGATGTACAACCGATAGTTGGCCAACTGTGTCGGCTGTGGGCCGATCTGGCCGCCGGTGGTAGGATAGCTGCGAACCACGATTTCCTGCGGCACGCCCGTGCGGATGGCGGTGGGCATCACCCACGCACCAACGGTGAATGCGCTGGGGTGCAGCGTGGCACTGTCGGCGACGGTGATTTCGTCGTTGCTGCCGTCGAACTGCGCGGCCAGGCCGATCTGGCCCTGAATGCCTTCGCCGGTTTGCGGGCAAGATGTGCCGGTGCACGTCCCATTGTTGGCGTAGTTCGTGTTGTCGGTGAACTGCGTCGCGCCCTGCGCCTCGTCGAGACGCAGCTCCAGCACGGGCGCCTCGCTGTAGAGAGAAGCGACCTCGTCTGTGGCCAGCCCGCGGCCGTAGATGTAGACATCGTCAATGCGGCCGCCGAAGAAGTGCATGTCCTTCGAGTTGCGGCTGCCGATCGCCGTGTTGCCGGTGCACTGGTGCAGCGTGCCGGGCGCGTCGGTAGTGGCGACCTCCTGGCCGTTGCGGTACAGGTGGAGCTTCTGCCCGTCGTAGACGCCCGCCAGGTGCACCCATGTGTTGAGCGGCACTGTCTCGGCGAACTGGACGGTCTGCCACGCGCCGACACCGCCATTGTCTACCCGCGCGATAAACTCAGGATAATGGTGCGAGCCGTCTTCGTTCAGTGCCAGGGTAAACCCGCACGTCTGATCT
>Ga0172375_10001688_pt1 | contig 35264 bp, 33 predicted proteins | sample LakKiv1m_FD_114537 | JGI IMG/M metagenome (GOLD analysis project Ga0172375, IMG submission 114537) | Freshwater microbial communities from Kabuno Bay, South-Kivu, Congo - kab_092012_11.1m | ecosystem: Environmental > Aquatic > Freshwater > Lake | place: Democratic Republic of the Congo... | reverse complement strand
GGCGCCGATGAGCTTTTCTCTATGAATGCCTGTTACCTTCATAGTCGCCTCATTAACGTCCGTTATCTTACCTTCCGGGCTGATGGTAACGAGAGGGTCCAGAGACGCCTCGATAAGGCTTCGTGCATACTGTGAAGCCTGCCTTTGCGCGGTAACGTCACGCGCCGCGGCGAACACGCCAAGGACATTTCCCTTCACATTACGATAAACAGACGCGTTATAAAGAACGTCTACCAGCCTGCCGTCTTTGTGCCTGATGGTAAGAGGATAGTCTGTAACCGAGCCCTTTGCAAAGACCTGCTGATAACCTTTTCTCGCATTCTCAGGCTCTGTAAAATAGTCTGAAAAGTCCGTGCCGATAAGCCTGTCCCGCAATACTCCGGTAACCTTCATAGTCGCCTCATTAACGTCTGTGATTTTACCTTCCGGGCTGATGGTAACGAGAGGGTCCAGTGACGCTTCAATAAGGCTTCGTGCATACTGTGAAGCCTGCCGCTGCTCCTCAACCGTCAAATTCGGCTGAGGCCTCAGTTGTCTTGCTTGTTCATTTTTTTTCATATCCGAAGAACCTCCTTAGCGATAGAAAAAATTCAGACGGGTTACTTTGATTTTTTTGGGGGAATATTTGCATATGACCTTGCGCAGGCGACATAACAAATAAATTATATCACCTTTTGAAAAAAATGCTATTAAAATAATTCGGCAGATTCAAGTCCTTATATATCAGGAAAAATTCGGACAATGACATTTAATGCTCGCTATTACCTAAAACGTACGATAAATTATAGCATTTTTTTAAAATAATTTTAAAAACTTGACCTTTTACCTAAACTATTAGAGAATATCTGCAGAGGTTTTGAAATGGAGGCTAATGCATGTTTAAGAGCATAAAAAGCATCATTTACCATATTTCGATTATTGTCTTGAGCGCCGCCATTGCCCTTTCCCTGCCTTACACAGGCAAATTTATTGCGGATAACTACCTGACTTACTGGACGCTTATCGAAAGCGATAAGGCCTTTTTGATTTCGGTGGAGATTACGCTCGCAATACTGCTGATTATTTTCTTTAACTTCCTGGTGAAAAGCTATATCGACAGGAAATTTTCTAATATGGCGCGGAGCGATATGGGGCTTCTTCTTTCAGCGCATACGGAAAATTATTTTATAAAGAAAAAAGTAAAGAAGTTAAAACAAGAGCAAGGCATTGCAAAGGATGTCCTATTAATCGGCTCAACAGGCTACAACACTTTTGTAAATCCGGAAGGAGACCTGCACAGGGTAGTTCAGGACTGCCGCGAGGCAAAGATAATGCTTCTTAATCCATCGGGCGAAGGGGCTTCTATCCGCGCCAAGAGTATTCCCGAGCCTTCTGTTACTCCCGAAACCTTCAGCAACCAGATCGCAAAAAGCATTGAATCTCTAAAGAGTCTTAAAACTCTCCAGAAAAACATACGGCTGAAGCTTTATGACGAGACGCCGTTATTTAAGATTACGATACTCGGAGATTATCTTTTTATGAAATATTATCACTCCGGCCTGAATGTCCAGGACCTGCCCGAATACATCTTTAAACATTCGCCGAATCAAAGCAGTTTCTTCCATCCGCTATACCAATATTTCCTCTCAAAATGGCGCGACCCGAATATACCGGAATATGATTTTGACACGGATGAACTCGTATACAGAGATATTTCAGGGAATGAGGTTAAAAGAGAAAAGTTCAATATAATGATCTAAATGTCGCAGTACGTTGAGACGATAGTATGAAAATAAGAAAGATAATCATTCTCTCGGCTGTTTCTTTTGCCGTTTCGCTTGCGCTCTATCTTTCCGGCCTTATGAATATGTTCGAATACAAGGCCTTTGACATTTTCTCAGGGCTTCTTAATCCTTCTAAATCTTCAGGCGATATAGTGATAATTCAGATTGACCAGCAAAGCATTGACAACCTGAGCAAAGAAGGCGTTAACTGGCCGTGGCCGAGGCAGATATACGCGCCTATGCTTGAATATATGTCTGAGGCCGAGGCCGTATTTGTGGATATACTCTACACAGAGCCTTCGTCTTACGGCATTGAGGACGATAAGATTTTCGCGGACGCGGCGCAAAAAGCATCAAATGTCTATCTCGCGCTTTTTCTTACGAACAAAAAGAGGGCGTTAAGCAGTCTTGACGAGGAATTCATCAAGAGGATTTCTATAAAGGAAAATATTACGCCTGCCATGACTTTTAATTCGGCTGTCACCCCGATTGACGGGCTTAAGGCTGCCGCAAAAGGGGCGGGGGACGTCACAATCCCGCCTGATGAAGACGGAGTTTACAGGAAGATACCGCTAATTTTTAAAATGGGAGATTATACGCTTCCCCATTTCGTGCTCAATTATCTCATCCAAAAACAAATTGTCACTATAAAAGACGGGATGGTTTACGCAAAGGACATGGCAATCCCTCTTTACAATAAAAAAATGGTTCTAAGGTATTACAGGGAGAAAAACCCTTTTCCTGTCATATCAGCGGTTGATGTAATTAAATCCTATCTTGACAGCAGCGAATCAAAGGAACCGGCGATAAAAAAGGAATATTTCAAAGGCAAGAAAGTTTTTATCGGCCTGACTGCAGCAGGGCTTTACGACCTAAAGCCCACATCCATATCCGCAATATCAACCGGCGTGATGATTCATGCCGCAACGCTCGATAACATTATCAATAAAAGTTTTTTCAGGCCTGTGAGAATTTCATACGTGATAATATTCATGCTTCTTATATCCATCTTCATAAGCTATGCTGTCCTAAGGCAGTATTCGATTTACATGAACCTTTCGGTTTTTCTTGTCTCTCTCGCCTTCACTCTTTTTATTCCGGCGGCATTATTTAAAAATGCTTATTACATGCACATACTTCCCGCGGCGGCGTCTCTGGTCATAAGTTTCATCACAGCGACTGTTTATAGTTACGCGACCGAGGGAAAAGAGAGGCGTTTTGTAAGAAGGGCGTTCTCGCAATACATGGATGAGACTTTAGTGGACTACCTCCTCAAGAACCCCGATTTGATGAAGCCCGGCGGCAGGCGGAGGAGAGTCACGGTTTTCTTCACCGATATTGCGGGGTTCACCACAATGGCCGAAAAGCTCCCTATAGAGGAAACGACTAAAATCCTGCATACGGTTCTCAATGCCCTCAGTGAGGAAATCATCCGGAACAAGGGAGTCATTAACAAATATATAGGAGATGCGATAATGGCATCATGGGGAATGGTTCTGAACTCTGTCAATGATGAGATAAACGCCTGTCTTGCCGGGTTACAGTGCATGGCTACATTGGAGCGAGTCAATGAAAAATTCCATAATGAGGGGCTTTCGGAAATTAACATGAGGGTGGGGATAAATTCCGGAGACGCGATTGCCGGAAATCTCGGAAGCGACAGGCTCTTTGATTTTACCGTTGTCGGCGACACGGTGAACCTTGCGTCAAGGCTCGAGGCTGTGAATAAGGTATTCAAGACAAAGATAATCATAAGCGAAAGTACTTTTGAGAAGACAGGTGATTTGTTTTTTACAAGGGAATTGGGTCTCATAGAAGTGAAGGGAAAGACAAAACCCGTGAGGATTCTGGAGCTTGTTGCAGAAAAAGAAAAAGTGGAGGAGAATAAGAAAGAGGCAATAAGGCTTTATCACGAGGCATTGGAATTATTCAAGAATAACAGGTTTGCCGAGGCTGCGGATGCCTTTGACGCAGTTCTGAAAAAATATCCTGATGACGGGCCTTCAGGCTTTTATAAAAAAAGATGCGGGCAGGCTATTGAAAATGCACAAATGACCGAAAGGTGGGATATAATTAAACTAACCGAGAAATGAAAAGGATAATTTTCATAAGCGTGTTCCTGATTCTGCCGGCCGCGGTTGTTTATGCTGCTGAGACTGCTCGCGTAATAGTAAAAGAGAGCGCCATACGCTCGGACTGCAAATTCTATTCATCCGTAAAGGCAAGGGTGAAGTATAACGACACTGTTGAAGTGCTTTCCAAACAAGGCGACTGGTTCAGAGTAAAATTCAGGAATACTAAGGGCTGCATCCACAAAGGCGCTATCGAAAAAAAGGCTTTTAAACTCTCGGGACTACTCGGTTCTCAGCCACAGTCGACAACCTCCGATGAGGTCTCGCTTGCGGGCAAAGGCTTTAACCCGCAGGTAGAAAGTTCGTATAAGAAAAAGCATCCGGGCCTTGATTTCAGAACTGTTGACAGGATAGGGGGATACACAGTATCCGAAGGTGAGATACAAGGATTCATAAAAAACGGAGGGCTTAACCTGCCGTGATAAAAAAGATAGGATTTGTGATTAGTTTAGTGGTTTTTTTTCTGTTCTCCGGATGCGAGACGATGCAGGAGAAAGGAATTTCGCCTGAAATGATACTGACAGGTGTCGGAGCAGTGTCAAAGGCTGCAAGGCCGATATCGGAAGATGAGGAGTATTATGTAGGCAGGGCTGTTGCGGCGCGCCTTCTTTCACAATACCGCCTGCTTGAAAACAAGAGGCTTACAGACTATGTGAATCAGGTAGGGCAGGTAGTGGCCCTTCATTCAGATAAGCCGCAGACATACGGAGGCTATCACTTCGCGATACTTGATACGAATGAGATGAATGCTTTCGCGTGCCCCGGAGGAATAATATTCATTACAAAGGGAATGCTGAATGCGGTTAAGAACGAGGACGAGCTTGCGGCGGTGCTCGCGCATGAGGTCGGGCACGTCAGCCACCAAGACGGCATTGCTGCCATAAAGAAAGCAAGATGGACCGAGGCAGTTACTATAATAGGGACAAAGGCCGCGGCTGAATATGGTTCTAAAGACCTTGCAAGCCTTGTATCAATATTTGAAGGTTCTATTGACGACATAGTGAAGACCCTTGTAGTGAATGGTTACGGCCAGTCACAGGAACTGGATGCGGATAAGGCAGCTCTCGGTTATCTGGCAAGCGCCGGCTATAATCCCGGAGCTTTAAGAGATTTCATAGGAAGGATTATAGAAAAGGGCAAGGGAACCGAAGGAGGTCTGCTTAAGACCCATCCGGCAACGTCCGACAGGTTACAGGAAGTCGGGAATAACATGCCTTCGGTTAAGGCTGATCCATCAGGCGTTCAACTCAGGGCCAAGAGATTCTACAGCAGCATCCGCAATCTTTCTTTGTATCCCTAAGCTTAGGAATAATTCCCGCATATTTTGTTAAACTTATTTATGAGCAGAAAAGATATGGAGAAAAAGAAAGTTAAGATTATATCAAAGTCAGGGAGCGAGTTAAGTTCTCCGGTAGTGATAGGGGATGAAGAGTACCTTATCTACACGGAGGGCGGCGGCCCCAAAAGCCATCTCATTGTTACCCGTGTATATAAAAAAGGGAGGGTTTTCTCTACGCTAAAGGCTGATTACAGGGGCCGGGCGGATATGCCTGACGCCGAAAACAGGATTCATGAGTTCATGAAAAATCAGCACCATGAAGCTATAAGCCGGTTCAAGGATAAGATGGAGTCTGAGAGGCTTACAAAGATCGAATCGGAAAAGATCAAGGAAGAAAAAAGGGCATCTGATTATCTTAAGACTGTGAAAACCCTTCTGATGAGAAAAAATCACAGGAGCGCCCTTAAATTACTGAAAGATGCGGTAGAGCAATATCCTGATAATCCTTTTCTCCTCTCATATTATGGCTGTCTTGACGCTATTGTGAACAAACGGTATAAGAGCGGAATAGATACCTGCAGCAGCGCGATAACGATACTAAAGGATAAAGTGCCTTTTGGAGCGGAATTTTTTTATCCTGTTCTTTATCTTAACCTCGGCAGGGCATATGTTGCCGCAGGACGAAAGAAGAGCGCAATCGAGGCCTTTAGCAAAGGACTTGAAACACACAGAGACAACACTGAAATTCTAAGAGAATTGCAGATGCTCGGTATAAGGAAAGAGCCTGTAGTCCCGTTTCTGCGGAGGTCTAATCCTATCAATAAATATATAGGCAGGCTTTTACATAAACTCGGCAAGTAGCCGGCGGGTCAGAGATTTTTTTCAAAACCTCTTTGGTTCCTATAAATATTTTTTCAGTCTCTCCATGCTCTTTTTTGCATCCTCGGGATTGTGAGCTTCGAGGGTGTAAATGAGATTGTTTTTATTTCTGAGCGATGAAAACAGTGAATCAAAATCAAAACTCCCATCACCTATCGGAAGATGCTGATCAGAGGTTTTGTTGTTGTCGTGAAGGTGAAGTTCTATGATATAAGGCGCAAGCGCATCAGTCCATTCCTTAAGCGGGACTTTTGAGAACAGGTTGCAGTGTCCTGCGTCAAAACAGACGCCGAAGGTTTCCGAGTTCATATTTTCCATCAAAAGTTTTAAATTGGATGGGTCGTCTTCAAAAATATTTTCTATCGCGATCTTAAGGCCGGCATCGGCTGCCCTTTTGTTAAGAGGCCTCCATGTCAAAAGGCTTTTTTCCAGCCACAAGTCTACATTCAGCGCGTATTTCCATTTTTCATATCCCGAGTGGAATACAACAGCTTTCACCTTGAGGGCTTCCGCTATATCAAGGATATGCGAAAACCTTTCAGTGGTCGCAGTTCTGATTTTTGAATCAATCGCGCCCGGGCATAAGTCCATGAACGGGGCATGGATTGTGAGCAAAGGGTTGTAAGAAAGTTTTTCTTTTAAACGCAAAATATCGCTTTTATCTATGGAATCGAGTGTTTTTGAAATGAAATATATCTCAAGATTAAGGCGTTCCTGTTCTATGAATGCGAGATAACCGTCTATTTTGTCGTAGGGGATATGAACGTGAAAATCAGCCACTATGCCTTAGCCGCAGCTTCTGGTTTAGATTCTGTCTTGGCCTCTGTTTTATCCTCTGTTTTTACTTCAGCTTTTGTTTGGGTTTTGGTTTCAGTTTTTGTTTTTGTATTTGCCGTCTCTTTGTTCGAAGATGATGCGTAGTCTGTTTTATACCAGCCTGTGCCTTTCAGGATAAATGACGTGTTTGAAATTATTTTTTTCAGCTTTCCGCTGCAAATAGGGCATTCGGTGAAAGGTGCGTCACTAAATTTCTGTATCATCTCATGCACCACGCCGCATTTAAGGCATTCATATTCATATACGGGCATTTCCTAATCCTCCTAAAAAAACAACTCTTTTAATATAACTAAATGAGTAAGCTGCGGTCAATTACCTTGACTTTACGCGGAAAGGTTTTTATTATTATAATTCTTTTATTGGATTCGGGGCGTAGCGCAGTTTGGTAGCGCACACGGTTCGGGACCGTGGGGTCGAAGGTTCAAATCCTTTCGCCCCGACCAGATAAAAAAGCGTCAGAGTATCAAAGTATCAGAGTGTCAGAGTTTTTGGTTCTTTTGAAGCTTTGACCCTATGACCCTTTGAATCTTTGATGCTAAAATCAGCAAATCCTCGGAAGTTGTTCGCCTGAGAGCATGTCTATAATGCGCGTGCCGCCAATTTTTGTTTTGAGCAGGACCTTTCCTTCAGGCGCTTCTGAAACTTCACCGATGATATTCGCGTTTTTCCCCAGAGGATTCTTTCTCATTATCTCAAGCAGGTCTTCAGCGGAATCTTTTTTTACTATTGCGATTAAAATGCCTTCATTCGCGATATAAAGCGGGTCAAGGCCAAGAAGTTCTGACGCTCCTCTTACTCCGTGTGCGACAGGGATTAAAGACTCTTTGATTGTAAAGCAAAGATTTGATTCGAGAGCCAATTCCTTGAGTGTTGTAGCTAATCCGCCTCTCGTGGGGTCTCTCATCGCGTGAACGCCTCCAAAGCCGATTATCTCAGCCACTAATTGATTCAAAGGCGCTGTGTCGCTGAGCACCGGAGGATTAAAACTCAAGCCGTTCCTTTCAGCCATGACCGCTACCCCGTGATTTCCTATTGCTCCGCTTACAATGATTTTATCACCGGTTTTTATATTTACCGGCGAGATATTTACTCCGTCTTCGACGACGCCGATGCCTGATGTGTTTATGAATATCCCGTCTCCCTTTCCCTTGTTCACGACTTTTGTGTCTCCTGCGATAATCTTGACGTCTGCTTTTTTCGCGGCTTCTGCCATTGATGAAAGAATTTTTTTGAAGCTATCCATCGAAAAGCCTTCTTCGAGAATAAGCCCCGCGCTCATGCAAACAGGTTTTGCGCCGACCATCGAGAGGTCATTCACAGTGCCGTAAACAGCAAGTTCCCCGATATTACCTCCGGGGAAAAAAACAGGAGAAACGACATAAGAGTCGGTTGTAAAGGCGAGCTTCTGGGGTGAATTGGTGAATTGGTGAATTGGTGAATCGGTGAATTGGTGAATCGGTAAATTTGAAAAATCTATGATGGCCGAATCCCCGAGGCTCTTCATATCGAATTGAGGAACAAAATATTCCCTTATGAGTTTATGCATAACGCTTCCGCCACTTCCATGCGCAAGAAGGATTTTATCCACCGAAGCCTCCGTATTTGTAATAAGCGGCACAGCTTCCTTCCGTGCTCACCATGCAGGCGCCGACAGGGCTTTCAGGCGTGCAAACACCGCCAAACAGAGGACATTCGTCAGGTGTTTTTATCCCTTTAAGAATTTCTCCGCATGAACATCCCTCAGGCTCTTGAGGGCCTGACACGAACGACGTTTCAACTTTAATAACAGAATTTATATCCCTGTAAGAATATTTTTCTCTCAGCTTAAGACCGCTCATCGGGATTGTTCCGATTCCTCTCCAGTATGCATCGCAAGGTTCAAAGAATTCATTTATAAGCGCGACAGCCTTGGGATTGCCTTCCTCGCGCACAACTTTTTTATACTGAATTTCAACCTTGGCCTCGCCGGATGCAATCTGTTCAAGAAGCATGGTTATTCCCTGAAGTATGTCTCCCGCCTCAAAGCCTGTTATCACAGAAGGCTTTTTGTATTTCTCGGCGACAAACCCGTACGGCTTTGTTCCAATGATGGTGCTGACATGGCCGGGCATGATGAATCCGTCAATCTTTACATCCCCTGAACTTAGTAATGCATCCAATGCCGGCGGAACAATCTTGTGAACAGAGTAGATAGAGAAATTATTTATTCCTGTTTTTTCAGCCTCAAACAGCGTGCCTGCAACTGATGGGGATGTCGTCTCAAAGCCTGTCGCAAAAAATACAACCTTTTTGCCTTTGTTTTCGGATGCAATCTTTAAGGCATCCATTGGAGAATAAACAACCCTTATGTCATTGCCTTCTGCCTTTGCCTCAGAGAGATTTTTCTTTATTCCGGGCACGCGCATCATGTCGCCGAAGGTCGTGAATATGACATCCTTCTTCCCCGATATCTCCATCGCCCTTTCAATGTCTTCAACCGCAGTTACGCAAACGGGGCAGCCCGGACCGCTTATAAGGCTTAAACCCTCAGGCAACAGTTCCCGTATGCCCTGTCTGAAGATGGCAACGGTATGAGTGCCGCAGACCTCCATCAGCCTTACGGGTTTCCCGATAGATTTCAGAAGGCCTCTTATATCTCCGGTTATTTTTTTATCTTCCATTCCCTGCCTTTATCCTTTCCCTTATTATATACGCCTGGCCAAGGGATATGCCCGCGTCATTGGAAGGCACCTTTTCATTGATATACACATTAATCCCGAGGGACTTGAGCCTGTCAACTGTATTTTTAAGCAGATACATATTCTGAAAAACCCCTCCGCTTAAGACTGCATCATGCACTTTGTGGAGCATGTTGAGCTTTTGGATAACCCTGCCAATGACCGAGACGACAGTATTATGAAATTTGGAGGCAATAATATCTCTGCCGATACCCTTGGTCATATCTCCTATCATGCGCAGTATTGTTATAGAAAAATCAATCTCTATTTTTTCTTTGAATTTAATGTCAACGGGATAATCTTCATCTACATCCTCTGCTATGCAGGATTCGAGCGCTATTGCCGCTTCGCCTTCAAATGTGTTTTTATGGCATATGCCGAGCATTGCCGAAACAGCGTCAAATAGCCTTCCCGCGCCTGACGACAAGGGCGAAAAATCCCTGTTATCGCATATCCCGAGAATGTCATTTAGCCTGTCGGCCCCGTATTTTTCAGGAAAGCCGATGCATTTGAGATAATGTATTGCATCGTCTCCTGCGATATCTTTGACATAGCTTACAGCGGTTCTCCACGGTTCTTTGATAGCTGTTTCGCCGCCGGGAAGCGGGATATATTTGAAATGTCCTGCCCTTTTAAAATCGAAAACATCGGCAATCAGAAATTCGCTTCCCCATAGGTTCCCGTCAGTGCCGTAGCCTGTGCCGTCAAAGGCAACGCCAATTACTTTTTTTGTTATAGCATTCTCTGCCATGACTGATGCTATGTGCGCGTAGTGGTGCTGGATGCCGAAAAATGAAAGTTGAGAGTTAAGAGTTGAAAGTTGAAAGTTAGTTTTCGACCCTGACTGCTGACCGCTGATTGCTGATTGCTGTGCCAGCGCCCATTTTGTCGAGAGATAATTCGGGTGGAGGTCGTAGCCTATTGCAATCGGGTCTGACCTGTAAACGCTTTTCAGATTTTTAAGTGTTTCCTCAAAAAATTTTACAGTCGCATAGTTTTCCATATCTCCTATGTGCTGGCTTGGAATCGCATAACTTCCTTTTGTGAGGGCGAATGTGTTTTTTATGTCAGCGCCGCATCCAAGAACATCAGGCCCGTCGTTGTGCAGGGGTATCGGCTCAGGCGCGTAGCCTCTTGAACGGCGGATAAAAAGGTTTTTGGCTCTTGGGATCGGGGATTGTCTTATAACAGAATCATCAACACGCATAAAAATATCCCTGTTATGAGTCAGGAATGCGTCTGCTATGCCTGAAAGCCTTGAGAATGCTTCATCATTGTCAATCACGATGGGTTCTTCAGAGAGATTTCCGCTGGTCATGACAAGGGCGTAGAAATTCGGGGACTGGGGACTGGGGATTAGGGACTGGCTTTGAGAAAGCGGATAAAAAAATAATAAATAGTGAAGGGGGGTGTAGGGGAGCATGAAGCCGAGGTATTGGTTATTCGGGGAAACTGCTTCAGATAAAACTGATACATGATGCATGATGCACGATGCATGATTCTCTTTAGCCTGAATTCCGTATCCTGTATCCTGTATCCTGCATCTTGTATCTTTTTTCTTAAGAAGCACTACCGGCTTTTTATTTGAGGTTAGAAGTTCTTGCTCTTTTTCCGATACGTCGCAGTATTTTTCTATCGCCCCCATATCAGGCGCCATAAGCGCAAACGGCTTGTTATTTTTTCTTTTCTTTTCCCTTAACCTTTCAACAGCATCTTTATTTGTCGCATCACAAGCAATATGAAAACCGCCGAGCCCTTTGATTGCGACAATACCGCCTTGCTTTAACAGATTTATTGTAGATTCGATGGGCTTTCTTTTTTCCCCAATTTGAAATTTGTCCCGACTTATTCGGGATGAGATTTCAAATTTAAGTTGTGGCCCGCACTTAGAACATGCATTAGGCTGCGCGTGAAATCTCCTGTCAGCAGGGTTGTTATATTCAGCCCCGCACTCAGGGCACATCGTAAACGCAGACATTGTGGTATTGGGCCTGTCATACGGAATTGCGTTTGTGATCGTATATCTCGGTCCGCAGTTAATACAGTTTATAAAAGGATAGAGATAACGCCTGTTATTTTTATCGAGCATCTCTTTAAGGCAATCATCGCATATGGAGACGTCAGGAGGAACGAGAGTAAAATTTCCTTTAGCGCTGCTTTTAAGTATCTCGAAATCTTCATAGCCGTAAAAAGGCATGGGTGAAATATCTATGCTGTTTATCTCTGATAAAGGCGGGGCTTCTTTTGGCAGCCTGTCTATAAAGGGAGCAATGTCTTCTCCCTCTATATCAATTGTCACGCCGTCGGAAGTGTTGCTCACGCGGCCTTTCAGGTTCATTGATTTTGCAAGATTATATACAAACGGCCTAAAGCCGACTCCCTGAACAACACCTTTGATTTTGATAAGGACACGGTTCATTAGGTCAGGTATTAGTTTTCAGTTTTCAGCTCTCAGTTTCAACTTCTCACTTCTCAGTTCTAAGTTCTAACTTTTTTTGTCAGCCAGTCAGTCCATTTTGATATTCCCTCGCCGGTTTTGCAAGAAACCTCAAATATCTTCAGCAAAGGGTTTAAAGATATCGCATCTTTTTTGATCTTATCTATGCTTGCGTTAGTATGCGGCAGGAGGTCAATCTTATTGATGATTAAGGCTGAGGATTCCTGAAACATAAGGGGGTATTTCAGGGGTTTGTCATCGCCTTCCGTGAGGCTCAGAAGCATTGCCTTTATATCTTCTCCGATGGCAAATTCCGCGGGGCAGACAAGATTACCCACGTTCTCGACAAACAACAGGTTGGTTTCTTTCAGGGGAATTTCTCCAAGAACCTCGCTGATCATATTAGCGTCAAGATGGCATGCGCCGCCAGTATTAATCTGAATGACAGGAACTCCGAGACTGCCGATTCTTTCGGCATCGGATGTGCCCGCGATGTCTCCTTCTATAACCGCTGTCTTTATTTTGCCGTTCAGCTCTTTTATGGTTTTTTCCAAAAGCGATGTCTTGCCGGCGCCGGGCGCGCTCATAAGGTTGATTACATAAACCTTTGCCTCGTCAAAAAGCCTGCGATTTTCCGCGGCGATTCTCTCATTCGCCTCAAGTATCCTCGTCACGACTTTAACCTTCACCGATTAGTCCTCCTATTTGCCGATTCACCCATTCACCGACTCACCCGCTGTTAAAACACTTCCATATCAACAATTTCCAGTTCCCGCCCTGTTTTTGTCTTGAACGAATTGCTGCCGCATTCAGGACAACACAAAACATAGGCATTTTCCGTAACAAACTCTTTTGAGCAATTGCTGCATAAGCCGCTTACAGGCACTTCGTCTATTATAACCGTTGCCTTGTCTGCAATCGTATCTATCTTTACTGCGTCAAAAGCAAAAAGGAGGGCGTCGGGCATTATGCCCGACGCCCTCCCTATCCTTAAGCGTATTGATTCTATTCTGCTGTACCCTGCTTTTTTGCAGTTCTCTTCTGCAATTTCAAGCATATTTTGAGCTATTGAAGCCTCATGCATTATCCTTTTTTAGGCCTTGGAGAGCCTTTCCTTTTCCTTTTCGTATGCTTTTTTTCCGGCCTCGACAGCAGTTGTAATCATGGACTGCTTTTCCTCAAAAAAATCTTTTCCTTTCTCGACCGTTGAAGTCACCGAACCCTTTATCTGATCCGCATATGTTGATGCCTTGTTTTTGGCATCCTCTGCCAGCTCTCTTATCTTTTCCCTTGTTTCACGGCCTGACTGAGGCGCAAGCAGCAGGGCCAAGCCCGCGCCTACAGCGCTGCCGAGAAGAAAGGAAAGAAATACCGAACCTGCGCTGTATCCATTGTCATCTCTCATTGGTTGCCTCCTTTCTGGAAAAAAAGGTTCTTTATTAAAACTTCAAGGGCTGTTCTTATGCCAACCCTCAAGCCCGAGACTTTTATCGCGGCTTCCGAACTGACTCCGCTAAAGAACTCGCTCGCCTTTTTAAAATTCTGGCCTATCTCTCTTGTGCTGCCTGATATTAATCTTATGTCGTCTGTCACGGCATTTATATCGTCAGTGACTTTTCTCATGCTTTTGAGGGTAAGCTGCAGCTCTTCGAGCGTAGGTTTTAGCGACTCCTCCGTGGTTTTTAACAGTTGTGTTATGGCCTGTGTTGATCTTCTTAACTCAAGCAGAAGGTATATAAAAAAGCCGGCTACTGCCAGAAACGCAAATGCCACAAGCGCAAACCATATCTGATTCATCATGCCTCCTTACGTCAATTATATCACAAGCATTGACAAGGTCAATGGCAATCTCAATCATGCCGAAAAATAATTTTTCAGGGGCAAAAACAATGTTTAAAACAGCCGCACCTCAACAACTTCGCCCTTTTCTATTCCAAGTTTTCTGAGGGGAATAACAACGATGCCGTCAGCCTTGACCAGTGTTGTTATAAGGCCTGATTTTCCTAGAATCGGGCTTGCCCAGATTTCATTATCCCGCTCCTCAATGGCAACCCTTATGTAATCTTCCCTTCCGGCGCTTGATGCGATATTCTTTGTAATCTTTGCAGATATAACCCGTTTTCCCCCTGCGAATCTTCTGTCCGCAGCGCCTGTAAGGCGCGCAATGAGAGGCTCTATAAATTGTTCAAAACAGACTGTGACTGCAGCAGGATGCCCGGGCAGGCCGAATACGGGCTTGTTATTTATAAAACCACCGATCATGGGTTTGCCGGGTTTTATTGACACGCCGTGAAATAAAACGCCCGGCTTGCCGATATCATTTATGATTTTTGCTGTCATATCTTTTGTTCCGACAGAACTTCCGCCTGTAATTATCACCATTGAAGAATCCGCGAGAGACTCTTTAATTATATTTTTTATGGCGTTGTATTCATCTTTGAATATGCCGCGCTTTACTGGTTCGCCGCCTGCCTCTGTTATCAGGCCTGCGAGGTTGAATGAGTTTATGTCTCTTATCTGCCCCTGCTTAACCTGTCTGTCTGCGGGGACAAGCTCGTCCCCTGTTGATATTATTGAAACCCTTGGCTTTTGATAGGCAAATATCTCTGTTATTCCAAGTCCTGCAAGCGCCCCTGCATCCTGAGGCCTGATTCTATGCCCTTTGCCGAATATAAAATCCCCCTTTTTTACGTCTTCCCCTGCCTGTATCACATTTTCCCCTGGGGCCGCAGGTTTCGTTATCTCAATAGTTGTTTCATCTATCCGCTGTGTATGCTCGATCATCACGACCGCGTCCGCGCCTTCAGGAAGCATCCCTCCCGTTGCTATTTTTGCAGCGGCGCCCTTTTTTATCTCAAAGGAAGGCATTATCCCCATCAGCACTTCGCCTGCAAGGCCTATATAAGACGGTAAACCCTCTGTTGCGCCAAAGGTATCAGAAGAAATGACCGCAAAGCCGTCAACGGTCGAACGCGCAAACTGCGGGAGGTCTTCGGGCGAGGATATATCCCTCGACAGGATTCTATTATATGCTTCTTCTATCGTTAGATTTATCTCGGGCGGGCATGCAGGAGAAACATTTTTGAACATCCGTTCCACTGCTTCTTTGATGGTAACAACCTCTTCCCTTCCGAGCATGTCGCGCATCCGTCTTTAATAGCATTTTGCGGAAAGATTAGTCAATTGCTCCTGTATGCTATTGTTATGCGGATGCAAGTTTTAAGAGGCGAGGAAACGCCTTCTGAGCTTTGGGGCGCCGAGGGGATTTTTTTTCAGGACATATGAATCCCTGCCATTCTGCAGGACATCCACAATTCTATCCAGTGATTTTTCGCGGAGTTTTTTTATGTTTTCTTCTTTATATGCGGAGGTGATGAGGATATTTTTGTCAATAAAACTGCTCAATCTCGTTTGATGCAGGCCCGAAAGCAAGACTACGCTTTTGAAGATTCGTTTATTTGTTTTAAAGGAGAACATGAGCCTTTCCAGAGAATTTTCGAGAAAAATGTCATTTCTTATCTGGACCTTTTTCTCTATGGCTATTGCCTGAAACCAGTATTTTTTCTCAATCATGCTGTCTGATCTTAGCTCGATGACGGTATGTCCGACATTTTTTTTCCCCGGCACAAGCATCTCATGCGCGACAGTATCGGCTGCGAGATGGCTCATATACCCGTAGACGAATGCCTTTTGCTGTTGTGTCCTCGCCGCGTCAAAAAGGTTGAATGCGACATCCCAGTTATGCGAACTTTTTTCGTCGGGCAGATATTTTTTGCCGACAATAATATCCGCCATGAGATTGCCGTAAAGAAAGTCATGCCTGAATTTTCTTATAAGCGAATATATGCCTGCAGGCAGTAAAGCGCCGAAATAATAAAGTTCGCTGCCGAGATATACGTGTGTTAGAGGTCCCCATGCGAAGGCAATGGAGGGCACAAATATGAATAAAACAATAGTTAAAAGCTTAATCATTACAAACCTGTTCGAAAGATAATCAATACGATGTTTATTTTAACAGATAAGGCACAAAAATATCCATTATCTTTTTAGCAATAAGTAATATCACGGAAGGGGGCGTGAACTATTTAATTTTTTTTATAAGTTCCTCTACGGGTATCGCAGCCAGCGTAAGAAGCTGGACAGAGCCTCTTGCCCCGAGTTCAAAAGACATCCTCATTACAGTTTCGTTGTCAGGGGCTTCTATTATATTCACGAAATCGTAAGGGCCGAGCACCGCAAACTGTTGTTTTACCTTTACGCCCATTTTTTCAAGTTCCTTATTGACCTCAAGAATCCTCTTGGGTTTTTCCCTTATCGTTTTTCTGCCTTCGTCTGTGAGAGTGCTGAGAATTATGTAGCTTGCCATGGCTTCCTCCTTTCTATATAATGCGTAGCCTGTTTCCCCTTCCTAAGACCTTTATACTCCAGTTCGAGAGCTATGTCAAATTAAAATATTCTCTCCATGCGCGACAGGAGGGAACAATCTTCAATCCTGATTTTAAATTGACATGAAATAATTTGCGTGATATATTGGAAGAAATAAAATTTAATAAGGAGGTGAAAGAAATGGCATGTAAGCCGAGCCATAAAGGCAAATGCGCTGCAAAAAAGAAAGTAGCGAAGAAAAAGACCGCGAAGAAGAAAGTAACAAAGAAGAAAACAGCGAAGAAGAAAAAGAAATAAATAATAATCTAAGGCATTCTATGGAGAAGGCGATGTATATATCTCTATCCGGGAATTTATTTCGTCTTCTTTATTATTCTTCTCTATAATTTCTTCATATTCAGGCACGACAATCCCTCTTTTTACCATTATGCTGTATATAAGATTGGAGCGGGTTTCAACATATTTTGAATCGCCGAGAGGGTTGTATTTTTTTGGATTCGGGAGAATAGAGGCAAGCCTGGCTGCCTCTTCAGGCGTAAGATTCGATGCGTTTTTTCCATAATAGTGTTGTGAAGCTGCTTCTATGCCGAATATGCCTTTGTCTCCCCATTCCGCGACATTAAGATAAAGTTCAAGGATTCTCCTTTTTTTCAGGACATTTTCCATTCTCCATGTAATCACGGCCTCGGCTATTTTCCTCAAAGGATTTTTTGAAGGGGAGAGATAGAGGTTCTTTGCAAGCTGCTGCGAGATTGTGCTTCCGCCGAATTTAAATTTGCCTGCCTTTATGTCTTTTTCCACTGCCTTCTGCATTGCCGCATAATCAAACCCTTCATGGCTCCAGAACCTGTCATCCTCCGCGATGAGGACTGCCTTTACAAGATAAGGCGAAATCTGCGAGAAAGGCACCCACCTCTGCTGAACCTTGTATTTCTTTCCCTGTCTTTTCCATCCCTTCTCCCTGTATTCCATAAAAGAGGTTTTCTTGGGGTTATGTCTTTTAAGGCTTTCAATATCAGGGAAGCTGAAATATAAATAGGCGGCGATTCCGGAGATTACGAACACCGCCAAAATCAGGAACAATTTTTTAAATGAACGTTTCTTTCTTTTTCTTCTTCTTGCCATAACGGATGATATTTTAACACCTCATCCCATCTTGACACAAAACAATACCTCCGCTAAGATTTTTTTAGATGGAAACAGCGCATAGAATACTTGAACTTATAACCTTGCCGCCACAGTGGGCATACGTATGGTCCTTAGTTATTTTCTCAGAATGGAACTTAAGCAGAACGTTTCCAAAGCTGCATAAGCCTGCATTCACTTTTTCCGCCTAAAATTTCATTCCAAAAATTTATTGAATTGAGTTAGACTAATGCAACCTTAACGCAAGGAATGACATATGGACAGCAAACCGACTGCATTGGTTGTGGAAGACAGCGAAGCATTCGCGATGTATTTTTCGCTTGTTTTAAACAGGCTCGGATTGAATGTTGTCCCTACCAAAGACGGGCTTGAGGCCCTCACGCTTTTAAGGGTCATCCGGCCAGACATCGTCCTTCTTGATTCCTCCATTAAGGAAAGGGACGGGATTAATGCGTCAACGCTTGTTTCCGCCATAGAGCACATAGCAAACATCCCTGTGATTATCACTTATAGGGAAGAGAGCAAGAAATCATTTCAAGATTGCCTGAACCATGACCATTTCGGATGCCTTTTAAAACCCGTCAACATACTTGAGTTCCACAGAATGATACAGCAATGCGTTACATTCTCAAGGAACACAAAAAGGTGGGCTATAAGGACGGTGTGCAACAAGAAGGTTATAATAAAACATAAAAAAGCGACGTCTGATTATTACGCCACGAGCCTTTCAAGCGGAGGCGTTTTCGTAAGGAGCATTGACCCCCTGCCGGTTGGTTCGGAAGTGGAAGTCTCCATAGATCTAAAAGATGGCAAAGTTGTAAACCTTGAAGGCGCCGTCATCTATCAGAAGGATGTTTATACGAATGCGTTTAAGTTTGCGTCAGGAATGGCAGTAGAATTTAAAAACTTGCCTGCCAAGACCTCGGATGCGCTTAAGGACTATATATTGAACCTTCTTGTCGGCGACATCATGGAAGAACAGAAAAATATCTTTAAGCTTAAATGATGCAATTACAGATTCAGCAGTCCCATCCCTTTTCCCATACGGTACGCATTTGCTATGGCACTATTCATGAATTCCTTTGCGCGCTTTGCTGATTCAAGCGGAGCATAGCCGAGCGCAAGACAGGCTGTGATTGCAGCGGAAAAGGCGCACCCTGTGCCGTGGTATTCGCCTTCTTTTTTTTCGGATTCAAGCCTGTGAAAATCTGAGCCGTCGTAATATAAATCAAGCGCGCGGGCTTTAAGGTGGCCGCCCGTGATTATCACATTCTCCGGCCCCATTTTTTTAAATTCCTTTGCAGCCTCTTCCATATTTTCTATTGTCTCTATTGTAATGCCTGTGAGAACAGATGCCTCATAGATGTTCGGAGTTATGATTCTTGCCAGAGGAAAGAGTTTCTCTTTCATTTCATCCAATGCGCCGTCTTCAGCAAGGCTCATTCCCGAAGACGAAACAGCCACGGGATCAACCACAAGGTTTTTTAATGAATATTTTTTTATACAGCCTGCGATTACCTCAATTGTCCATCTGCTGTAGAGCATCCCTGTTTTTAAGGCGTCAGGCGTAATATCCTGAAGAAGCGTATTTAGCTGTATTTCGAAAAAAGCTTTTTCCACAGGCAGGATATGGCCTACGCCTTCTGTGTTTTGCGCAGTAAGAGCGGCAGCAACAGAAAGCCCGTGAACTCCGAATGACCTGAATACCTTGAGGTCCGCCTGAAGGCCTGCCCCGCCGGTAGGGTCAGAACCTGCTATAGTGAGTGCTGATTTCATTTTTAAAATTATACAATATATTACTTACCAAAAAACCCTGCCAACCCGGTATTTTTGCAAGGAAGGCCGCATCTGTCTTTCGGCAATCTTAAACTACCTCTGCGATTGCGCTTGGCGTTAATTACGATATATAAGCTTGTCTCAAACTGTTATGAGGGACTATCCGCTCCACTTCGTTCTGTCTGCAGCCCCTATTCTGATTGCCCCGTGAATCTTGCCTCAATCCAGACACAGCCTCCCTTCATGTAAAAATTCATCCCATCCCTACCGCCTTCAAAGCGGAAATCTAAAAATTTTTATAGATTCATAAAAATTAAAAATTGCCAACCAATCGTTGTTTTGTGTTATTATTTTTAACTTTTCTCCATTTGTATATCGAGGTCGGAGACCTGTATTAGAACGAAATTTTACATGAGTTAGCGCCGTAATTTTGTATTTATATTTTACTTTTGCAGGATTTTAAAAAGGAGGGTTGCAAGATGTTGATAATCGGCGAAAAGCTCAGCATCATAGCCAAGAGAGTCAGAGAGGCGATGATGAAAAAGGATAAGGGGCCCATACAGGAGATCGCGACCCGGCAGTGGAAAGAAGGCTCCGGAATGATTGACGCGAACATAGGCCCTGCGGAAGACGGCGGTGAAGATCTTATGCAGTGGATGGTAACAACAATTCAGGAGGTTGTTAAGTTGCCGGTATGTCTCGATACGACAAATGCCAATGCAATAGAGGCCGGGCTCAAGGTTCATAACAATGAATGGGGCAGGGCTTTAATAAATTCCACATCCAATGACCCCGAGAGATTCCCGATACTTGAACTCGGCGCAAAATATAATGCACAGGTCATAGGGCTCACTGTAGGCAAGGGCGGGCTTCCTGCAGACGCTGAAGAGCGCGCTGCGATAGCAGCAGAGATTATGGGGAGGGCAATGGAATACGGGCTTCCGCTCGAAGACCTTTACCTTGATCCCCTTGTGCTTCAGATAGCTACATCACAGGACCATGCGCGGCATGTTATAAAGGCAATCAGTATGTTCAGGGAGATGAACGACCCTCCGATGAAGACTGTGGTCGGCCTGAGCAATATATCCAACGGATGTCCCAAGGCATTGAGGCCCATTCTCAACAAGCACTATTTTGTAATGCTGATGAATGCCGGATTGACTGCCGCCATCGCGGATGCTTCTGAAATGGCAGAGGCAGTGAATGAGAAGACAACGATTGATGAGGTCCTGGCCGGGAAAAAGATTGCTGATACTAAAAAGATGGCAGAGATAACAAAAACGCTTGATGTAATAATGGGCAAAACACTTTATGCCCATTCATATTTAGAAATGTGAAAAAACAGGTGAATAGGTTAATGGGTGAATAGTTAAAAAGGTTTTGCGATTCACCGATTCACCGAAGACCGATTCACCGAATATACGGAGGTTAAATATGGCTTTTGTTGCTCCAAAAGAGACTTATTCAGGCAGGGTTTATGAGATAAACATAGGCGCGGGCGGGAGCGCGCTTAATTTTGGCGGGGAAAATGTTCTTCCTTTCCACGCATTTGAGGGGGCTGCTCCAAACAGGCCTGTTATAGCTTATGAGATACAGGATGTCCCGCCAACAGATTGGCCTGAGAATGTGCGGAAACCATACAATGGCGTCTCTGGCGATCCTGTTAAATGGGCAAAATACTGTCAGGACGAGCTTAAGGCAAAGGCAATCGCGCTGAGGCTGGCAGGCACGCATCCTGACAGGGAAAACCGTTCTCCCGATGACGCTTCAAAAACAGTCAAAGATGTGCTTGCAGCTATAAATGTTCCTTTAATAATTCTTGGAAGCAATCATGCAGAAAAAGATTCAGCGGTTCTTGTTGCGGTTGCAGACGCAGCCAAGGATAAGAATTGCATAATCGGCAAGGCTCAGGAAGCAAATTATAAAACGATAGCTGCTGCCGCTATGGCGAACAATCATAAGCTTATTGCCATGTCAGAGCTTGATATAAACCTTTCAAAACAACTGAACATCCTTATTACGCAGATGGGTTTTGATAAGGAGAGGCTTATAACGGACCCGATGTGTTCCGCATTAGGCTATGGCCTCGAATATACATATTCTGTTATGGAAAGAATAAGGCTTGCGGCCCTGACACAGAATGACGCTACTATGCAGCCTCCTATGCTTGGCGATGTTGGAATGTATGTATGGAAGGTGAAGGAAACGCAGGCTTCCGAATCCGACCTTCCTCTTTGGGGCACTCTCAAAGAGCGGGGCATTGCATGGGAAACTGCCACTGCGGGCGCATTGCTTATCGCAGGCGCGGAGCTTCTGATAATGAGGCATCCTGATGCAGTAAGGTCGGTTGAAAATTTTATAGGCGAGTTAATGTAAGGAGGATATATATGGCTCTATCAGGCGTTGAAATATTTAAGCTGCTTCCAAAAACGAACTGTAAAAAATGCGGGTATCCTACATGCCTTGCGTTTGCAATGAAACTTGCTCAGAGACAGGCGTCTCTCGATGCCTGCCCCGATGTGTCAGAAGAGGCAAAGAGGGTCCTCGGCGAGGCATCAGCGCCTCCTATAAGGCCGGTTACTATCGGCGCAGGCGATAAGGCGGTAAAGGTGGGCGAGGAAACAGTGCTCTTCAGGCATGAGAAGAAATTTGTTAATCCATGTGTCTTTGCCGTAGAGATAAAAGACTCTTTGGGAGTCGAAGAGATAAACAAGACCGTTGATGACGTATTAACCTCCGAGATAGACAGGGTTGGCCAAAAGCTGAGAATCGGAGCCATATATATAAGCAACGCATCCAACGATGCCGGAAAATTCGAGGCTGCTGTTAAGGCAGTAGCTGCCACGGCAGCTGATATTCCTTTGATTATTTCTACCGCAAATCCCGCGGCAGCAGAAGCGGCTCTAAAGATAGCGGCTGACAAAAAACCGCTTGTTTACGGAGCAGATGAATCAAACGCCGATGCCATGGCAGGCATTGCCAAGACATATAAGGTATCTCTCGGCGTAACCGCCAAAGGACTTGACGCACTCGCATCCCTCACGGAAAAGATAAAAGGGCTCGGGGTAGAGGATATGGCAATAGATTCCGGCGCAAGGAGCGCTAAGGAGATCCTCGAGGATAATACCCTCATAAGAAGAGCCGCTATAAAAAAGAACTTTAAGGCCTTGGGCTATCCTGTTATAACTTTTGCGCAGAGAGATGACAGCATGACAGAGATGCTGGTTGCGGGAACCGGGGTTGCCAAATACTCGTCAATTATTGTCTTGAGCAGCATTGAAAAATGGAAGAACCTTGCGCTTTTCACCTTGAGGCAGAATATTTATACTGACCCGCAGGTTCCAATGCAGGTGGAGCAGAAGATATACAATATCGGAGAGCCGACGCCCGAGTCTCCGTTTGCTATTACAACAAACTTTTCGCTCACATTTTTTATCGTTTCAGGCGAGATAGAAAACAGCAAGGTTCCGACAAGGCTTGCCGTGATGGACTGCGAGGGGCTGTCGGTGCTTACTGCATGGGCTGCCGGTAAATTTACAGCGTCAAAAATAGCGCAGTTTATTCAGGAAAGCGGCATTGAAAAAGATATTAAACACAAAGAATTGATTATCCCCGGATATGTTGCGATATTAAGCGGCGCAATAGAAGAAAAGCTCTCCGGCTGGAAGGTTACGGTAGGGCCGAGAGAAGCAAACGCATTGCCTGCGTTTTTGAAATCACGCAGCAGTTAATGTTAAATTAAAAGATCAACAATATAAGGAATTCAGGAGGTTTGGATGTCAAAGCTGATAGCCTCGGCAGCTATAAAGGGCGCGCATAAACTTGTAGCTCAGGCCGAAGAAATGGTTGAAAAAGCAATTGCTGAAAAAGGGAAGGATCTTGTTTTTGAGTTTCCTGACACTGCTTTTTATCTTCCCATGATATATGCGATGACAGGATTTCCTGTAAAGACCGTAGGCGATATGAAAGTTGCGCTTGGCTTTGCAAAAGAGCTTTTGCATAACGAGCCGGAAGGGGCTATATGGAAGCCGTATCTCGGAGAAGCCCTTGATTCCGGGATGGCAACGCTCTTTGCCGAAGAGATAATACTTGCGATTAAATATATCTACGGGCTCGAGCCGTATAAATGTCCCGAGACAGGGCTCGTTTATAACGGATTTATAACTGATACGATTCAGAGGAATCTCGGCATTCAGCTTGTTGACGGCACGATGCCGGGGTTTGCGGCAATAATCGGGGCCGCTCCTACTGACGATATAGCCGTGAACATATGCCGCGAGCTCCAGGAGAAGAATATCCTGACGTTCCTTTCAGGCAAATCCAACGGCGACAGCGTGACAAAACAGCTTCATAGAAAAGGCATCGAGCTCGGATGGGATTCAAGAATAGTTCCTTTGGGGCCCGATACCGAGCATACGCTTTATGCTCTTGACTGGGCAATAAGGGCATCCCTGATATTCGGCGCTAAGAAACCCGCTGATTTTAAGGCGCATCTTTTATATCAAAAAGACAGGGTTTTTGCCTTTGCCGTAGCCCTTGGCGAAATGGACGATATAAAGTGGGCTACCGGAGCAGGCGCAATCAACATGGGGTTCCCGGCTGTCTGCGATACGGACGTCCCTGTCATACACCCGACAGGTGTATGCACATATGAAGAGGTGGACAAGGAGTTCGACCACAGCAAGATAGTTCAGAGGTCTATAGAGGTCAGGGGCCTTAAGATAATAGTGGAAAAACCTCCTATTCCTGTTGCATACGGCCCTGCGTTTGAAGGCGAAAGAATAAGAAAGGAAGATACATTTATAGAATTCGGAGGCCAGAGAACTCCTGCGTTTGAGCTGGTAAGAATGAAAGAAATGGAAGAGATAGAGGACAATAAGGTTATTATTGTCGGCGAGAACTGGAAAGAACAGTACGAAAAGGGCGGCAAGATGCCGATAGGCATCGTGATAGACGTTGCAGGCCGCAAGATGCAGAAGGATTTTGAATCGGTAATAGAGAGAAAGATCCATCATAACCTTAATGAAGCCCAGGGCATATTTCATATGGGGCAGCGCGATGTTAACTGGATAAGGATAAGCAATGCCGCAAAGAAAGACGGTTTTACGCTCGAACATATTGGAATAATTCAGGCGACTATGGTGCATCACAGGTTTAAATCCATTGTTGATAAGGTTCAGGTAACCCTCTACATGGATGAAAAAGACGTGACTGAAACGCTCAAGCAGGCAAAACAGGCATACGCGGAGCGTGATGCAAGGCTCGGCAATATGACGGATGAAACAGTGGATGAATTCTTTTCGTGTCTCCTCTGCCAATCTTTTGCGCCAAGCCATGTCTGCGTTGTGTCGCCGGAGCGTCTTGGATTATGCGGCGCATTTAACTGGCTTGACTGCAAGGCGGCATTTGAAATAGACCCGACAGGCGGAAACCAGCCTATTAAAAAAGAGGAAGCCCTTGATACTAATCTCGGGCGTTTTAAGGGCGTAGATTCATATCTCCAGAAATCCACGGGCGGCGCGGTAGAGACCATGAATATGTATACGATTATGCAAAATCCCATGACTTCATGCGGATGTTTTGAGTGCATTGTAGGGATAATTCCCGAGGCAAACGGGGTTATGATAGTGCATAGAGGCCATCAAGGCATGACTCCCGTAGGCATGAAGTTTTCAACCTTTGCGGGCACTGTGGGCGGCGGAGCCCAAACACCCGGATTCATGGGTATTGGCGTAAATTTCATAACAAGCCGGAAGTTCATTCACGGCGATGGCGGGATAAAGAGAATTGTCTGGATGCCGAAGGCATTGAAAGAAAGGATTCAGGACGCGTTCAAGAAAAGGGCTGAAGAGATAGGCGTTCCTGACCTGCTTGATAAGATAGCAGACGAAACTATCTGCGAGGAGTCCGAAAAACTTCTTGAGTTCCTTACAAGCGTTGGACATCCTGCGCTTGAGATGGAACCAATGTTATAATAAAGGAGCAGCAAAGTGTCAAAAAGCCATAGGGCCGCAGATTGCTTTTGATACTCTGAAGCTCTGAAGATTTGATGCTTAAAAAGTTGGAGGAAAAATAATGGATAAGGCAGTAAAAAGTGCAAATAAAGCGGCAGAAGAAGTTATAAGGTGGGGCGAGGCGCAGGGAATAGAGACCTGCTTTGACCGCGCGCAAAAACTGAAACCGTGCCCGATAGGCGCATCAGGAGCCTGCTGCAAGATATGCCATATGGGGCCGTGCAGGCTTGTAGGCAAAAATGCAGAGGAAGACGCAAGAGGAGTATGCGGCGCAACGCTTCCTGTGGTTGCCGCGAGGAATCTTGTCAGGATGGTAGCGGCAGGGACAGCCTGCCATGGAGACCACGGAAGGGATATGGCTTTTACTCTGCTTGCGGTCGCAAATGGAGATACAAAGGACTTTAAGATAAAAGACGTTAAAAAGCTTTACAGGATAGCAGGCTATCTCGATATAGAATTTGAAGGAAGAGCAGTCAATGAGGTTGCAAAGGATGTTGCGACTAAACTCATAGAAGATTTCGGCCGCCAGCGCGGAGAGATTAACTTTGTCAAAAGAGCGCCCAAGAAGACACAGGAGAGATGGAAAAAATGGGGCATAGCTCCGAGAGGCATTGACAGGGAAGTCTCAGAGGCAATGGACAGGACCACAATGGGAATGGACGCTGACCCCGACTCTCTGCTTACACATGCTTTAAAGACATCCCTTGCGAACGGATGGGGCGGAAGCATGATATCAACCGAGATTACGGATATACTTTTTGGGACTCCGTTCCCTGTTAAGGCAGAGGCAAGCCTCGGCATATTTAAAGAGGATGAGGTAAATATAGTTATTCACGGCCATGAGCCTGCGCTTGCAGAGATGATAGTAGATGTTGTTTGCGAGCCTGACCTGGTTGCCTACGCGCAGTCAAAAGGAGCAAAGGGAATCAACCTCGGCGGAATGTGCTGCACTGCAAATGAAGTTATGATGAGGCACGGAATACCGACTGCCGGAGGTTTCACGAATCAGGAACTTGGAATAATGACAGGGCTTGTGGACGCAATGGTTGTTGATGTGCAATGCATAATGCCCGCGCTCACCGAGATTTCAAAGAAGTTCCATACGAAGGTGCTGACAACATCCGAGAAGGTCAGAATACCCGGAGCGCAGCATATAGAGTTTGATGAACATAAGGCTATGGAAGTTGCAAGAAACATAGTGAAGATCGCCATTGATAATTTCCCTAACAGGACAACTTCAGGAAGCCATATCACAGAGAAATTCCCTGTTATCGCTGGTTTTTCTCAGGAATATATAGAGTATATGCAAGGCGGGAAATGGAGGGCGTCGTTCAGGCCATTGAACGATGCTATTATGGCAGGAAGAATCAGAGGCGCAGTAGGCCTTGCAGGATGCGATAATCCGAGAGTTCCTTCGACAGGCATGCATAAGTTTCTGGCGACAGAATTGATTAAGAACGACGTTCTTGTCCTTTCAACAGGATGCAGCTCTGCGTCATGCGGCACAGCTGGTTTCCTTACGCCTGAAATGGCATTGGAGAATGCGGGCCCCGGGCTCAGAGAGGTATGCGAGGCAATAGGAATTCCTCCGATACTCCACCTCGGCGCGTGTGTTGACAATACAAGGATTTTGACGATTGCGACTGCAATGGCTGCCGAAGGCGGGTTATCGGATGAGATAGGCGGAATGCCTGCTGTTGGCATCGCTCCTGAATTTATTACGGAGAAAGCAATATCAATCGGATGCTATTTTGCGGCATCAGGAGTGCCGGTGATATTCGGAGGAGAATCGCCTGTCGAGGCAAGCGCTGAAGTGACAAGGATAATGACAGAGGTTTGGTTTGAGAGATTCATGGGAGCGCTGCATTTTGAGCCGGACCCTGAAAAGATTTTAGAGCTTACGCTTAAATATATCGATGCCGCAAGAGAAAGGCTGAAGCTCAGGAAATACGAGCCGGGCAAATTCGGAGCCGAAAGAGTGCTGATGGATATGGCTGCAAGACGTGAAATCGAAAAGGCAGCTAAACCGCACTTAGGACTGTAAGGCTGTTGCGAAACTTGGAGGTTTAATGAAGGTTGACGATATAAATGTTGATGAAAAGATAGGAAGGGTCAAGGGTGTATTAACGGAGACCCAGAAGAAAAGGGGCGTTCTAATACACGCCTTTCAGAGCATACAAAAAGAACATAACTATCTCCCCGAGGACGTATTAAATGCGCTGTCAAAGAAGCTTGATATACCTTTGTCCGAGGTATACAGCGCCGCCACTTTTTACAAGCATTTCTACTTCAAACCCAGAGGCAGGAACGTTGTATGCGTGTGCACCGGCACCGCCTGTCATGTCAGGGGATCGGATAAGGTGCTTGAAAAGATAGAAGAGTCTTTCGGCATAAAAGAGGGAGAAACAACACCTGATTTATCTTTGACGCTCGAAACAGTAGGCTGCGTTGGATGCTGCGGCCTTGCCCCGGTTGTTACGGTTAATGAAGAGGTTGTGGGCGACCTTAGCGTTAAAAAGGTCAAGGATGTAATAAATATGGTTAAAGGAAAATAAATGATGGACAGGTTAAAAACAATAGATGATCTTAAAAAACTTAGAAAAAATCTCAAAGATGAGACTTTCAAGCCTGAGATTCCGAGGATAAGGATTTGCAGCGGCACTGCCTGCACAGCCACGGGAACCCCTAAGGTCCTGGACGCTATTGCGGAAGAGGCAGGCAAACGCGGCATAGATATTGACGTTGTTAAAACAGGCTGTCAGGGCCTGTGTCAGAAAGGGCCGGTGATGAAGGTGGAGCCGCAGGGAATTTTTTACCAGAAGGTAAAACCGGAACACGCAAAATCTGTTTTAACATACACGGTCCTCGGAGGAATGCCTTTTCGACAGAGCCTTTACAGGGAAGATTTTCTGAATGAACCCATACCTGAGATGACCGATGTGCCGTTCTATAAAAAACAGCTAAGGATTGCCCTGAGAAATAACGGGCTTATAGACCCTCGCAATATTTATCACTATATCGCGCTGGGCGGCTATTCTGCTCTTGAAAAGGCGTTTGGCTCTATGAAGCCTGATGATGTGCTTAATGAGATAGATAAGGCCAACCTCAGGGGAAGGGGCGGAGCAGGATTCCCTGCAGGAAGGAAATGGAAACATACAAAGAGCGCATCAGGCAATATTAAATTCGTGATAGCAAACGGCGATGAAGGAGACCCGGGCGCTTTCATGGACCGGTCTGTAATGGAGGGAGACCCTCACAGCCTTTTTGAGGGAATGCTGCTTTGCGCATACGCAATAGGCGCTGAATACGGGCTTATTTATGTAAGGCATGAGTATCCGCTTGCAGTCAAGAATCTCAGCCTTGCAATAAAACAGGCAGAGGAACTCGGACTCCTCGGAAAGAATATACTCGGAAGCGGCTTTAATTTCACACTGGATATCAGGGAAGGCGCAGGGGCATTTGTGTGCGGAGAATCAACGGCCCTTGTCGCATCAATTGAGGGTGAAAGAGGTTTCCCGAGGCCGAGGCCGCCAAGGCTTTCAGAGCACGGCGGCGGCGCATGGGGCTATCCGAGCAATCTGAATAATATCGAAACATACGCGTGTGTTCCTCCGATAATAGAAAAAGGCGCAGACTGGTTCCTTAGCATAGGCACGAAGACTTCTCCGGGCACAAAGGTATTTGCGCTTACAGGGAAGGTTGTAAATACCGGCCTTGTTGAAGTCCCGATGGGAATAACTCTGCGCGAGATTATATACGACATAGGCGGCGGCATCATGAACGGGAAAAAATTCAAGGCCGTTCAGACCGGAGGCCCGTCGGGAGGTTGTATTCCCGAGCAGCATCTTGACCTGCCTGTTGATTTTGATTCGCTTGCAAAGGTCGGTTCGATGATGGGCTCAGGCGGAATGGTTGTTATGGACGAAGATAACTGTATGGTTGATGTCGCAAAATACTTTCTTTCCTTCTGCCAGTCAGAATCATGCGGCAAGTGCCCTCCGTGCAGGGTCGGCACCTATCAGATGCTCCAGATACTCGAAAGAATTACTTCAGGGAAGGGCGAGCCCGGAGACATAGAACAGCTTCAAAAGGTCGGCACCCTTGTTAAAGAGGGCGCGCTCTGCGGACTCGGGAACAGCGCTCCAAATCCTGTTCTTACAACAATAAAATACTTTAGAGAAGAATATGAAGAACATATCCATGATAAATATTGCCGCGCAAAGGTGTGCAGCGGGCTCGGCGAATTCCGCATTGAGCAGGACGAATGTTTTCTATGCGGGCTTTGCAAACAGGCCTGCGCTTTTGACGCTGTAAAGTCGACAGCCGAAAGCTTTTTTATTGATCAGGATTACTGCACCAAATGCAAGGCATGTTATCAGGCATGCCCGATAGGAGCGGTGAAGGTGGGGAAGAAGAAAAGGCAAGTAGCCAGTAGCAAGTAGATAGTAGTTAAGGGGACAGAAAGACCTCCCTTTGCTACTAACTACCAACTACTTACTACTTACTACTTACTACTTACTACCTTTGTTTAACTGGAGGTTTAATGGCAGAGCAGAAAGAGAAAAAGGTTGAAGACATAAAGAAAGAGGCAGACACAAGAAAATGCCCTGTCAATAAAGCCCTTTATTACATCGAGGAGTTTATCTCAGGGCCCATGTGCGGGAAATGCTTCCCGTGCGAAATGGGCGTTTACGAGGCGAGGATAAGGCTTAAGAATATTACTGAGGGAAAAGGCGCTGATTCGGATTTATCCGCCATAAAAAGAATAGCATCGGACATGCTCGAATCCTCAAGATGCAAAAGGGGAAAAGACACTGCCGCATTCATCCTCGATTGGATGGGAACAGATGTCTTTAAAGAACATATCCAAGGCAGATGTCCTGACAGGGAATGCATTTCATTAATAGAGTACAGGATAATACCGGAGAAATGCATCATGTGCGGCCTGTGTAAGGACGCATGCAAATATAACGCGATTCTTGGTGAAAAGAAAAAAGGTTATAAGAGCGGCTATCTGCCTTTCGAAATAAGACAAAGAAGATGCGTTAAATGCGGAGACTGCATAAAGGTATGCCCGACAGAGGCAGTCATAATCGTTGATGTGAAGGCAAAAGAGAAAATCAGTGTCAGTGTTTAGTTATTAGTGTCAGATATACCGAAAATACTGGCACTGGATACCGACGCTATACACTTAAATATGGAGGATTTAAATGGCAAGCATGTTTAAACTTACTATAGACGGCAAGGAGGTTCAGGCTGCTGAAGGCACTAACCTTATTGATGCTGCGGAACTTGCGGGAATTCATATCCCGAATCTCTGCTATTTAAAGGGCATGCCGGGAATTGGAGCGTGCAGGCTCTGCCTTGTAGAAATAGAGGGGGCAAAGGCTCCTGTGATCGCCTGCAACACAAAGATAAAAGAAGGCATGGTCGTTAATACCCAGACCGAAAAAATTAAAGAGACAAGAAAATTCGTCATTGACCTCATACTCTCCATGCATCCATTGGACTGCATGACATGCACAAAGGCGGGCGTCTGCAACCTCCAGCAGTATGCCTATGACTTTGAGCTTAAGGAATCTACATTCACAAGAAAGAAATTCGGCTATCCGGTAGATGAGGCAAACCCGTGTATAAAGCGCGATCCCGACTACTGTGTTCTCTGCGGAAGATGCGTCCGCGTATGCAGGCATCAGGGAACGAATGTGCTTGATTTTATGGGAAGAGGGGTCGGCGCAAAGGTTATCACTGCAAACGACAAACCTTTGCAGGAGTCCGCATGCACATTCTGCGGGAGTTGTGTTGATGCCTGTCCTGTTAATGCGCTTCTTGAGGCTGACAGGTGGAGACGGGGAAGAGAATGGGAATATGAAAAGACAAAATCTGTATGCCTGCTTTGCGGAAACGGCTGCGACATAACAGTCAGCGCAAAAGAGGGCAGGGTAGCAAAGATAAATTCAGGAGGAATCGAAGGCTCCGCAGAAAAATATATCTGCGCGTACGGCAGATTCGGATTTGACTGCATAGAGTCAGAGACAAGGGTTACTTCTCCAATGAAAAAAGTCGGGAATGAACTTCGGGAGACCACATGGGAAGACGCGATAGCCATAGCCGCAGATAAACTTAAACATGCGGGCGCGGCAGCAGGGTTCATAAGCACAGCCGGCATAATGAACGAAGACGCCATTGTCCTCCGGCAGCTTGCGAGCGCAATAAAGTCAAAAAATGTCGATACAACGACAAGCCTTTATTCTGATGCTGCTTCCCTTAAGAACGAGAGCGCTGACATTGATTCCGCAGACCTCATTATCCTTGCCGGCCTTAACCCAAGCCAGTGGACAAGGGTATTGCCTGCTCTCGATGCGGCAGTAAGAAGAAGGGTAAATTCAGGAACAAAACTGGTTGTAATAAATTCAGGCGATACAACTATCTCATCTGTCGCAACAATGAATCTTAAAGGAGATGAGGCAAAGATTCTCTCCGAGATTGCGCAGGGAATCATCTCAAAAGGAGCCAAGGTTCCAAAAGAGCTTGTTCACGCCCTTGCGTCTGTTGATCCTTCTGATGACGCGGTAAAGGCAGCAGAGCTTTTAATAGCGGCTAATAATCCTATTATGTTTTCTTCTCCTTCACTTTATGACGCATCGGCAAATCTTTCACTTATAAAGGGAACGGCTATAGCGGTTCCTATCGAAAGCAATGCAAAGGGTGTTGTGATGATGGGGATAGAGGGCGACGGCAAATCCTATAAAGAGATGCTTGAAGGAGGCATGAAGGTTCTTTATGCGATAGGCGAGCTTCCATTAAGCAAAAGGCCGAAGACTGAGTTTCTTATAGTCCAGAATTCTCATATGACAGAGCTTGCAAAGCAGGCAGATATAGTTCTTCCGTCAGCGGCATTCCTTGAGGCGTCAGGGACCATGGTAGATTATATGGGAAGAATGAAATGCCTGTGCAAGGCAGTTGAGCCTGCGGGAAGCGCTAAGGTCCACAGAGAAATTTTCATGCAGGTATCAGAGGCGCTCGGCAAGGGAATAAAGGAACCCAAAGACACAGACATAAAGAAGGCGTTAAAAGCAAAACCAAAGATTTCGCTGAAGCCTTTTAAGAAAAAAGAGGGGCTTGATGTGAACCCTGAGGAGATGATTGAATCAATCAATGCGTCCGTTATCAATGGCTCAAGGCTTCTCTGGATTAAAGAGACTGAAAAGGCTGTGGCAGCTTAAGTTTTAGACGGGAAAATTTTTATGCAAAATATTTTCCCGTTATTCGGGGCTTATCTTGTGCAGGATTTCAATTACCTTGTCTTCTTCAAAAGGCTTCAGGATGTAATGATTCGCGCCTGCCTTCAGGCACTCTTTTACCCTATCCATCGAATCCAAAGCGCTGACCATTATTATCTTCACGTTTTTATTCATTGACCTTAACATCCTCAGCGCTTCGATGCCGCCAAGCTGTGGCATAATTATATCGAGCATAACAATATCCGGCTGAAGGGAATTGCAGAGCTTTATGGCCTCTGTGCCGCTCGATGCCTCTCCGACAACATTGTAATTGTTCCTTACAAGTATCTCTTTGAGGGATTTTCGCACATTTTCAGAATCATCAACAATTAAGATCTTTTTAGGCATAGGGAATTATAGCATCTCCTTAAAATTATTTTATTTCCTTTGTCACCCTGAGAAGCTCTTCTACGCTTGTCGTGCCGTCAATCACTTTCTTGAGGCCGTCAAAACGCATATCCTTGTATCCGGCTTTTGAAGCCGCTTCCCTCAGCTCGGTTACAGAACCCTTCCGGGTGATAATCTCCCTTATCCTCTCGTCCACAACAAGTATCTCATGAATGCCGGTTCTTCCCGAATACCCTGCATGCTTGCAATTATCACAGCCAATTCCCTTATAGAACTTCAACCCCTCGATAGTTATGTCAAGTCCGCAGGCCTTTAATTCATTTTTCGAGGGAGTATATGCCTCTTTGCACTTAGGGCATATTCTTCTTAAAAGCCTCTGCGCTACGATGCCGATAAGGGACGGCGCGAGAAGAAACGGCTCAATACCCATATCCATAAGGCGGGTTATCGAGCTTGGGGCGTCATTCGTGTGCAAAGTGCTGAGGACCAGATGGCCGGTGAGCGCAGACTCCGCGGCTATGGCTGCTGTCTCAGGGTCTCTGATTTCTCCTATCATGATTATGTCAGGATCCTGCCTCAGAATCGACCTAAGGGCTGTGGCAAAGGTGACGTCTTTTTTGGGATTCACCTGCATCTGGTTTATCACAGGCAAGCGGTATTCAATCGGGTCTTCAACCGTGACTATATTTTTTTCAATAGAGCTTATTTCATGAAGGGCTGCATATAGGGTCGTCGTCTTCCCGCTCCCTGTAGGGCCTGTGACAAGCACTATGCCGTAAGGCTGGTTTATCAGGCTGAGAAATATTTCATAATTCTTCTCAGAAAAATCAAGGGCGTCTATGCTAATCTTGACATTCGCCGTGTTAAGCAGCCTCATAACAGCCTTTTCACCGTAAAGCGTCGGTATGCTTGAGACCCTGATATCAATTTCCTTATTATCAAGCTTTATTTTTATTCTGCCGTCCTGGGGCTTCAGTTTCTCGGAGATATCCATCCCGGAAAGGATCTTAATCCTTGATAAAATTCCCGCGTGCATCTTCATCGGGTATGTGCCGGAGTCTCTCAGTATGCCGTCAACTCTATACCTCACAGCAAGATTTTCCTCGTGCGGCTCAACATGGATATCGCTCGCGTTGTCTTCTACAGCTTCGACTATCATTCTGTCAACGATTCGTACGATGGGTATGTCAGCCCCGGACATCTTGATTTCTTCTATTTCCGCCTTGCTTATGGAAGCAGGCGCTGACGCGGTGGGTTTTTCTGCGGCCTCCACTGCCTCAACCTTCATAATGTAATGCCTATTTATCGCCTTCGTTATATCCGATGGAGGCGATATAACGGGAATTATCCTGCAATGTGTTTCCGCTGCAACAAGGTCTATAATTAAAATATCCGTAGGGTCGGATACGGCAAGCGTAAGCTCGTTGCCGACTTTAAAAAGAGGCATTATGCTGTATTTTTTGGCAAGGGTTTCTGAAATCATGGCAATCACCTCCGGCTTTATCCTGAGGCCTTCAATCCGCATCACAGGCAGGTTATATTGCGCGCCAAGCGCATTTGCGATGTCAGTTTCAGTTACATATCCGAGGCCAATAAGGTAAGTGCCTAACTTTTGATTATCGGCATAGTGTTTCTTTTGTTCTTTTAGAGCGGTATCAAGCTGATTCTTGCTGATAATGCCTCTTTCTACGAGGATTTCGCCGATTTTAATATCGTCTTCCCTTGCAAACATTGAAATGCTCAACCGTTCCCTTTTTCAAACAGCCTGTCAAGTTCTTCCTGTGAAAGTTCTCCTGTATCTTCAGTTTCTTTCTTTTTGGCCTTTTTCTCTTTTTTTCCTGATTGAGCTTCAATCAGTTCCTTGACATCTTCAGCAGTAAACTTTGCTGATGCGGGAATGGCCGTAGCAGGTATGCCTTCTTTTGATTCTTCCTTCGCAGCCGCAGCCCCGCTCATTAAAAAACCGCAGCCGCCGCAGTACTTATCCCCGAACGAATTGTGAAAACCGCAGTTTCTGCAGAAATTCGCTATTAAAGAACCGCACTCCCTGCAGAATTTCCTTCTGTCCGAGTTGTTGGTTTTACATTTAGAACATATAAGCATCATTTGTAGTTAGATTATATCAGAGGAATGCGGTTTAGTAAATTAATGGGTAGCAAGAAAAAACTTATTTCTTGCCGGCTAAAAACCTGTTTATATCCGCTGCCGCCCTTTTCCCTGCTCCCATTGCGCTTATGACAGTTGCAGAGCCTGTTACAACATCCCCT
>Ga0172375_10001686_pt1 | contig 35282 bp, 28 predicted proteins | sample LakKiv1m_FD_114537 | JGI IMG/M metagenome (GOLD analysis project Ga0172375, IMG submission 114537) | Freshwater microbial communities from Kabuno Bay, South-Kivu, Congo - kab_092012_11.1m | ecosystem: Environmental > Aquatic > Freshwater > Lake | place: Democratic Republic of the Congo... | reverse complement strand
GTGACCCACCACCCGGGATCGGGTGCAATAGCGGCAGTAGGTGGAGCAGAAATCGCTCAGGAGGAACAAAACCCGGTCCGGATACCGGTGCACCAGACCCGGCACCGGGCTCTGGGCGTCCTCACCCAATGGGTCATCCGCTTCCCCCGGCGACATCATTTGCTCATTGACGGTCGGGATCACGCAGCGGCGCAACGGGTCCATCGAATTGTCCGCCGACAACAAGCTCATGTAGTAGGGGGTTACGCCGAAGGGGAGCGACGTGCCGAGATTCGCCAGGGCGTCCCTCTCCGAGGGAGAGAGGTGAAGCATCATCTCCGCCTGTCCAAGGCTCCTGATGCGGTTGGCGATCTGCCAGTGCCAGTCGTTCCACTGCGCATCGGTCGCCTGGGGATAAAACCTCCGGCGAAAGGCCCGGGTTTTAGGCGTGGTTCTGGCGCCGCGTCTGAGCTGAACAAGGGGTGTAATGGAAAAAGAACGGGCTGGGGTAATAACAAAGGGCGGGCAGGGGGCTTGCTGGAGATGCAATGCCCCTTGGCTGGGAGGCTCCTCAGGTTCTTCGCCGCTGGGAGGCTCCTCGTTTTCCTCTATGAGAAACTCAGATGTACTGCTCTTCTGCATGATGTCGTGCATGGCATGCTCCTCGTGTTCATATATAAGAGTTCGTCACCCAAATGACTGAAACAGCATCGGCTTGTTACTCTGGCTAAATGATTTAGGATAAACACGTAGCCCTTTCATTTGGGGCGGTAATATACGCCTTTTCAAATACTTTGCAAGAAAAAAATGAACCTTTTTGATTCACCGCCGCATTTTTTTTCATTGTGCTTATCCCACAGAGACCACAGAGCACACAAAGGATGTTTCATTAAAATACAACATGCCTTTCGCTGTGGTCTTTGCGGCCTTGTGTGAGCCGGGAAAAACAGACCCTAATACATCCTCCGGCGGAACAACCAGCCGGCAATCACGAGGGCCACTACCCCGATCACGGCCATGGGCCAGTAGAGGTTCCAGAGGAGATCGAAGGGGGTGGCCTCCAGGAAAACCGACCGGACGACAATGAGGAAGTAGCGCATCGGATTCAGGTAGGTGAGATACTGGACCGCAGGGGGCATGTTGGCGATGGGGGTGGAAAAGCCTGACAGGATGATGGCAGGGACGAGGAAGAGGAAGGTCCCCAGGAGGGCCTGCTGTTGGGTGACCGAGAGGGAGGAGATCATGAGACCCGCCCCCACGGCCGACAGGAGGAAGGTGAAGAGCCCCAGGTAAAGGGGAAGGATCGCCCCCCTGAAGGGGACATGGAACCAGAAGATGGCCATCAGCAGGATGAAGGTCGCCTCCAGGGCACCGATGACGAAGCCGGGCAGGGCCTTGCCGATGAGGATCTCCACCGGCCTCAGGGGGGTGGCCAGCATCTGATCGAAGGTGCCGGCCTCCCGTTCCCTGGCCACGGACAGGGCGGTCAACAGGAGGCTCACGACGAGGGTCAGAAGGGCCACCAGTCCTGGAACGATAAACCACCGCGAGTCCAGATTGGGATTGAACCAGAACCGCACGCGCAGATCGGCAGGCCCGGGCCTCTCGCCGTGGCCAGCGGACCAGGCCCTGTTGAAGCCCATGACAATGGTACGGACATAATTGAGCACGATCATGGCCGTGTTGGAGTTGCGCCCGTCCACCACCACCTGAAGGCTGGCCGACCGGCCCCGGAGAAGGTTTTCCGTGAAGAGGGGGCCGATATGAACCACGGCCATGACCTTTCGGTCGTCAATGAGCGGTTGAACCTCCCGGTCGCTGTCCACCCGTGCGGTCAAGCTGAAATTGGGTGATCCTTCAAATCTTGCCAGGAGGTCCCTGGAGGCGGGGCCCCTGTCCTCGTTGTACACGGCATAGGTGACGTGCTCCAGGTCAAAGGTGGCGGCATACCCAAACACCATCAGTTGAATGATGGGGGGCCCGATGAGGACCATTCGGCTCTTGGGGTCCGCCACGATGGCGATGATTTCCTTGATCATGAGGGCAATGATGCGGCGCAGCATGTCTTTCCCTATTCGAGCCTTTTTTTCATCCGTCGGCGGACCAGAACCAGGAACAGAAGGCACATGATGCCGAGGGCAAGGGAATTCCAGGCCACCACCGCCCAGACGTCCCCGGCCAGAAAGAGGGTCTGAAGAATGCTGACAAAATAACGCGCCGCAATGATATGGGTGAGGTACTGAACGGCCGTAGGCATGGAACCGATGTCAAAGAGAAAGCCGGAGAGGATAAAGGCCGGCAGAAAGGTGGCGATGATGGCGATCTGGCCAGCCACGAACTGATTCTTGGCGACCACGGAGATGAGGAGTCCCATGGCCAGGGCGGTCAGAAGAAAGAGGGCGGACGAACCGAACAGCACGGCATAGGACCCGCGAAACGGCACATCAAAGACCCAGACGGCCATGGCCACAGACAGGGCCATGCCCCCCATCCCGAGGATGAAATAGGGAATGATCTTTCCGAGCAGGATCTCCTGGACCCGGACCGGCGTGACCATCAGGGCCTCCATGGTCCCCCGTTCCCACTCCCTGGCCACCACCATGGCGGTGAGGAGGGCCCCGATGAGGGTCATAATGATGGCGATGAGGCCGGGCACGAGAAAATTGCGGCTCCGCATCTCGGCGTTGAACCAGATGCGCTGTTCCACGGCCACCGGGATCACCAGGGGGCGGCCCTGCTGCAGGGCGATGCGCTCCTGCCACTTGAGCCACACACCCGTCACATAGCCGTCGATGATTCGGGCCTGATTGGCGTCCACGCCGTTGACAATGACCCCAATGGAGGCGGGGCCGGGGCCGAGCATCTCCCTGGCAAAGTTGCTGCGGAGCCAGACGATCCCGTCCACTTCCCGCCGCATCAGGGCGTCTTCGGCCGCCTGGATCGTATGCATGATCGTCGGCCTGAAATAGCGGGACTCCTGGAAACCCCCCACGAACCCGGCTGTCTCGGTGCTGGCATTCTCCACCACAATGGCGACGGGCACATGTTCGGCATCGAGGGAAACGCCATAGCCGAACAGGAGCAGAAGGATCACGGGAAGCACAAAGGCGATGGCGATGCTGGAGGGGTCCCGAACGATCTGGTGGGCCTCCTTCTTCATGAGGCCGCTCAGGCGCATGAGGCTTCGACGGGCCTGGCCGTTCGTGGGTCTGGATCCCTTCATGCAGGTCTCCTCACGCGGATTCCCCAGACGCGATCATATGGATAAAGGCGTCCTCCAGGCTCGGCTCCGGTTGCTCGGGAGTTCGATGCCGGGCCTTGATTTGGGCCGGCGTACCCTCCCCCAGGATCGCGCCCTGGGCCATGATGACCAGGCGGTCGCAGTATTCCGCCTCTTCCATAAAGTGGGTGGTCACCAGGATGGTGACCTTGGCCTCGGCCAGTTGGCTGATGCGCCGCCAGAATTCCCGCCGCGCCAGGGGGTCCACCCCGGAGGTGGGTTCATCCAGGAAGAGGATCTCGGGCTCATGCATGAGGGCCGCGGCCAGGGCCAGCCGCTTTTTGAAACCCAGCGGGAGGTCCCCGCTGACCGTGTCGGCCACAGGATCCAGCCCAAAGGAATCCATGGCCCAGGCCATCCGATCCTTCTGGCGTTTACCCCACAGGCCGTAGGCGCTGCTGAAGAACCGAAGGTTCTGGCGTACGTTCAGATTGCTGTAAAGGGAGTACTTCTGTGCCATATAGCCGATGCGGGCCCTTGCCCGGGCAGGGGCCCTGCGCAGGTCCACCCCGGCCACGGTTAATTTTCCGGCGGAGAGGGGAAGGAGACCGCACAGCATGCGGAATGTCGTGGACTTGCCTGCCCCATTGGCGCCCAGGAGTCCGAAGATCTCCCCGTGGTGAACCCGAAAGCTGATGCGGTTTACCGCCACAAAGTCGCCGAATCGCCGCTCCACCCCTTCCACGACGATGACGTCTCCGTCCTTCGTCGCGGCCGAGGAGGGGTTTGAAATGCTCAGTTCCTGCGGGGGTTGCAGCCCTGTTATTTCCCCTACATGGGACGTGAGCAGGGAAATGAAGGCGTCTTCAAAACGGGGCGGGACCGGGGTGATGGTGATGGGCGGCTCGGGGCGCGGAGCAGTAGGTTCGGAGGTCGGCGATTGAACTCCTATGCGTGGGCCGCCTGCCTCGGGGGAGGCCTGCACAAGGCGGGTGACGGCCTCAGGTGTGGAAGGCCCGTCCATGACCAATCGCACGCCGGCCCCGGAGATGACCGCGTCGAGGACCCCCGTCTTTCCCTGGACCTTCTTCTGAATCTGCCGCCTGCGGAACGACGGAGAGGTGAGATGGAAGGTCTGGTTGCGAAGCCGACCGCTGAAGGCCGATGGGGCGTCCTGGCCCAGGGCCGTCCCCTCATGGAGGAGCAGGACCTCCTGACACCGTTCGGCCTCGTCCAGATAGGCCGTGCTCAAGAGAACGCTCATCCCCTCCTCTGCAACCAGACGATAAACGATCTCCCACAACTCCCGCCTGGAGACCGGGTCCACGCCCACGGTCGGCTCATCCAGAAGGAGCAGGGTCGGCGGCCTCACCAGGGTGCAGGCCAGCCCCAGTTTCTGCTTCATGCCCCCCGAGAGCTTTCCGGCCAGCCGGCGCGAAAAAGGGCCGAGCCCGGTCATCTTTGTGAGGGCCTCGTAGCGGAAGGGCCGGTCGGATCGGGGCACCCCCTGAAGGTCGGCATAGAGATCCAGATTTTCCTGGACGCTCAGGTCCTCATACAGGCCAAAATGCTGGGGCATATAGCCGATGGCAGCCTGGACGCGAAGGGCGTCCCGGACCGCATCCATGCCAAGCACCCGAATGGTGCCGCTGTCCGGAAGGAGGAGCCCTGCGATGAGCCGCATGAGGGTGGTTTTACCGGCGCCGTCCGGCCCTATGAGCCCTGTCACCACCCCGCGAGGGATCCTGGCCGTGACCTCCTGAAGGGCCGTCACCGTGCGACCCCCGGCTCGAAAGCGTTTGCTCACCGCCTCCACCTCCAGCGCGTACCGATCGGGAGACCCGTTCGTCCCCTCCGTCATGTCATCCCTCCTGACAGGGGCGGGTGGGATCGGACCCGCCGTCGCCTGAACGCGGCTGATCCAGGGGAATGGCGACCGTTGCGGGCATGCCGAGCCGAAGTTCATCCTGAGGATCGCAAATGTAGGCCCTCACCTCGTAGACAAGACGGGTGCGCAGGTCGGGAGTTTCCACGTTCTTGGGGGTGAACTCGGCGGTGGGCGATATGAATCCGATCCATCCCTTGTAAACCTTGTCGGGATAACTATCGGTGCGGATCTCGGCCCGCATTCCCGGCCCTATCTTCCCCATGCTGGGCTCGGGCACATAGGCCCTGACCCACAGGGGCCGGGTCAGGGCCAGGGTGAACACCGGGCTTTGGGGAAACGTCATGTCCCCGGGCTCCAGAATGCGATCCCGGATGATGCCCGGGGCCGGGGCGTAGAGGCGGGTGTCCCGAAGCCGCTGCCGGGCCAGGTCCAGGCTGGACTGGTAGGCGCGGAGCTTGGCCTCCGCCTCGGCGATGTCCTCTATCCGGGGCCCAATGACGGCCAGTTCGAGGGCCTCCTGGGCTTCCTTCAGGTGAGCTCTGGATGTTTTCAATTTGGCCGTGGCGTCGTCCAGTTGCTGCTGGGGTGCAAAATCCCTCGCCACGAGACCCTTGGTTCTCTCGTAGGTGAGCTCTGCATCTTTCAGCGTCGCCTCGTTGGCTTGAACCATGGCCCTGGCCTGCTCGATCTCCTGGGGCCGGGTCCCGTTGTGGAGGCGCGTCACCACCTGTTTCTGGGCCTGCAGTTGCCCTTCCAGTTGGCGCACATCCAGGTCATAGCGGACCGGGTCCATCTCGGCCACCAGTTGTCCGGCCTCGACCCGGTCTCCCTCTTCCACCAACAGACGGAGGATCCGGCCGGTGTCATAAAAGGCCAGTTGAACCTCGCGGATGTCCACATTGCCGTAAAGGGTCAAGACCCGTTCCGGTGGTTTTTCCCGCTCCTGAACATAGTAATATCCCCCGGCGACGGCCGCTGCCAGCAGCAGCACCAGCACGATCCGGGGGGCCTTTTTTTTGCCCATACCCCGCTCCGACACGGTTCACGGTTTCAACGGCTCAAGACGCCCATTTCCTGATGCTCTGATCCCAACCCCGCTTTTCCTTACCCTTGCCTTTCAGCCCAGCGTGGGGCCCGCGTCCAGCACCGATTTCGGGGTCTGGTCCGCGAACTGCACGAAATTTTGCTGAAAAAGCCCGGCCAACCGTCTGGCCTGGGCGTCATAGGCCTCTTTGTCCGACCAGGTATCCCGTGGATTGAGGATGCCTCTCGGAACCGGCGGCGCCTCCGTCGGCACCTTGAACGAGAAATAGGGATCCGATCGCATCTCCGCACGTTCCAGTTGACCACTGAGGGCTGCCTGGAGAAGGGCGCGGGTGTGCTGAATCTTCATACGCGACCCCTGGCCATAAGGCCCGCCGGTCCAGCCCGTGTTCACCAGCCAGCACGAGGCCCCGTGCCGGGCAATCTTGTCAGCCAGGAGCTGGGCATACACCGACGGGTGCCTCACCATAAAAGGGGCCCCGAAACAGGCACTGAAGGTGGCCACAGGTTCCACGACCCCTTTTTCCGTGCCGGCCACCTTGGCCGTGTAGCCGCTGATGAAATGGTACATGGCCTGCTCGGGGGTCAACCGGGCAATGGGAGGGAGGACACCGAAGGCATCCGCCGTGAGCATGAAAATGTTTTTCGGATGTCCCGCCATTTTGGAGGGGACGATGTTTTCCAAATGGGAAAGGGGATAGGATGCCCGCGTGTTTTCCGTAAGACTGCTGTCATCGAGATCGATCCGCCGAATGGTTGGATCCAGCGCCACATTCTCCAGGATGGTCCCGAACTGCCGGGTGCACCCGTAGATCTCGGGTTCGGCCTCTCTGGACAGGCGGATGACCTTGGCGTAACACCCCCCCTCGAAATTGAACACCCCGCTGTCGGACCAGCCATGTTCATCATCCCCGATCAGAAGCCGGTGGGGGTCCGCCGAAAGGGTGGTCTTGCCGGTCCCTGACAGACCGAAGAAGATGGCCACATTGGTAGGGTCCTCCCTGCTGACGTTGGCCGAGCAGTGCATGGACAGGACCTGTCGGCCGGGGAGGAGGAAATTGAGGGCCGTAAAGATCGACTTCTTGATCTCCCCAGCATAGGCCGTCCCGCCGATGAGGATCAGTTTGTGACTCAGATGGAGGGCCACAAAGGTCCCGCTTCGGGTCCCATCGTCGTCCGGGTCCGCATTGAAATTGGGACAGTGGAGCACGGTGAAGTCGGGAATGAATCGGCGAATGATCTCCCGATCCCGCGGCATCTGAATGAACATGTTGCGGACAAAGAGGTTGTGCCACGCATGTTCCGTGACCACGCGCACCGAGTGGCGGAACTGCTCCTCGGCACCGGCATAGCAGTCCTGCACAAAAACGGTCTTGCCCCGCAGATAGGCGGCCATCCGCCTGTGGAGGGCATGGAATTTTTCCTCGGGGTAGGGAACATTGACCTTGCCCCACCACACGTCCTTGGTGGTCTGCGGCTCGTCCACCACGTATTTGTCCTTGGCGGCCCGACCTGTATGCTGCCCCATACTCACCACCAGGGGTCCCAGATGGGCAATGGCGCCCTCGTACCGGCGGACGGCCCATTCGTACAGTCCGGGGGTCGATAGGTTCCAGTGAACCTGACCGAGATCATGAAGTCCCGCATTTTCCAGACCGTAATCGGGTATCAGGTCATTCATTTCCATAGGTCTTCTCCTTTCCAACGTGCCCGGTCAGGGATATGATGGGAGGGTCAAGGATACGCTCAACGCCGATACTTATGGCATACAACATCCCCGCAGGGCAACGAAAAACCATCGTTCCTGAAGCCGATGTCCGGAAGGGGTGGGGAGAAGGAATGCCGGCCTCATGGACATCGGCTTGACACCGCCGCCTTCCGGCGCTAATAGGGCAAGACGGCACCTATGCGGATTCAGGTGAACGAGAGATGCTGAAGGAGATATCCATGAACGAATCCCTTGAAAAGGATGGCCGCTGCTTCTGTTGCGGCAAAGAGAATCCCCACGGCCTCCATCTCGAGGTAGTCCGGAGGGGGCCGACCGGGGTCCAGACCGAATTCATCGCCGAAAAGAGATACTGCGGATGGTCCCGCTACCTTCACGGGGGGATCATCAGCCTGATATTTGACGAGCTGCTCGGGTGGGTATCCTTTCATCTCGGTTACGATGCGGTCACGGCCAGACTCGAGGTTCGATACCGTCACCCCGTGCCCTTGGGATCGAGGCTCCTCTTCCACGGGGAACTGAGGCGGCAGGAGAGGGGGCTCCTTGACATCGAGACCGTCGCCAGGCTCGATGATGGATCTGTGGCGGCAACCGGAAAAGGCCGGATGATGATTATGGAACAACGCGACCAGCCACGGCATCTCCCTTGACCGGCCTTATCCGCGTCCCCTAAAATTGGGCAGTGGCCCGCAATCCGAAGATCCAGCCATTGGGGCTGTCTCCCGCTCTCATTGCGTCTTTCATATACTGAATGTCTCCGGTGATGGCAAAGATGTCGGTCAAGGCAATGTGGATGTAGGTCTCGAAGACATGGGTGTGGTCCGCATCCAGGTTTCCGCCCTTCAGGTGGGCGTAACCGATCCCGATGTTGTCCTGTTTGCGGCCCCACAGGTTGCCGCCGATGTTCAATCCACCGGAATAGATGTTTTTGTAGTTGATGGCGGCTTCTTCATCCTGCCACCCCATACGAATCCATGCGCCCAGGATCTCACCCAGTTCTTGATCAAAAGAAATCAAAACGCACCTGCGCCTTTCCTTCTTTGTTCCTTGCGGGTCAAAGAAATCCACGCTCGACATGCCCAGCAGCAGACGGTAGGTCCCTTCCCCCAGACGGGAACCGACCCTCTGTTCCAGTTCCACGAAATAGGCGTTATAAGGCTCATCCTGGCTTCCTTTCTGTCCGTTGCTTCCCAGGGCCATGGCGAGTCCTGTCGCCTTAAATCCGCCCATCTGCCATTCAACGACGCCGCCATAATCATAGGAGGGTACAAATGAATTGGGGGCATTGACCAGGGCCTGGTTCAGGAACTGGGTATATTCGTTATTGGCAAAGACATTGTCATCCACATAGTCGGTGGCATCGATGATGCCGGCAGTGAAGGCCAGGGAGTGACTGTGGGCGAACTCAAAGGTGTGTCTATACCAGGCCGTGAGAAGGTAATTGCGGTTTCTTCCATCGATGTTTTTGACGCGGTCCTCCGTATCTCCTGCCCACGGGGTCAGGATAAAGGGCGATTTCCCACCTTCCATCAGTCCGTTTCCTGCTGCGAAACCAAACTTTACGAACAATTCATCGTGTTGGGTTGGGGTGAAGCTTATTTGGGGCTGAAAGGCGAGGAGCCCTCTGCCAAGGCTTTTGGTGTCCGGGGCGTCCGACACGCTCTGGTACTGGTAGACCCCGGCCGCAACGCCGCCGATGGAAAACTGGTCGTTGATTTCGTAACTGAGGCCGATCCCCGACGGGAGACAGATGGCGAGGACAGCCGTCAGACAGGCCATTCCAAATATCTTTTTGATTCCACTCATCACTTGCTCTTCGGAGTTTGTTGACGTGCGCTAATTTAATTAGCCAACCCTGACTGAAGGGTCAATCATTTTTTATGGCGTTTTGTCATGTCCGGGATCTCGCCAAACATAAAGCCCTGTTTTTGGGCTTGCGGCATACCCCAATGTTGTATATTCTGAAATGGCGAAGAGAACACGGGGTAGCCCTCCCAGATGGGATGTGCTGGATAGACCCGAAAGGATTGCGGGGGACCGTAGGTCGGCATAAGGTAAAATTTAGGAGAGCTTGGAGAAGGTGTGATGGAAGGATTGAGACTGATCGACATGGGGGACAACCTAACGGTAAAGGCTCAGCAGGCGCGGGGAAAACAGGGGAAGCGATCATTCGAATCGTTGGCGTTCCAGGCGGAGAACAGAATCGTGCTGGACGTAACCCATATGCTGAATGCCCCGGGCCCGGGGTCGATCGGCCGGGGCGATGTGGAGATGCTGATTCCGGAGGTGATCGAGGCCCATCGAATGCTCTGGAACGACGAAGGGGATATTTTCGACCACGGCATCCCCATGACCGGGTGGCGGGACCTCCCTGAGCAGATCAGTGATGCCTGTCTTGATGAGATCAATTCGGTTGCAGAGGAACTGGGCAGTGAGGTCGATGCCTACGTTTCCCTGGGCATCGGCGGGTCCTATCTCGGGATCGAGGCAACCTTCAAGGCCCTGACCCACACCTATTTCAACCAGTTGACCCGAGAGGAGAGGGGGGGCGCCCCTGAAGTCTATTTCCTCGGCCAGAATATGGACCCTGATTTTTTCAGGGATACCCTGGACATGCTGCGGGGCAAACGGATCGCCATCAATGTCATTTCAAAGTCCGGCACCACCACTGAAACGGCCGTGGCCTTCAGGGTGATGCGCAGGTTGATGGAGGCCAACTGGGGAAAGGAGGCCGACCGCCTCCTCCTGGTGACCACGGACAAGGCGCGGGGCGCCTTGAAAGAGATGGCCGGGAAAAGGGGCTATCGGACATTCGTGGTCCCGGATGACATCGGGGGCCGCTTCTCCGTTCTGAGCGATGTGGGGCTGGTAGGGCTGGCCATGGCCCATATCGACATCCATGAGTTTGTGGCGGGTTTCAAAAATATGAGAGAGATCGTTTCAACGGAAGATTTCTGGCGGAACCCTGCGATGGTCCACGCGGCCCTGCGACAGGGGGCCTGGCTGGCAGGGAAAAAGATCGAGGTGGTGGCCACCAATGCCGTGCCCCTCTATTCCGTGGCCCGATGGATGGAGCAGCTCTTCCCTGAAAGCGAAGGCCACGAAGGCCATGGCATGTGGGTCTCTCCATCGCTCTATTCGGAAAAGCTTCACGCCAACGGCCAAATGGTTCAGGAGGGCGAACGAAACATCGTGGAGACATTCCTCTGCCTCAGATCCCACGACAACAGGATGCCGATTCCAAAGGCAGATAACAACCTGGACGGGCTCGATTTTCTGGTGGAGAAGGGGATGGACATGAACGCCGTCAACCAGATGGTGGTGGACGGTCCGGCGTACGCCCATCACCAGGGGGGCGTCCCCAATATGACGATCGAGATCCCCCGCCGCAACGCCTTCAATCTGGGGCAGTTATATTATATGCTGGAAACGTCGGTAGCCATATCGGGCTATCTCCTTGGCCATAACCCCTTTGTCCAACCGGGCGTCGAGGCCTACAAACGGGCCATGTTTGCCCTCATTGGAAAGCCGGGCTATGAGGAGGCTGAACGGAATATCCGTCATAACCTGGAAACAAGAGAAAGGATACGGCTCTGAGCCGCCGGGATCCCCTTGCGTCATGGAAAAGATCAGTTCCAAGACCTACGAGAAATACATCAAGGCGCTGACCGATATCAGCAGCGCCATTACCTCCGAGCAGTATCTGGAAGACATTCTCAAGCTCATCGTGATGGTAACGGCCAAGGTGACGGGCTATGAGATCTGCTCCTTATGGCTGGTCGACGAGACCGTCACCCCGATCAAAATCAGGCTGAAGGCCACCCAGACCATCGATCCCGAGTACGTCAAGGACCGTTCCCTGGGAAGGGTGGAAGGGGTTGTCGGCTTTGTGGCCACCCACAATCAGGTCTTGGTCATCAAAGACGTGTTGAAGGAGCCGAGATTCAAAGAGAAGGAGATGGCCAAAAAACTGGGGCTGGTCTCCATGCTGAGCGTCCCCCTTCGAGTCAGGGACGACAAGGTCATCGGCGTGCTGAACTGCTTTACCGATAAGCCACATGATTTTTCCGCCGCTGAGATCAATCTGATCACGGCCGTGGCCAATCAGGCCGGCGTCGCCATCCTCAATACGGAGCTGATCGTCAAGACAAAGGTCATCCAGGAAGAACTGGAGACCCGCAAGCTGGTGGAACGGGCCAAGGAAGTCCTCATTCGGCGGCGCGGCATGAGCGGTGAGGAGGCCTATCGGTGGATCCAGAAGCGGAGCATGGATTCGCGCAAGTCGCTTCGCGCCGTGTCCGACGCGATCCTCCTCTCGGAGGAGGTGTAGCAGGGCAAAAAATGACTTGACAGAAAGGGCTCCTGGAAGTATACGATTACCTCTTAAAATTGAGCCCTCGCACAACGGCGTGTGAGGGGACTTCGAAACAAGACAAAGGCGTCTAAACCCCAACCAGGGAAGACGCCTTTTTTTTCTTCCCTGGCCCACAAAAAGGAGAAAAACAACATGAATCTGCAAAAACCGAATTCCAATGAAGCGCTTCAAACCAAGAACCGGTCGCGGGATGTGGGCCCCCAGTCAGGCATCTGCAGCAGGTGCATGGATGGGTGCAAGGGCAACTGCGACATGTTCAACGCGACCTTCCGGGGGCGAGAACTCCTGTATCCCCAGCCGTTTGGGAGCATCACGGCCGGTGGAGACAAGGACTACCCTGTGGATTACTCGCATCTCAACATCATGGGCTATGCCCTTGGGGCCAAGGGGGTGGAGCCTGACCCGGACAAGGCCACATTTCCGGCAGTCAACACGGAGACCTCTTTCGGCGTTACCGACAAAGTGAAGATGAAGGTCCCAATATTTACCGGGGCCCTCGGGAGCACCGATATCGCGAGGAAGAACTGGGAGCATTTTGCCATCGGGGCTGCTATCAGCGGGATTACCCTGGTCTGCGGGGAAAACGTCTGCGGCATCGATCCGGAGCTGGAGTTCAACGGCAGCGGCAAGGTGAAGAAGTCCCCTGAAATGGATCGCCGCGTTCGAGAATACCGTCGGTACCACGAGGGGTATGGCGATATCCTGGTCCAGATGAACGTGGAGGATACCCGCAACGGCGTAGCCGAATACGTGATCGACCGGCTGGGTGTGGAGACCATCGAACTCAAGTGGGGACAGGGCGCCAAGTGCATCGGGGGAGAAATCAAGGTGAATTCCCTGGACCGGGCCATCGAACTCAAGCGCAGAGGCTACATCGTCACGCCGGACCCGGAGGTCCCCGCGTACCAGGCCGCCTTCAAGGCCGGTCCCCTGAAGCAGTTCGAGCGCCATTCCCGCCTGGGGTTTGTGGATCAGGAGGGGTTCATGAAGGAGGTGGAGCGAATCCGCAAATTGGGGGCCAAGCGGGTCACACTCAAGACCGGGGCCTATCCGATGCGGGAACTGGCCATGGCCATCCGCTGGTCCAGCGAGGCCAAAATCGACCTTTTGACCATCGACGGGGCCGGGGGCGGCACGGGGATGAGCCCGTGGCGGATGATGACCGAGTGGGGCATTCCGCCGGTCTATCTCCACTCCATGGCCTACGAGCTGTGTGACCGCCTCGCCAAACGGGGGTTGCGGGTCCCGGATATCGCCTTTGCCGGCGGGTTTTCGGCTGAAGACCATGTGTTCAAGGCCCTGGCCTTGGGGGCCCCCTACTGTAAGGCTGTCTGCATGGGCCGCGCCCTGATGATCCCGGGCATGGTGGGGAAAAACGCTGAGAAATGGCTGCGAGGGGAGCAGGGAGGTCTGCCGCCGACCGTTTCCAGGTATGGCTCCACCAAGGAGGAGATCTTCATGAATTACGAAGTCCTCAAGGAGAAGTACGGGGCAGAGGCGGACAACCTCCCGCTGGGCGCCGTGGGCATCTTCAGCGCCGTGGACAAGCTCAAGGTCGGCCTGCAGCAGTTGATGGCCGGATCCCGGAACTGGGAAGTCCAGTATATCACCCGAAAGGATATCTTCTCGTTGACAGAAGAATGCGCCAAAGTGACGGGGATTCCCTACGTCATGGAGGCCTACCGGGATGAGGCATTGCAGATCATCGATGCATAGTGCTTGAAGGCCCCCTACCGGGGATATCTCGTTCACAAACAACCCCCCTCTTCATTCAGGGGAAGGGTCAGCCTGTTTTCCCGAACGCCGTCTGAAAGATCGGTGTGGCGGTGGACGGAAGACAGGCTGACCACACATGAAAGCCCGATGGAATTTTACGCCCGCTTCAAGATTTATCATGAACTCATGGCCAAGAAGATCCGGGAGATTCTTCTGGTCTCGAGCCCTTACGATGCCTTCATTATGGAGGAAGACGGCAGTCTGGCATCCAGAATCATAAATGAATACAGCGGACTAAATTTAAGCCATCCCCCACGGGTGACCCGGACATCCTCGGCCTTCGATGCCCTGGCCCTTCTTAATATGAGACCCTTCGACATGGTGGTCACCACGCCCCATCTGGAGGAGATGGATGCCTTTACCCTGGGCCTGAAGGCCAAAAAAACGCGTCCCGGCCTTCCTGTCATCCTCCTGGCCCACAGCCCCAGGGGCATCTATCCCCTCCCGGAAAACAAAAATACCACCGGCATCGACAAGATCTTTATCTGGTCCGGGAACTCCGATCTGCTTCTGGCCCTGGTCAAGAATGCGGAAGACCATCTGAACGTAGACGCCGATACAGCAAAGGCCATGGTTCGGGTGCTGATCCTGGTGGAGGACTCCCCGGTCTATTACTCTTCCTTTCTGCCGCTCATTTACAAAGAAATCGTCCGCCAGACCCAGGCCGTGCTCAAGGCGGGGCTCAATGAAGAACATCGGTTGCTGACCATGCGGGCCCGGCCCAAGATCCTTCTGGCCACCCACTATGAGGAGGCCCTGGCCCTGTACGAGAAATACCGGGCCTACCTTTTCGGCGTCATTTCCGATGCCCGGCTCCCCAGGAATCATCAGATGGACGACAACACCGGGGTTCTCCTCCTTTCCCAGATCCGGAAGGAGGTCCCCGACGTCCCGCTTCTCCTGCTCAGCTCAGAATCGACCAACCGAAAAATGGCGGACCAGATCCCCGCCGATTTCCTTGACAAGAATTCCCCGCACCTCCTCTCCGAGATACATGAGTTCTTTATGAACCGACTCGGCTTTGGCGATTTTATCTTTCGCATGCCTGACGGGACCGAGGTGGATCGGGCTTCCAATCTCAGCACCCTGGAAAGCAAGCTGACCCAAATACCGGATGCCTCCCTCTGTTATCACGCTGAGCGCAACCATTTCTCCAACTGGATCATGGCCCGTTCCGAGATCGCCCTTGCCTCCAAGTTCCGTCAGGTCCAGGCCAGCGATTTCACCAGTGTCCCCGAGATGCGGGAGTATTTGATTTCCAATATTCGGGCGCTCCGCAAACTGCGCCAGAAAGGGGTCGTGGCCCGGTTCCGGGCCGACCATTTTGATCCCCTCATCACCGATTTCGCGAAGATCGGGCAGGGGTCACTGGGCGGGAAGGCGAGAGGCCTGGCCTTTATGTCGGCGGTTTTGGAACAGAATCAGGAACTCCACGAAAAATATGCGGACATCCGCATCCGAATTCCCAAGACGCTGGTGATCTGTACCGACGGCTTCGAGTCGTTTGTGGGGCACAACCACCTGGAATACCTGGCCAAAGAGGGGTTCACAGACCAGGAGGTCGCCAAGCGCTTTCTGAAGGCGGACATGCCCGAGTGGCTGGCCAACGACCTGGAGGCATTTGTGGCCCAGGTCCGGATCCCTCTCTCGGTCCGCTCTTCGAGTTTGCTGGAAGACGCCCAGTTTCAACCCTATGCCGGGCTGTACCAGACCTACATGATCCCCAACAACCATCCCGATCCATCGGTCCGATTGAGACACCTGATCACGGCTGTCAAGCTGGTGTATGCATCCACTTACTACGAGGGACCCAAGGCCTTTGCGCGAAGCACCTCAAACCAGCCCCAGGCTGAGGCCATGGCCGTCATCATCCAGCAGCTTACCGGAAAGGAATACGGGGATTACTTCTACCCGGCTATTTCCGGCGTGGCCCAGTCCCATAATTTCTACCCCGTATCCCGCATGAAGCCCGAAGAAGGGATCGCCCACATTGCGCTCGGCATGGGGAAAACCGTGGTGGAAGGGGAAAAGACGCTCCGTTTTTCACCCAAACATCCGGAGATCATGCCCCAGTTCTCCACCGTGAAGGATATCCTCGCCAATGCCCAGAGGTTCTTCTATGCCCTGCGGGTTCGAAACTATCCCGACGGACCCGACCTGTGGCGGGATTCCAACCTGGAAAAGCGCGACATTGATGATGCTGAAAACGAGTTCCCGGTCAAGACCCTGGCCAGCACCTATGTGCCGGAGGAAGATCGGATTCGAGATACGGGGTACATGCCGGGACCGAAGGTCCTGACCTTTGCTCAGGTTTTGAAATACCGTATCTTTCCCCTGCCGGAACTCCTGTCCGACCTCATCGTATTGGGCAGGAAAGGCATGGGATGCCCCGTGGAAATCGAGTTCTCCGTGGAACTCACCCCCGACAAGAAGCGCAAGGGCGAATTCTCATTCCTCCAGATGCGGCCGATGGTGGCCGGCGAAGAACGATTCCATGTGGAGATCACGCCTGAAGAGATGAGAAAGGCCGTCTGCCGGTCCACCACGGCCCTGGGAAACGGCAAGAACGAGGAGATCAAGGATATCGTTTATATCAAACCCCAAGCCTTTGATGTCGGGGCAACGGTTCGAATGGCAGAAGAGATCGGGCAGCTTAACGCCCTGCTGCTGAACGAAAAACGGAAGTATCTCCTGATCGGTCCAGGACGATGGGGATCCGCAGACCGGTGGCTCGGGGTCCCGGTCCAGTGGCGGCACATCTCGGGCGTCGGCGCCATCGTGGAGCTGAGGAACGATCAATTAAAGGCCGACCCCTCTCAGGGGTCTCACTTTTTTCAGAACATCACCTCCCTCGGCATCGATTACATCACGGTGACGGAAGGCCCTGGATCAGAAGATTATTTGGACTGGGGCTGGATCCATTCGCTGCCGACCGTTCAAGAAACGGTTTTTCTGAGGCATGTGGCCGTGGAGACAGCGCTGATCATCAAGATTGACGGCAGAAAGTCCCAGTGCGTGATCATGGGCGATCGGGGATGATGCGTACCCTGTGGGATTTCAAATTTGAGATTTGAGATGTCACGAGTCAGGAGGGAAACCGGGAATGCCATGAACATTCATTTCGCCGCTATATCAAATTGATTATCAACTAAAACAGGAGGTTATTCATGGAAGACATTTTGAAATCGGTTGTGGCAAGAGACCCCCACGAGAAGGAATTTCACCAGGCGGTGAAGGAGGTCCTGGAGACGATTCAACCCGTGCTCGAGAGAAACCCGCAATACCGTCAGTCGGCTGTTCTGGAGAGGATCACGGAACCCGAAAGGGTGATCATGTTCCGTGTTCCGTGGGTGGATGATGAGGGACAGGTACGCGTCAACCGCGGCTTCCGCATCCAGATGAACAGCGCGATCGGCCCCTACAAGGGGGGGATTCGTTTCCATCCCTCCGTCAATCTAAGCATCCTCAAGTTCCTGGCATTCGAGCAGGTCTTTAAGAATGCCCTGACCACCCTCTCCATGGGGGGAGGAAAGGGCGGCTCCGACTTCGATCCTAAGGGAAAATCGGACAACGAGGTCATGCGGTTCTGCCAGAGCTTTATGCTCGAACTCAGCCGGCATGTGGGTCCTGACACGGATGTCCCCGCCGGGGATATCGGGGTAGGGGCCCGGGAGATCGGGTATATGTTCGGCATGTACAAGAAGCTGCGTAATGAATTTACGGGCGTTCTCACGGGCAAGAGCCTCGGCTGGGGGGGGAGCCTGATTCGACCGGAGGCAACAGGATACGGGTGCGTCTATTTTGCGTCGGAAATGCTGGCCGCGCGAAATGAGGGCCTGGAGGGGAAAACCTGCCTGGTTTCAGGGTCCGGCAACGTGGCCCAGTACACTGTGGAAAAGATCATCGAATTGGGCGGCAAGGTGGTGACGCTTTCCGACTCTTCCGGTTATATCTACGACGAGGCGGGCATCACCAGGGACAAACTGGACTTTGTCATGAGGCTCAAGAACATCCGCCGCGGCAGGATTATGGAATATGTGGATAAGTACTCGGAAGCGGTATACACGGAAGTGGATTCGACCCTCGACTACAATCCGCTATGGAACCACAAGGCCGACTGTGCCTTTCCCAGCGCTACCCAGAACGAGGTCAATGGCAAGGACGCCCAGAACCTGGCCAGCAACGGGGTGAAGCTGGTGGCCGAAGGCGCCAACATGCCCTCCACGCCGGAGGCGATCGATGTCTACCTGGACAACAAGCTCCTCTACGCGCCGGGCAAGGCCTCCAATGCAGGCGGAGTTGCGGTTTCCGGCCTGGAAATGGCCCAGAACAGCATGCGTCTGAACTGGCCCCGGGAGGAGGTGGACAACCGACTCCGGATCATCATGAAGAGCATCCATCAGAGTTGTCTGGGGGCGGCCGAGGAATATGGTCGGCCCGGCAACTATATGGTGGGGGCCAATATCGCCGGATTCGTCCGGGTGGTCAATGCGATGCTGGATCAGGGATTGGTGTAGAGGCTCTCGAAGGTTTTGTTCACTCCTTGACGCCGGGGGGTCTCTTTCAGGGCCCTTCGGCGTCCTTTCCTTCCTCTTCAAAGGCGATTTGCAGTCAGCGGCTCATTTCCCGATGACATGATTGGCAATCACCCTTCTCTGGATCTCGGAGGTCCCTTCGTAGATGGTGAACACCCTCACGTCCCGGTAATACCTCTCCACGGGGTATTCTTCGATGTAGCCGTATCCGCCATGGATCTGAAGGGCCTGGTAGGCGACCTTGTTGGCCATTTCCGAGGCAAACACCTTGGCCATGGAGGCGGCGGCCGAGAAATTCTCGCCCCGGTCTTTCATGGCGGCGGCATTGAAGGCCAGGAGCCGGGCCGCCTCGATCTGGGTGGCCATATCGGCGATCATCCATCGAATCCCCTGAAACTGGGAGATGGTCTTGCCGAACTGGACCCGTTCCTTCGCATAGCTGATCGCCGCATCGAGTGCGGCCTGGGCCAGGCCCACCGACTGGGAGGCGATCCCGATTCGGCCTCCGTCCAGAGACGCCATGGCAATGCGGAACCCATCCCCTTCCTCTCCCACCAGATTCTCTGCCGGCACCCGGCAGTTCTCAAAGATCAGCTCCACCGTGTCCGAGGCCCGAAGCCCCATTTTTTTCTCTTCCTTGCCCACGGAAAACCCGGGGGTCCCCTTTTCCACCACAAAGGCGCTGATCCCTCGATGCCGTTTGTCCCTGTCGGTATACGCCGTCACCACGGTGACATGTGAATTCTTGCCTGTCGTAATGAACATCTTGGAGCCGTTGATGACATAGCTGCCGCCGTCCCTGACCGCTCTTGATTTCTGACTGACCGGGTCCGATCCGGCCCCAGGTTCTGTCAGGGCAAAAGATCCGATCTTCTCGCCGGTTGCCAAGACCTTTAAATAGTTCTCCTTGAGATAGTCAGAGCCGAAGAGATAGATGGGCCCGCAGGCGACTGAGTTGTGCACCGACATGACCACAGCGGTCGAGGCACAGGCGTAGGCGATCTCCTGCAGGGCCAGGGAATAGCTGACCGTGTCCACGCCGGCCCCGTTGTACTCGGGCGGGACGTTCATGCCCATGAGGCCGAGCTCTCCCATCTTCTGGATGTTCTCTGCCGGAAATTCGCACGTTCGGTCCCTCTCCGCAGCCGTGGGCAGAACCTGGTCCCTTGCAAACTCCCTCACCATCGCCCGGATCATCCGCTGTTCTTCGTTCAGTTGGTAGGCCATGTCTTTCCTTCACACGATCCTTAAATTCCTAAATGCCTCAATTCCTTAATTCCCAATCCCCCAATTCCCCATTTCACGGCGTGTAGAGCACAACGAGCAGCTCGGCCTTCTCCGAGCTGATGTTTCTGAGTTTATGGGCGATGGAAGAATTGAAATGGAGACTCTGTCCGGGCTTAAGGACGTTCCTGTTCTCCCCTACCATCACCTCGACGGTTCCCTTGAGCACATACTGAAATTCCTCTCCCAGGTGCTGGTAGCTGACGGACTTGTGCTCCGATTTCGGATCGATGAACACCTTGAAGGCCTTCAAATGCTTGTTGATCGCCTCAGGCGTGAGGGTCTCGTAGGTATAGGCCTCCGTCCTTTTCTTAAAATCCTCAGCAGATTTTTTGCCGGCCCGCTCTCTCTCCTCGGCAAGCAGGATTGTGGAATCGATCTCAAGTGCCCTGGATAGCTGCAGGATCACCGAGACGGGCGGGATCACCTCTCCCTTTTCCACCTGGGAGATAAAATTCGTGCTCAGGCCGGTCTCGTTGGCCAGGTATTTCAGGGTCAATTTCTTTTCTCTCCGCATCTTGGATAGCCGCTTACCGATCGGCTGTCCCTTCTTTGCGATTGTCATGGCACGACCTCCCTTCTCAAACAAGTGGCTACCGTGTGGCGTGTGGGGTTCAGGGTTCCGATTGAAGTCATCCATGATCCGATCTCAGGCTCCCCTCACCCCATCTTCCTTCATGATCCGGTATACCTTTATCATTCGAAGAACGAAGCCCAGGATCAGGGTGGCGCTGATGAGAATGATCAGGTTGGATGCAAAAAAGGCCATGACAAAGGAAAAGGGATCGGTCAGACGATAGGCGGCGATCAGGATGTGAATCCCAAACGCCAGGAAAAAGCAGCCTGCGAGCAGAAGAATGACCTGACGAAGCCACCAGAACGTGCGGATCATACCCACCATCCCCTGTCAGGGTTTAAGGCGCCACGGCGCTATTCATGGATGCGAACCGCAGAGGCGATGCCGGTTCGGCAGATCGCCGTGAAGTTGGACAAGGGCCTTTCAAGAAACGGCCGGAATCATCGGGACAAGGCCGGAAGCACCAGATCTTCGCATGCCGTGTAGGGATCCGCCCTCCCGCTCACGATGGATTCCACCGCGTTGTCGAATTCGCCCGATTCCGTCAAACGGTCCAGTACCTCCTCCCAGAGCCGGGCCTTGACCATCTCTTTCAACTCCTGCCGAACCTTTTCCCGGTTCCCCCTGAAGTCAAGCCCGCCCTCGGTCCGGGCCAGATAGGCTTCGTGCTGATCGACCGCCTCCAGGAATTCGTCGATGCCCTTGTCAAAGACCGCCTCGACCTTGAGAATGGGCGGTTTCCACCCCCCGTGCTCATATTTCTTCTGATCCATCTCGATCATCAGTCTCAGGTCGCTCAGGGTCTTGTCCGATCCCTCCCGGTCTGCCTTGTTGATCAGAAAAATATCGCCCACCTCCAGGATCCCCGCCTTGATCGCCTGGATGTCGTCCCCCATGCCAGGTATCACGACGATGACCGTGGTATGGGCGCTGCGGACCACATCCACCTCATCCTGGCCCACACCGACCGTCTCCACGATAATGTAGTCCTTGCCCATGGCATCCAGGACATCGATGGCGCTTCGGGTGGACTGGGTCAGACCCCCAAAATGACCCCTCGTGGCCATGGACCGAATGAAAACGCCCGGGTCCATGCTGTGCCGCTGCATCCTCACGCGGTCCCCCAAAATGGCGCCGCCGCTGAATGGACTGGTGGGATCCACAGCCAGCACGCCGACAGTTTTACCCCGTTTTCTGAGGTGGGCCACCATCTGATCCACCAGGGTGCTCTTGCCTACGCCGGGAGATCCTGTGATCCCGATGACATAGGCCCGGCCGGTATGGGGATACAATTCCTTCAGAACCTTTCGCACCTCGGGTATGCCGTCGTCGATGTCGCGGATCAGACGCGCAACGGTCCGAATGTCTCCGGCAACCACCTTTTCTGCTATGCTGGTCATCGTCCTCTATCGCTACCTCGGTGTGACATTCTGCTCGACCCATTGCACGATCTTGTCGAGGGGGGTCCCGGGCGTGAATACCTCCTGGACCCCGGCCGTCTTCAATTTATCAATGTCGTCCTCCGGAATGATCCCGCCCCCGCACACAACGATGTCGTCCGCCCCCCTCTCCCGAAGGAGCTGAACGACCGCGGGAAAGAGATAGTTGTGGGCCCCGGCCAGGCTCGAAAGCCCGATCATGTCCACATCTTCCTGAATGGCGGCCTCCACGATCTCTTCCGGGGTCTGATGCAGTCCTGTGTACACCACCTCGAAACCGGCGTCCCGATACGCCCTTGCGATGATCCGGGCCCCGCGGTCATGACCGTCCAGCCCGGGCTTTGCCACCATCACCCTGACCCTTCGCTTCTGTTTCATCAACGATTCCCCAATTCCTCAATTCCTGAATCTCAATCCTTCAATTGTTAATAGATCCCCGGATCCCGATATTCGCCATAGACCCTGCGGTACACATCACACACCTCCTGAAGGGTCGCATGGGCCTTGACCGCCTCGATGAGGTCCTCCATGACATTCCTGCTCCCCGAGCAGGCCTCGCCGATCCTTTCCAGGCACGCCATGACACGGGCGTTGTCCCGCTCATTCTTGATCCGATGGGTCTTTTCGATCTGAAAGCTTTCCAGTTCCTCGTCGATCTCCAGGATCTCCACCGGAATATCCTCTTCCGTGACGTACTTGTTGACCCCTACGACGGTCTTTTCCTTGTCATCAATCTGTTTCTGATATCGATAGGCCGCATCGGCAATCTCCTGCTGAGGATAATTCTTCTCGATAGCCGCCAGCATGCCGCCCATATTGTCGATCTTTTCGATAATCTCGAATGCTTCCTCCTCCAGTCGATTGGTGAGGGCCTCCACAAAATAGGATCCCCCCAGGGGATCGATGGTGTTGGCGACGCCCGACTCCTCGGCAATGATCTGCTGGGTCCTCAGGGCGATGGTGGCGGCCTCCTCGGTGGGGATGGCCAGGACCTCGTCCAGGGAGTTGGTGTGGAGCGACTGGGTGCCGCCCATGACCGCGGCCAGGGCCTGAAGGGCCGTCCGGACCACGTTGTTGTAGGGCTGCTGGGCCGTCAGAGAGCATCCCGCGGTCTGGGTGTGGAACCGCAGCCACCACGATCTGGGGTCCTTCGCCCTGAACCGCTCCTTCATGATCTTTCCCCACATGCGCCGGGCCGCCCGGAACTTGGCCACTTCCTCAAAAAAGTCGAGATGAGAATTGAAGAAGAAGGAGAATCGGGGGGCGAAGTCATCCACGTCAAGCCCCCGCCTGATGGCCTCTTCCGTATAGGCAATGCCGTCCCCTAACGTAAAGGCCAGCTCCTGAACCGCCGTGGAACCCGCCTCTCGAATATGATACCCGCTGATGCTGATCGTGTTCCATCGCGGGATCTCCTTGGTCCCGAACTCCACCGTGTCCGTAATGATGCGCACGGACGGCACGGGCGGGCACATGAAGGTTTTCTGGGCAATGAACTCCTTGAGCATGTCATTCTGGATCGTGCCGCCGATGATCCTGCGGTCGATCCCCCGCTTCTCCGCCATGGCGATATACATGGCCCAGATCACCGAGGCGGGCGGATTGATGGTCATGGAGGTGGTGATTCTGTCGATGGGCAGTCCATCGAAGAGGTCCTCCATGTCCTTGAGGGTGTCGATGGCCACGCCGCACTTGCCGCACTCCCCCCTGGCCTTGGGGGAATCGGTGTCGTAGCCCATGAGGGTCGGCATATCGAAGGCCGTTGACAAACCGGTCTGCCCTTGATTCACCAGCAGGTGAAAGCGCTTGTTGGTGTCGCTGGCGCTCCCCAAGCCTGCAAACATCCGCATGGTCCAGAGACGGCCCCGGTACATGGACGGCTGGACCCCTCGTGTAAAGGGGTAATCTCCGGGGAACCCGATGTCCCCCGTAAAATCCTGGCCCTTGATGTCCGCAGGGGTATAGAGCCGGCCGATTTCCCGGTCCGAGACCGTGGAAAATCGTTTCAGGCGCTCAGGTTTTGCTGAGAACACCTTCTCCAGCTCCTTCTCCCACTTCTCCTGGCCCTTCCTGATGTCGTCAAAAATCTTGTCATTAAAGGTCAAGGGCATCGGACACCCCCTTTACATTGAAAAATAGAGATTGAAAAATGAAGACTGAGACCGACGGCACCCTTCAATTCAAAATCACTCCCTCATGAGGCTTCTGGCCACCACCAGCCGCATGATCTCGTTGGTCCCTTCATAGATCTGGCAGATCTTGGCGTCCCGCATGTGGCGTTCCATCGGATAGTCCTTGCAGTACCCGTATCCGCCCAGAACCTGTACGCCTTCCACCGAGGCACGCATGGCAGCGTCCGAGGCATACATCTTGGCCATGGCAGCCGCCTTCTCATAGGGTTTCTTGTGGTCCTCGAGCCAGGCCGCCCGAAGGGTCAGGAGTTCGGCCGCATCCAGCTCGGTGGCCATATCGGCCAGCTTCCACTGGATCGCCTGGAATGTGCCGATCGGTTTGCCGAACTGCTCCCGGGTCTTGGCATAGGCCACCGCCTCTTCCAGGACGGACCGCCCGATCCCGATAGCCTGGGAGGCGATGCCGATGCGGCCGCCGTCGAGGGTGGTGAGCATCTGCTTGAACCCTTCGCCATCCTTTCCCAAAAGGGCATCGGCTGGAACCCTGGCATCCTCGAAGATCAGCTCCGCCGTACCGGAGGCCAGGATCCCCATTTTGTCCTCCACCCGGCCCACCTTGAAGCCGTGGGTCTGTTCCAGGTCCACCACGAAGGAGGAGATCCCCTTGTACCCCTTCCCCTTGTCTGTGATGGCCGCGATGACGCTGTAGGAAGCCACGTTGCCGTTCGTGATGAACTTCTTCTCGCCGTTGATCACCCACTGGTCGCCGTCTTTGACCGCGGTCGTGCGCATGCCCGCCGGGTCCGATCCGGCCCCCGCCTCGGTCAGACCGTAGCATCCGATCTTTTCCCCCGAGGCACAGGGGTACAGGTATTTCCGCTTCTGTTCATCGGTCCCGTACGCATAGACCGGAAAACAGTAGAGGGAGTTGTTCACCGACATGATGACCCCTGTGGAGGCGCAGGCCTTGGACACCTCGATCAGGGCGAGCACATAGCTCACATAATCCATGCCCCCGCCTCCGAATTCCTCGGGGACGGCTATACCCATCATCTTGAGTTCGCCCAACTGCCGGACGATCTCGGCGGGGTGCTGATGCTTTTCATCCAATTCGGCCGCCTTGGGTTTGATCTCCGTCTCGGCAAAGCGCGCCGCCATGTCCTTTACCATCTGCTGTTCTTCGGTCAATGCGAAGTCCATATCAGCTCAACCCTCCCTTGAAATCGGGCTTTCTCTTCTCCAGAAAGGCGGTCATTCCTTCTTTGCCGTCAGGGCTCGCCATGCACAAGGCAAATGCGTCCGCTTCCAGGGCGTTGCCCAGGTGAAGGTCCACATCAAAGCCCCGGTCAATGGCGTTTTTGACGGCCCTCAGGGAAACCCTTCCCTTGCTCGCGATCAGTTTGGCGGTCTTCATGGTTTCGTCCCACAGGGCGTCTGCTGGAAAGACCTTGTTTACCAGACCGATCGCCTTTGCCTCCTCTGCGCTGATGATCCCACCCGTCATGCAGAGTTCCTTGGCCATGGCCTTGCCCACCAGGCGGGGGAGGCGCTGGGTCCCCCCGAAACCGGGGATGATGCCCAGGTTGATCTCTGGCTGCCCGAATTTCGCCTTGTCAGAGGCGTAGATGAAATCACATGCCATGGCCAGCTCGGTTCCCCCGCCGAGGGCGAAACCGTTGACGCAGGCGATGACCGGGATGGGTAGCGCCTCCAGTCGGAATAGCAGGGTCTGTCCTTCCAGGGAAAACTCCCGTCCCTGAAGCGGAGAAAAGGTGGCCATATGACCGATGTCGGCCCCGGCCACAAAGGCCTTGTCTCCCGCCCCGGTCAGGATCAGCACCTTTAGATTCGCATCCGCCTGGATGGTGTCGAGGGCATTGCCCACTTCGGCCAGCACATCCGGATTGATGGCGTTCAAGGCCTTGGGCCGGTTGAACCGGATGATCGCCACATTCCCTTCTGTCTCATAAATGATATTTTCGTAACCCATTGTTTCCCCCTGTTATGTTAATGGTAGGTACACGGAATGCCGGCTGTCTGCGATGGTTGGCCGCACACGGCTGAGTGATGCCGCTACCCAGTCCCGCAATCCCAGCATTCCCGCATCCCAGAATGCCTGAATCCTTAATCCCTTTCCAGTACCATGGCCATTCCCTGACCCCCGCCGATGCAGAGAGAGGCCAGGCCCAGGTTCGTTCCGGTTCGCAGCATCTCGCCCAGGAGGGTCACCACGATACGGGCCCCGGAACAACCGATCGGGTGACCGATGGAAATCCCGCTCCCCAGTCGATTGGTCTTGTCCATATCGCACTTCAGCTCCCGAACGCACGCGATGGCCTGGGACGCAAAGGCCTCATTCAGCTCGATCACGCCGAAATCATTGATGGTGAGCTTTTCCTTCTGAAGGATCTTTCGAACTGCCGGGATCGGACCCAGCCCCATGTAGGCGGGATCGATGGCCGCTGAGGCATAGGCGCGAATCCTGGCAAGGGGTTTCAGGCCCAGTTCCCTGGCTTTTGCATCGGACATGACCAGAAGGGCCGCCGCCGCATCGTTGATCCCGGAGGCGTTTCCCGCGGTGACCGTGCCGTCCTTCTTGAAGGCAGGATTCAGTTTGGCCATTTTTTCCGCACTGGTGTCCATGGGCCGTTCGTCCGTGTCGAAAAGCAGCGGATCTCCCTTCCTTTGAGGGATCGCGACGGGAACGATTTCGTCCTTGAACAGACCCTCCGTAATGGCCTTTCTCGCCCGCTGATGGCTCAGGGCCCCCAGTTCATCCTGCTCTTTCCTGGATATGCCGTATTTGGTTGCGATGTTCTCCGCGGTCACCCCCATGTGGTAGCCATAAAAGATCTCAAACAGGCCATCCATAATCATCAGGTCCACGAGATCGACATTATTCATCCGTGCACCCCAGCGAGCAGCCGGAAGGGCGTAGGGGATGAGGCTCATGTTTTCCATCCCGCCCGCCAGCACCACGTCGGCCTCGCCGGCGTGGATGGACTGGGCTGCCAGGGCCAGTGCCTTCATGCCCGAGGCGCAGACCTTGTTGACCGTGAAGGCGCCCGTCTCCTTGGCGATCCCTGCCCGTATCATGGCCTGCCGGGCCACATTCTGTCCCTGTCCGGCCCCCACCACATTGCCCATGATGACCTCATCGATCTGAATCGGCCGGGCTGACGGGTCGTAATCATAGGCCTTTTTTTCCAGGTCGATCATCCCGGCGCCTTTGAGGGCATCGGGCTCGAATCGGGTCAGGCTGTCGGTTGCCACCGGTTTCAGGTTGATTTTTTTGAGCGCCCCCTTGAGGACCAGTGCCCCCAGATCAACCACCGGCGTCGCCTTCAAGGTCCCCCCGAACGCCCCCACGGGCGTCCTTACCCCAGAAACAATCACCACATCTTTCATTATCCTGTCTCCTTTGTCCGGCATTACGGAAGTGCAAATTTAGGAAATCGGTAATTGAGGGATCCAGAAACCCGCGTTGAGCCGCTGTGTCATCCCTTCAAGCCCCTCAAGTCTGTTAATCTTCGTTGTACACGACCAGGGTCACGGCCTCGCCGCCGCCCAGGCAGAGGGAAGCCTCCCCGACCTTAGCCCCCCTGTCCTTCATGGCATAGATGAGGGTCGTGAGGACCCTGGCGCCGCTCGCACCGATGGGATGACCGATGGCAACAGACCCCCCGTGGATATTGACCTTTTCAGGATCGATTCCCAGTTCGCGGTTGATGGCCACGGAAGAGGTGCTGAAGGCCTCATTGATCTCGTGAAGGTCCACATCCTCCACCTTGAGCCCATCCTTGGCCAGGACCTTGGGGATGGACAGGATCGGTGCCACCAATACGTACTTCATGTCGATCCCGGACGCGCCCTGGGCCCCGACGCGGACCAGGGGCTTGCATCCCAGTTGGTCGGCCTTTTCCCTCGACATGACCACCAGGGCGGACGCCCCGTCGCTGATCTTGCTGGCGTTTCCCGCTGTCACCAGGCCGCCCTTCTTGAAGGCTGGCCTCAGGCTGGCCAGGGCCTCCATGCTGGTCCTCGGCTTTCGCAGGGGGATCTCGTCCACTTCAAACCGGATGGGATCGCCCTTCCTGGAAGGGACCTCAACCGGGACGATCTCGTTCTTGAATTTTCCTTCTTCGATGGCCCTCCAGGCCTTTTCGTAGGACCTCATGGCAAAGGCGTCCGTGTCTTCCCGGCTCACCCCGTACTTCTCGGAGACCAGCTCCGCGCTGATCCCCATATGGAAGTCATTCACATGATCCCAGAGCCCGTCATGGACCATCCCGTCGATGAGTTGACCGTTGTTCATGCGGTATCCGGTCCTGGCCTTGTCCAGCAGGTAAGGGCACAGGTTCATGTTTTCCTGCCCCCCTGCGACGATCACCTCGGCATCGCCGCACTGAATCGCCTGGGCGGCCAGCATGACCGCCTTGAGGCCTGACCCGCATACCTTGTTCACGGTGATGGCCCCCACCTCCCATGGCAGGCCGGCCCGGACCATGGTCTGTCTGGCAGGGTTCTGGCCCAGGCCGTGGGGAAGGACGCTCCCCATGATCACCTCGTCCACATGATCGTTCTGTATTCCTGCCCTCTTGATTGCCTCTTTGATAACCAGCGCGCCAAGATCGGTCGCGGACACCGTGCTGAGCGATCCGGCAAAGTCCCCGACCGCTGTCCTGCACGCACTGACAATGACCACGTCTCTCATGCGTATTCCCCTTTGCAAGATACTGGATGCGGCATGCTGACTATCGGCTGTTCAACATGCCACGCTGCACACGCTCCAAGCGTATGAGCAGGTAACTCGCTACTTATAGTAAAGGATCGCTTTTTAAGTCAAGACAATTTAGGCAGATTGAGGCATTCGACAATTTTCTTGACAAATCTAAGGATTAGCAGCTAATCAGATAACACGATTCAACGGAGTCAAAAACCATATGCCAGATGAGGAGTGAACCGATGAACCCGATTGCGGAGGAACTCAACCAGATCATTCAGGTGGGCAACCCCCATATCTATGAGACCCTGTCCGAGGTAGGGAAAAACCTCTTTTTTCCAAAGGGGATCCTTTCCCAGAGCGCCGAGGCAAAGGAAAAGGCCCACCGATTCAACGCCACCATCGGAATGGCCACTGAGAAGGGAAGGACCATGCACCTCCCCTCGGTCATGAGCATGCTGAAAGGGGTTCAGCCCGAGGAGGCCCTCACCTATGCCCCTTCCTTCGGCATCATGCCCCTTCGGCAGACATGGCAGGAAGAGATCTTCAAGAAGAACCCTTCCCTGGAGGGGAAAGAGATCAGTCTGCCGGTGGTTTCCCAGGCCATTACCCACGGGCTCAGCGTGGTATCGGACATGTGGGTGGACCCGGGTGATCCGATCCTCCTGCCGGACAAGATGTGGGGCAACTACAGCCTGATATTTGCGGTGCGCAGGGGGGCGCGCATCGTGAACTACCCCCTCTTTGACCCGGAGGGGCGATTCAATCTGAAGGGGTTCGAGGCCTCCATTCAGGGCGAGGCGGCATCGGCGAAAAAGATCATCGTGATCCTCAACTTCCCCAACAACCCCACGGGTTATACGGTGACACCCCGGGAGGCCGACGGCATCGCACAGGTCCTCAGGCAGACCGCCCAACAGGGGGTCCGTGTCCTGGCACTCACGGACGACGCCTACTTCGGACTCTTTTACACGGACGACGCCCTGAGAGAATCGATCTTCACCCGGCTGATCGGGCAGGACCCCCGGCTCCTCGCCATCAAACTGGATGGGGCCACCAAGGAGAACTACGTGTGGGGCCTGCGGGTCGGCTTTATCACCTATGGCGCCGCCATCACAGGGGAAACGAGACCCGTCTACGAGGCCCTGGAAAAGAAGACGGCCGGTGCGGTGAGGGGCTCCATATCCAATGCCTCGCACCTGAGTCAGGAGATCGTGCTCAAGTCCTTAAAAAACACCGCTTATCTCGCTGAGAAAGAGGCGAAGTTCAGGATTATGAAGGAGCGGGCCCAGGAGGTGACGCGAGTCCTTTCGGATCCCAAATACCGCGATGCCTGGGAGCCCTATCCCTTCAATTCAGGATATTTCATGTGTCTGAAGCTCAAGACCGTTGACGCGGAGGCGCTTCGGGTCCACCTGCTCAACACCTATGGGATCGGGCTCATCTCCCTGGGCAAGACCGATCTCCGTGTGGCCTTCTCATGCCTGGAGAAGGAAGACACCCGGGAGCTTTTTGACACGCTCTATCAGGCGGTCAAGGATCTGGCGTCATAAGAGACATTGCAGGACCGGCCGCAACGCACAATCGGTTCCGGCCGGAAACACATCAGGCGGGATTGCCCACAGCGCGAGGACCATGGATTTTCCAGGCTGGCGCGGCGGCCCTTGGGCTCTAAGAAATCGTTTGGGATGTCTGGGGATCCCCGTTTCGATACATCGCCTTGTCACCCATATTCGGGGTCTTTTTCGTCGGTAAATTCTTCGGTGTCGAGACTGTCGCATTTCGGGCACCTGTCGTAAATTTCGCCCGTGAATCGGTGCCCGCACGCCCGGCATTTCATTTTCGTTTTGTCGGTCCCGGTGATCTCATGCTGGGCATCGTCGCTCAACAGAAAATAGGCTCTGGCCGGATCGCTGATGTCCATCGGATCGAGTCCCGACCCAGAACCGGCGCTGACGGGGCCTTGGATCATTTCCTCAAGTTCATCGTCCCAGTCCATTACAATTCTCTATCTTGATTTGTGTATAAATAGCGAATGGGCGCGGATCGCGGTACCGCATCTTTGTTTAGACATCTCCCGTCCGGCTCGGGCTGGATTAAGTTACTCTGGCTTCCATGAAAGGCATAAATGCGTGGATTGTCCCCATTCCCCCACTTTAAACACAGCCCCCGACCGTTGAGAAAGTTACTTTTCTACCAGCGTTCACGCTTTCAGATTCCTTCTTTAAGACGTTCCAATTTCGTCAGCCAATCGTTGAAGTGGGGGCACTGGTTCCGTATGGTGTGGATGCCTATAGCCTCAGAAACCGCTTTACCCATGGCAACCTTTCGATATCCGTTTTTCAGCGCCACAAGCCGTTCGCCCGGGGCCTTTGCAGGATCATCGTCAATTTCTTCCGGGTTGGAATATTCTTAAAGAACACCTTTAATCCGCGACAAATCTATCCCGGTTTTCTCTGCCAGGATATCGGCATCGCTGAAAAGTAACGCTTCAAATTCATGCATTTCGATATATGGTACAAAACGCTCTTCTGGGTTATATTCAGAAAAACTCTTCACGATTTCATTGAGAGTTGCGGTCTCAAGAATCTCGGCTTTATGGATGGCTGTAAGGTTAGCCCCATTTAGAATCTGCTGGTGAACTTCCGCTCTCCCCGGCCAGTTAGAATCAATCCTAAAATAGTCGAACATCGTGGAGATGTAGGTATCTCTGCGTTGTCTGAGAAAATTGCCAATGTCGTTTTTCGCCCTGACGAAACGAACGTTGCCGCCTTTATGGCCAGGCTTGCCAATTAATGCAGGATGCAGGTATATCCCCATAGGTGCCATCTGCGGCGCTAGGACATCACGCACGAAGGTCTGTTCCGTTGGCCCTTCTACAACGATATAGATATCGACACTATTCATGCGAAGGACCCCCGGTGATGATATTCTTTCGCCAGAGTTCGCCTAATGAATAGTCATCAAGCCAGGAAGAAATTTCGTCTCTATTCAGTCGGTTGAAGACTGATGCCCCCTTGTCTCTATTTACGACAATAACATCTTTGGGCTCAAAATAATCCACAAGAGAAGGAGACTGCGTTGATAAGATGAGCTGTGTCTTATTGGATGTGGCCACAATCAGCTCAGCCAAAATCTCAACAGCGTATGGATGTAGTCCTAATTCCGGCTCATCTATAATGATAGTCGATGGTGGATCTGGTTGCAGTAAAGCCGTGGTCAAACAAATGAATCGAAGCGTTCCGTCGGACAGGTGGTGTGGTTTAAGCGGATAGTCGGAACCTTTCTGTTTCCAACGGAGACGAACCTTTTCGTTTTTGTTTGGCTTCAGGATAAAATCGTTGAAGAACGGAGTGACCAAACGAACAGAATCCACAATTTGATCATACGCAATTCTTTCATTGTTTTTTAAGTGAAGCAAGAACGGAGCGATATTGGCCGCATCAAATCGCAAATATTCAGTGTCGTCAATCGTCTCAAAACGGCGCATCGGAGCAACCTTGCTGGTGTCGTGGAAATGATAAATTTTCCACGAAGAAATGGCGTCATAAACATAGGACGCAACGCTGCGGCCTCCAGCAGCACCTCTTCTGTCTTTATCTCTAAGCAATTCCGGTGTCGTATGGCCACTTCCCAGGTCCCACCATCCAGTAGATCCACCTTCATAATAACGTGCCTCATCATTGATAATAAACGTTTCGTCCGCAGTGGGGGCAAGCTTAAACCGGTAACCGTTTGGCCCGAACCTTGTTTCTATCTCGATCTGTTCTGTTATCTTGGGGCCGTTAAAAAGAAAATCGTCACTCCCGCCGCCGTCTGCAATATACGTCTTCAAACTTGCGCTGGAAAGACCCGGCAGCGGCAATTCCATCATGGCCCGTAACATACGAAAAAAGTCAATAAAATTGCTTTTTCCCGCGCCGTTTGCGCCGATGAGGACGTTTAGAGCCGTAAGCTCAAAATCTTCAAGCGCTCGAATCGACTTGAAGCCCATAATGGTTATTCTATCTAATGCATTTGGCATAGCTGTATGCTCTCCGTCTTACGTGTTTCTCACATTTACCCCCAACTACCGCTTCGAAAACGGAAGATCGGGATAGTCCATATTGCCCTCAAGGCCCTGCTCAATCTCTTTGATAAACTTTTCCGCAATAAATCTTATGAGTTCCCTAACCTGATCTTCGCTTAACTTTGTGGTTCCCTCAACTTTCCAAAGTGGCCCTCCCCGAAACAGCCTTCAACTGAACCCACGGCATTTTCCTCAAGGGTTTCCAGGCAAACAAGGGGACGGGTGTGGACATTCTTCGCCCTGGATAGGCCAGTTGCACCATTATGTGAGGCCCCGTCTTGTGGCACTTACCAGTGTATTGTTCTGGCTGTCCGGGATTATTCTTATCGGTGACCCAGTCGCCTGGCGAGAAGGGGATCTGATCACGTGATTGATACGAGTTCATGGGTGCATTCTCTCAGGTGTTGAGGCTATTGATTAAACATTATTTCCGGTCAGTCAGCCCAACGCCCGTTTCTTTCGCTTTCAATTCAATTCTGGAGAATAAGGCCCGGGCAAGACGTAACGAAAGTACGGACGTCACTACGCTCACTTAGTCATCATTGTGAACTACCTCCCACCATCCGCCTCTGGCCGGACCAACCCGTTTGAGTCGATCAGCAGTTTTCAAGGCGGCGATATGTTTCTCCACGGCACGAGGGGTCAGCCCCAGGATCTCGGCAATTTCCCGCGCGCTGGCTGTTCTTCGCTTCTCCAGAAGGGCCAGGATTTTCTCCGAACTTTTCTCCGAACCTTCTCCGAACCTTTTCTCCGAACCTTCCCTTTTCCCCTTCATGGCCAATTCGGATGAACGTTGAAAAATCGCCCGGAAAAACCCATTCGGTTCAAATATTGGCTCGCGGAGGCCCGCAGCCACCATGGCCTCCTTCATCTTCCGGATTCCCATGCCAATTCGTTCGACTTTGTGCAGGCGGAAGAAAAGATCCGAAATCACCTCGTTTCGTCTTATCGAAACAGTGCCGAGATCCTTTGCCGAGAGCCCTTTTGGCAAACCCCCGGGGTTGATAATCTCGACCCGGTCATCGTAGATCTCTACGCTGACTTGCGTACCGGTGATACTATAGTCCCGGTGCATCAGTGCATTCACCAGGGCCTCGCGTAAGGCCTCGATCGGAATCTCGTAGATATCCTCCCGATTGACGCCCCGGATTTCGCTGCGGACATTCAGGTGCTTTTTAAGAAAGGCAACGGCCTCGTTAAACTGGGTGAGCAGGTCGTCCCGCACATCACGGCGATCATAAATGTGTAATCTGTCCGCTCCCTTGAACGCCAGCAGGGTCATCTGGGCTTGATGCAGGTATTCATAGACATCTTTGGCAAAGAAGAGGATGCCCGCATGCTTCACTCTCGATTCATCCGCCACCCTGAGACTACGCAGGAATTCGGAAACAGAGATGGAGCTAATCTGAATACCCGCCTCTTTCACGAATGCTCGTATTTTGTCTTGGGATATGTCATCGAAGGTGAATTCGCGGACCGTCTTTTCCTCAAACGGCAACGGTTCATTCTCCGCGAACATAATGCGCAGTTCATCATGACTCAATTTTTGAGTCGTAGCATCGAGCCGTCGGTAGTAGCCCGAACTGCAGGAATAGGGCTTTTCTAAGCCCTCAGGAACGAAAACGGCTACGACATCGCCGACCTGGGAGAGGTTAACGGCAATAGGGGGGCTGCAATTCCGGCCCAGACTGTTAATCTTGGCCTTCAGATCGTTGGTCAGGCGCTCGCCGGAGACGGTCCCATCATCTCGAACGCCCAAAAGCAACGTTCCTCCCCGGGCATTGGCAAAGGCCACCAAATCCTGGTCGATTCGAGGCGTATACCGCTCTTTGAACTCCACAGTGAGGCCTTCGCCCTCCCGGATGAGGAGTTCCACCTGTTTCTCCATAATGGTATAGCCGCTACGCTTCATTTCCCGTTCAAACACTCCTAAGCAAACCGGTCAACGGTAATCGTATCGAAAAGGCCGCTACCATGGAGTAGATAACCTCGTGGAGCGCCCCTTTGAGTTTCTCGTAAGTGATTAGCCTTTGCAGATCTCTCAGCTTTCCAAAATGACCATCCCTAAGACGGTCTTCAATTGAACCTACGCTATTTTCCCCGAGGGCTTCCAGACAGGCAAGGGGACGGTTGGACATTCGCCCTCCTGGATAGGCCAGTTGCACCATTATGTGAGGCCCCATCTTGTGGCACTTACCAGTGTACTGCCCTGGGTGTCCAGGATTATTCTTATCGGTGACCCAGTCGCCTGGCGAGAAGGGGATCTGATCCCGTGATTGATCCAAGTTCATGGGTGTATTCTCTCAGGTGTTGAGTCTATTGATTAAACATTATTTCCGGTCAGTCAGCCCAACGCCCGTTTCTTTCGCTTTCAATTCAATTCTGGAGAATAAGGCCCTGGCAAAACGTTATAAGAGTACCGACCCCCCATTACGCGCCAACATAATTAGACTCGCAACACAAAGTCCCACATCTCAACTACTTATTTAGTTTCTTATGGACGTCCCGCAAGTCG
>Ga0172375_10001684_pt1 | contig 35320 bp, 28 predicted proteins | sample LakKiv1m_FD_114537 | JGI IMG/M metagenome (GOLD analysis project Ga0172375, IMG submission 114537) | Freshwater microbial communities from Kabuno Bay, South-Kivu, Congo - kab_092012_11.1m | ecosystem: Environmental > Aquatic > Freshwater > Lake | place: Democratic Republic of the Congo... | reverse complement strand
AGTTACTGCTTTTTTTCTATCCATTCCAAACTCATCTTCTAAAAACGCTACAACAGGCTGACCCATTGCAACCGAAGAAGTTATTCCTGCAAAGAAAAGAAGTAAAAACCACATAAACCCAAATACTTCTCCCATTGGAAAATGAGAACTGCCAAAAATTATCGGCATAGATACGAAACCAAGATTAAAAGCCCCGCCTTGTGCAATTTCTTTTGTAGCATCTAATCCAAAGAATGCAACTGCAACAGGAATTGCGATTGAGGCACCGAGTACAACTTCTGCAAATTCATTAGTGGATGCAGTAGCAAGTCCTGAAAGGACAATATCATCATTTGGTTTTAGATAGCTTGCGTAAGCGTGAATTGTTCCCATACCTACAGATAGAGTAAAAAAGATTTGTCCGGCAGCAGCTAGCCAGATGTTCGGATTGCCGAGTGCAGAAAAATCAGGATTCCAGATGAATGCAAATCCATTTGCCACAGAATTTTCCGGGAAAGCAGGATCAGGTGTCCCAAGAGTAAAAATTCTTATGGCAAGAATAATTGCAAAAATAAAAAGCAGCGGCATAGCAATCTTTGCGAGTTTTTCGATTCCTTTTGAAATACCTTTATATAGAATTGCAAAATTCAATGAAAATGTAACAAGCATTAAGCCGTATGCTGGCCAAATAGAACTAAATGTTTGAGACGTTGTAATTCCTTGGTAACTTGAAAGAAATCCAGTCATAGTTTCCCTGGTTTCATTTGAGTACAATCCAAGAATTGAGAAAAAACTGAAACCAAGAGTCCAGGATTCTATGTAAGTATAGTAAATAAGGATTGTAATAGAGATAAACAATCCAAGTGCACCAAAATATTTAGCAAGTTTATTCTTCCAGAGCACATCAAACATTCCAGGTGCGCTGCCATGTCTAAATTTTCCACCGTGTCTGCCGATTCCCCATTCAATCCACATTAATGGAATACCAAGGAGAAGGAAAAAAATAAAATACGGTATCATAAAAGCACCACCGCCATTTTGAGCTGCCTGAACCGGGAATCTTAGAAAATTTCCTAATCCAACAGCATTACCAGCTACGGCTAAAATTAAACCAATTTTGGTTCCCCATTGCTCACGTTCGCCGTTAAGAGACATCAAACCTCCTGGAAGTTAAGGAATTTCTGAAAATCAAATGTGAATATGAAAACTTTGAAGCTTAATATCAAATAATTTTGAAAGGATAAATTGGTGCGCTAAATCAAACGTCTTTTAACTGTAAAAAAAAGATTACAATCATTTTTATTCTTTATTTAGTAATTAGTAAATTTACCTCGTTAAATAAATAGGATATGCAATGGCAAAAAAGTTTGTTTCCAATAAAGATGAAACTGTAAGAATGTTTAAAAGTGATTTTATGGAATCACTATCAAGAGTGCATCCTTCAGTTCCACTGATAATTTTTGTTCCCGTTATACTTTATATGTTATACTTATCAATTTTTGAATTTAAAATTGGAGTACTTTCAATAGTTGGATTAGTAATTTTCGGATTGTTCATCTGGACTATTACGGAATATTTACTTCATAGATTTGTTTTTCATTGGGAATTAAAAAGTGAAATTGGTGCAAGAATCCATTTCATTTTTCACGGTGTTCATCACGATTATCCAAGTGATTCCAGAAGATTGGTTATGCCTCCGTCTGTAAGTATTCCACTCGCTACATTATTTTATTTTTTATTTAGATTTCTTATTGGTGATGTTTCTGTTCATCCTTTCTTTGTGGGATTTTTGATTGGATATCTTTTTTATGACATCTCACATTATGCTATTCATCATTTTAATATGCACAGTAAGTTCTGGCTGGCGATAAAAAATCATCACATAAAACATCACTACCAGGATCCTGACAAAGGTTATGGAGTTAGTTCTCCAATCTGGGATTATGTTTTTAGGACACATTATTCTGAAAAAAAAGAACAAAACGCATAACATTAAATTTTTAGTTTGGCAATTAGCAGGAGACTACAATTATTAAAAATAGATTTGTGATTTTTTTTTACTTTGTTTTTTCTCTGATTTCACAAATTTTATTTGTTAATTGCCAAACTTCCCTTACCAATGATATTTTTATCCGAACAAATCAAATTGGTTTCTTTCCGGATGATTTAAAAACTGCTGTTGTACTTTCAAAAATAAATTTAAAAGATAGACCGTTTTATATTTTTGATAATAATTCGAGTGAAATAAAATTTGAAGGCAGTGTAATAGATTCTCCATCGGTTTACGGTAATTATAATTTTTGTTATGAAATTGATTTTTCTAAACTAAACTCAACAGGCACTTATAAAATAAAATTGGAGGATAATGAATCCTATCCATTTCAGATTGGTAATTCAATCTTTAATAATGTAAGAGATTCACTCAGTCTTTTCTTTAAAGCACAACGATGCGGACCAACAAACCCAATTCTGCACCGACCTTGTCATCTTTCGGATGCTGCAAAAATTATTGGTTATAAAGATTCAACTTCTTGGGATTTAACCGGCGGCTGGCATGATGCCGGAGATTATGTTAAGTTTTTAAAAACTGCTGCGTATACAACTTATATGTTATTATTTAGCTATGAATTTGATCCGCAAAAATTTGGGTACGACTTAGATAAAAATGATGTTCCCGATATTTTGGAAGAAGCAAAGGTTGGGCTTGATTGGTTATTAAGATGTAATGTTGACAATCAAGCTTTGGTTTCTCAAGTGCAAAATGAATCTGATCATAAAATCGGATGGCGATTACCGGAAAATGATAGTTTGCAATTTGATCGTCCAGCATTCGTTAGCATTGGAAAAAATACAATTGGAATATATAGCGCAGCACTTGCACTGGCATCAAGAATTTGGAAAGATAAATTTTATGATGAAGATTTTGCCGCCAACTGTTTAATAACGGCTAAAAAATTTTATTCGCTCAGAAATGATGTTCGGGACATCGATACCACATTTTCAAATCACTATCCTGAAAAAGATTTTAATGGAAAATTAGCACTCGCTTCAGTAGAACTCTTTAACAGTACTAAGTCTGAAAAATATCTTAGTGAAGCATTTGAATATGGCAATAATGCCGGATCAGATTTCTGGTGGAGTGTTGGGGATATCAATTCTTTGGCTCACTACAAAATTGCACTTCACAATCCTAATTTTGCAAAATATATTTATCAGAATCTTAAAAACTCTAAAAAAACAAGTGATGAATCTTTTTTGCGTGAAGGATTAGAATATTCATGGGGCACAACTAACTCTTTTCTGGGAGTAAGTTTGCAAGCTGTTCTTTACAAAAAACTAACCGGTTCTAATGAGTTCGATTCATTAAATATTTATCAACGGGATTATATATTGGGTAGAAATCCGTGGGGAGTTAGTTTTATTTATAACATCGGAACAGCATTTTCTAAAAATCTTCATTCACAAGTAGCATTTTTTAACAATGGATATTTGCCTGGTGCAATTACTGCAGGACCAGCGCCTTCCAATCTTTTGGACAAATATAAAATACAGAGATTAAATAATGATAATGAATTTAATTCTGCAGATATAAAATATTTTGATGATAGAATGGATTACATAACAAACGAACCAACAATTGTAGGAAATGCCACCGCACTTTTTGTTTTCGGAGTACAGAGTAATTAGTCAAATCTTTCCGAGTATTTTACTTTAATAACCTTTGAAAATGTCAAAAATTAAGCTTGTTGCATAATAATACAACTAAATAATTTTGTCTCTGTTTAGTCAAAGAAAATATCTTTTTTATCGATTTTTTAAACGTAAATCAATCAAACTAACGGTATAATTATTGGTAAAATTGTAAAAAAATTAAACTATGAAAAAAAGCGTTCAATTATTCCGTTCGGGCATTCCAATCGTTGATAACGCCTGGGGAGGATTTTATCACGGCGGAACTTATTTGTTAGTTGGTGAAAAAAAATCCGGCAAGACTTTGTTAAGTCTTCAGTACGCTGTTGAAGCTGCAAAGAGTAAACAAGTTTGCCTCTACTTCACAAACTCTCGCCCTAAAGATTTAATGATTCATGCTGCATCTATCGATATAGATCTTGAAAATTTTATTAATCAGAATACAATTATTGTTGTACGTGTTGCTCAACCAACTGAAACAACAGAATTTAAAAGCAGGGATGAATTTTTAAGTGATTACCTCCGTGATATTATATCCGTTATAAACCAGTATAATCCAACACGAATAATTTTTGATGAATTAACACCGTACGTTGAATATGAAAATCTTAATAGTCTTAGAGAATCATACGGTTCGATGATCGAATCGATTGAGGATCTGGGTATTACAAGTTTATTTATTTTAAGGGAACCTGCAGCACAATCTTCTAAAATGATTTTTAATGTTTTGAATTCTTTTGCAACAGGTATAATCCAGCTTCATAAAGCAGAAGATAGTGAGGAACAGCAGCCCGGCATAATTGATATCACTCCAAATATTGGACATACTGAAGGGAAATTTAAAGCAAATTATTTTATCGAGCCTTACAAAGGAATTACTACAGATTTTAAAATTACCAAACGATCAACCAAGGAAAACATTTTACCGGAAATAACAGAGTTGATTCCAACCAGAACAGACGGCTCCAATTCCCCTGAATATTTAGTTCCAAACATTTATAGCATAAATGATTTTAAATTGATTATCAATAATCAAATTGCATTGTACAAAACCACCGGACAAATGTTTACAATTTTATCTCTCAGACTCAATCCAACAATTCCAATCCTGCCACGAATCTCATTTGAACAATTAAACTATTCTGTAAAATCAGTTGCGCATAAAAAAGATAAAATTTGTACAATTGATGATAAAATTTATATTCTTATAACTAAGTCTGATGATAAATTAATTGATGATTTCATTTCAAAAGTTCACCAGTCATTAAGCAGTAACGGATCTACAAATGTGACCTATTTAATGTTAAAGGTAAATGACTCGATGAACAGTGCCGATGATGTCTTCAAAGAATTTGAAAGTGAAACTGCCAGAACTCAATTAAATCAGAGATAGAATTGACAATAGAAGATGAAATTATTTCTCTATCAATTACTTATTCTGAACCTAACTTTATTTAGCACTTCTTTATTTCCTCAAAATAATATCTCCTCCAAATATAAAGCAGAAGCTCTCCAACTTATTAGCGTGGGACGTTACGGCGAAGCAATTGATGTATTGAATAAATATGTTTCTGAAAATCCGAATGCTGCAGATGGATTTAATTTGCGTGGTATGTGTTACGAAAAAAGGAGTAACTATGAATATGCTGTTTACGATTTTCGAACTGCGAAAAAGCTCAAGCCTAATGATGATGAAATCTCATCAAACCTAAACAGAACAACTTCTGATTGGTACAAAATCCTTTACAATAAAATTGAAGGACATAAAAGAGAAATTGCTATAAATTCTAACATTGCTAAAAATTATCTTGAGATAGGGAAGTGCTATAAAAATTTAGGCAACTGGGGTGAAGCTGAAATATGGTACGATATTTATTTAGAAAAGGAAACTGCTTCTTCTGATGAGATAATTCGTTACTCTGAAATTTTAGCTAAGAACAACCATATTTCTAAAGGTGAACCAATATTAAAATCCTATACAGAGCGTTTTTCTGATGATCATAGATTATGGTCCAGGTACGGATACTTTACACTTTGGCTTGGCAAAAATAAAATTGCAATTGAAGCATTTACCAAATCCTTAGAGATACGACCATATTTTAAAGAAGCAATGGATGGATTGGATTTAGCTAAAGGTAAAGGATATATTTATTCGATTAATGATACAACTTCACGGTTCAATTATGGAATGCAACCAACTGTTAAGCAATATGAAATTGATAGATTATATCATGTTATAAAAAATAATCCTTCTGATAGTGAAAGTAGATTTAAATTAGTCGAGGAACTAATTGCTGCAAATCGATACGAAGAAGCTTACGAACAATTGCAGATTTTATCACCGAATTTTTCTGATGAGCAGAGATTTAAGGATTTGTGTTTGAAGGTTACCACGCTAAGAAAATCCTATTACGCGGATCGCATACGATTTTATGAGGAAAAGTTAAGCAAAGATCCTGCTGACAAAGAAGCACTTTTAGAATTAGCAAAATTCTATTCTTATAATAATGATTATACGTTAGCTTCGAATCTTTACAAAGGCTTTCTGTCCAGGTATCCGAATGAGCATGAAATAAGATTTAAACTAACAAGGATTTTAATGTGGCAAAATAATCTTTGCGAAGCGGCTGAGGAATCTGACAAGCTGATTAAGGCATCCCCAGATAATAAGAACTATTTACTGCTGGCGGCTCAAATAAATTATTGGTTAGATAAAGATTTAGCTTATACCCAATCACTTTTTGAAAAAGTTTTGGTTTTGGATCCCCAAAACGGTGAGGCTATGTATGGATTAGCAAATCTTTACGTACAAAGTAACAATCTTGCTGATGCGGAAAAATTAATCAATGAAATATCTTTGTATGATAGCTCATCTCAAAAATTTATCTTGCTGCAAAAAAGTTTTGAAGCAGCTAAAGATCAAAATGAGTTAGTTGAGTCAAATAAGATTTTGGAAGAAGGAAGAATGTTTTCTTCAAACAAAGATTATGATTCAGCTATAAAATCATTTAACGAATTTCTTTTAAATGATCCTGATAATAAATCGGTACAACTTGAGTTGGCTAATGTTTACATTTCAAATTCAGAATTAGATAAGTCAATAAAGATTTATGATGATTTATTAAAATCAAAAAGCGATTATGAAATAGAAAAACAACGTGCAAAAGTTTATCTATGGAATGGAGATTCGCTTTTAGCATTACAAGAATTTAGAAAGTTAAATCAAAAATATCCAGATGATGTTGAAACGAAATTACTGCTTGGTGATGCTTACTTGCAGAATGGACAAATTCAAAATGCAAAAATCGTTTATGAAGATCTTTTACTTAAATCTCCGGATTCCCATATACTTAAAACACGATTAGGCTGGCTTGGCGGAAACGATAAGTTTTCATTTGAAAAGTTCCCAACATATATTCAATTGATTCCAAGAGCATCATACTTTACCGATAATACTGATTTTAGTTATTCAAATCTAGGCCTTGGTTTTGATTTAGGCGTAACAAATTTTCTTGCTTTTGGTTTTTCTGCATCACGTGGTCAACTTTCATCGGCTGATGATGATTTGAGGTTTAATCAGATTAAGGGTTCAGCGTACATCAGATTTAATGAAATATTTTCTGGAGTTGGAAGTTTTGGACAAACATATTTTGTGAATGATCTGCAAGAAAATATTATAGAGGTTTCTCTTTCTGCGCAGAAAAAAAATACTTTTAATGTTACTGCATTCTTAAATTATTCTGATGCTGCATTTATACTTTACTCACCATTTTTAGTTAATACCAGATTGAATGCGTATTATTTCGGTCTTAATGGAGAGTATAAGTTTAAAAATAATTTAGTTGTATCCGGAAAATATTCATACTTAGATGTTTCAGATGATAACTCAGGAAATCAATTTGTGGCAAGATTAGGAAAAGTTTTTGAGTCAGATTTAATTGCCGGTTACGAATATTATTTCTATTCCTTTAAAACAGAAACCCAGCTTTACTGGAGTCCAAAGAATTTCGAGTCGCATTCTCTCTGGGCAGATTGGAACCTTTACAAGGATGATACTTTTGATTTTACTATCGGCGGCAAAATTGGACTAATCCCTCAAAATGATTTTATACTATCCGAATTTTATGCTTCAATCAACTATGAAATTGTAAACAACCTTCTTTTCCAAACTCGATTTACTACGGGAAGTTCGTTCAGATCAAACACCGGTTATAGATCAAACTCTATTCAAGCAAGTTTGATCTGGGGATTGTAAACGTTTACTTAACCAATTTTTTAGTTAAATCTTCAATTTCTCCTTTGTTTGATAATGATACACAATAAATTTAAATCCAATATTGGTAATATTATTTTGTAGATTCATTGGAAAAAAATCTTAAATAAAATGAAGATAATGGCATTATTATTGAAAAATTTGAGCAAATCATCATCCGGATAAATGAAAATAAATCAGCTTGTCGACCGTGCTATAATAACTATTTCAAACAGGGAAGATGAGAAAAAAGGAGAGAATCTCGGGCAAAAATATTTACGAAGGATACTAGTAAGCGGTATTGTTTCTCTTTTACTGATTTTAGTAATTGTATATACTTTACCTTACACAATTTTGTCATTCAGTTCACTTTTTGAGTATTCGACTATTATTGCTCTTGTTATTTTTCTTTTCATCCTTCTTATTAGATACTTTGCCATATTAATTATGGCATATTTATACCTGAATGAATACACATTTTCTGAAACGAATGGTTATGCGCCGTTTGTTTCTATAATTGTGCCCGTTTTTAACGAAGGTAAAATAATCAGAAAATCAATTCTGTCTTTGCTTGAACTTGATTATCAGAATTATGAAATAGTTGTTGTTAATGATGGATCAACAGATGATACAAAACAAATTGCAGAATCTCTGGTTGGCTTTCAGGATGGTAAGTACGGAAAGATTAAAATATCGTTGATCAATCAGCCTAATTTGGGGAAAGCGCGTGCATTAAATGCAGGGATATATTTTTCAAAGGCAGATTTTATTCTTTGTATGGATGGAGACTCTCAACTTGCGCCGGAATCTATAAAAGTTGCAGTAAGACATTTTAAAAATCCTAAAATAGGAGCAGTTGCTGGAAACGTGAAAGTTCTTAACAGAAAAAGATTTTTCACAGATCTTCAGGCACTTGAATATATCGAAGGATTAAATATGGCTCGCAGTGCCCAGAGTTATATTAAACTAGTAAATATTATTCCCGGTCCAATTGGTATTTTTAGAAGAAAAGCGATAGAGCAGGCATGCTTTTATTCAAGTGATACTTATGCAGAGGATGCTGATTTAACGTTAAAGATTTTATCAAAAGGCTGGAAGATTTATTACGAGCCAAAATCTATTTCTTATACCGAGGCTCCAGTAACATTACAGCAGCTTCTAAAACAAAGATACAGATGGACGAGAGGGATTCTGCAGTCGTTACGAAAACATAAAAAATTGATGCTTAACCCTACGGTTAACTTAGGGCATACATTTATCTTGTGGGTTATGTCTTACGAAGCTCTTATTTGGCCAACGATGAATATTGCAGCAAACGCATTTTTTATATTTGCAGCATTATTTTTTGGATTTTCACACTTAATATTTTTCTGGTGGGCAGGATTGGCTATTTTAGATATTGTTACCGCACTTTATTGCGTTGCCGTAGAAAAAGAAGAATTTAGGCTGATTTGGTATGCGATCATTTACAGAATGTTTTTTATTTTAATTATAGATATTTGTAAAACCATGTCAACTATAGAGGAGTTTCTTGGAATCAGAATGACATGGGGAAAATTAGAGCGAAGTAGTTCACCTGGATCAAATACAATTGCAGTTAATACTAATTAGGAAATTAAATGGAACTTATCCCGATACTATCTACTATTATTCTTGTTGCCACAATATGTACTTTCATATTGGCAATCGGGGCATATATTCTTTATAAAGTTCGCGAGGGAAAATCGCAGTACGGGTATCAAACCAAACCTGCAACTGTACAAGGCGAACTTGTTGTTCCATCAGAAGCAATTTATACTAAAGATTCTACTCGGGTTGAACGCAGAAATATTAGAAATGTTGAACCCGGAATTACAAGAGAAGAATACACAAAACAGCATCAACCATCGCAATCAAATCATACACCCGAGCCGCGTGGCTATAAAGTTGAAGAAGAAAAAGTTGAAAAACAAAAAGTTAGAGCTAGGCCGCAAGAAAGATTTAGTGATGAAAATAAATTCCTGAAATACACTTCTGAAGGTTACATACCTACGCAGGAAGATAGAAATTCAGGGGAAGTAAAGTGGCGGTAAATAATTTTTTTGGTATAAGGATAAATCAATTTTTTATCTTTGTTTCTGGTTTCGTTATACTCATTTCAGCGATTCTTGTTTACTATTTTATACTTCGTGGCATCTACGGTCGATTTGACACTTCAGAAATTCTTCCTGACTCAAATATTATAGAAGATTTTTTATTTGGTAAAGAACCGGAAATAGCAATTCTTTATTCCAAATACACAGAAAACACTCTACCCGTTGGCAGCACATGGCTTAATGATAATTTATCTACCTGGAAAACATTTCTTGATAATCTAAATCTTAAATATGAAATAATTTCAGATCAGAAAATTGAAAACGGAGAACATCAAAAATATAAATTGATCGTATTACCCGGTACAAAATCCTTAAGTGAAAAAGAAGCCTTACAGATAAAAAAGTATTTGGAAAATGGCGGAAGTGTTTTTGCAACAGGTGGAATCGGATCATATTCCAATGATGGCAAATGGCGTGGATGGGAATTTCTTAATCAGGTTTTTGGAGTACAATTTTCTCACGAACTAAAACCAAATGAGTTTTCTAAAATCCATACTGTGTGCGGAAGCTTACCAATTACTGCAAATATTCCAACCGGATTTCCTCTAAAAGTTGCCACTTGGGATCGACCAATGGCTGTTGAAGTTTTGGATCCGAGAACCACTCAAGTAAGTTTTTGGTACAACTACAGAATGGATGATGGACTTGTTCGTGAAGAAATTAAAAAATCTGCCGGAATAGCCTATGGAAATTTTGGCAAAGGTAGATTTATGTGGATGGGATTTGAGTTGAACTCTATAATTGGTGTGCAGGAGGATTACATTTATTTTGAAAGACTTTTTAATAACTCAATAAAATGGTTAATGTATTTCCCAATTGCGTATGTAAGAGATTGGCCAACCGGATACGAAGCCGCGGCAGTTGTTGCGCCTGTTCTTACAAACGATGTTGATAACATAAATAATATTTTGCCAATCATAAAAAATGAAGGAATATCTGCAACTTTTTTTATTGATCCGACAACTGCTGAAAAAAACAGAGAACTTGTCAGAAAAATTTCTTCCTATGGAGAAATAGCCGCATTGGTTGATATTGGATATTTAGCCTCAATAAATGATAAGTTTAATAAACTTAATTCATATGCAGAGCAATCAAAAAAATTAAATGCTGCAAAGGTAACTTTAGAAAAAATTTCATCAAGCAGTGTGTCTGGTTTTCTTCCGTACTACGGCTTGTTTGATCAGAATACTTTGAACGCAGTGGTTAATTCAAACTACAAATATGTTCTTACAGATTCTCTTACTGATCGATCAGTTCCCAAAACAATTATTCGTGGTGATAAGAGAATTGTTACAATGACAAAAACTGCTCGTGATGATTATGAAATTGTTAGAGACTTTGGATTAACTCTGCCGGAATTTCAATTTTATACTTATCAGGAAGATTTAGATCGGGTTCTTTTTGAAGGTGGTATGTACATATTAAAACTTCATACAGAATATCAATGCAGAAGTGATTATGCGAATGTTTTGAAGGATATAATCAAAGATCTTAAAAAGAAAAAATTCTGGATTGCAACTGCAAATGAAATCCAGAAGTGGTATGAAAAAAGAGATTATATTGAGATAAAATCTGATAGAAGAGGTAAAACTCGTGTAGCATTAAAAGTTTCAAATCCCGGGATTGAAGCTATAAATAATCTGGTTATTGATCTTGATCTGAACGACTTTGCCCAAAACATAACAATCGGTTCGGAAATTATCGGAACTAAAACTGCAAGTGTAAAACATACTGCTGGATCACAAATGGTTTATTTATTTATTGATGATCTAAAACCGGGTGAATCAAGACAATATTATATCGATTATGACAAGGTCGCTTTTTAATAAAAAAATCCTAAAACATTGTTCAAACATTTTAACATATTTTCATTTCTAATTTTCCTTTGTGGAATCTTTATTTCACACATTACGATTATAGCCCAGCCTAAAATTGCAATTCTATATTCTGAATTAACTGAAAAAGTTGATAACTCAAATTCTAATAAAGTTATAGATGCAATTACTACCTGGGAATTGTATTTAATGCAGGATAAAATTCCTTACGCTGTTATTTATGATGATGATCTTGAATCCGGAATAGATGATGAGTTTGATATTTTGATTTTGCCTTCTATAAATTTTATTTCAAATGAGCAGATGGAAGAATTGCAAAAATTTTTAGGATCAGGTAAATCAATCATTTCTACAGGATCAAAGTTATTCTTTCAAGAAAATAATTTGAATAAGTATCAAAATCTTGAAACTCTATTTGGTTTAAGTAATATAAAAGTTATGGATTCAGATAATCTAAGTTTCAGTCACTCACTTATTCCAAATAATTTAAATCAATTTAGAATGTATGATGATTTGATTTTACAAATCACTAATAAGAATCAAGTTTTATTATGTGAAGGAGTTAGTAACAATCAGTCTTGCGGTTATATTTTTAGTGATAATAATTTTAACTCAGATAAATCATCAATCATATTTGGAACAGTTGGGAACGGTAGATTTTTATGGACTGGTTTTGATCTGGGTGATGTAGTTGGTGGTAATTCAGATTTAAATACATTTAAAAGGTTAATTTCAGATGCCATAAATTGGATGGATAATCAGCCGGATGTTTATATTGCTAATTTTAATGAAGCTCTGTCTTCCCCCGTAGTCGTTACTCTTCAATACAATAACGCTCTGGAATTAGAACTAATCGATATGCTTCAGAAAAATAATATTAGACCAAATATAATTGTTACATCTGATCAAAAAGTTTCAAAAGAAATATTTAGCAAATTCCGTAATGATGAAATTATTCTTGAATTATCTGGAGATGATACTCTAAATGAATTGATAAAAAATTTTAATCGCGATTATGAAGTTAGTTTGAGTTCAATACTTCTTGGTAAGAAGATTTTAGAAAATGCTGATTTTAATTCTTTGCAAACCACAGGCATAAACAAAATTCTTTATGAAGAACAGGTTCCTGGGCTTCCTAGAATTTTTAATAAGGAGTTGTTAGTAATACCATTTGCAATATCAGAAAATATCCCAAGTTTTAACGGTGTGGTTAACTTTTTGAATTATAACCCCCAAATTAATTGTGATGTTAACACTGAAGATGAATTACTTGAAAAGATAAATCAAATAAAATCGAAGCAATATAATTTTACTTCTCTTACTGAATTGGGGAAATGGTGGAATTTAAAAGAACGTCTTACTTATGAAATTAAATACATTTCCGATAATGAAATTGAGATTTGGTTAACAAATAAAAATTCAATCTCAATTAGTGATCTTACTGTTTATTTTAACTCTGTTGAAATAATTGATAGAAAATCTTTGACAATCTCATTGAATAACTCGTTGTTGGAATACTACTTCGACAGCACTTCTGGTGCAATCGTAATAAAATTAGAAAATATTAATTCTAACTCGTTAAATAAGATCAAAATTAATTTTACTTTGATATAGAATTATTATTTGTAATTAGAATCAGATAAAAATGTATAAACCGCTAAATACAAGAATGAAGATATTTTTTGTTCTAATTACAGTTTTGATTTTTATCTCGCAATCTTGTGCCGACCTTTCTTCTGATCCAAATTCATCTAATTCCAAAATTCAAATCTCTTCACCATCGAACAACGGAACTATGATGGAAGGATACAATGAAATTATCTATTCATTGGCACAGCCTTTTTCAATTAAATTTCTAGAACTATATATTAATGGCACATTTATTAAAAATATTCCGCCCAATAGTAACGGTACACTCCCATCAATCAGCATCCAACTTGATTCCACTTACTTCGGACAAAAATTAAATTTATATTTAATTTATTACGATACAGACGGCACATCACAAAAAAGTAATACAGTCACTGATGTTTTAGTAACAAATGATAACAGAGTTCCATTTACACCTTATAATTTAGCCTTGTTAAAATTCAATAATGGATCTATCAATATTAGCTGGAAAGATTCTTCACGATATATTGAAAAGTATGAACTTTGGCGTAAAGTAAATCTTGATGGTGAATATTTATTACATCAAGAGCTTTCAGGTAAAGCATACAATACTAATGATGAAAATCTGGATACGAGTAAAATATATTTTTATAAAGTTCGTGGATATAAGAGTTCAGGATTTTCAAGTTTTAGTGATGAAATAAACACGGCCGGAATAATTTCATCAGGAAATCTTTTACCCCCAACAAATCTTTCTGCACGTGTAAAAGGAATATCTAACGTTCTTTTAAATTGGATAGACAATAGCGATAATGAAAACTATTTTGCTGTCCAGAGAAGTTCTGCGGGTGGAATATTTAACCGAATCGCTGCACTTACAAAAAACTCCACGACATATTTGGACTCAGGAAATGGAGTTGTTATCGGCTCTACATATCTGTATAGAATAGTTGCATACAGTAATGAAGATTCAGCAATAAGTAATTCAATTAGCATTAAGATAACTTCCGGCACTTTATTGCCGCCGACAAATCTTACTGCAGCATATAATAGTTCGGTTAGAGTTGTTCAATTAAATTGGAATAGTTCAGACAATAATATTTTGTATTTTGACATTGAAAGAAAAACTGAATTGAGTGATTTTACCCTTATACGTAGAATTGATGCGAGCAATAACCTTTACTTAGATTTTAGCATTGAAACAAATAAGGTTTATACATACAGAATAAGAGGATATGACCTGAGTCGATTTTCTGCGTACTCAAACGAAGTTACAATCCCAACATTATAATTAAGTGGTTTTAATAAATTGGAAATAAAAAATAAAGAGTGGCTCGATATTCTTGGAAGAAATTCCGATTACCATGGTGATCCGCTCATTATTTTAGATGAATCATTTGAAATAGTTTTTACCAATCAAAAAGCCGCCTCTCTTTTTTTTATTGATGATTATCATATTACCTTAGAACAAGTTTTTGAAAAGGAAACTGTTAATGATCTAACGGATTTGATCGGACCCGTAATTAATTCCTTCCATAAAAATATTTATAAAAACATCTCAGTTAATTTAAAGGCAGGAAGTAGTTCGGTATTTGATTTATTTATAGAACCAATTCAAACTGATGAAATAATAAATATTTTATTGGTTTTTAGAAGTACCGAAAAAATTAATTCGTATGATCTTTTAAGTAAAATTAAAATTACTTCTTTCAAAAATATTTTATCTGATAAAAATAATTCTGCAAAAACAGTTATTTCGGAATTACAAAACCTGGCTCCATTTACAATAATTTCTTTAATGAGAGTTCAAAATGTTATTGATCAATATGAATATCCGATTTGGATTAAGGATGTTGAAAGCAAATTATTTGCCATCAATAATGCCTACGCGAGTATTTTAGGAATTGAAAATTCTTTTGCAGTGGGTAAAAAGCATGAGACATTTTTACCGCCTCATCAGAAAACATTTTATAAAATGATGGATGAATATGTTCTTCTCAATTCGCAGCAAATAATTTTAGAAGGATTTAGTAAAAAAGTTAAAAATTTTGAAGTTATTCAGAATATTATTCAAGTTCCTTTAATAGACAATTTTAATAAAATTCTTGCCATAGTTGGTCTAATTGTTGATAATAAGTATGATTATTATAACTTTTGGGGAGAAAAAGAATTCTTTAGTGCTCTGGTTAGTAGTTTCCCAAAACCTTCAGCCTACTTAAATTCTAATGGGCAAATAAAGGGGTTTAATGAAAAATTTAAAGAATTCTTTGAGTTAGAAAATGGGCAAAAATCTGATAAAAGAATTGATGAAATATTTTCACCTAATGTTGTGAACAAAATCAATTCATTTATTCAAAATGATTTGACAGAAGAATCTTTCCCATTGTTGGAGGAGATAACTCCGAATGATTCTTCACAATCAAATGTTCAAGTGTTGTTATTAAAAATATCAAATTCAGAAAAACATAAATCAAATGTTTTTGTTACAATTGAAACGGCTCCTGAATTAATAAATTCTGAATATGAACTCCAAAACATTTTAATGCATAGAGGAAAGATGTTCGAAATTTTAATACAAAAAAATCCTGAACCGATTTTTGTTTACGATAAAGAAAATCTAAAATTTCTTGAAGTAAACGATGCCGCAATAAAATTGTATGGATACAGCCGGGATGAATTTCTCCAGATGGATCTTACTGACCTTTATGCACCTGAAGATATTCAAACCTTATTAGATTCATTTGGTGATGAATCATCTGAAGCCAGATTCAGCAAGCCTTTTAGACACAGAAAAAAAGATGGCTCAAATGTTCTTGTTAAGATAAGTAATACCTCATTTAAGTTTAATGATAGAGAAGCTCACTTTAATATTGTTAAAGATATTACCGATAGCATAGCAAAAGACAAACAATATCAAATGCTTCGGACTATTTTTAATGAATCCGATTTAATGATATTCAGTACCGATTCTTCTGGATTTGTAACTTTCATAAATAACAACATAACAAAAAGCCTTGGATACACTAAAGAAGATATTCTTCAATCGTCTTTTGCCAGTCTTGTTGCTGATAATGACCGGGGCATAGTAAATACTTCAATATTTCAATCCCAAGTTAAAGATTCTGTTGTTCTGAAATCAGAATTCAAGGATGCACATGGAAAATATATTGAAGCTGAAATTTATGCATCACCTATTCTTGATTTTGATAGCAACATTGATTCATTCACAATTATAGTAAAACCTGTTTCAGAAAAATCAGGGACAACCGAACCAAAAGAAATTGTTAAAGAAGTAATAAAAGAGGTTGTAAAAGAAGTTATTGTTGAAACACCGGGAAGCAGCAGTCCGCAAAAAATTATTATTCCTGATTCAAATTTTCTTTCCGGAATGTTCCATGAGATTTTAACTCCGATTAATGTAATAATTGGCTTTTCCCAGGAACTAATAAGCAGTACAGAAAATCCCACTGAAGAACAATTAGAAGCAGCCGAAATAATAAATCAAAACCGCATTAAAATGATGGATACAATGAATGCCGTAGTTGAGTATTCAGATATAATGCAAAATAAATCCCCATTAAAAATTGAAGATGTAACGATAACTGATCTTATCGAAAAATTAGATAACAACATAAAAGACATAACTGGAATAAATGATATTCAATTTGCATACGGAAAAATATCTTCATCCTTAAGATTTAAATCTGATCAACAAAAATTTGAAAACTTTATTCTTTCTATAATTAAGGTTGTATCAAAATTAAGCAAAGATAAAAAAGTTTACTTCTCAGCTTTTACAGTTGATACAGAATCATTTATTATCGGCATTAGTGACCAATACGGCAATCCTTCTGAATATGTTACCAATGTTCTTGAGCAGGTTTTTGGTAATGATAAAGATCCAAAAGATTTTGGCTTGCCAAAATTAACTACCTATTTGGGAAGAATACTTCTTAAATATTTAGGTGGAAAATTTTATAAATCGTCATCAAATACTTATCGAAACGAAACTGGATTTATTTTTCCAATTATGTTTTCTGATCTTTCAAAAAACATAATATATGATTCGGTTAATGAAGTTATCTATTCAGCACCTTCATCTGAGAACAATTACGGGCAGAATATTGATAGTCCAGTTGAATCTGATATTAAGCAGGAAGATTATTCTAAAGAGAATTTAGAATTAAATGATAAAGACTTAGATGATGCTTACACTAGAGACGATATAGAAGAATTAACTTCTGATTTTTCGGATGATATTTTCAAACCAGTTCAGCCAATTGCACAGGAATTACTTTCTAAAATAGCTGATGAAAAACCGGTTGAGGATGAATCAATCCAACAAGAGATTCAAACATCCCAAAACCTGGATCAGAATGCGCCTGAGGAGTTAAGTGATAGCGAATACAGCCAGCAAGAATCTGATGTTGAAGAGGATGTTTCCGAAACAATTAAAAATGAATTAAGTTCTAATGTGGATAGTTTACAAGAAGTTAAATCACCACAATCATTAGATTTAATGAAACTTAGTTGCCTCTATATCGAAGATCAGGTTGATTCACAGATTCTCTTTAAGGTTCAGATGAAAGAATTGCGAGATGTTAAGTTTGCCGTAAGTTTTGAAGAAGCACAACAGGTAATGCTTAATTATCGATTTGATTTTATTGTTATGGATATAAATTTGCAGGGGGAGTACAATGGACTTGATGCTTTGAAAATTATTAAAACTATGCCCGCGTTTAGTTCAATTCCAATTATTGCGGTTACAGCCTATGTTTTACCTGGTGATAAAGAAAAATTTATTGCTGCTGGATTTGATGATTTTATATCAAAGCCAATTTTCAAAGAAAAGATGATGGAAACATTAGAAAAGATATTTCTAGCTAAATATTAGTTAGTTCACTACTTAGTTTAATCCTCTTGATCTTAAAAGATTAAGAGGATTTTTTTTATTCTTCCCTTGACATTTTACTCTTTCTGGATTAAGTTAGCATACAAATGTATGGCAACTATTATTTATAGGTAGAATTATGCAAAAAGAGTTAACTTCGATTCAAAAGAACATACTGGATTTTTTGATTGATCAAATAAAAGGGAAGGGAATTCCACCAACGCTGGCTGATGTTGCAAAGCATTTTGGATATAAAAATCGCGCGACTGTCCAACAACATTTTCAAGCGATTGAAAAGAAAGGATACATCAGAAAAAGTCCAAAACTTTCTAGGGGAATAGAGCTTACCTTAGAAGATAAATTTTTTGTGCCGCGACCAATACTTGGTGAAGTTGCTGCAGGTAATCCATTAACTATTTATCCTGATGCAATTGATACAATCAAACTTCCTACAATTGCAAAAATGCCGCAAGATTCTTTTTTACTCCGGGTAAAAGGCGATAGTTTAAAAGATGCCTACATATTTAGCGGAGATATAGTAATTGTTAATCCAAATCTTGAACCTAAAAATGGACAAATTGTAGTAGCAATTCTGAATGATGCAGCAGTCGTAAAACGTTTTTATAGAAAGCGAAGTGAAATTGAACTTGTTTCCGAGAATGCTGAATACAAACCTATTGTTATCGATAAAAAATATCCTTCGTTTAAGATAGTTGGAATTGTGGTGGGGATTTATCGAAGTATGGAAAAGAAAGCCGGATAGTTCTTTTACTAAATATAGATAATTAACAAAAGTGTTAATTATGTGTATTTATAAATTTTAATAAAATAATGAAACCAAAATTTAACATAGGTACTGCAGGCTGGTCATATAAAGATTGGGTGCCGAACTTTTATCCTAAAAATCAAACTGGTGGATTTGACTGGTTGCAGTTCTATTCACAATATTTTAATTGTGTTGAAGTAAATTCAACATACTACACATACATTAATCCAAAAATTGTGGATGGGTGGATAAAAAAAGTTGAAGGCTCAAATGATTTTATTTTTCATATAAAACTTCACCAGGATTTTACACATAAAAGAAAGTTTGATGAGCAAAACGTAAAAGCTGTAAGATATAATCTTGATCAGCTTAGAAAAGCTGAAAGACTTGGTGGATTACTCATTCAATTTCCTTATTCATACTCGTATGATGGAAGTTCAGTTCAGCATATACAAAAACTAAGAGATATTTTTTCTGATGTAAGTTGTTTTGTAGAGGTTCGTCATCAAAGCTGGAAAAACAATCGTGCTTTGGAATTCTTTAGAGAAAATGATTTAACATTGTGTACAATTGATCAACCGCAAATTGGGCAGGCAATTCAGTTTGATCCTATAATAACTAATGATAAAGCTTACATTCGTTTTCATGGTAGAAATGCTGAAGCTTGGAAAAAATCACTTGCTAATTTTGGTAAACCACAAACTTATGAGGGACAAAGTTCACGCTACAGTTATCTTTATTCTCCTGGTGAGTTAGTTGAGATTGAGCAGAAAATAAAATCAATACAGCATAAAGTTAAAGAGGTAAATGTGATAATGAATAACCATCCACAAGGTGATGCAGTTGCAAATGCTTTTGAATTGATTCATTTACTTGAAGAAAAAACAAAAGTAGAAATGCCGTCAACTATCACAAGAGCTTATCCGCGGCTGCAGGAGATGTTGGTTAATTAATTAAAATAGCACGCTGATGACACAGATTAGGCAGATAATCACAGATTAAAACAAATTTAGGAAGGAAATTATGAGTGTATATTTACATCAAGAATTATCATCTAATATTATTTCTAGTTTTTATAAAGTTTATAATACACTTGGCTTTGGGTTTCTTGAAAAAGTTTATGAAAACGCCTTACTATTTGAATTGACCAAAGCTGGATTATTTGTAGAAAGACAGAAACCGATTAAAGTTAATTATGAAGATAAATTGGTTGGTGAATACTTTGCTGATTTGATAGTAGAAAACAAAATAATTCTAGAATTAAAGGCAGTAGAAACATTAATTGAAGAGCATGAATTGCAATTAATAAATTATTTAAAAGCAACTGATATTGAACTTGGGTTGCTTCTAAATTTTGGGAAGAAACCTGAAATAAAAAGAAAAATATTTACAAATAATCAGCGTAAATCAGTTTAACCAGTGTCATTTGTGTGCTATTTGGTTTAAAAATTTTATGCGTACAATATTTCACTTAGATCTTGATGCGTTTTTCGTTTCTGTAGAGAGAATTCTCGATCCCAAGCTTAACGACAAACCTGTAATTGTTGGCGGCGACCCAAAGTACGGAAGGGGAGTGGTTGCTGCTTGCTCTTATGAAGCACGTGCTTTTGGATTACATTCTGCAATGCCGATAAGAACTGCATATAAACTTTGCCCGCAAGGAATTTATTTGCACGGACACGGTGATGAATATACAAGATTTTCAAAAGCTGTAAAAAATATATTGGAACAGTATGCCCCTCAAATTGAACAAGCTTCAATCGATGAATTTTATCTTGATATGACAGGTACACAAAAAATGTATGGTTCAATGTTTGGGTTTGCTACGAGATTGCAAAAAGAAATTTGGGGTAAAATTGGTTTACCAATTTCCATTGGAATCGGAAGTAATAAAACTATTGCTAAAATCGGTTCTGATTGTATGAAGCCGAAAGGAATAACTTACATTATTCCTGGTATGGAAAAAGAATTTCTTTCACCAATGCCTGTTGAAACAATTCCTGGTGTTGGAAAAGTTATGAGACAGAGTTTAAACTCACGTGGAATTTATAGAATCGGAGATATCACTACCCTTTCATCAGATTATTTTGGGACAGCATTTGGTAAATACGGAATTGATCTCTGGCGAAAAGCTAACGGTGAAGGGACAGAATATTTAACAATCCAACGAACAAGAAAAAGTATCTCGCGCGAAACAACTTTTGGAAATGATGTAACAAGTGAAGAAGAAATAAAAAACACTTTGTTCTATCTAACAGGAAAAGTTGCTCAATCAGTGCGTAAAAAAGGATGGGAAGCCTCAACAGTAGATATAAAACTTCGTTATACAGATTTTCAAACATTAACTCGTGCAAAAACAATTAAACCTTCTGATGATGATAAAGTTATTTTTGAAACTGCATGGGATTTAATGCAAAGGGCAAGAACTCGCAGAGTTGGAGTCAGATTAATTGGAGTCGGAGTCACAAGCTTTTCACTACTAAATGAGCAGGAATTTTTGTTTGAAGATTATGAAGTTAAAAGAAAAAAAATGTTAAGAGCGGTAACAAGAGTTAGAGATAAGTTTGGATACGAATCATTAATGTTTGGCAGAACAGAAGAAGATAAAAAACTCAAAGGAATGGGAAATTATTTTCAGGTTTAAAGTCCCTTCTCTTTAGGAGAAGGTTAGGATGAGGCTTTAACCCGGAGGCCATTTCATTTTTCTACCGCCGAGTAAATGAAGATGTAAGTGATAAACTTCCTGACCGCCATTTGTACCGCAATTAAAGACTAATCTAAAACCGTCATCGGCAATACCAAAATCTTTAGCAATTTTATTAGCTGCATCAATCATTTCGCCAAGCAGAGCAGAATGTTCGCTTCCTTTTATATCAGTTACTTTTGCAATTTCTATTTTAGGAATTATAAGAATGTGAACAGGTGCTTGAGGATTAATATCTTTGAATGCTAAAATGTTATCAGATTCAAAAACAATATCGGCTGGAATTTCTTTATTGATAATTTTAGAAAAAATGGTTGACATCATTCGTCCTTTTCAATTTCATACTTCTTCATTTTGTTGTAAAGATGGCTGCGTTGAATTTCTAGTATTTCAGCAGTCTTACTAATATTCCAATCATTAGCTCTTAGCTGCTTAAGAATAAAAATACGTTCTGCTTTTTCTTTAAATTCCTGAAAAGAATTACTCATATCAACAAGTTCATCAACAGATTGTTGATTACCTGCAAACATAAAATCAATATCCTTTGCACTAATTTCTTTTTTACCTACAATGATGATGATACGCTCAACAATATTTCTTAATTCTCTCACATTCCCTGTCCAGGATTGATTTTGTAAAATTCGAATAGCATCATCAGAGAATTTTACGACAGGCTTTTTATGTTTAATTGAAATATCAGTTGTGAAACGATCAACAAGTATTGGTATATCTTCAGTTCTTTCTCGAAGTGGAGGAACAACTATTGGAATTACATTTAATCTATGCAGAAGATCTTCTCTAAAATTTCCTTTTTCAATTTCTTCTTTAAGATTTTTATTTGTCGCTGCAATTAATCTTACATCAACATCAATTTTCTTTCCTCCTCCAACGCGTTCAATTTTTCCATCTTCAATAGCCCTTAAAACTTTAGCCTGAGCTTGATGCGACATATCTCCTACTTCATCTAAAAACAAAGTGCCCTTATTTGCTATCTCAAATCTGCCGATTCTCTGTTGAACAGCCCCCGTAAATGAACCCTTTTCATGTCCGAATAATTCTGATTCGATTAGTTCATTTGGAATTGCGGCACAATTTACCTCAACAAATTGTTTGTCTTTACGTTCGCTTTTATTATGTATTGCTCGTGCAACTAGTTCCTTGCCTGTTCCATTTTCCCCTGTTATTAAAACTCTGGTGTCTAATGGTGCAACTTTATCAATCATCTGCAAAATATTTTGGATTGCTTTACTCTTCCCCAGAATTTCACCATCGCCTACCCAAACTTTTTTGATTACTTCATTTTCTTCCTTTAGAGATGCAGTCTCAGTTGCATTGCGAACGCTTATTAAAAGTTTGTCACGATCGATTGGTTTTTCCAGGAAATCAAATGCTCCAAGTCGAGTTGCCTTTATTGCGTTTTCAACGCTTCCGTGAGCAGAGATGATAATAACTGATCCTGCTGGTTTTTGTTCTTTTAATTTTTTCAGGACTTCAAAGCCGTTCATTTCAGGCATTTGAATATCAAGAAGAACAGCAGAAAATTCTTTAGATGAAAATTTTTCCAATCCTTCATTTGCACTTGTCGTTGAATCAACAGTATAACCCTCATATTCAAGGATCATGTTTATGCTTTCACAGATTTGAAGCTCATCATCAATAACTAAAACTGATTTCATATTATAACTCTTAAAAATCTAATTGAACGAAATAAAAATATTTGTGATGGTAATAAATCTTTATTTTCTTTTAGTAAGTCTCCGAACAATCTACCGTATTCGTTTACATCAAGATCACGTAAATCAACACTGGATTGAACTTTAAAACTTTCTTCAAACGCTTCTACAAAATAACCAATTAGCTTTCCCATGTCAAAGAGGTGTGATTCATAAGCAAGAAACGCGCTTCCAAAAAAATGTGCAAGTTTGTCCTTATCACCATAATTATTTTGTGGAGTATCGAAAAATAAATAACGAGGAAGATTATCATTCTTTTTTAAATAGGTTTCTTCATCGGCTGAAGTTAAAGGGTAGTATATTGTTGAGCCAATAATAGGTACTTGAAGAGGTACTTTATTATATGGAACAGTTGCAAACATTAAAGCAAGTAACGCATCAGAAATATTTCCATTGGTAAAATATATTGCTGCTGAAAAAATTGAATCAGCCGACGCAGTATCACCAATCTTGTTTCTTAATTGAATAAAACTTTCAGATGCGATATATTCAGAAATATGATTTACAGTTTTAGAAAGATTGCTTTGCTGGGGAAAACTAATCTGTGCTAAGAATAAAAATTTAAGAATAATCAATAATTTCATTTTCACCACTAAGACACTTAGAACACTAAGAAACACTAAGTGAAACTAAGTGCTCTTAGTGTCTAAGTGGTAATGCGATTTTAAGTTTGTATGATACCGGGATTAAACTTTGGTATATCTGGATTATTGTTCGCAACTTCTAAACACATTGAGATCCACTCACGTGTTTGAGCTGGGTTGATTATTTCATCTATCCATAATCTTGCTGCGGCGTGGAGCGGAGTGCTTGTTTCATCATAAGATTTTAGAATATCATTTAGTAATTTCTTTTTGTCTTCATCACTGAATTTGTGCCCGCTTTTCTCTTCTTGTTTTAGTTTGATATCCAACAAAACACTGCTAGCTTGATTTCCACCCATCACAGAAATTTTTGCATTTGGATATGCAAAAATAAATCTCGGATCATAAGCTTTACCGCACATTGCATAATTACCAGCACCAAAACTATTACCAGTAATAATTGTAATTTTTGGAACAACTGAATTGGCCACAGCATTTACCATCTTTGCGCCGTCTTTAATTATTCCACCATGCTCAGCTTTACTGCCAACCATAAATCCTGTTACATCCTGTAAAAAGAGTAATGGAATTTTTTTCTGATTACAATTCATTATAAATCTAGTCGCTTTGTCGGCAGAATCAGAATAAATAACACCACCAACTTGCATTTCCCCAAGCTCAGTTTTTACAACACTTCTTTGATTAGCAATGATTCCAACAGCCCAGCCATCAATTCGTGCGTAAGCAGTGATCATTGTTTTCCCATATCCAGCCTTGTATTCATCAATTTCAGAATTATCTGCAATTCGTGAAATCAATTCATAAGTATTGTATGGTTTTAAAGTATCTTCTGGTAAAATTCCAAGAATTTCTTGTGTTGGATATTTAGGTTGTTTACTTTCAATTCTATCAAATCCTGCTTTTTCATTACTCCCAAACTTATCAACCAGACTTCTTATTTGAGCAATACACTCTTCATCATTTTTCATCACATAATCTGTAACACCGGCAATGTTCGATTGAACTTTTGCTCCACCGAGAGATTCATTATCAATTACTTCTCCTATCGCTGCACGAACAAGATGTGATCCAGCTAAAAATACAGAACCTTCACCTTCAACTATTAAAGCTTCATCACTCATTATTGGAAGGTAGGCTCCACCTGCAACACAAGGTCCCATAATTGAAGCTATCTGTGGAATTCCCATAGAAGACATTTTTGCATTGTTACGAAAGATTCTACCAAAGTGTTCTTTATCAGGGAAAATATCTTCTTGAAGTGGGAGGAAAACACCAGCGCTATCAACCAGATAAATTATTGGAAGGTGATTTTCCATTGCAATTTCTTGAGCACGTAAATTCTTTTTTGCAGTGATAGGAAACCAGGCTCCAGCTTTTACAGTCGCGTCATTGGCAACAATAACACAATCACGTCCATGAATTTTTCCAATTCCATATATCGTACCGGACGAAGGTGCACCGCCATATTCTTCATACATTCCATAAGCAGCAAAAGTGCTTAATTCAAAAAACTTTTTTGGATCATCAACTAACAGATTTACTCTTTCCCGCGCTGTAAGCTTACCTTTAGCTTTATGTTTTTCAATTGCTTTCTTTCCGCCGCCTTCCTTAATTGTTTCTTTAGCAGCAGTAAGCTTGCGTAATAACTCTTTTTGATAATCTTCTCGTTTAAGAAAAGTTTCATTTTCTTTTACTTGTGAATCGATTTGTTTCATTGTTTAATCCTTTAACAAATCTCTGGCAATAACAATTCTTTGGATTTCTGAAGTGCCTTCTCCAATAGTCAGAAGTTTTACATCTCTATAAAATTTTTCGACAGGGTATTCTTTAATAAATCCATATCCACCAAAAATTTGAACCGCTTCACTCGCTGTTTTTTCAGCAATCTCACTGGCAAAAAGTTTTGCTTCCGCAGCTTCTTTCGTGTTTGGTATGCCAGCATCTTTCATTGCAGCAGCACGGTATGTTAACATTCTTGCGGCTTCAATGTTTGTCGCTATTTCTGCAAGTTTAAATTGAGTTGCTTGAAAATCTGAAAGTGATTTACCGAACTGTTTTCTCTCATGAGAATATTTTAGACAAGCATCTAAACATCCTTGCGCCAAACCGATTGAACATGCCGCAATTGAAATTCTTCCACCTTCTAAAACTTTCATGGAATTAATAAATCCCATTCCTTCTTCACCTAAAAGATTTTCTGCGGGAACTTTGTAATTTTCAAAAACTAATTGTGTTGTATCGCTTGCTCGCATTCCAAGTTTATTTTCTTTCTTGCCAATTATTAATCCTTCCATCCCTTTTTCAAGAATGAATGCAGAGATTCCCTTCTTACCAGCTTCCTTATTTGTTATAGCCATAACAACATAAGTTTCACCAACTGTACCATGAGTGGTAAACTGTTTACTGCCGTTTAATAAATAATGATTGCCATTTTTTACTGCCGTACTCAGTAATCCGGCAGCATCACTTCCTGAAGCAGATTCGGTTAAACCCCAGGCACCAATTTTCTTTCCGCTTGCAAGATCAGGTAAATACTTTTTCTTTTGTGAATCATTACCAAAAAGATTTATATGATTTGTGCATAAACCGTTATGCGCTGCAACAGAAAGTCCAACAGAAGGATCGACCTTCGAAAGTTCTTCAATGATCAACGCATATTCTACGTAACCTAATCCTGCACCGCTGAATTCTTCAGGAACAAGAATACCGAGGAAGCCAAGTTCTCCTAGCTGCTTCATAATCTTCATTGGAAATTTTTGTGCTTCATCGTTTTCCATAATTACGGGACGAATATTTTTCTCAGCAAATTCCTTTATCGTATTACGAATTATAATTTGGTTTTCTGTTAGTTCGGTAAGAAATGGTGTTTGTTCCATTGAAGTTCCTTTAAATTCTGTTTTTAAATTCTTCGATAATTTCTTCAGCAATCAGATAAGGTGATAAGCTCCCTAACACTACTTTTTGTAGAGATGAATTTAATGAACTCTCACCAGTCTCACTCCAAAGTTCATCTTTTAATTTATGCTCAACAATTTCTTTTATTCTAACTTTTGCTTGTCTCTCTCTTTTTTGAATAAAAAGATTTTTTTCTCTCATAAAAGATTTGTGTCGATCAATTTCAGCAGCGATTTCATCAATACCTTTGTTTTCTGAGGCAACTGCTTTAATGATATTTGGCAGCCACGAATTTTCATCGTGATCTTTTATCATAAGAATTGTCTGTAGTGCTGTGTAAGCCTGCTGTGAACCGGGACGATCACTTTTATTAAGTACGAAGAAATCAGCAATCTCCATCAAACCAGCTTTCATTGCCTGAACTGAATCACCACTTTCCGGAACAAGAACCACGATTGTTGTATCTGCAGCCTGAGCAATATCAAGCTCAGATTGTCCAACTCCAACCGTTTCGAGCAATATTAAGTCAAATCCGGCAGCATCTAAAACGTCTGCTGCATCAATTGCTTTTTTCGATAAACCACCAAGACTGCCTCGAGTAGCCATACTGCGAATAAAAACTCCGTCGTCCATTCCGATGTCTGTCATTCTAACTCTATCGCCAAGCAATGCACCGCCAGTAAATGGAGAAGTTGGATCGACTGCGATAATCCCAACTTTTTTATTTTGTTTTCTAAAATACTTTGTTAAATGATTTGTAATTGTACTTTTACCTGCACCGGGAGGTCCGGTTATTCCAATACGATATGCACTGCCAACTTGTTTGTGTATTTTCATTAAATAATCTGATGATGAAGAGTTGTCTGATTCGATAATAGAAATTGCTCTCGCGATTGATCGTCTATCTTCCTTAAAAATATTTTCAATCAGATTTGAATTAATCATATTAAGCTAAATTATTCTTAAAGAATTCAACTGTAACCCTTAATCCATCTTCTAATTTTGTAGATGGACGCCATCCAAACTTATTAAATAATTTATCAGATGTAATTACGCTTCGTAACTGTTCACCTGCCGCTGTCGGTCCATGCTTCTCTTCTTTGTTAGCCCGAGTAATATTATTTATAAAATGAAATAATTGATTAACATCAGTTTCAATACCTGTTCCAATATTGTAAACATCTGATACTTTATCTTTTAAACCAAGCAAATTTGCTTTTACCACATCACCAACAAAAACATAATCTCGGGTTTGTTTTCCATGACCATTAATAATGGGCTGCTCACCTTTAAGAAGTTTTGTTGAAAAGATTGCAACTACTCCGGCTTCTCCAAAAGGATTTTGTCTTGGTCCATAAATATTTGCGTAACGTAAAATTGTATAATTTAACTTATGTTCCGAATGATAGAAGTACAAGTATTTTTCTACTGCAAGTTTAGAAATTCCATAAGGTGATTTAGGCTGTTGATTATGTTTTTCATCAGCAGGGAAATAATCTTGCTCTCCATAAACAGCTCCGCCGGTTGAAGCGAACATAAATTTTTTAACACCAAACTTAACACAGTTCTGAAGCAAGTTAATCGTTCCAAGGATATTTGTTTTAGCATCAAACTCTGGATCTTTTACTGATCTTCTCACATCCATTTGTGCAGCATGATGATTAACCACATCAAATTTTTCTGATTCAAAAAGTTTCTCTAAACTTTTATCACATATATTTGCTTTAACAAACTTTGCTTCTGAGTTAATGTTTTTTTCATATCCAGTTGAAAGATCATCCAGTATTACAATTTGATGTCCTTCTTCAATAAATGCATCAGCAATTTGGGAAGCGATAAATCCGGCGGCGCCGGTAACAAGTATTTTCAATTAGCTACCCTTATATAATTTGTTTTCATTAATATATTCTAAAACTTTTTCCGGTACCAGGTAATAAATTGGCAAACTTGCATGAACACGATTACGAATATCAGTTGCACTTATCTCAATACCGCGTGTTTCAACAAAGTGAGCTGATTCAACATATTTATCTACATAATCAATTGGATGAGATGACTTCCTTTTTAGTACAACTACATTTGCTAATTTAAAAATTTCATCAGGATCTTTCCATGTGTGGAACTGAAATATATTATCATAACCAATTATCAAATCAATTTCATCGTAGTGCTTCTTAAATTCTCTAAGAGTATCAATTGTATAGGAAATAGTATGTTGTTTGATTTCAAAATCAGAGCATTCAAAAAAAGGTATTTCATCCATTGCTAAATTGAGCATATTAAATCTGTGTTTTGCATTGGAGGCTTTAGCATGCTGCTTATGCGGAGAGATGTAAGCAGGAATAAATATAATCTTTTCAAGTTCTCTTATTTCTTTTACCGATTGTGCAGTAATTAAATGCCCATTGTGGATTGGATCAAATGTACCGCCAAAAATTCCAACTCTACTCATTTAAGCAAGTCCTTATATTCTACAAAAAGATGTGTGAATCGTTCGTGCATCTGCTGTGAGCAATATTCTATGCTTTTCTTTTGCGATAACTCAAGATAAAGCTGCTTGAAGTGATTTATGCTTCTTACTAACAGCACATCATTTACAATGTGCATAAAGTGTTCACACGATTTAATCCGGCTTAAAAAATCAGTGTAATCAAAACTACTTAAAACTAAACTGCCGATAATTTCTTCTGAGTAATTATTAAATCCTAAAACGGCAATATTATTTTCTTTATCCTTAGCAATGACAAGCGATTCATCTTCAATATTAAGCAGATTGAAATATTGTTCATAATCAGAAGGTCTGATATCAATTGCATCAGAAAAAACGATAAGATTATTTTTATATAATAAAAATTCTTTAGAGGATAATTTTTCAAAAAGTATTTTCTTATTAGAAAGATTCTTGAAAATTATTTTAAGATTATTATTTTTTAATTCATCCGGAAGATTGTCTTTTTCACTCTCATCCCAAATGCAATAGATATCTATTCTATCTTGTTTGCCGCTAAGGTTTTCCAGAATATTTAAATAAAGAGTAGCAGCGAGAAATAGAACATCTTCTTTTTTTAATTCGCCTAAATTTTTAAATAATTCTTCAGCGTAAAAAGTATAGAACGGAAAAATGTAAATTGCTTTAGAATTCATTGTCAGGTTGTCTGTAATAATTTTTTTATAAAATCCCTGTAGTTTTCTACATCCATTTCGTAATAAGTTTTGCTGGCACCAGTAGAATTTCTCAACTGAACTTTTCTAAATGCAAGTGTTGTTGCTGCTTTGATGTATGTTTTCCTGGTGCGTTCATCAAACCAGCCTTTTCTTTCTCTCTGCGGAGAGCTTAATATAATTAAATGTGATTCAGGAATAATGCCGATTTCAGATTCTTCCTTAAGTTCATTAAAAATAGTTCTTCTCTCACCTCGTAAAGAAATTGAAAAAGTAGAAATGAATATTAATATCGATACTAACATAAACAGATAACCAATCGGCGCAATATTTTCATAACTAAGACTAAAATTCCAGATTGAATGAATCATCATTGCGATCATCAATCCAATGAATGTATAAAGGATTTTTTTAGCTGATGATTTAAATTTTGCTAATCCAAGAAACGCGCCAAGAGTTGCTGTTGAAACACAATGCATAACTGCAGAGAAAAGGCTTCTAACTATTACTAACATGATCCAATTTGCTACTGATTCTCCATAAGTAACGAAGTAAAGAAAATTTTCAGTCATACCAAATCCGAGTCCAATTGCTCCTCCGTAAACTATGCCATTCGTTATATTATCAAATTTTTTATTGGAGATTGTAATCATCAAAAAAAGACCTTTAGTGATTTCCTCAACAATTGGAGCAACAACAACAGCTCCAAACCTGCTTAATTGAATGCTGTCTTTAATAAAGATTGAAGCGATCAAAGTAAAAAATAAACTTCCCAATAATGCAAGAACTATAGCCCCAAGTGCGCCCCAAAGATAATTTGTAAAAACAAGTTTAAATGGTTCTCTATCGTATCGATCAAATTTCCAGATCAACACTAAGTATATTGACATTGGAACAATTGCGGCTAAAGCAGAAAAAATTATTAACATTTAATTTTTGGCAATAATAACTTTTATTAAATATCCGCTTCAAATTATTGATTTAGATTTGAAAAAACCAAAATTATTTTGTGTCGATTGATTAGATTTGATTTAATAAGACCTCTTATGCAAGTGTCATGCTGTTCGCCGCGGCGAATTGTTTCAGCATCTAATATTTCACTAAGTTAGCTCAGTTTACGCACAAAACAAGTTTTTACTCTAAATCCGTAAAGCAGTATGCCGCGGCAGATAAGTCTGCTCTAGCATTTAAATAGATGTTAATAACCTCTACGTAAGGCGGCTTAATAATTCGGTTTCTTATTTCATAAATAAGTTGTTTTCTTTTCCTAAAGCAGATCAGCCAATAAATTGTGTTATATTTAACCGTAAGAATATCGGATAATCTAAATAAACGGCTTAATTGTTACCAAAAGCTAAATATTTGTGTCAATCTTAGTTTGATTATATAGCGGATCAGTTATATATTAAGCCTCGTTTTTTGCGTGATTTTGCAAGATGATAATTAAAATATCAAATTTAAGCCAGGGGGAACACAATTTTGTTTTTGAAGACAAAGTTGATTATTTAGATTTAGATAAACCATTTTATGGGAAATATAAATCTTTTGTAATTCTTAATAAATTGCATGATCAGTTAATACTTTCGGTAACATCAGACTTTAAAGTAAAGTATGAATGCGACCGATGTGGGACTGAATTTAAATCAAGTTTAAAGAGTAATTATAAAATGATTTATCTAATGAATGAGAAGCCTGAAGAAACTGACTCAATTAATGTTAGCTATCTAAACAGAGATGCTGATAAGATTGATATCAAATCAGATGTTCGTGAATTTGCTTTACTCTCAATTCCAATGAAGAAACTTTGTAAAGAAGATTGTAAGGGATTATGTTACAAATGCGGTAAAGATTTGAACAAAGAACAATGTACTTGCAGTACGGAAGAAATTGATCCGAGGTGGAAACCTCTTATGAACTTGAAAGATAAATTAAATCTCAATTAAATATAACGGAATGATAATATGCCAAATCCAAAACGTAAGTTTTCTAAGAGTCGAAGAGATAAACGCAGAACACACTATAAAGCAGTAGCTCCTTCGTTAAGCACTTGTGGAAATTGCGGTGAAATGAAACTTGCTCATCGTGCTTGCCCTTCTTGTGGTTACTACAGCGAACGCTCAGTGTTTATTCCTAAAAGCTAAGTTTTACAGCTTTCTTATCCGATGGATGAATCAGAAGCTAAAAATTCTAAATGCAAAATTATTGTGGATGCAATGGGGGGCGACTACGCCCCTCAAAATGCGGTTGTTGGTGCCATCGATGCTTATAATGAAAAAAGGGACTTTGAGCTTTTTCTTATAGGTAAAAAAGATGAGATACTTTCTGTAATTAAATCAAATCAAATTTCATTTGATGAAAAATATATTATCCATGCTGATGAAGTTATTGAAATGGGTGATTCACCAACCGCTGCACTTAAATCTAAACCAAATTCTTCAATCGTAAAGGGTGCCCAGTTAGTTAAAGAAGGTAAAGCGGCTGCTTTTGTCAGCGCTGGTAATACTGGTGCAATGATGAGCGCTTCAACTTTAATTATGGGAAGAATTCCTGGTGTTGGCCGTCCGACAATCGGAGCAGAGATGCCGAATGTTAACGGCATTTGTTATCTTTATGATGTTGGTGCAGGTAAGGATGCAAAACCTTCACATCTTTTTGAGTATGCGGTGATGGGTACAATTTATGCAAAAGAAATGGGTGGAATTAAAAATCCCTCTATAGGTTTACTGAGCATGGGCGAAGAAGAAGGCAAGGGAAATGAAGCTGCTAATGAAGCATATAATTTGCTTAAAGATTCAAAGCTTAATTTTATTGGAAATGTTGAAGGCAGAGATATAATGACAAAACAAGTTGATGTTATTGTCTGTGATGGTTTTGTTGGAAATATTATCCTGAAATTTGGTGAATCAGTTCCAAAGCTTCTTAAACATCTTTTAACCAAAACGGCTGAAGATAGTTTTTTTGATAAGTTAAAAGTTGGTATATCAAAAGGCACTTTAAGAAAATCCCTAAAATCATTGGACTATCAGGAACACGGTGGAGTGCCATTGTTAGGTGTAAACGGAATCAGTATTATTGGACACGGCTCAAGCTCCCCAAGAGCAATTAAAAATATGGTTTTAAAAGCACGTGAGATGTATAATAAAGATCTAATTAAAAAGATAGAAAATTCTATCAAACAATATTCACTAAAATAAAACGGAAATTTAATGTCAGATAAAAGATATAATGCAATGATAACAGGAGTTGGGATGTACGCTCCTGAAAAAATTTTAGATAATAAATATTTTGAGTCTATTGTAGAAACTAATGATGAATGGATTAGAACCAGAACCGGAATTAGTGAAAGAAGAATTTTAGAAAATGGTGCTACAAGTGATTTAGCAGCCCGTGCTGCGTTAGATCTATTTGAAAAGCATAATGTAAATCCACTAGATATTGATGCAATCATTGTTGCGACCGTTACTCCTGATATGTTTTTTCCGGCAACTGCTTGTCTGGTACAAAACAAAATTGGAGCTAACAATGCCTGGGGATTTGATGTGTCCGCCGCTTGTTCAGGATTTTTATTTGCGCTGCAGACTGGTGCATCACTTGTTGAATCCGGCAGATACAAAAAAGTGTTAGTAATCGGTGCTGATAAAATGAGTGCGATAACTGATTATTCTGATAGAAATATTTGTATACTTTTTGGTGATGCAGGCTCTGCTGTTTTGTTGGAACCAACCGAAGATAAATCTTTGGGTCTTCAAGATTCTATTCTAAGAATTGATGGAACAGGCAAAGATGCATTGTATATGCTAGGAGGCGGAAGTTTAAATCCGGCTTCACATGAAACTGTTGATAAGAAATGGCACTACATTTATCAGGATGGTAAAGCAGTATTTAAAGTTGCAGTTAAAGGTATGGCAGATGTTTCAGCAGAATTGATGGAGAAGAGTAATCTTAAGTCAGAGGATATTGCGTATCTCGTACCACATCAGGCAAATTTAAGAATTATTGATGCAACTGCTCAGAGAATGGGGATCAGCAAAGATAAAGTTATGATTAACATCGATAAATATGGTAACACAACAGCAGCAACAATTCCATTATGCCTGACGGAATACTATCGTGGTGGCAAAGTTAAGAAAGGTGATAATTTAATATTATCTGCTTTTGGTGCTGGATATACCTGGGGTGCTATTCATGTTGTATGGGCAATTTAATATTTAATTATAAAAACTATTTCAATGTCTAAAAAAGCTTTTTTGTTTCCTGGTCAGGGATCTCAATACATTGGTATGGCTAAAGATTTATTTGATAAATCTGTTGAAGCCAAAGAGATGATTAAAACTGCTGATGATGCACTTGCTGTGAATCTATCATTCATTATGTTTAACGGACCTGAAGAACAATTAAAACAAACCGAGTTTACACAACCAGCAATTTTTTTGCACAGTGTCATTCTTGCAAGTTTGATAAGAACACTTCAACCGGAAGCCGCTGCAGGACACTCACTTGGTGAATATTCCGCATTGGTTTCGGCCAATGCAATTCAATTTTATGATGCTATAAAATTGGTTAGAACAAGAGGCAAAGCAATGCAGCAGGCTGGAATTGATAATCCTGGAACGCTTGCCGCTATCGTTGGATTAGAACCTTTTAAAGTTGAAGAACTTTGTAAAGAAGCATCTACTGTTGGAATCGTGCAGTGTGCAAACTTTAATTCACCGGGGCAGATTGTAATTTCAGGCTCGATTGATGGAGTTAGAAAAGCCATGGAATTATGCAAAGCTAATGGTGCAAAATTAACAAAGGAACTTGTTGTTAGTGGCGCTTTTCACTCACCATTAATGCAGTCAGCTAAAGACGCACTGCTTGAGGCGTTAGTTTTTACATCTATCTATGATGCAAGATTTCCAGTTTATGCAAATGTAACCGCAAAGCCTGTAATCAAAAAAGATGAAATTAAAAATCTATTACATCAGCAAGTTACTTCTCCGGTTAGATGGGAAGAAACAATTAAAAATATGATAGCTGATGGATTTGATGAATTTTATGAAATTGGTCCCGGAAAAGTTTT